>Ga0179591_1353860_pt1 | contig 13805 bp, 11 predicted proteins | sample CZOMad2_1_08_16f_FD_182891 | JGI IMG/M metagenome (GOLD analysis project Ga0179591, IMG submission 182891) | Vadose zone soil fungal communities from Angelo Coast Range Reserve, California, USA - CZOMad2_1_08_16fungal (PacBio error correction) | ecosystem: Environmental > Terrestrial > Soil >...
ATCAAAACAACAAAAGGAGAGCATCCCAAAAGAGGTATCCAAAAAAAAGATCAAAAAAGTGCGAAATATCGCGAATGCAAGGACTGGAGACTACCGGCCTTCTTCACCAAGGCCTTAACACAATGCAGGCAGGGGGAGTGAAACGCCGTCAAAAAAGGGGCCACAGAACGAAAGGCCAGGCAAGAGGGAAGGTGCAGAACACGGGATTTGCGCACCGGGAAAAACAGTTGCTGAACTTGTGAAAAGCGGGGCTTCATCGGAAATTGGGCTACGTGCAAGAAAGGAAAAGGAATTGTAAAGGGAAAAGGGGTAGCGGAGCAGGGATGGGCCCGGATAGTTGAGTGAAACCGTCCAGAAGGGGGACCACGATCGAGGGAGTATAAAAATCAAACCACAAGAAGAGCAATTATTATGAATCAACTGAGAAACAGATGGCGTAAGTTAAGGAAAGAAAGACGGGCTAAACCGGCGAGACCAAGGGGAAGGAAACGACGGGAGCCAAGCAGGGGCCGCTGCAATGAAAACACATGTTTAAAGAGGGATGCAAGAACAAGAATATGTTGAATCACTGCAAAGGATGGGGGGAAAACAAACGTTGAAAAGAAAGGAATATTCAACTTGAAAAAAGAAGAGGGAAAAAGGAGCAGGGTATTAAGCGATCTTTAGAAAGCGCCGCGGGAGAAAATGAAGGCATAAGCAAACGGACCTATCTATGCAGAAATTTGCAGGCTAATCGAAAAAAGATTAAGTTGGAGACAGCAAGAAAAGGTAGGAAACCCAACCGCTGGATATTTTGAGAAAAGAGTGGCCACCAAAAGTTCATCACGGGTCATGAAGGCAAAGGGGCGAACAACTACAGCCGGATCTAGAAGCGGGGAGGGATGGTCCGGGTTTGCGTAAGGAGTTGTTCATTTCTGAGCTTGTCCACGATCAAAAATCTCTACATATAGGTTCGGGACAAAGACATGAAAGGGCGGACGGGGAGGAGAGGAGAGAGTGAAGAAAGGGGCCCCAGTGTAGGAGTTGACGAGCAAAGGAGGGGCTTTCGATTCCACTGAGTTTGTTGATAAAGAAAAGAACGATGAACAGGAAAAAAATTACAGTGAGTAAAAAATATTAGATGGGAAGGAGGGGGACCCGGATTAAACCACAAGCATTGACTAAATAAATACAGGCGGGCAGCGGGGGAAACCCTGGACCCCCAGTCACATTTCCTTTAAGGCCCCTAAGGAAGGGGGAAAAGCAGCTTGGAGGTAAAATCGATGGGAAGAGAAGAGAGAAGGTCATGGGTTCCGGAAAAAATATCACGAAAAGAGGCAGTATGGGGAGGCGGTTGTTCATTTCTACACAGGACTCGCGCAGTAAACGGGAAGGGAGGGGGGAACGGGGAAAGAGGGAAAAAATGTTCATTTTTTGGGGAAGGAAGCAAGGGGGACCCAGAGAAATGCTCGAGTAAAAGGCGGTCATCCGCGATGGGCACAAGAAGAAAAAAAAGGGAAAAAGATGCCAATATGAATTAAAGAAAATGAGGGAAGAGCAGGGGAGAAGGAAAAAAGAGTACGCCGGAATCAAGATTACATAGTTCAACCGATGCGAGAAGACCGAATCTTGAACCGCTGCGCAGAGTACCCCCATTAAAAAGGTTAGGGAGAAGCTTCGCAATGGGGGGAAAAGTTTTGGGGAGAAGGAGAGGGAAACGCACTAAGGGCATCTCAACAAAAACAACGGGAAGGAATGGAGTATAGGGGGTTGCGCGCACTCGGTCACACCCTCGTATGGGTCGAAGCTGACAAAAAAAAAAGGTGTTGTAAAAGGAGAATGAGTCTCAGCTGGGGGGGGAGGCGGAGCTAAACCTGCGAGAATACCTATTAGACCGACGAAAGAGTCAAAAGGATTAAAGAGAGGGAAAAACAGATGCTGTTCAAAATGTTGCTCACGAGACGCTAGGGGGGGCACAGCGAATGTGCAGTCTAGGAAATGGAAAAAAGGGGAACATTCTAGTTCGTGGGGCAACCATTAGAGTATTGAATGATAAAAAAAACAAACCATATCTGCCCAGAGCAGGGGAACTCGTGCAGCTGATGAGAATTCCGGGTGGATCGAAAGGAAAGACTGAATATCAAGGATAACCATTAACCACCGAAGAAGACTGCCACGAAGAGGGACTAAGAGAAGGAGAGGTAACATAAATCTATACACAGGCAGTCACAGGCAAAATGCGAAAGGTTGTGGTTACGGAAAATGAAAAAGAATGAAAAAAAAAAACGGGTATTGAGGAAGAGCATGGCGGAAGAAATTCCCGGCAGAGGGGGACCAATCTCCCTTATAGATAGTCAGACTAGGTCATAAAGGCCTCAGCTTGAGTTCCGGATTTTCACACAACAGAAAAGGGGGGGAAGAGGAAATACTGGGAATTGGGCAACCTTACACTCGGAGGAGGGGGGGGGGGAACTAGGCTAGGAGAGACAAAAAGGAAAATTACCCGTCCGCAAGGAGGGCTTATTCCAGATGAATGATATAGCATGTACGTCAAAGAAAGAACCGGGAAAAAGAAACCCTCTAAGCACAAGAAAAAGTCGGATAAATTCAAGGTCAACGAAGGGGGGCGACACCGATGAAGAACCGAATGTGGCTGGAATTTAAAAGCAACTCGCACGATGAAGACTTAGGAAATCTCCTCGGCCTCTGGACCGCGACGAAAGTGATGAAATGAGCAGAGAAAGATCATTTAGAAAGGGGCCGAGAAAGACAATCTGGAGGGCAGTCCTCAGAACACGATCAAGGAGTAACTTGGGCAAAAAAGGGGGAATGGCGCGAGAATGAGAAATCGATGCAAAGGAAAGGGGCCGAGGGTAACGACTTTCAGGGGAAGCTGACAGTGACAAATCAGGTTCCAAGCCAGGAGTCCACTAGTCTAAAACTTGAATTTGGATGATTCTCATTCCCAGGTGTGGACGCTGAACAGGGAACCGGCAGTTAACTAGCGAAAGACCAGTGTAGAAAGCAGGGAAGTCTCGAAAGGGAAAAAACGTCGGCAGTAATTAGGAAAGAGTTCTAAGATCTCCATAAGGGGCATGTGATGTGGGGGGGCGATTCGGATAGGTCACGCAAGATTGTCGCCGACCTCAAGGGGATCTCCCGCAAGAAACTCGTCAAAAAGATCAAAGGAGGGAGGGAATATTGGAAAGAAAAAAATGTACGAGGAGAAAAGGAGGAATTCAGTCAAAAAAACGGACGAGCGACGATGGGACCAAAGCCGGGAGAGGAATAATCCTTCAGTACGCGGTTGGAGGGAGAAGGGCCTTTGAATCTGGAAGACGGATGGAAAGAAAAGGGGGGGGCAAGAAACGAACGCGGTCGACCAGTCCTTGCGATTCGATCGAGAGAAAAACGGATCTGAAAAGGCGGATCACAAAAAAAGAGGGGGAGAAAAGAAAAGAAGTCATCCTTTTGTGGGGGGGAGGAATCAAAAATGCTCAGAAAAGGACGGTAATCTAACGCCGTTAAAACTGCAGCACCAGTAGTTACAGAAAAAGGAAAGACCGACTGTGCTGCTCCAAGTCATCGAACCCGTGAGGAGCACGTAGGAAGGAGGAGGCGCACTGATTTCAATCGAGCTCGAAAAAATTGCTACTGGGAAATTTAAAGGGGGTCTTCAACTCGAGGAAATAGATAATGCAAAGGGGGATACTGAAAAGAAGGGGGGTCGCTCCAGGGAATGGGATGAAGGGGGGAAAATATCAAGGAAATCTCTATTCAACCTATAGAATCAAAGAAAAAAAAAAACAGGCGCAATTTAGACTTAGAAACTAAGAATTAGAAAAGAAGGGAAGGGAATCAGGAAAAAAGAGGTATCCCATGGGGAAGACGAAAAAAAGGGGAACGTTGGACCCAGCCTTGCGCGGTGAAATAGTCACACCGAGTGAAATAGCCCCACTCGACCATGTTTGACTGCTTAGTTCGCTTGGGTAAGTGCCTCGGAACATCAGAGGGAAAAAAAAGTGGGATAAAATCGTCCACAGCGGGGGGGAAACAAATTCTCTTATCGAGACCTTGAACTACAAACAAAAGATCATCGAAAAGTAAAGCTGTACAGAACGATAGCACGCGGATAGACTGACGCATGAGGGGGGGGGGGGGGGGAGGATCTGCACCTAACAATGGTATCGAGGGTCTAGCATTAAAGGTTTTCGCAAAAAGCATCTTAAGGGCTAAACTGAGCGAGTGCAAAGATACGCAATTCAGTGTGACAATTCTTGGTAACCAAAAAAAGGCGAAAGCGCGCCGTGATCCGACGGGGCGCTATTAGGGGCTGAGGGCTGGTGCGTTAATCGTTGGTCCATTTCTCAGTAGAGGCGAGGGGAAAAAGATCAAAAGAGAGGAACCATCGTCAGAAACATTCCCTGCGAAAGGGGGGTCCGTCTTGTGAGTCGCTTAAGGGGGTAAAGGAAGTGAACGATCAACATAAGGTCAAGGCGTTGCATAGAAAGGGGTTTGTAGTGGGAAAAGAAAGAAAGATAGGAAGGAGATACAAATCCGAGCGTGCATCTTGGGGGACTCGGAATATAATTTAGGAAGGGAAACAGAGGTCGGAATTACCCCGCCGATGACGAAGGGGAAATCCCATGATTGAAAATGAGGAGGCAAGTCAGGTTAAAACAAAAAGGAAACCAGCATTTTGGTACGGGCCCCTTTGATTCAGAAGCGAGAGGGGTGATGTGTTCCTAAAAACGGCAAGCTAACGGGAAGCGGAGCAAGGAGGAGTGAAGAATAGCATAACTGACGGGGGAGGGACCGGCAGGGGGTAAGGAAGAAACCGAAGAAATCGAGCTATCAGAAGGGACCACGGGGTTCATTAGGATGGAGCAGGATTTTGGTGTTTCTTAAGACCGCTCCAGGGGGGGAAAGGGAAAAAGGAAGCGGCTCAATACTGGGAAAGAAACAGACACAAAACGAATGAGCGAAAATAATAAAGGAGGGTAAAACCCTGAAAAGTAACATCGTCCATATCGTCTTAAGAGGAAAGAGGGGGAAATCTCCGTGCTGAATCGGTAGCGACGGTGGCCGGGCCTAATACCGAGGAGAAAAACGAACCAAAAAACAACGTTCGAGAGCAAATTTTACGGGGACGGGGGGTGGCTCCTTAAAACGATCTCAAATCTAACTCACAACACTAAGGGGGGGGGGGGAGAGGAATAGGTTGCTTCCTCGAAAGAGAAAACACCAGTATAAAAGGGGGAAAAAAGGTGTGGGGGGAGCGCGCAGATCACGCTTGGTTCGTCTCGGAAAAGCGCTAGGTCCATGACGTCCCGAACGATACTTCTATAAAAGAGGGGAAGAAAGGGTCGGGTTCGAATTAAAAGATTGAGAGCCATTTGAGGGAATGCGGAAAAAAAGAAAAAAATTATCGGCGCAAAGTTGTCACAGTGCAAAAACGTAGAGGATAAGGAAAGAACAAAACCCGACCTCGCTCGTCCTCTAATGGCGGAAGAGTAGCGCGAGTCCGGAGGTTTGAAATGACCGTTCAACGCAGAGGAGGGGATACAGGAAGAGCGGAGAAGATGCAGCTCTAAAAGAAAAGTAAAAAAACCATGAAACGCTGAGCTTCGTGTAATTCAATTCAAGAATGCAGGGGACCTTGTTGTGAAAGGGTCCCTTAAAGAAAGCACTTTGGCCAATAGGGTTCGATTGTAAAGCGGCTTGGGGGGAGGGTAAGGCCTTTTCCTAAAAACTTAATGGAAATGTCGCGTCGCGGCACTTTGTCAATGAGTCCTCCGATTGGAGCGTTATGAAGGGTCACAGAAACAAAAAACCTTGCTAGGAAAAGAAAGGAACTGTCAGAGGGGACAACGGCAGTTGTGGCAGGGGAGAGATCGCTACGAACTCCCCGTCCGAAGGGATGGATTAAAGGGTTTAAGAGAGGGTGGAAGGAGAAAAGCTGTAGAAAGAAATGACCTTACTGGGAACACGCAACAGAAGAGAAAAAAAAAAGACGCAGATCGTCACGGAAAAAGGTACACGAGAGTTTGGGTCGAACCGGATGTCATGAACCTGTTGGGGCTGGACTAAACTCTATAATAGAATCGTCAGAAAGAAATGGCACTAACTAGTTGACCTGACATGAATGCAAAGATCGGGGAAAAATGGCACCAAGACTGCCATTTCAGGGGCGGAAGAGTGCACACTCAACGTAAGGCAGCTGGGCTGGGTCTAGGGGAGAAGGCTCTCCGACAGGAAAAAGAAAAAGTCTCAACAAAACCTGAGATTTTATTTCTCAAATTGGCCCAAGGGTGGGGTGCAAGGCAGTAACAGTGGAAACGGAACTACAAGGGACTAACCGAGAACTTGATGGTGGCGGATTCGCATGCTGGTCACAGGGGCAGCTGAACAAAAGGGGGAGTTCCGTCTGGAAAGCCGAGGAATTTTGCCCCCTGGAGCGTCAGGCCGGACGGAAGAGGAGAGATCCTCATAATGGGCTAAGGTTGGAGGATTGTGGGTGGAGGAGAAAATGGTAACGAATCTTTGTCCAAGTGGGGATAGGGGGTCAGACCCTTCACAAAGAAGCAGAACATCAGCCTAGATAGGGAAATCCTTCCTAGCTTTAAGATATTGAACACGCAGCCAAATGTAAATCCTGCACAGGGGGAAAATCCATAACGATGGGCGCCAATACCGTGAGCCCTAATTCATCCTGCAGAACATTTCCTTACGGGTGCTCTCTTTTTCGGGGACGAAACGAAATTGAGTCAAAAAGTCATTCCTGGTCATAAGACTGGGCACTAAGCAAAAAGCGAGTGAACAGGAAGGGAGGAGCTTTCTTGCTGTAAAACACTGCAACACGCAAAGTACTGCGGGGAAGAATCCCGGAGAGCACAACAACAGGAAGGATGAAAGAGCTCTACCCAGTGGTTCATAGCTGGGAAGGGGAGGAGGACAGATAAGAACTTCGCCATACAAGACTGGGGAATCTACGCGTGTTGGAAGGCTGGAAAAAGGAAAAGAACATACTGACTAAAAAAAAAGAGGGGACGTCTCAAGTCAAGAAAGAGGCTAAATGTAAAGCAAGTAATTAAGTAGGTCAACGATATTGTTCGGTCTATATAGTGCTATGTTGGGGAGAGTCGGCATCGGACTGGGAAGAGGAGTCTGAATGCAATTGCTGGAAAGGTAAATCCGAGGGGGATGCCTGAGAGTTTGTGCCAGAGCAAAGTGGGGACAAGAGAATTCAGGACAAGAGAAGAATCGAAAACCACAAACAGAGCAAGGAGTGATAATACACAGAGGGCCCGAAAAACGAGGAATCAGGCGAAGAAAAAAGTCGGGATCCAATGTCCTGGAGGAGCTTCACGAACTTGACCTTCTAAGAGGAAACACATCGTCAGATTAAAAGACCACCAGCAAGTATAGTTGGGGAAGCCTGTCGGAACATGGAAAGGAGGGGGGAAGGGCCGTCTCAAAAAAAACATGAATCGGAAAGAGAGAAGGCTAAAGGGATCGATCGTACTCTAGAGCTGCAATATCCTCCAAAGAAGAAAGAAGAAGACTGAAAAATATCGATGAAGAGAAGTGGAAGGCTATAGGCCCGCAAACACAATGGGGTTGAGGTTACGCAGAAGGATAAGGGTGGAGAAACGAAAGACGATTTGGCTGGAACAGAGATCAAGGAGAAGAGTTGCAATTAAATGACCAGCACAGGTTCCGGAGGAGGGGGGGGGGAGGGGAAAAAAGCTACCTGCGGGGGGGCGTCAGTATCAAGAGAGAGAGATTGATGAGAGTTGACGGGTAATCTGAATTCTTCCATGGGACAAGAAAATCATTCACAAAAAGAAAATGAAAAAAGGATGACATCAGCAATAATGGGGCGGCCGTTTATTTCGTAAGAGCTTAGGAGCAAGGAAAAGGTTTTGCACTAGCGGGGGCATATAAGTGAGGGTTTGTGAACGAGGAAACATCAAAAAATGAGGAGACACTTGAATAATCTCACCGGAAATATGGATATAAGGGGGAAGGAAAAGGAGGAATAGGAAGTACCGCGGCAGGTACGAAATGAAATCACAGGCTTGGCCAAAGGGCTGACGGTATTGGAACCGGGAAACACCAAAACTCATTTCCTGTTACTTAAATGGGTGGAATAAAGCCGCTCATATTTGAGGGGAAAGAGAGACGTCTGTCACCGCCAAGCCGTCGGAAGAATACGCAAAAAGGGAAAAGATGGAGCCGGCGTTTGAACTGAAAAGTAACAACCATTACTATGAGTCTAGACACGTCCGATTACTGCTCTGGCTCCTCGGGGGAGGGGGGTTTGTTAAAAAGAAAAAATTAGAATGAGAACGGGGGGGAAAGACTGAGCTAAAAATGACGTGAAGGGCAAGGGAAGGAAACCAGCAGCAATTGATCTATAGCGGTCCTTATTAGGGGTAAAACACATGTTATCTTTCCTCTTTAAGTCCATATTGACGCGGAGAAGGGGGGAGGAAAGGAACTACCGTGGGCGAGAAAACAGTCGAAATTCTGCCGCAGCGAACCCACTACGGGCGTAAGCTGAGCATACTAAATAGGGGTTGCACATGGCGATGAAACAAAAGCCTTGGCTCCTCTCAAAGGAGGAGGAGGGAAAGCGAGGATAGAGGGTAAAGGCGAAAAACAAAAAAAAGAGCGGAAGAAACTAGTGGGTGACGCTGACGAAGGAAACAGCAGGTTAGAAAAAAAAAAAGGCAGGTACAGGAAAGGGGCAAGACTCACTGAAGGATATTCAAGAGTTAAAGGCATATAAAACGCTGTTCATAGTTTGGAACGAAAGAAGAATGACATCATTGAAATCTGGGGTAGCGCGCTGAAAAGTTAAAATGATTTCATCTGGCAACAAAGTGAGTCCATGAGAAAAACACATAGAGGCGCAAGCGCAGGCGGCAATCGATGATCCGGGGGTCAGAAAAACCAGCCGTCCCCTCCTCTTAGGTAAGATTCTTCCAGACCCGAAGCTAAAGACACGAGATGGCCAAAGGACCTTAGACAATCAAACGCTGAAGGCGGTTAAAGTCACGGGGCACAAAATGCGGAAGGGGTCAAGGGACAGGAAAGGAACTTTGGGAAGCCTTGATGGAGGTTGAGTAAGATGAAGGTTGCGGGGTGGTCCGGGCCAGCTGTTTCAAACCACTGCAAGGAGAGTCTGCTACGAGGAATGGGCCGGCGTCCAAACAGGACGATTTCCTTGATGGGCACAATCAAACCTCACCCGGGGGCCTGAAAGAAGGGAATCGTACCGCATTATTGTCAAAAGGAAGGATCCGCACAGAAATGAGGGGAAACACGTCCAGGGATTAGAAACCTTTTTAAGGAAAAAGGGAAAAAAGGAAGCAATACCAATGCGTTTACCAAAAAATATCAAAGCACCGATCTCAGCCGCGAGCGGAGTCATGTCGTGACAGGGGAATTGCAAGAAAGGAGGGGAGGGGGAAAAAAAATTAAAGGGAAAATACTACCGGATTGGCGTAGCAAAAGAAGCGGCCCATCTGCCGGCGAAAGACTTTCTGAAAGGGAGACAAACATCGGAACTTTGGAGCGCTGTGCCGAGAAATGCAACTCATGGAAAATTGACTTCATCGGGGTAAGGCAGATTTGAACTTTTGTGGAGAACGGGGAATGATCGGCTGCCTCTCTAGGAGAAATCAGAGAGAAAGTTGCTACGCTGGGGAAAGGGGGGGGGGGGATCAAGGTGCCCAGAAAATCAACGGGGAAAAGGAAAAAGCATCCATCAAAACAAGATCAAGATCAAAGACTCGCATCTAGAAAAGAGGGGGGGTGGCAAAACTCGAACGGTTTCCAGGGTCTTGAGCTCGCGAAGGACCAGGGGATAAAGACGGGGGCGCCGGACTTCCCTCCAAAGTACCACTGTTTACAAAAGGATAATCAAATGGCGACTAGGGGGGTGGTGTCTATGAGGATGGGGGAAAAAAAAAACTATGGATGGATATGGGCCGTCAAACATTATAGAAACCTCGATTTAAGTGCATACGAGAAAGACGGGCCGAATTGGACGCAGAAAATGAAGATAAGACCCAGATTCAGAAGAAAAGGGAAGAAAACCGGGCAACCCAATCCCGTTAGGACTTCAATCCTTGCAGACAGGGGGGGCTCAAGTGTGCAAGCCGTTGCGGCCGCCAGTCTACGGGGGACTACTGGAGAAGAAAACCGTAGATTCCAGTCAATTGCGAAGAAGTTCCTTATAGAGGGAAGGAAAAAGGCATACAAAAGTCTGCGGGAAGAAGAGAACAACAACAACACGGAGGGGAAAAAGGAGAAAAACGGGTGATCATCAGATAAGAACTGAGCCTAAGAACAAGGCCGGGAAGATAAGATTTCTTGAAGTCGTACACCAAAGAAGAAGGGAGGAAAGAGTCGCTAAAGAAAAGGCGCGTGCAACTACCTGTCAATGCAAAGGATTGGGTAGTGAAGCAGTGGGCGACCACAGATGAAAGAGGGGCTACTGACTGACGCGTAGTCAAGAAAGAGGACATTTGGCAAAAAATTTGAAAGGGAAGAAGGGAAGGGTTGGGAAAATAGGGGAGGGAGGTCTTCTGAGTGGAAATGTTATTGCAAAATAGAGGGACGACAAAATACCTAGCGACCTTACCAACAAAAAGAGAGAAGGCTCGGGATTATCCTTTCGAAAAGAGGGAGGAATTTGTCAAATGCTCTTAAGGCAAGGCGAAACGGAAAGGCGGGGGATAAAAAGTCCGCGAGCTTAAAACTTGAACAAGAGCCGGGAGCGTTCAGAACTGGGTCAGAGCACAAGCGGTTAAAAAAGGTGATCACACATGGACCTGATGGGCAAGTGGCCGGAAAAAAAAGTCAATGGGGGAAAAGTGATCTGAAAAAAAAACGAGCACTCTGAGAGGATGCTTCTCATTATGGCGAAGGATAATAGACAGGACAAAGATTAAAATAATCTGAAGCCTAACGAGGGATCTGATAGCAAGAGGGGATCTACATCAAAGCGCACCTGGTGGGGGAGAGGAGGGAGAATAATTCAGCAAAGGTTGGGAAGGGGGCAGGAATTAGCGAGAAGGTGCGACAGCCGGTTGAGTTCAATTCAACCATCAATTCATGTAAAACTCGTTGGAAACACAAAGAGCAGAACAACGAAGGTGAACCTCGCTCGGTAGAGAGCGGGATGGATAGGACTGCATTGTTCATCTTAATTGCAAAGAGGAGGCAAATAAAAACCATGTCTGCATCAGCATGAGCTTACTGGTAGGCTTTCTAGAAAAAAGAGGAGAGAGAAGTTGAAAAAGGAAGTGCAGTAGTTTAGGCCGGGGAAAAGGAAGGAAAACCAGTTTAATAGACAGGGGGGTGTGGAGTGAATCCTCATCAGGAAGCAGGAAAGGGGAGCAAACATCTGCTCAAGGGGAGTAATGCGAAACGATGTTAAAAACGACCAATCAGAGGAACGCATCGAAATCCCCAGAGGCGGCGGGCAGGTGACGGGGGAAAAACAAGGGGGACCAAAATTTTTTGCTGGCCACTGACAGAAAAAGACATTTGGGTTATACGACCGCGAGGCGAGAAATATCAGAGAAAGAAAGGCAGGGGACGGGGAAATAGCACGAATGGGGGGTGGCTCCAGGGGTTGAAGGAAGGGCTGGACACGTACCTAAGGGGGGGCTCTCCGAGGGCTAATTTGGACAGTGTGTGGAGTTGGGCAGGCAGCGATGGTAGGGGTGGTCGAATGAAGAACGCCTAACGGAACAAACCAAGAAGATATGCGCTCGCCAAGGCTGGAAAAAAAAAAGACTTAAGACAGCAAAAAAAGAGCAAATGTATCAGGGGTCCGTCGTCGAGAAGGGATTGAAAAGTAATATGATCTAGATCGGTTCATGAAGGAGGGGGGTCGGGCGGGGCAAGACGAAAAGTTGCAGAAAGTAAGCAAAATTTAACAATTCTGCCGCAGGAAACCCACACGACGTCTAAAGCAGGAAATTCGTTGTTTGGGGGGGGAAAAAAGGGCGCACGCAATCCTTATACGGCATCTCAAAAAAAAAAAAAGGATTGTGGGAGGGGGTAAAAAGAGAGAGGCTTGCGTGAGGAAGACGAAGGCGAAAACCGTAGTAAAAAGGTTACGAAGAGGGTGGGGTCAATGCAAGTTCGAATTCGCAGAATTTGTTTCAGAGAGGACCACCGCGCTAGGAAAAGGAGTGCCGCCCGACTGTCAATATACTATCAAGAGCTGAAGATAAATCAGTATAGTTCTCGAAGCCTATTGCAGAGAAAGGGCGTGAAAAGATCTGAGCGATGGAAAAGACATGAAGCATTATGATTTTGGGGCAACCACTGTTAGCGGATGAGAAAAAATCGGGTCTCCAGCCGCGGGTAAAAACAGGGCGTAAGCGGGATCTAGTCCCTCGGTTGTAGAATGAGGAAAAAAGGATCCATCGGCCTCTCGTGAGATTCTGTACCCGAACCGCCGGGGGATAAGGCTCCCTCTTCACAAAAGCGCTTAAAAATCACTCTGGGGGGAAAATTTAACTGCACAGGGAAGGGGATCTTTTAGTCCAAGGGGGGTGTCCCGGAAATGGGCCCTAAAAGCACTTCCCAGGATTACGTTGAGGACGGGGCCGTGGCCGAAAAGCGGTTCATCGGCCCAGTATGATGGATCAAGGGTCGCGCTCGTCAGGTGCTGCCTTCACTTTCCACTGAGGAGGTGTCAAAAAAAAGTCAAAAACCTCAAAAAAGGGCCTCCAATCCTTTTAGGCTCGTTCCAAGACCTGCAATTGGGAAAAGGAGGATACGACTACCCGTCCGCAGGAGTCCTAAACTGGGAAGAGGTGAATGGAAAGCGTGAAAATGTCTCAAAAAAATGAACAAGGCGGGAAAAAAAATCTGCACTGGATAGAGACGATGAGGAGGAAAACGGCGCAAGCTGTCTTGGGCCCACCGGGGGATTGCATGAAATGCAATCCGAGTGCAACTCGCTAATAGGAGAGGAACACAAATAGACTGCCTCTGGCCGAAAATACCTTGCGACTGATGCACGAGAAAAGAGGAGAAAAGGGGGCGCCGCATGAAACTGCAAAAACACTCTTTCAGGATATGAATCGATCAGCGCAGAACATCTGGTGCGCCCTGTTCAGTGATCAAGCTGCAGGAAAAATCGTCAGCGAAGCTCTCTGTGAAGATGGAGAAATGGCATCAAATTAACGTCAGACAAGGGGAAACAGTGACCTAGAGGTGAAGGAGCCGTGCTGAAAAATAGTGACTACCTGGCGGTGGCGCGCGCATGGTCTCTTCGGGGGAAGATGCGGAGGGAAACGCTTTGAGTTCAGAGTGCTTCGCGAAGGAACAGGTAGCCCTCGTGTACTTCAAAAATTGCCGAAAGAGGAGGAGGGAAAAACTGGACTCCAGAGGGGAGAAGGATAAGCTAGACCTGTCTTTTGGTGGTTCGAGTAGGAGAGAAGAAGCGTCTTGATAATCTGCAGTCAGACTATCCAGGAAGAAGAAACTCAGCCTAGATGACTTTCAAAAAGGACTGCAATTGAAAGAGGAGGGCACAAAGGAAGATGAAGACGCAAGGGGAGGAAAATGGAGGAGCAACGGAGAGAGACACGATGTGACGCCAAAACGCTGACCGACTTCTCCTTGCAGGTAAAGTAGAAGGGTAGGGAGGTTCAAACAAGAGAAGGACCAAAAGAATGGTTTACTCACTTGGGGGAAGAAGGAAAAAAAGGAGGTAGAATGAAGGACGTGCTTATGACGAATTTGAGGAGATTCCCCCAAGAAAGAGGAGCAACAAGTATGCGGGAAAAAAA
>Ga0179591_1262514_pt1 | contig 13804 bp, 11 predicted proteins | sample CZOMad2_1_08_16f_FD_182891 | JGI IMG/M metagenome (GOLD analysis project Ga0179591, IMG submission 182891) | Vadose zone soil fungal communities from Angelo Coast Range Reserve, California, USA - CZOMad2_1_08_16fungal (PacBio error correction) | ecosystem: Environmental > Terrestrial > Soil >...
GCATGCACCGCTCTCTTTCCTCTTCGAATAGCCGCGGTCCGAGAATGGGCGGTTGGCCGTGGACTTGCAGATGCAGTGGCTCAAAATAGCGTGGACCAGAGGAGAAAGAGACGACGAAGGGAAAAAAAAAAACAGAGGGGAGGTGAAAGTTTCTCCTATCTTTACTTTACGATCAGCTTGCCCTACCATCGAAAAGGAAGACACATGGGGTGAGAACGAGGGGAAGAGGAAAAACTGAGAAATGTACGAGGAGTCGAGGTTCTTTCCGGGCAGAAACCCGTTGTGTGTACTACGGGTGGGTAAAAAGGGATCGTAACTCAGGAACGAGTAGATAGCGAAATTTCAGGTCACTCTAGTTGGCCGTTTGGGTATGCACCCCGGGTTCGATGATGCGCCGGGGGAGGCATAGAAGATCCGAGGGAATCATGGCACGGAATCGGCCATTATGTTGGGGGGTCGAGGAGATCATAAGTCTCCGGTGTTTCTTCTACTGGGGCCGGGGGGGAGAGGAAAAATTCAGAAGGAACGAAGGGAAAGGGAGGTAAAGAGAAGAAGGAAAGATGAGTGCAGCTCGATGGGTTTATTTAATTGACTCACGCATGACTCCTGCTGGGAACTCTCCATTTTTCACTGCAAAGAGAAAAGATGTAAGGAGCAAAGATGGGAAAGAGGGAAACGAATCCTCACAAGTGTCTCTCTTCTCGCCCCAGGGCCGCCCTCTTCCACCGATCGTTACCTCTTGTGAAGCCGCTCCGACCAGGAGCACCCATACCCAAAAGGAGGGGAGAGGGGAACCCGAACCGACGGGGATAAATAAACGATCCGAGACCTCGGGGAGGGGGTAACTTTCTTCCTCTTGCCTTATACAGCAAAGGGAAGATAAAAAGTAGAAAAGGAAAAAAGAAGAAGGTTGTGTTCCTGCACCGGCGAGAAGTTTGACCACCGCAATGTGCCAATGTCTTATCATAATAACTAAATAGAGAAAGAGGGGGACGGAGAATAAAAAAAACTCCGACTAGAAAGAGGAAAGCACACCGACACCCTTGTGAAAAAGCACTAGACCCTCCGTTCGTATACGCTCTTTTTTGAGTCCCTCTTCACAGACTGGGGGATGGGCGGCGGAGGCGATAAGGGGGATGTACCTCGCGAACATGGTCACGCTTCTCTAACTAGGTGCTCCCCCATCCACCTCACTCTCCGATGAAGGAAAAAAGAGAAGGGCGCGGGAAAACAGGGGCGGGTTTCAGTAAAAGAAACTGGCGCATCTCGTCCAAACAGCGTTTTTGCCATGGAAATCCTTACTGGGCGGAGGGGGGAAATACTGAAAATATCGTTCTGGCACAAGAACAATGGGACGCGGGAACAAACAGGGGAAATCCGGGGACGAAACGCGCACAGTCCGAGCGAACTAAAATCGCCGTACCCCCCCTGTAAAATCCTACGTTCGGAGAAAGGAACGAATGGGGGGGGCGAAGTCGCACGCCATGGCCTGATCCAGGCGTCGGCAGCTTTGTCCCTTCTCTAGCCTTACAATGAAACGGCGAACAATGAGAAGAAGAGAAGGGCCGCGTACGAGTACGAGTCACACTGTCGCGGCCGATTGCGAAATGAACCAGCGGAACTGAAAGCTCCCGGGATCGAATCAAGGAGGGGTGTCGCCTTCGACGAACGAGTTTGACTGCCAGGAGCCTTACCCTCAGGTCGTCATGAAAAGAGTTAACAATACCCCGGCCCGGAAGAGGGAAGCCACGCGAGCCACAAAGAGGGGTATTTGGGAGACCCGGCTCTCATCGCAAGGACACACGCAGCACTTGGACCTCATAGTAAAAACCCTTTCACTAAAAAAGCTTCGATAGGGGAACGAGCAATGACGCCGGGGAGGGGAACCGCGCGCTAGGGTTTACTTTCGCGCTTCAAAGAGAATGCTGTCAGAATATGCATAAGAAGAGCGGAGCTTTGAGCAGTATTGGGGTAGCATCCAGCATCTTGTCTACTCCTCGGCCTCTTGGGGGAAAAAAAAAACGTCCCGGCCGGGAGGGCGTAGCGGAGGTTCACATCAGACTGATGCCGTATGAAGGACGCGCGAAGCTTCGTTTTAACCTCTGGGCTTGACCGTGGCCGGGGAGCGCCCTAAACGAACAGACTACAACTTGTGCTCCACCACTGACGAACGAAATCTATTCCGGGAATTTCTTGTCAGCATGTTTATAAAAATCCTGTCAACTTGACGAGCAAAGGTTGCGAACAGCAGAATGTCGACGCCCGATAGGGGGAGGGGGATAGAAAGAGCAAGTTTCGCATCGGCAAGGATAGTCGCAAACCTGTTTGTACTCTGTCTTCTGTCGGGAACGGAGCTGGGGGGGGGCGAGGACCCCTCGAGCACTCTTGGCTATTACGTTCTATTATTCTTCATTATACATCCCCTTCAAGGATCCGGCTCCAAAAAGGAGTGAAGATGATTTGGGGAAAGAGAGAAACTAGGTCCAAGCCGCTTGTCTATCTCTCACTTGAGCTGCTTAAGTAGAGGCGGAGGAAAGGAAAGCAGAAACGAGGCTAGTAGCGCACATGAAAAAAAGGAGAACCTTTATATGCGATTGAACTAAAAAAGAATCTTCTGGAACGTGCACTAATTCAAGAAATGATGATCGCGTGTGGACGTTCCTCGTGAGCCAATAGAAGAAGAAACAACACGGAAGGGAAAATATAGAGCTTGCAGAGAGCTGAGACCTACCCGAGAAGCCATCCTCGGATCGCTCCTCTAACGCGTCTAATGAATGTTCCGAGCCTAAATATAAAAGGTGCCTTGAACCGCATCTCCTTCGTCGGGGCGGAAGAAAAGTGCCGAGTTTTCACCGCAGATCCGGCTCAAAGGTCAAAACCCATTGCGCGTGCGAAGATAGGCGATGAGGTCCTGTCGACGAGAAAAGAGAGGGAAACTGCAAAACGGTAATCAATGTTTGGTAATCCGCCCTCTGGATGCTGAGGGCTTCCAGCCGCTCGTCGAAGTCCGCAATAAAGGCATTAACAGCTAGAGAGAAGAGACCGGCGGCCAGACCTCTAAGACCCAGCTGCTTCCAAAACATTGGCAGGCCTTCCGGGGGACATTAGAAGTGGGAAACCAAGAAGCGTTCGCCGCCGAAGATGCTAAGGAATGGGAACCCACCCTCATCATCAGGCTTTTTTCCTCCTGGGGCTAGAAGCTCGGAACGAAAATCAAAAGAAGATTGCTATCAGGGCTCGGAAGGGGGAAAGAGAAAATTACGATTCTTTAAAGCACAGCGTTGCTACTCTCAAGGTTAAGTTAACCTTCACGACCCGCAGCTTCAAAAAGACGACCAATGGGGCATAGGATTGATGAACATCAGGAAAAACTGACGGATTAAGAACTGGGACGGGTATCGTCTAAAGATGAAAGCCTGGATGTCTACCACCTCTCTGTAGAAGAGGGTACCTTCAGGCGGATAGAGTTTAAACACTCAGACTTTTTAAGCTAGAAACCATTATCAGAGGCGCGTTGCCCTCTGTGAGATGCAGTCGAAAGGTACTTCCTCATCCCTAGGGTGTCACGGTAAATGCGACACGAAGACCGGAAGCCACCTGGTCTTAATTTGTCTATCCATACCGGCCCCTCGCGAACCGACAATCTCTTGCATGTGGGGGGGATCTTCACTTGCAGGGGGGGACCTTCTCATTGTTCCTTCTTCCCCCCAGAGCGGACGCCTGAGGGGCGTTCTCGCGAAGGGGTCAATAGCGTCGCATTCACCATTGTGATCTTCGAGCAATGTGCGATGGGTCCTCGACCTCACACTCTCTACGCCCTTAAAGAGGGTGTAGGAACTGAAACCTGAGCGCCTCTACATGAGAATGGGGATTATCATGCTACAAAAAGTGACCCGAGCGTAAAAATTTACTCAGAGGGACAATTCCTAGGGCTGGCGCCGGCTACCCGCCATCGATGCAAGGGAGGTTCTCTTGGGGAGGAGGGCATACCTACTTGACATTTATCGTGTCTCGGTGCTTTCGTAGGTCGGTGGGGGAAACCGGGGTCTGTCTCGACAAGGCGTTATGGGGTTAGAGCTCGTCGCCTCACGCGCAGCGACGTTCAAGGGGTATCAGGCAAGAAGGAGCGGAGGTACAGAGGCGCGAGAGACTGCGCCGTGCACTTACTAAGACTGAAGACTTGCTTGGATTAGAGGTGAATGGACCTTGTAGGGGGGGTGGGGGATCGAACAGCGAAGAGGAAGGGGGTCCATGACATTGAGCCCTCATGTATCCTTCGTCTATACACTACAAATGCGGAATCGGGAAGAGAAGGGGAATTCAAAAAGAGAAATTAGCTAGGGGCGGAAGCCGACTTAGTCGTTTCTCAAACCTTGCATTGGCGGGGGACCGGGGAATCGGAGTAAAAAACGCCTATCCAGGGGATTCTTGACTTCCAACAAGGAATTCTTTCTTTCCGTAACTTGCACTAAGGAGCGTGGCGGGTACAGGGACGACGAAAGCCTGGAACCTAGCAAGAGGACTTCGGAAGTGGGAAAAAGGGGAGGGTACGTGATATCGTGGGGTACCGGGGGTAAGTCTTATGCCGCAGGAATCTGATAGGCAAGGAGGTGCGGCAGGGGAAGTTAGCGGAAAAAACGCGTTTGGGTAAATCCGGCGGCAGCGTGTTTGTTCGTATGCGGGAAGCTAGAGTGCCGGGGCTTAGGCCGGGACGAACGGGAAACTGCGCCGGTATCAGCGAAAAAACCCGGGGGTCACTAACGCGCGATATGGACCGGTTAGCTATCTCAGTTATGAAGAGACGGTCAAAAAGTGGGGGGGAGGGTGGACACATCAATCTGGCCATCGAGAGACTGCATGGAATTATAACAGAACAGCAGATAATCGGAGAAAAAACTAACGGCGCCAACTTACACCACTTAGAAGGGGCGAGCACATCACAGCATCCGGACAACATCTCAGGGGAACGGAGAGACGAGAGGTCTCCCGGACCGGGGGTTCTTCCTCACGAGCCGCGTAGCACCGCAGGCCAAAGTCGGTCCGCCCTGGAGAAGTCAGCGAGCCAAAGTGTAACGATCAGTTATGTATTTAGCCACACGTCGACAACAGGCGTGCGGAAGGGAAGCCAAAAGCAAAACTCGAAGACAGGGACAGCTGGCGAAAATCGGGGAAACCAGAGGGGACACCCCCCTCCTGGAGGGCAATCAGGATAAGTATCCGCACTCAAACGACGTGAAAGAAGAAGCCGGCTAACCTCTCAGAGGGGCTCCAGGTTACAAGACCAGGTATTCCCTGACCAACCAAAAAAAAAGAAAGAAGGGAAGACTTATCTAGAAGAGAGAGGGTTCAGCGGAACAGCGGGTAGGAGTATGCCAAGCCAAGTCCTCGCATGAAATACGTCGAAAGACCAGGGGTCCGAACGTTGGGTGAGGGTTGGCTAAAACCTCACAGTATGTCCCATCGGACGAGCTCGGACAAACGAAGAAGTTCGGGGAGGGGAGGGGAAGTGGGAACACTGTTACTTGAGGCCTCAAGGTGGACCTCGAAACTTAGATGGTCTAAGGCACGCTACCGCCAGTCGTTACTCGTCAGATGGGGGTCGTTGGAGAAGGACGAAAACAAAGGGTTGTCAGTAAAAAGTGGGGTAAAATAAGGACACGTGAGGAGAGCACGTCTTCAATCTTATTCCACAGAAGACAGTTAGCCTATTTGGATGGGTATTTTAAGAGCAGCAGTTAGATGCGGAAAAGGGGTGAAAGTCAGAGAAGTCTCCGAGTGAACAAGTCGTTGCCAAGGTCATATTGGGAGATTTTCCCTCCTGGGAAGGGTGGGACGCGGAGATCTGGTCAGGTGGGGGAAGGAAAGTTGAGCTTACCCTGAGGAATCGGAATTGTATCGATATCTCGATTGCACAAGGAGGGGTGCGGGAGGAAGGAAGGGGAAGCGACGAGGTAGAGCTCCGCATACACCTTGAAAATGGGCATGAAACCCCGTTCCGAATAGGTTCACAACAAAAAGCAAAGGGAAAAAGAATCCTATGAGCCCTGGAAGCAGGCCCCCAAGATCGCAACGCTTCCCTGCTCGCTTCCATTTGTCAAGAGAAGCAGAGAAACCCATAAAGTCCTGAGGGCCTAGAGGTGCCCCCTAAGAGGGAATCCAACATCGGTAAGAACCTCATCATATCCTGGAGCTTAGAGAGACTCCTCTCACAACGAGCAAAAAAGATAACTTCTTTCCTCCTCTTCGTCCGCTGGGAAGGTCTTCTCATGAGAACCTTAGGAAGGCTGCTTTGACTACGGACACCTAGGAACTATCTTAAAAGACACTAAAGCAGTCATTTAATAATTCAATGATATGGACGCGATAAAAGGATCGGAAACAAAAACATGTTTTGGCTAATTCCATGAAGAAAACACGATTGCTGAGATTCGATCTAATTTGAGGAATGCAAAGGCGATACAAATAGAGTTAGTTGGCGCTCAGAGGACACTTGGTCCAGCCACCTCTTTGGGGAGGACCTGATTCACCTGGAGCTACGAATGGTGGCGCTCCCCAAAATCAGGGGGAAAGAGACCGAAAGGAAAATCCTCCATGGGCGCTTGCCAAAGGGTCTTTAGGTGTCATCAGGGGGGGCGCGATCCATCTCTTCTAAACGGTGCAATTTTGACCTCGATTGGGAACGCTGGGAGCACGGTGGAGGAAGTCTCGGCTAGCCTACTCCCGACCTGTCGAGACCGGATGGCCCGGACTAACAACAAACAGAGCGAACAATAAAGAGGTGAATAGACTCAATAAAAAACAGGAAGCCTCCAGTATATTTCTGGCCGGAAAACATTAGAGAAAAGACTGCCTCGAAATAAGAAGAGATTTCGGTCGGGAGTCCCTTGAGTGGGCGCTCCTCAGCATAGCACTTCATCCGAGGAATGTAGCGGGGTCGACAAGAATTCTCGTCCGGGATGGGGACGAAGATCTAGGACATCTTTCGCAGGAACTCAGGAAGACGCGCTTAATAGAACAAGCCCTGGGGAGTTAATAATGAGAACTCCGTGGAAGTCTGAGGGGTAACAGGATGGCTCAGAATTTTTGAGTTACCAACCTCTCCAGGAAGGCGAACACGAAAAGGAACTCAAGGTAGCGGCCATGGCATCTTTTTCTCTTCTGGTCCTGGGAAGCTCACGCTATCGCTGGACACGTCACGCATCCGGTGTGGTATCTGGAGTCGTCCCAAAAAACCCCAACGCTGGCTATCTAAGGAAGACTCCGGAATCTCGCCTTCGTATCACGTCTCCTTGACTCCGAGCGGCTGTCTGCTCGACTTCGCGAACGGCGAAGGTGCCGGAAATAAAGGGAAGGGGGAAGCTATTCGTGGGCTAATCCAGGCTTTTAGAATCGAGAATACGTCATGTATCTCCCGTCCAACTAAGCGCCGTGTCGTACAGGTTCAAGCAATGAAGAGAAAAGGAAAGAAATTCGCCGGCGAGAAAAAAGCTGAGGTCTTGGTTACCTTGTTCATAAAAAAGGTAGCTGGTAGCTGCTTCACGGGCTTCACGGACGTGAGGAAAAATAAGGGGTGAAAAAAACTCTCCTCCAGATCAGACTCTCAGGAATTCCGGTAGAATTTCACGGGGGGCGGCCGAGGGCCCGAGAATGCCGGATCCGATTTCGAGACCCGCGAGGGGCGCGGGCGAAACGCGCAGGATGTGTGAAACTTTCGGCATACGAGAAAAAGAAAATGAGGGGAAGGTTGCGCAAAATTTGGAGGGAAGCAGGGGGGGCGACTAATCGAGCTCGCCTTAGATCACCCAGAGGAGGCAGAAAGGCGTCGACAGGACGGGCGAGAAAAATACTCGACTGGAACATAGGCCGGCGGAAAAACAACACAGGGCGGAGAGCTGATGTGTCGGTACATCAACGCTGTTCGAACAAAGAAAATCGCGCAGCTCGGGACGTACGTGGTCCGATGTCGCGAAAATTCGAAAAGAGGCTGACACTAGCCGTGAGCTCACCAGTTAGATGCCTCCTCGTGAGGACTCTCCCGATAAAGAGCGGAAATTCTAGAGTGACGTAGGGACACTGCAGGGGAAAAAGAAAGATAGAGGAGCAGAGCGGAGGGATTCGCTTGGGGGTACGTCCGACTCACGATGAGCAAGTGAACTCACTCCAAAAGTAGGGGGGAGCTCCTCATTGCTCAATCGAGGATACTGAAACAAACAGCTCAATCACTGCTCGGAATAAAGCGCGGCGTGGACATGCAGTGAAGACTAAAAAAATGGGAGGGCTTCATCGGGAGACACCTAATACTCAGGGTAATAAGGCCCCGGAGAGGTGGTGAGTGGACCTCGTTCTCTCCACCTGCTTTAAGAAAAAGCCGCGCGCGACATCAGAAAGAAGAAAACATGCGGAGAGTGCGATAGGAGAGCTGATGGAGTCCTGGAACGGAAAAACGGGCGCAGCTCTTCTTGGGAAGTTTTTGTGGGCACGGACGGCCTCTGAAATCGGTGCGCTCCCAGAGAGAGAGGCGGAACGGAAACCGAGGGAGACCAGTCCCGAGGGAAACGGAAAAGGCTCCAGAATTATCCTTAGGAGAACAAGAGATGCTTCCCGGGGGAAAGGTCAATCAAGGAGAGCTTTAAAACCATCTGGCACTGTCAGGAGACTGAAAGATCGGAGGGCACTCAACATGACCGGGCGGAGACGCACGAAAACCATGCGCGAAAGACGCACGTGGACACTAAATCCAGGAAGAGACGGGGCAGGGGGCGGGGAGGTGTGGACCGATAAAAGGACGGGGGAAAAACAATTTCGTGAAGCAAAATGACTTGAGCTGACCAGCATACTCAAAAGTGTTTGGTATCAGGTAAAAGCAGGACCTTCTAACCGGAGAATCGGAATAGTCTTTAGGTGGAAAAGAAAAAAGAAAGGAAACTTCTGAGGAAAGTTGAAGGGGTCTCGGGTACAACCAATAGCGATAAAGTATCTAAAAAAGAAGTTCCGCGAGTCGAAAATCGGCAAAGCCGAAATGTTTTGCGAGAAAAAAAGAAAGAACGTGTACGGGACGACGCCAGGAAAAGCAGCGCACCGCTGAGACTTTAAAACACCACCCCACCACTCGCTACCTCGGGGTGTCGGGAATTTAGAAATACGAAGGACGGAGTAGAATACCAGGCTGCGTGTTTGAATGAGGAGAAGCGCAGAGGTACTACCACGCATACCTTCCTCTTCTTGAGGGGTGGGTAGAGATTAGCCGCGACGGAGGAGGGTGATAAGGATGGTTTCCCCCAGGAAGGAAGACTGATTGAAGGGACCGGAAAGTTCCTCAAAAACAATCCGTCTTATCTGCGAGAAGCGGTGACGCTGACGTGCCGACAAAATAGGTCGTGACCTCGCCCCATAGGCGCAGACGCGACAATACGTAGCCGGCCTACTCTTCATTTGGGTCAATCGCGGGCGAGAAAGAATAACGGGAAAAAAGAAAAAATCGAGCTGGAAGCGAGAAAGAATATACCTTCTTATTTTCAAACTTAGAAAGGGGGCCGCCCAGATAGCCGGGCGGCTTTGCAAAGGGATTAGGAAAAACCCTTTTGTACAATGCCTAATCTTGACGATCGAGATGGTTGGGTGTTTGTTCTCGTTCGGTTACGTAGAGTGCGAAAGTGGCGGGGGGAGCTACTGAGGATTGTTTCCTGCGCTCCGCGAATTAAGACCGAGATAGGGTCAAATCCTTCAAAAAAAGTCAGCGGAGGTGAGAGCTCGATGATGAGCAGAAACTTACCGAAAGACAGGGTTGAAATCTCCCATTTGAGGAAGTTTAAATCGGAGAGGGAGAAGAACGTACTAACTAGAAGTTATTTACACGCGGTAATCAAAACGTCAGCGGGAAACTTAGACGCTTATCTCGCAGCGGACCTTCTGCTGAATCGCCGGTAAAAGCTGGATCAGGGGCCGCCCTCGGAGGTATTTGCAGTTCACTCCATGTCATGGGATTCGACCTGTTGAGGCCCAGATCAGGAGGAGTCTGACCGGACAAAAGTCATTCAAGTTCAGAGGGATTCCGAGGAAGCGTCGTTGGCAAAGGGGCCAAAATCAAGAGCCAGAGGCAGCAACAACGAAGGCAAACGACGGAAGGCAGGAGGCGGCTCCGCAGGACGGGGCAAGCGTGAGAGTCCAGGGGAGCTGGGGGTCCTTCATAAACTCCATATAGAGACGGCAACGGCGTTACAGGGGCTTTCGGGAGGGAGAAACGTCGCGGGGGTTCACACGAATGAGGCAGCAAGGGTATTGGGGGCACGGCTTTGACAGTCTTATTCCTTCTGTGGAAGCGGAAGAATAGGACGAAGGCGCAAAAGTGGATCAGAGGCCGCAATTGGCAGAATTCGTAATAAACGAAAGACAGGTCACAGGAATATTCACCAGCAAGGTGACGGAGGGTCTACAAAGGGAGAATTAGGAATTTATTGTCCATCAAAAGCGATTAGTAGAAGAGGGTAGCCACTAGAAAGAAATGGAATTTTTCGTCGTAAAAAAAGGATGATCGGGGGCGACGCCTCAGGAGGAAAAATTCACCCAGAGCAGCGCTGCAGAAAGTCTAACAGAAGGATTCACAGTGAACAAACTCAAATGGTACGTCGGGGCGGAGAGGAGGGGAAGAGACTGGGGGCGGAAAGGATCTTCCGCACACCACAAAGGCAGGAACAAAGGCCCCTAAAGTAAACTCTTTACAGCCCACTTGGACTAGTATGCGCGAAGCATGGGAGAGCTTTAAAGAAATTAGTAGTTCTTCTTAAAACCCACCCGTCGACACCAAAGGCTTTGCAACGAAAAACTCTACGCGCACACTCTTTCTATATCTGGCTTTTCAAAACCATCAGGGGATTCCGTCGACCCAACGACAGCCGTGGGGGTTCAAGGCAGGGGTGAGTGAAAGGAAAAGAGAAATCTTAATCGCGACACTAGACTAATGGGCAAGCTAGCCTGCAAAACAAGGGTCGCGGATGATTTCCGCTATGTGAATTAAGTTTACCATTAGCTCCAGACCTCACCAAAAGCGGACCGTCGTATAGTCCGAGAAACGTGTAGTCAAAGAGATATCAACAACAACAGGATTATTGGAAAAGAGAATGCCTTCATCATTAATGCGATACTTCGTCATAAAAGGGCCTATACAGGGGAAGGGCAAGTGAGAATGCAATAGTCAGTGGCTCCAATCTCTTGCAAGGGCGCCCAATCTACCTAGCACCTGGCCAGCCGTACTAAGTTTCTTGGCACTTGAATTGAGGGAGTGTACGGTCAAAAAAAAAACGGGGTACTTCGGCTTTGCCCTCAAAACGTCGGGCGGGGCTAACGGGACACGAGGTTGCAGAGAAAAGGGGAAAATGAGAATCTTTAGCTTCTATTAGATTGGCTGCCCGTGCCCGAACACGCGTTGTGGTCTACTTGGGGGGGTGAGAAGAAGCGAAGAAAGGGACTTCACGCCGTCCTGTAGAGAGTCTTCGCGAAACTTCGAGTGGATACCGAGGTTGGCGAGTTGGGAGCGCCGTCGCACACACTCTTAGAGCCGGGTCTCCTAGGACTCAAAGTGAAGGAAAAGCCGGACAATGATTATGTGTCGGCTATCCGCACGAATGGACCGGAGGTGGAGGATGAGTAGTCTGGGGTAATGGGTCTCAGTAGTCGTAGAAAATAGCGCGACAGTTACTCGAAAAAAATAGTAAAAAGGTGGTGCTCTCTTTGTAAAGAGAAAGGGGCTGAGGACACTCCATTTACTATCGAAGAGGTAGCAGCTACGGGAATGGCCGAATAGGGCTAAATAAAGGCCAGGGATCGGGCCGGTCTTTTAAGAAGAATCCGAAAAATCACACGTCCGCCGTCTGTCGCGGGAAAGAGCCATCTGAACCCTCCTCGGGGTCACTCACGGAAAGAAAAAAGCCAGATAAAAGAATGACGCACTGGATGTGCAACCACGACCTCCTAAGAGAAAGAAACCCAACGCGACCGCCTTGCCTCTCGAGCAAGTTCGCTTCGCCCTATCGAGGCAATCCCCGACTAATTCACAAGGAAACTCAGAGATGACGAGAAGAAGCCTTCCGTAGACGCGAATGATCAGGCGCTGCTTAAGAGGCTAGTCAAGGACGACGAAGGGGATAAAGGGAATAAGCTAATAAAGACATGATCTTTTCATTTGAGGAAGGATGGTGAAACTAGAAATGGGTCGCAAAAACCCATGCCATTGTATTGCCAAAAAAGGACACTCCGAGAAAGAGAAAAAACGTCAAAAGGACTCTGTAGGAAAATAAACAGGCGAAGGTCATCAGCGTGTCGGGACGCATCCGCGATAAACAGGGGTTCTTGCGACCTACAGGAAAGTCGTCACTCCAGCTCGTCTAGGGGCCAGCAAAAATCCCAGGGAAAAAAGAGAAAAAGAGTAAAAAGCCTCCATGGGCGGGAGGCCCCCAGGCTTTAGTCAGGGGGCGGTAAAGAGAGAAACTTGGACTCCCTCCCTTAAGGGTTGTTCCGACGGGAATTAAGTGAGAGGCTCGGTGAAGAGGGAGAGCAGAGAGGACAGCAAGCCGCCCCATCCAGAAGGTCCTGGGAAATTGAAAAAGAGTCCGAGGCTAGGAACATAGTCAAAGGTAACTATGTAAGGAGTGAATCGACTCCAGAAAAAACCGAAAATACGCCGAGGTGGAATGGCGCCCGGGAGGAGGGAACTCCGCCGGAGTATCTCCGAGAGGAAAAGTTCTGATCCATAGTCCGTTCATAGAGTGACAGTAGAATTAATTTAATGAACCAAACAGAGAGGAAGAAGATGCGGACAGCCGGCGGAAGGAAGGTGAGAGAATGAGCTCACGGGACTATGATCAAAACCAGTGCATGGGAGAAGGCCAGAAAAACGCCGGCTCGAATATAAACCTGGTGAGGCAGCCTCCTGCAGAAGCCGTTGAAAAAAGCTGAGGGAGAAAGAACAGCCCATTCTTCCGGGACTCGGGGGGGGGGGGGGGGGGGAGAAAAGAAAATTAGAGAACACGAGAAGCCGCAATCACTCGAGAAAACAACGCAACGAGAGGCTCGTGGAAAGACGTGGACGTGTCTCTCTGCGCCGTAACAAAAACACCTTTGTAGTCTCGAAAAGAGACCAGCACCCTGAAAAAACGCGGGCGCGTTCAGAAGTGACCTTTCGCTACGTCAGAATTAGATCAGGAACAGGCCAACGCATCTTTGAAGTTTCGCGCTTCCAAGAAACGAGTCCGAAAAAGAGTGAAGAAATCATGCTGATCGCTTGGGGGGAAACCATACCAGGATTTCATCTGTGAGGACGCCGCCGGAAGAGGGGAAAGAAAGGAAAAAGAGTCTGACGTCCAGCTGACTTTCCACATGAACAATGAAAATAAAACGTCAGCAGGGAGCGAAACTTCTGGGTCCTTGGAAAATGTGTCCTTAATGCTGATACACCACGTAGAATTGGACTTAATTGTCAGGAAACTTAGAACCGGGGGACCGTTGCTCTGTCAGAAAAAAAACGGCCGACGAGCACTTCACTGGAGAAAAATTTAGGGGCAGGAAAAAAAGGGACGATATCAAAAAATCTCTTGCGCGCCTGGACTGGCCAAAGGAAGAGGAAACAGCTATGGCGCAGGCCGAAACGTCGCAATATGGTTCTGCGAAGACTCCAAATAAGTGAAGGAGGGGGGGCGCCCTTGTCGGGGGGAGGACGCTGGGGCGGACAGGTCAATGGAGGTCCGAGGCGCGCTGAGCTGACGGAATGGAACTAAAAGGGTCGTCCTAGGGGGAAGGAGTCGATACTTCA
>Ga0179591_1310452_pt1 | contig 13804 bp, 15 predicted proteins | sample CZOMad2_1_08_16f_FD_182891 | JGI IMG/M metagenome (GOLD analysis project Ga0179591, IMG submission 182891) | Vadose zone soil fungal communities from Angelo Coast Range Reserve, California, USA - CZOMad2_1_08_16fungal (PacBio error correction) | ecosystem: Environmental > Terrestrial > Soil >...
TAGTGGGAAAAGGTTTCCTAGAGAGGAGCGGAGAGAACCAAGAAGGGCATAGGGGACTTGTCCGGGGACTACGCACCGACAACGGCAGCTAAGAGCGGATGACACAAAAAGTCACTCCCAACATGCTCCGGTGACGCAATCGGTTTTTACCGGGAGAAAACTTATTAGGTGGATTTAGGCTCCAGAATAGATGACTCGGAGGTCAATGCGGAGCTAGATTGGGTTTTGTAGGACATGCGTTTTGTTTGGCGGGTTTTTGTGTCAAAAAATTCTACGATGACACTGGCATGACGGAAATGTTCAGAGTCGGAGGGGGTAAGGGAAGCATACAACGCGGTTGCAATCCGTTAGGCTGGGGGGGTCACGCCTCCCGTTGGAACATGGAGAAAAACTAGGGTCGGAGCTTGCCGCTAAGGCGGCAGGAGTTTGGGGGGTCAAGCCATTTGATGGAGAGGAACGCGGCCAACCTTACGGTCAGATGATGGGGGAGGTGGGTTTTGAGAGGTTAAAATGCGGAACGCCTGGAGAAAGGTAAGTCTCAGTGAGGTTGAGGGAGCCCAGAAAGTCCACCAAAAACGGCGGGATGGGGGGGGGGGCCACTGCTTTGGGGGAAAGTGAACACGAGCGTAGGGTCTACTTATGTGGCCACAGCGAAAAAAAAAATTGCTATGAAGAGGGGGGCCGAAACGGTAGTCTCTTGCCACCCAAACACACGGCCAAAGTTCCTAAGTTTTCTCTAAGATAGTGATAGTACACCATCTCAAAGTCCTTCGAACTCTAGAAGGGTGGAAAGGGAGGAACCGCCAAACCTGAATTCGGGGGAAAATTCAGCACAGAGGTCCGTCTCCACACGAAAATGCAGGCGTATTTGCGTCCACGACATCGCGTCGGGACAAGTCGTCAACAATCACAGGCTGGCAAAAAAAAACCGAACCGACCATCGCGCCATAATTTCACGAGTTCCAAAGATTTGAGGACTAAATAAATAAGGCAAGCCTGGCCGTATCTGGGGTCTGCAAACGCGCTTAAAGAAAATAGGGGCTCGCACGCTGCACGTCAGGTTACCCAAAGTATCTATGGTTAGACAATGAAAGAATGGAAAAGCACTCCATCAACCTTCGGGATTTATACGGAGGAAAAAAACCTAATCCACCGCATTCTTTGGATTTTCTCGTCCCAGAGGATAAGGGGTAATTACTCTGGAGCCTTTCTGGTGGGGAGGGACCTTTGTCTTTAGAATGTTCTTCTGAACGATATTCATCAAGTTGGCAAACACTATCAAAAGAATCCGTGTACAGCAAAAAAGACTGCCCGGCCAACAAACTAAGGGTTCTCTTGAAAAGAATACACTCCAACCAGAAAAGATAGGGACGCTGGGCGACACTTTTAACGTTTCCTTCTAAGTAAAAAAGAGTCAAAAAAGAACCAGAAGTGAGATAAGAAGGATGCGCCAGGGATGATCTTGGACAACTCACATATCCTGAATCATGGGCGGGAGAACACGGAGAAGAGCCGTACGACAAATCCTGACGGCCACCGGATTCTAAAAAGTGGAAAAGACACCTGCACCAGGTTTACTATCCACATCAGCGTTGGGGGTTTGGTCAGGCTAAAAGGCCATCGTACCTGGGGGTCGGAGGAAGGGGTTGGGGGGGGGGTTTGTGGATGGGAAAGCAGCGCTTCTCTCAGGCGAAAGGGGGAGGGGGGTCAACTCTCAAAAAAAATGGGAAGTGAAAGAGAGAGAGGTAAACACATGAGCGGGATCATTGAGGAGGGAAAGCCAAAGAAACGGCCGGTTCGAAAGAAAACTAGGGAATAGTAGCCGAAAAAAAACCCAAATTGACCCAAGATCTGGTAGACCAAGGGCTTCAGGGAAACTACACTTAAGGAAATTCCAATGGCCGTTTAAGAGAAAGAATTGGCCTTCTGGCAAGGAACAGTGTGGAGCCCGATTCTTCAGTCGCATTGTGGGGGACGGGGAATGAGCCCGAGCGGCCAAAATAGTCCGACCTTTGCCCCGGGGGGGCGGGCAAAGCTGGCTGGGGTTAGTTTTGCTGGACTTCGGCACTTCAGGAAAGTCAACAGTGTGAACGTCAAGGAGCTAGGGTCGGGTGTCTGGCTGGCTTTTTGCAAAGAGCAAAGAAGGTTGTCTCTGGTTGGGAAAAGGGGATTTTTTCGAAGGGTGGAGTACGTGTTTGGACTCCCTATCTTGGGCCGAAGAAAAATCTAGGCAGAAAAACAAGAATAAAGAGAGGGACAATGACCTAAAGAAAAATATTACCAACGGGGAAGCTGGAAAGGGCACCGATTTTTCTTAAGTGCCCGAAGACTGGGAAGGATTAAGAAATAGAAAAAGGTGTCTAGTGGAGAGAGAAAATGAAGGGCTCAACTCTGGAGGGTCTCTGCGGAAGCTTTTGCAAGCGAGGACAAAATCGGCGATCGAGGAATTCACGACGAAATCACGGGGGAATTGGCACAAACCCCAACGTGATGGGCTTGGAGGGGCGTCGAAGCTGTGGAAACTCTGTCATGGCGACGTCGTTTTAAGACATAACGGAGAGGAGGGGGACGCACTATGCCAAAAGCTTAAGGGGTACAAGACCGGCTTACATAAAAGTGCGAGGGCGAATTAGTGGCCAGCAATCGGGCCGTGCGGTGTCCTTCACTCAGAACAATGAGAATAGGGAGAACGGGGGGGGTCTGCCGGAAAAGGCGAAGATTCACCCAATTAAAGATGCTAGGGGGAAGGGGGGCAAAGAGAAAAGCAGTTGCGGAATAAAAATCGTCTCTAGGGTTCGCAGAACCATATAGTCTGATCAGGAGGGAAGTCATAGAAAAGGTGGGGAAACTCCTTGGACAAGCCAGTTGTAGTGGTTTCAACGAAAGGGAGTCGCCAGGCTACAACCAGGCAAGGTGGAAAGAACTTCATTCACGCAGGAAAAACCAGATAAAAGAAACCGAGGTCCTGAAAGTAAGGGGGGAGCAGCCGTGAAATCACAGCCTGTTGCTTTGACAAACCTAAGAATGAACTCACCGAGCCCGACAAAAAAGCAATCTTTCACAAAGGAAAGGGAGATGAAAACAATGATTCGACTGCTTAGGAACTTCACTAAGAAAACGACCAAAAAGACGCATTAAGGAGGCCTTGGGTCCAGCGGGGGGCTAATACAACCTACCTAGAGGGGAAGAAAAAAAAAAAAGATCCTTTATACTCCTGGAGGAACCGAGGAGAAGAGGGGGAAGCGCCTTCAAAAGAAGACATGATATTTTCCATACATAAAGGAAGAGGGGAACCGGGTCAGTTTGGGGGGGGGGATAAATTGACCTTTCCTTCACTAGCCTGGGACCGGAGGGTAAAGGAGTAAACTCCACTCCGCCAATGTAAGGCTACACGCATATATTCGCGAAAAAAGGGGGACGGCGGGGGAGCCTCATATTGGGCCGCTCAAACAGTCGGGCTTCATCAGAGAGCCTAGAGAGTTGGCGCATAAGCCCGTGATGGGACAAAAGACCCGTTTGACGGATCCCCCACGCAAGACTATGGAACATACCAAAAGGTGCGAACCTATATATCCTGATCTCAACTACCTAAAGAAAAAAATGGGAAAAGGGGAAGTGGGAAGTCAAGTAATGGTGTAAAAGCACGACAGGGGAAAACAAGAAAATTTCTGGGGGAATTTCTCCAAACAAAAGCTACTTCAATCTGGGTGTCGGGGGGAAAAGTTTCTATCTGATATGTTGGTAAAGAACAATGAATATGCCACTGCCGGAAATTGAAAGGGAGATGGAGCCAGGAAAATAGATCTGTATTTTGACGAAAAACTAAAAAAAAAACAAAATCAGCCTCCCAGAAAGGTCAAGGAAAGGAGAAAACCACAAGGAAATGGAATAAAACGAAGGGGACTAATGGAAAATTTCCAGGTATTCAGAGGGTGAGGGAGGGTAGAGGACAAAGGAACATAATACAGCCGACAAACATTCACGCGCAAACGCTAAGAGGGGACAAATAAGATCATACCGTAAGGGGGGACTGACGGCAGGGAGAGTGGAGTATTAAAGCATTTTCTTTAAGGGGAGAGGGTGTAAGAAAAAGGAAAATAGCAAGAGCAATAAATACAGCAGTACACCATATTCGGAAAGAGTCGGAAGAAGTACCGACAAACCTGAGACAGAATGAGAACCGACCTCGGAGTCTTCATTCACAAGGGCAACGGGGAATTAGCTCACGACGAGCGGGGCGACAAACTTGGAAACCAAAAATCAATTGGGAAGGAAATGTCTGGGACGGACTCTGTCAATACTGCTCCAATGGGCCAAAGTTGGGAAGGAATGGGGGGGACCACGCGTTCGAAAGTGGAGAGACTCCCCCGTAAACAGATGGAAGAAGCGGAAAGAAGAAGGAACTCTTTCCTGGTCAAACACGAGCCCGAGCGGCACCAACGGGAAAGGGAATTTGGTCGTTGGTAAGAACACATTCGACGTTCTCAGACGGTCTAACTACTGAGGGAGGGGAACCATGTCCTTGTGGAAAGGGGGGTTAGCAAAACCCAGTGATAGTGTTTTTTAAGACTTTTAACAAAGCGAAAGTCAAGGGAATGCACGACCCAGAAGCGCGAAAGGCCAACGATGCTGTGTCCATCTCCATCCCTGGATGGGGGAAAAAGAAAATCAAAAAGGGAGAGAGAGATAAAACAACAGTAAAGTATCGTATCCCGGAAAAGAGTGTATTCTCAAGGAAAAAAAAAAGGACTTGCCAGTCGCGGAGGGAACAGGTCCCAAGAGACTGGGAAAAAGAGTCGAAATGAAGAGGTTGTTTTGGGGGTCCCTCCTAGAGGAAAAAAACGAAAACTTCATAGAACTGTCTAAAGGGCGGGGGACAGCATAAAAAGGTCACTAGGGGGAGGGGGAAGCAAGGTAGTGACCGAAAAGGAAATTTAGCATAAGGACGGCCGACAACCTGCCCAAATGATGGGAAGAGAAAAGCGAGGGGGTGTGCTGTAGTCGGTTAGGTTCCTTCGGGAGGCTTGGGAGCGGGCGGTCTGGGTAATAAAATCCCCTCAGAGGAAATATATAGAACGTGGGAAAGGGCACCCATTTGAGTTCCCGAGTGAATGGGGCGGAAGGGGCAATAAGGAATCTACAAATATTGTTCCTTCTTTGAGGTCAAAATGGGGGGGGGGTAGAAAAGCAAGTCGGTGCGGGCTAAACACACAGGAAAAGGTCGGCGAAAGGAAAGATAATCTCAGTCGGGTACTACGAGACAGGGGGGGGGAAACGAACCGGTACGACGATTCAAGCCGGAGTCGTCTTTTTTTGGATCAGGATAAGAGGGAGGACCAGAGCGAGAAAGAGATCACACAGGCGGTCATCTATCTCAATCCCCCTGGGGGGGAAGACCTCAAAAGTCAATGGTCCTATTGAGGGGGGTAAAACTGTGAAGAGAAAGGTCGGTTTTTAAAATGGATAAGGGGACGGTCGAGATACATCCAACCGGCACGACTACTCTAAATTTGGTGCAAGAGTACGAAGATAAAAGGGGTGACTCAGGAGGGGGTGGGGGGGCAGGGGCTTTATCTTCAAAAGGGGGGAAGGGGGCGTCACGGGGGGCGAGGGGGATGGGAAAATCCGGCTTTCTCCTGAAAAGGCCTGGGAAGTTCTAAGAACTGTTCAGGGGGAATAAAGGGGAATACTCCTATTTCTCAAATGTGGAAAAAAGAAGGAGGGGGGGGAGCACCGGGGGAAACCCGTCGCTGTTTTCGACGAGGAAAATAAAAACGGTAGGGGGGGACAGGAGGAGGAATGCGTTGGAGCATAGGAAAGAAAGGACTGAGGAAAAAAGGGCAGGGGACCCTGCTTTGAAATTGTATTTCTTTTAGAAGCCGTAAAAAAACTTTGCATCGCGGACAAACGTGGAGGGTGGAAAACATTCGGTTGTGGGGGGGACACGTAGGGGGGGAGCGGAAAAGGGCCTTCGAGGACTAACGTCATTCGCTGCTGGACAGGAACGCGAGTAGAGGGGGGGAGCAGGCAATTCTGCGACGAAGGGAGTTGGGGTGACGGAAACTTTGACAGAGCTGACTCCACTGACATTGGAGGGAGTGTGGGGGGCCGGACTTTTTCTGGGAAGTGTGGGACGGCTGTAACCATCAAAAAAATAAGTATCGCAAACAGGCAAATAAAACAGCAAAAAATTCTTCAAGGGAACCTCAGGGGTAGTCCGGAGGAGATCTACTAGGATGAATGGACGGGAGGACCCAACAAAACCACGGGTTCAATGGGATTCTTGAGTGGTGGGGTCAACAAGCGTTGTGGTGGGGGTCGGGTGGTGAGTACTAGAAAGACACGAAAAAGGGGTTAGGAGGGGGGATTGGAGGGGGGTTAAACGCCGGGGGGTCATTCCTTCTATGGGAGGGTCAAAGCCCGTTCGTGAGGGACCCAAGGGGCGATTCCGGGGGCGGAGCAAAAAGGGGGGGTGGGGTCAATCCAAGTGTGGGGAATCACGCGCGGACCACAGGACGTTAATGACTCCGAGTTAGGTGTTGTGTCGGGGGAAGATGAAAAGGGTTATACCTTTCAGGCCAGACGGAGGAAGTTGGAGAGAATCAACTTGCACCACGAACCGGACTAGTATTTTGAAAAAGCGAGCTTTTAACCCCCAGGAGGAGGGGGGAATTGAAAAAGGCTGGGGTGCGGACTGCATTTCGATAAAGGTAGGCATAAAACGAGGAGAGGTGCTGGCATGACCTATGGGTCACTGCCGACAGGAAGAAGGTTTCGATCAATTGACATGAGAAAGAGAAAAAAGGAGACCGAAGACGGTGTTTAACTTTCCTGAACCTGGCGAGGACAAACCGATCGGGACAAGTCTTACACCTGGGGGGGACCGACGGCCGTCCTCGGAGAAAAAATCCCAGATCGGGGCACATTCACTGTGGAAAAAGGGGGGCTTAGCACAAGTAGAGAGTTGCTGAGTCCACCACCGTTGGGAACCGGACCCTCTGGGAGTATAACCGGGGTACAGAGGGCACTTCGCTCCACTAATCAACAAAAAGGAAGACCTGGACCGTGAGAGGGGCCTTGGGGCGCCAGATCTTCTACCAGAGTGGAACGGCGTGCCACGGCTCCATCTATCTGGGGAAAAGTAAGGGATCGGCAAGGACACGACAGGTCATCATAAATCTGAAAAGAGTAGTGCAAGGCTTTCCGCTAACGAAACGTGTTTGGTTGGTCCTACTGCCTAGGGAATCTTCCGTGGAATTAAGTCGCGTTGAAGCCTTTAACTATTAAGTCAAGGAGGAGAGGGTGGAAATTGGCAAACAAAGGTTTCGCACACTGGAAAAAACTAACGTTAAATGGGCAAGTACACCGACGGCACCTGCACTCACAAAGGAAATTTTCTATGGTGAAAAAAGGCGGAGGCCTTTCTCCCTCGCCGCAGAGTAACCGCCGGGCTTTTGTACCTTTTCGCCTGGAGGACGTTGAAGATTCGGTCGTGTCAGCTTACAAACAGAAAAAGCCTACCTCATAAAAGGAAAGCGGGGGTCAACCGGCTATTTTACTGCAAGGTATGATGAGGTAAAAATTACAAACCATATCCGGAAGAATCAACCATCATAAGAAAGAGGAAGAAAAAAAGGTGGGCAGAGTGCAAGTGTGGGTACGGCCTCTTCGCATTGCCAAGGGGTGCATTAACTAAGAAGTTGCCCTAGAGGGAGGAGGAAGGCGTCATTTTTTTTGCGGGGAGCAGAGGAAAGAGTTGGATGGACAGGGGGGGTGTTTGCTCGCAACACAAATATCAACAAAAAAATTAGTGGGAGATAGAGATAAACTTCCACCAATGGGGGTACGATTACAGCAGGCGTAAAAGTTCATCCAGCCCATCACTTAAAGCCTAGAGAAAAGAAAGAAAGGCAAGAGTATCCAGGAAAAAAAAAAAAAGCTGCTGGAAGAACCCAGTCATTTGCGATAAAAGTGAAAGGGAAAAAGTGAGGGAATATGTCCTACTTCCGACTGTTGATACAGCCAGGAAGGAAGGGGAGTAAGGGTTTTGGGATTGTCCGATCAAAATGCAATAAAGTCGGAGGACAGGTGAGAAGTGTAGCTGTTTTGAAAAGTGAGTAGGAAGGGCGAGGAAACATTCAACTTGCCCAGTGGACTAGTAGCGGGCGTGAGTGTAATCAGGTCTGGGGCAATAGATAAAAGAAGGGTTTGGCAGTGTGGGACATGTCTTTTTTTGGTCGGGCTAGGGTATTCTGGTTGCAGCTTGCAGATGAACCGGGGGTGCATGGAAGAAATAGAGGAAAAGTATCAATTCTAAGCTGCAACAGCAGAGGATTTACAAATTTGAGAGGGACAACCAAAACTCATATGTTGGAGTTCATCAATCCTGGTCGAACTGAAAAGAGGAGGTTCTAGGTCTGAGGAGAATAGTTGGAGAAGAGCATCCCTGGTCACTTCGCGCGGGGTAGGAGAGGAGCCTGAAAACTTCCAATATCACGAAAAGGTGTATGAATTAGGCTTTTTGTGGGGGATCGGATGGTGAAGACGTGTGCTGGGCAACGAGAGCGGCTGTTAGATAGAAAGTCTCGTCGGGAGGTCACTAAGGGATTCAAGCTCGGAGTTTGGGAAAAAAGTGCATTTTTATTGTGGAGGAATGGGAGGAGGGTTCCGCCCGGGGCTTCTCTGTTGTCCAGTTACTAATGGATCAGAAGTGGGCGGGGGTTCTTAAAGGAGAATCGGAAAGACGATGCGGGTGAGCAGGGGGTGTCGTTTGGATATATAAAGTAGGGACACGCTGAGAGGAAAAAGGAGATCTAGGGTGGCAAGCGAAAGTCAGAAAAATACTTCGTTGAAAGGGAAAAAGAGTCCCTTTTCGGGTGCTCAAGGTAAGTCTTAAGGCATAGAAAAAGTCCAGAAAGGTGACCTTAAAAATCTTAGTCGAACCAGCAGTAAAAAACAAAGGAGAAAGAGTTGGGGATTAACGATGCCGCTTGTACTAGTGCCTAATGACGGGGGGGGGTGGGGCGGTGAATCCTTATATATCCTTCAGCTAAGTACGAGAGGGAATCAAAAACGGGTACAGAGGGAAACTCATAGAGGCCTGTGTGGGAGTATTAATCTTAACTACTACCAAAGCCAAATACAGGGGTATTACATTTTGATGTGGATGGATAAAAACAACAAAAGAGATGGAAAGTTAAAACGCACAAAGATTTAAAACCAGTGATAGGGACCTTCTTCATCTAAATAGTAAGGACGTTACTGACCTAACGAAGAAAGAATGTAACTTTCCGGAAAAGGGAGCTGGGTGTGGGGGGGACTATTCACTTTGGGCAGGGGGTACTTCCCCCTAGGAACGAAGTGAGGGAAAAGGGGAACCAGAAGACCAAAGGAGCGAGCTAATCATATCAACTTAAAGAGGGGAAAAAAGAAGTGAAAGGCGTCAGCAAGGTCGGTTAAAAAACGACCCTCTACTAAAAAAGCGCAGTCTGACGCGAGGGGTACTGAAGGAAGCCCCCTGGAAGATAAAGAAACTGTGTCCAAAACACTCTACTCTAAAATACCAAGGGTGGACAAATACAAGAAATAAGGGGGGATCTGAGCCAGAATAACGCATTGAGGGAAACTGGAAGCAGAAAAAAGGGGCGTGCTGGAAGCAAGTTCCCAGAGCGTGGCCAGAAGTTCTTAGGGGGGTGAGGAGGGGAAAACACCGACGTCAAAGTGGTAGGGTGTTTTACTTGAAAATGAAGGTGACAAGAGGAAAGGACGGAGTCTTGGCAAACTGCGAATTGAGACAAATGATATGTACGACGGCAACCGCGTGAATTATTGGGAGCAAACGAGAACTGCAAGGGATCCATTGTTAAGGCACTAAAAAACGAAAACACCAGACCGGCAAACGGAACGAGCGAAAAAAAAAACCCATGACAAAGAAGGAGGAAGGTTGTCTGATTATAGGAAAAAAGGACAACGTTCAGTTTCATCCCAAGACTGTAAAAGCGTCTCACTATTGGGGGTGGTAATAAATCCGAGAAATGGTAGGGAGTACGGAGTCAAATTTGATTTTCGGATCGACGAAAACTTGGTAGGACAGGAAAGGGGGGTGGGGGGAGGGGGGGGTTATGAAACTCAAAAGGAGGCAGAGTCCTGAACAAAGAGATCACTATTTATACTGTCTAAGGACGCGCGGTATTCAAGAAAAAGACTGACGCCCGTCACAAGAAAGAGGGAAATTTAGAAGGGGGAATCGACCTCTGGTATTGCTGGTACTCTCAAATGAAGGTGGTCTCAGCGACTCTTCATCAGGGACAAGAGGGCTCGATGAAGGAGGGGGGGAAACTACAATCACCTAATCACGCTAGAAATTCAGGTAAGTCAACGCTGATAGCTCGTCCTTCAGGATAAAAAAAGGAAGGAATCAACTCGGAATAATAAAATACGCTCTTGCAATTTGGCCTCACAAAAAACTCACCATCAACTACGTCCCCTGCTACGGGACAACTTGTGCTGGGACAATCTACAAGGGAGTGATCCAGAGTCATGGGGCTTTCTAAAGAATAGGCAAAGGAAATATTTTGAGAAGGGGTTCTTAAAACGGAAGTTCGAAATAAGTGTGAGTCGGCGAAACCAAGAGAGGAGAAAAGGCACGCAGGGGAATTCTAGAGAACTATGCACACGCCTCGAAGCCGTGTGGAACGTCGGACGAACCTGTAGTCCCTGGGGAATATCATCTGGCCCGGGTCATGAGCGAAACAACAAGAAAAGTAGAAGGGAACGGTGAATCGAGACCCCCTATTTTGAAAAAATCTTCAAATGGATTAGAAGACCCCAAACGAAGGGGAGGAAAACAAAGTGCGAGGTACGAGCATGACCAGTTTCCTTTGTCTGGTTCAAAAAAAAACGATGGCGCAAAAAGGAAAAAAGCATGAAGAAGTCGGTTCATCCACCCAGGACCAGATAAAAGAGGGGAAGAAGAGTAAGGTAAAAGAAAAGGAACTTAAATCAATGAGAAATTCGTGACCCGAAAACTTAAAAATACTATACCGATAGGGAGATGGTTGGGGGGGGGGGGGTTTGGGGTGCAGAAGTGATGGGGAAGCGGCGTCAACTTGGAATCCTTGGTGTTCGCCCCGTCGAAAAAAATATGGGCTTGTTCCCACAAGAAAAAACTGGCCAAATGGGCTACCGGTGCGGATGGTTCCATGGGACAAATTCGACAATGATATGAGAGAGATTGATGTTTTTCTACCGAGGGAGGGTCAACATTCCCGAATTCTTCTACGTAGGGAATCGGAAAGAAAAGCATCCAGGAGCATGTTGTTGTACTACTATAACGAATGGGGGGAGGGAAGCTTGGGACGTGAGTAAAATTGTTGGCATCGGAAAACTTCAGATCTGTCTGAAAAATCGGATAAGCCTGAAAACTGAAGGGCCCAGAAAAATCAATGGAATCTAATAACACTGGCAGGAATGGCGAAAAAAGGCAATGGGACCTTCCTGGTTTTATACGCAGGTTCTTCCGCGTGGGGAAAAAAGGGCTTGGGGCGCACTTAGAGGAGTGTTCACTGGGAGTCATCAGCCAAAGGCGATCGGCCAATGGCATTTGTGGGGAAAGAGTCCGTCGGAGTGTTATTTCGAGTTTGGGGGGGGTGAATCAACGGGCGTCGAACAAAGGGAGTGAAGCGGTCCGTGTGAAGCGGAAAAGACCGGGAGGGGGATTACTGGGAAAAATTCAGGGGAAACTACATAGCCTTGGTAGGGGGCCGAGGGGAAAACATCCGGTCCGGTATCTGGGTGTACTATCAATGAGGAATAAACCGGCAAAAAACAGAGAACCTCGGGGTACCGTTTTTTCAAGGGGATTCCCAATCAGAAAGTTGGACACACGAGATGGGACATGGGGGGTATTCAGACCTGACGAATACAAAGGAGCGTTAGGCAAGCGGTCTTAGATCAAACGGAGCGACGCTTAACTCGCGGGCCGTAAAAAAACAACCGTGTGTCAGAAAGTCATTGAGGGAGTGGGGGGGTTGTCGAACGAGGTAACACGCTTTTATTTGGACAAGAAAGTCCATACTTCCACTTGCTAACATTCCACTCGTAGATCAGCTCGCTGGCTCCCTGCTGCAGTATCTCATGGGGTGCTGACAGCATGGGTGGCGCACAGCCAAATCCTCGGTAGGCCTCTTTCCGGGGTCGGGCAGGGGGAAAGAAGAGAAGTGGATACCCTGGATTAGGGAAACCTTTGGACGAGTGGGCTATTCGGCCTGAAGGCGGAGGGAGGGTAAGAAAGCAAAAAAAAAAAATTCAAGGGGGAACGAATTAAAGCGGTTTCATGGAACCGTCTCAAGTAGTCGTGGAGTATCTCCGTCTATGAGGGACGCGGCCCAATGGCGAGGCAAGGAGGGGTGTCTGGGGGGAAAAAATGCTTTGGGTGGGTTCTGGATGAGAAAGATGACAAGGTCGATCCCGGTCAAACTTGGATGGTCTGTCGGGAGTGTAAGTCCGAAACTGGGGTTGCAGAAGACAAGGGTTTCACTGCCCGTGGTAAGGGGGAGGACAAAAAATTATGGTACTTTCTCGGGTCTGGAAGTGCTAGGCTGTAGTAGTTGTGGTTCACACATGGGGGGACTAGAGAGGGAAAATCCAAAACGGAAGTTCACAGTGCAACCACTTTTTTAAAGTTCTGGGGGCGGGAAGAGGCTGGACGTCAGTGGGGAAAATCTGGTAGTTGGGCAAGAAGGCAGAGGCGCGAAACCCTACCGTGGGTGGTTGGGAAAAGTCGTGGGGTCAACACCGCGGCAAGAACTTACGGCTTTGTGATTTTGGCCGAAAAAAAAAATTCCAAGGTAATAAGAATGGGAGGGCACAACCTAGAAGAACGGAAAAAATCAGCAGGGTCGATCAGATGTTCTAAGCGCAAAGCCGGCTAACTCTAAGAAATTTGTGAAGAGGTCAGGAACAGAGGAAGATTACCGGGGGAAACAAATCGACAAAACCCATCCATTGCAGCGGAGGAGTCCAACTAAGGCTCGTCTTGGGGCACGGAAAAAGAAGTTCTGTCTCCAAAGAAAAAGGAGCATAGGAAAGGCAAGGAAGATCCCAAGAAATAATCACGACCTTGAACCCAGGTGTTGATCGTGAGCAAAAAAACCCCGGGGGCGAAAAGAAAAAAAGGGGAGCGCAGGGGCTTGCCCGCTTCTTGTTTAAGCAATTTCCCTGATAGGGAAGGAAGACAACTGGATCCGAGGAAGGCTTTCAACCGAAACAAAAAAAGAAGGGCGTTGGGGGGGCTCAAGCAAGCGAAACGGGTGCTAGCGGGGGGAGCGGGGAAGGGGGAAAACTAGATTGTCGTGGAGCCGCTGTCATCTTAAAGCATGGAAAAGGGGGACACCTACAGAAGAAAGAAGTACAAAAGACAAAAATCATCAAAAAAGAATTGCAAATAAACAAAAGAAAGACAAAGAAATCGTCCTTCCTCAGTTACTACACAAGGGGTTGGAAACTAGGGCAAGGGAAAAGACAAGTCACACGAGACCCGAGAACGGGGGAAGAACGGGAAATGGTTTGAAGCATGGTTTATCGTGGAAGCCACAGACACCATAGACTAAGACAATGGCGGACTCCCAAGGCCCTACGGGCCTTACAAGTCTTCACAGTGCGGAGGCAGGCGGTGTAAAGAACCTCCAGGGACCTCCGTCGCATAACTATGGGTTGTGTTTCATGCAAGAACATTGCCAATTGTCGGAGTCAGGGGGTGGGGGGGGGGAGGAAAACGAAAGATATAAAAAAACGTGGGGGGCCG
>Ga0179591_1281445_pt1 | contig 13803 bp, 10 predicted proteins | sample CZOMad2_1_08_16f_FD_182891 | JGI IMG/M metagenome (GOLD analysis project Ga0179591, IMG submission 182891) | Vadose zone soil fungal communities from Angelo Coast Range Reserve, California, USA - CZOMad2_1_08_16fungal (PacBio error correction) | ecosystem: Environmental > Terrestrial > Soil >...
GGATCGCTACCTACGGCGTTGTCTATGTTGACTGAAACATTGGCCGGTTGTCTTGGAAAATGGAGACACAGGTCCGAAAGAACGGGATTATGACCGGGGTATTTGCGCATGGGTGTGCAAGTGGAAGGAGGAGCCGGAAAGGCAGTCAGGGGGTCGTAATAGCTGAAGGTGCGCGTTTTAGAGACTACATTCTGGCGTAACTCCTTTTAATAACGGCTAGAAAGGGGAGAAGTATCGGCAGACTGAGGGGGGGGGGGGGGAACGGGCGCTTCTTACGCCAGCTGTCGGCCCTTTCAGGGAGCAGGCAAAAAAAACCAGGGCGGCGGTTTCTGCGAAGCTCATCCATAAATAAGCATGCCACAGTTGGGGGGGGGCGGCTAATCCCTTCCTGCTTGAGGAGGAGAAGAAAAAGTGAAGGGAATCTTCGCCGCAGGGCGACGATAAGAACCGCGTCACAAGACGGCAAGTAAAGCACCGGGTATATCAAGCTGTCAGGATCTGGAGGGACAGGGGTCTGGGTGGTCTAAGGGAAATGAGGGAAAGAAAGAAGGGCGTAATAGTTTCTGACATAACGGCCCAGGAGCAGTACGGGCGGGGAGTAAGACTGGTTGGGACCACAGTTTCTAGGACTGGGTCGTTTCTCTGAAAAGGGAGGAAAAACCTGGAGTACAGTCTTCAGGCAGGAAGAAGAAGGAAGGGCGGGGGAAAAGTTTCGGGCTGCTCGCGGTACGTAAAGGATCAGCAACAGCGTAAGATCATCATTGGGAGTTGGGGGGGGGTGTCGTCTAAGGCTACAACGAAAAGGGAAACCTGAGGGGACCAACGATTAAATAAGAAAAAGCAAAAAAGGAGCGGGCGAAGGCCATATCAGAAATGGGCACAATAAACACTGCTAACGGGTTCTAAAAAAGGGGCTCCTAGAAGACGAACATGGGGCAAAAAAACAAGAACGAACTGGGGGGGCACCTTACGAATTATCGCTTCGTGTTGACGGGGAGACCGGAGACCTTAAGGAGAGAACATAGCAAAGGAGAATAGGGGACACAAACACCTTTCCCCGTACAAAGTATCGTAAGGCCCTGGCGTCAATCATAATAAGACACGCTTTCCCGGGGAAATGAGATAGGAAGGGGGGCAGATGATGTAGACATTATTAACAAAGCTTCTAAATTAAAGGGTAAAGCAGTGGCCCTGAACAAAACTTCCCGTTTGTTGCAGAAAAAAAGGACCTCCCTACAGAAGAAGGAAAACGCTAATAGGTAAAGAGAAAGGAAGCCGAAAGCTTAATTGACAAACGAGAAGAGCCTCAAACTCAGGCGGGAGAAAACCTGTCTACAAAAAAGCTTGGTCGATCACCTCTCATCCCACGGTGGGACGCTTTAAAAAAAAAGAAAGAGAGTAGCATGAAAGGGGAATAGGGGAGCAGTGAGGTGCTCGAGCACTGGGGGTAATTAGATGAGGAAAATAAAACTCCAACCACCCGATGTGAAAAAAACCAAACAGCGGGTAGAGATGGCACGGGCAAAGGTAAAACAAAGAGGGAAAAGGGGGGAACAGGACGAATGCATGTGGGACTCTATCGGGCCATCTCCACGAAAAAACAAAAAAACGACGGCTGGGGAGAGTCGGAAATGGGGGTGACTGGACACCACTGTTAAGTCTTTTTTTAGGGAATGGAAAAAAGGGAAGCTTCTCCTTTCGCAACACGAAAAAAGTGAGGACAAGAAAACAGAAATTAAAACGGGAGTGCTACGTCAGAGGTAACCATAAAAAAAGAAAGGGTGGGAGGGAAAGGAGAAAGAGAGAAATGAGGTTTGAAAATATCGCAACCAACTGACAACGAAGGGAGGCACAGGTAAAAGGCCGACCTCAGCGAAAGTGAAAGCTGTATGCCTCTATACACGCTTCTGAAGAGGGCTGAGCTTGGGACTCCGCAAAAAGAATTGGGGGGGAAAAAAACGGGGGAAGTTGACAGAAAACGCTGTCAGGCAAGAGGGAAAAGAAGGAGAAACTCAGGAAAAACATTAGGAAAAAAAGAAGAGAGCGATTTTCAATCCGAGAGAAAGAGGAAAGGCGTACGATGGTCATGTCAATGAAGAAATGGGGGGTAACTGGCGTAAGAGAGCCCAAAAAGAGAAGCGGGGGAAGTCACCAGGCGTGAAGAAGAACTTATGTCCTACCATGGAAGGAAAAAGGGGGGACAGCAGAAAAAGATGGGGGAAAAGGGATGTCTATTGAAGAGGAAGGGGAAGATTCTCATACATCTTGACCCCCGCTTCTCTAATCAAACTAGGGGGGGGGGGGGGGCGGGCCGCAAGAGGGGGTAGGGGGGTGGGGGGGGGGATAAGAGCGGTGACCGCGAAAAAGTAAACGGTTCGGAATAAATGAAACCGCAGCCCCGGATGGTCAGAAGAGGGAGCGAAGGATATCTGTTGGCGAGGGGGGGGGAGGGAAAAAGAGAGTAACAAAACGCAAATGAGCTGCCTTCGCTGAGGGGACTATCTTGTGAAACCTGGATACCCTTGGGCAATACGGAAAATAGACGTTTACGTATGGTTGGGTAGGAAAGAGTGGGCGAAAGGTTTTGGTGATTAAGCATAAGAAGGAAGAGAGAGACGGAAACCTCTCAAAGGACAAAGGCGGATACAAAAATCCCTTAGGACAGCGAGGGAGGGAGAGACAATGTGGTCGCTTAGAGGGGAACCCTCTTATTGAAGAAACAGGGAGCCGCTGGGGTGGTAATCGGGGTCTTTTCTCTTTGGGTTAAAAAAAGAAGCGGAGTCGTCGTCATGCAACTCTGGAAAGAGAGGCTGGAAGTAAAGTGCTCTCCTCCGATTTTTTGGGTCACGGATCTACCAAAGGGTTGTCAATTGAAAGGGAAAGTGGAAGAAAATGAAGTATAGGCATAATTAAAAGGGGGAAATAGACAGGAGCAGGCTCCGGGCGCCTGACTAAGGACTGCCTCCCTCATAAGGTCGTATCAGGGTGAGGAAGGGAAAGAGCTTGTGGGAAAAACCGAGGAGCCAGGGATTGGATTCGAGAAGCACGGGAGAGAAGGCATCGCCGAATATCGGAATGGGAAAAGGTGGAGAGAGAGAGCGGGAGGGGAAATGGGGTGCTAGAAGGGCTTGTCTCCACGGTCTAAAGAGGAAGGGAAATTGTCGTTTGGCGACAGTTCGACGAAATCAGCTCCGAAGACTGATTAGGGGGGAGGTAGGGAATAGTAAATTTTTAAAAGAAGGGTAAAGGGAGGTGTAGCATTGGTACTAAAAAACAAATAAATCAAGGAGGGAAAGAGTATGACAAGTCGAAGTCTGGCTTAAGGTCCTGGAACTCTATCACAAAAGCAGAAAACGAAAGACGAGATCGTATTCCTGCGTAAGGGGTATAGGAACGACAAGTATACAATTGCTATGAAAAGAAAATATAGATAATGGTCCAAATAGTCTTTTGCGAAATAAGATGCAGGCAGGAGGACTGCAGTAGGAAGGAACAGGAAAGAGAGAAAGGCCAGGGGGGAGGAAATTAAGCAGGCCAGGATGTCCAAGCCAGAGAATCAAAAGTGAATCTTTTATAGGGGGCCTTGGGGAACCTCGCCTTTCTCAAGGGCTAGGAGGGAGGGGTTCGTCGACAGGGCGTGGCGAATTAAGGGGGAAAAACGGCAGGAGGGGCATATTAGCTAAAACCAAAAACGTGGGCGGACCTCGTGAGTTAATATCTAGGGGGAGAAAAAACGGAGTATAGGTCAAGGAAGGGAACAAGCACCTATTGCGAAAATCAGGACCAGCGACTGAAAAGACGGATATGATAGAGAATCCATATTCATAAAGGAGATGGGCAACTAGGACCTTTTGGGATCATACAGGAATAAAGGGAGGGGGGAACGCCAACCTTCCGAGAGGGTGGAAGAGCACAAGACGACAGTCGGGGGCAAAAACCATGAGGGGAGGGATCCGTTCTAGGGGAAATGTTGGACTCCCTCATTGCCCAAAAACAACGAGCCAATTGGGGAATAAGCAAAATGTAAAAGAAGGGGGTACAGGAGCCTCGAGAGCTAACCCAAAATGGAAGAAAACTATTGCAAGATCGAAACTGACGGGACTTGGGGGGGGGGAGAGTGCTCGACCCACATTGGGGGACGCGGGTGGGAGGGGGGAAAGGCGACACCATGGCGAAAGAAGGGGTCGGTGTTTGGTTCACTAATTGCCGTCCGTTTGGATAAGCCACATATCGAAGGTTGGGAGGGAGAGAGCCGGTCTAGTGAGAAGACATAAAGGGCGGTACATGACAAGTGGATAGGGAGGGTCTAGAGGGAAGTACAGTTGGTCCGTGGGAGCTGGATAGAAATAGGAGCCACTGCAGACATAAAGAGAAGAGGGAGTTGGAATGAGAGCACATTCATGCCCAAGGAGCAGACATGGGGGCTGGCAAAGTTCAATAAGGCTTGAGGAGGAGGGGACGTCAGCAGGGCCGTGCTACATCCTGGGACCGCAGGGAGAAAGAAGCAAGCGCCTAGAAAAGTGAGAAAGGGGGGGGGAGGGGGGAACAAGTCACCGACTTTGGAGGAATAGCTGGGGAATGGGGGAGGTTGTCTAACATGGGCAGGGAAGTTCATAAATGGAGATTCAGGGAATAGTAGGGGGGTGCATACCTGTCCGCAGAGGGAGGGGGACTCAGACTGAAAAAACATTTACCTTTTAGGAAAGTACACTAGGGATATAGGGGGGGAGGGGGCTATTACAGTACCCTTGGTCTGCAAAAGGGAGGCAAGTAGGCGCAGACAGTAGCGACTCTGTCGAGATGCACTCGAGTAGTAACCATTCAAGAAAGACGAATCTTAACAAGTGTAGTAAGAGGGAGAGGGGTGTGTCTTCGTCAGGGAGAAAAGAAACCAGGAATTTGGGTTTTACCCAAGACTCTTACAGAACCAACTCAACCCAAGATAGGGAGATGGGGGGACATATCGGAGAATGTAACAACATCACAGAACTGGCAGCAACGGAGGTTGGATCCCAGTTTCTCCTCCAGCTCAACAAAATTAAAGAGAAACTAGCGGCATCGGCACCTGGGAAAGAAGAGGAAAGAGGAGAGGGGAGGTGGCGCCCGAGAAGACAATACTATCAAGGGAGGAACCATGAAAAAGAGATCAAATGTCACGAAAAGTTGAATGAGGCAAAAATAGAAGGAGAGCCGAGGGAAAGGGGATGGAGATTGGTTCGGAAGGCATGTCTGATTACGCAGGAATATTGAACGGGACCTGGGCCGACAACGCGTACACGGGTGATCATACAACAACGGGAGGAGAGCAGACAATCGCGCCCCGCGGGGTGGAGGTCCAGAATCTGAATTTAACAGGAAGCTACGAGGGCTAAAATATCCCAAGAAGCGTATACACCTTTAGAAAAGACGAGGGGGGGGAGAATAGACGCGAATCCTGGTGGGCCTTCATAACGGGAGGGTTGAGGACTTGACGAGGGGGGGGGGCTGGTCCAGCGAGTATAAAAGGCTTAGAGCGGGGAAAAAAGGACGAAGCGTTTGAGAAAAAGAGGAAAAGGAGAGTTCTACGTATGGCAACGGGCAGGGAACAAAAGCTGAAGGGTATTTGTGGCGAAGAAGTTGGAAAAAATCTCCATCGAAAAGGGAAACCGAAATTCGCTGATCGGAAAAGTGTTCAGGGGGGGTCCGGTTGAGGGGGGGCGAAAGGGGTAACTTTTTCCAAACGGGAAAACAGGCAATGAAGCCCTTTCCATCACGGGACAACAGATGGAGGAAAGAAAAAAATACAGCGCCTTATCGGGGGACCGGAGGAGAGGAAAGGAGGCTGAGTTATTTCGGCTAAAACTATCATCCCTTAAAGAAAATGAATCATGCAGAAATCCATTTACCCTCTGGGCATGGAGGAACGGGGGTTGGACTGCCAGGCTCAAGAGAGGGGAGGCGGGAGAAGTGAAAGGCACACCGACGCTCGGGCACGGACCCGTCAACCTTTTGAAAAAACAAGATGAAGGAAAGGTGAAACATGAAATCTGCGCCTGAATTACGTCGAGGAAGAAGAAAAGGCATCGCTCTCAAGATTGAAGGGAAAGGAGGGGGCGGAGTGGAGATAGAGAAAGGAATCGTCGAGTCCATGTACTAACTGGGGGTTAAAACAAGGTCTGGGAGCTTCCAAGAGAACGTGTTAGAGAGTAGCGAGGACATGCCGTCCGCTAAGGCGGAGGGAGAGGACTGGAAGTCAAATCGGCAGATGAGGTAGTGGGAGAAAATTTTAATCGTTAAGGGGGGAAAATCTGGGGCAAATTCAGAACTACATCTGTGGGTAAGTAAAAAGAGGGACACGGGCGAAGCAGTCGAGATTGGGGTGGTTCCTGGGGGGGGGGGCCGCCATTTGACGTGATTAAAACCGTTGATAAAGAACTTTTGACCTGAAAAAAGGACTAACTTTTGGTCGGAGAAAAGGAGAAAGAATCAGGAGGGGTCAGGCGTCAGGATAAGCTAGCGTCCACCCAACAAGAATGAAAAAAAGGAGGAGAGGGTTGGCCCACACTAACCGGGGTTTCAAATCGGGGATAAACATAGGAAGGTGGATGGTGGACGCAAAACGCTGAGACGTTGGGATGGTGTATCATATCATTATCAAGCGCAGGAAAAAAGCAGACACACAGAAAAAAAAGTCGGTACCGAAAATCTACGATTCTGCAGAGACAATTTATGCAGGGCAGGGCTGCAGCACGCTAAGTCTGTAACAGTTTGGTACACCGGAGGGGGGGGGAGAGTTCGGGTCGTCAGTGATGAAAAAGGAAGGGATTGCCTCTCTCGTAGACCGGAAGGGAGTTGTCGGGGGGGAGAAGCAGTTTGGTCTGAAAATTCAACGGGAACGTTTGTCAGGAGCCCGTGCAAGGAAAGGGGAGAGGGTCCAGGAAAAGGCATCGACAATAAAATCGAATTCCCGTTGGCGACCTAAGGGCAAGCCCTCATGCGGGGAGGATAGCATTTGTGGACGGCGCGAGGGGGGGCCAGTTGTGTATATGTCCCCCGGAATCAAAGCCGCAACTCGGGCCTGTGAGGGAGGGGGGGGGGAGATAATACGTAATGTGCAAAGGTTAGGGGGGCGATCCTTCGTGAGGATTGGCCCGCGGACGCCACGGGTAAAGAGACTGTAGCAGTGCGTGAGCGGGGGTGCAGAACATGCTTCAAAGAGGGAATCGAAGGAAGCGTGTTCGGGGACTATATGTGAGGGGGAAGGCGTGGAAGTTTAGAATTGGTATACAAAAGGACCAAACATAATCATACGAAAATGAATTAGCAAGGGGGAGAGGGGTGCTATTGGAGTCCAAATCGGTCCCCTACGGGATCCCCCGCGTGCCTGCAAGCCTATGGACGCATGTTTGCAGAAAATTACTTAAAGAAAAAGGACACAGTGAAATAGAAAAGGGATCAAAGTTACAAGTCTGGGGTCGAATCATGCCGTAAACCGCGTAGTCATCACGAATCTAATAGACAGTATGACAATTCATGAGGGGCAAGGTTCATAAAAAAAAGAAAATAACCAGCTTCCTTAAGCATTTGTATGGTCAAGGACGTGGTTCTGCCACTTTCTTCGTCGGGCAGGTTCTCGTCGATCTGAAAGGAATGTAGCAAGAATTAGGACGAAAGAAAATAGCAAGGGGTTACTACGCCCACCGTTGAGTTCCCTCAGAAGGATGAGCAAGAAGACAAGCCGAAATTGAGGGAGTGCAACGCCGCAAGCAAAGGAGAAGCTGGGGAGGGAGAAGCAAGAAGAAGTCAAAAAAAGAAATAGAAAGTCGCACCATTTCCAACGGCGTACAAAGAAAAAGGGGGGGAATAGTCAAATACAAAGGAACGGAGAGAGTAAACAAAACTGAGTTGTGGACTGGCCAGATTTTAAAGAAATGCCAGTCTGGGAAAAAACCTTGGGGGAAAAACCCATGGCCCAATAACAGCGCATGGGCATATAAGAACGGAAAGGGGCGAGGTGATCTCTCGTGGCCAGAGGAGGAGTCTTCCTCTCAACGAAGGGCGTTGGGCGTGGGGAAAATAGACAAAAAAGTGGGTTGTGTTCTGGACTGGGGCTACAACACATGGGAGAATGGTTGGGTGGGGGGTTTGCAGGACAGGTGTATGTTACCGCATGGGTTTTGAAAAAGACATGAAGAGGGCAGCCGAAAAAAAGAAGGAAGGTGCGTACTAGGCCGAGGAGAGGGGGGGTGTCCTTTGGGAAAAGGGGAAGCCGGAGCTAGTGCAGATAAGCGGAGCATTCCTCCAGGGGGACCAGGAGCGACATGATACGACAAGCTTCCCTTCCGGTAAAGGGAGGAAGGGCCTACCTTGGCGGCTCAGAATCCGCGAGTAATCATTCAAACATGGTGGGATGCGAAAAGTCATGCTGCTATGATGAGGTAGGGGGAGGATAATAAGGTCGAGAAAGGGACGAAGAAAGAAACCAGCATTCTCCTAATAAGTATCCGGCTAAGTCAACGAATGCGTTCAGCATGGAGGACGATTTTGCTGGTGGGCGACCCAACCCCCCCACAAAAATGGCCCTAAACAGTTGAGGGGGAGTATTCGGTGTGGAGAAGAAGAGGAAAAGGAGCGTACTGCAGAGGCTGAGGGGAAGATGACGTTTTCTTCTGGGTGCGAGGTGCTCGCAGTCCCATGGGGTAGGAAAACCGTGAGCAAGGAAAAAGCAACGATCGGGTCTTGGAGGACGCGGGGGAGGCGACCGGTCAAGGCTACCTCTACAAATGAAAACATCATAGCAGGAAAATTGTCTTATCAGCAGGGAGATTGCTTATGGGGAGCTTCTAAAAAAAGTCTAAAAACGCCAAACAGAGCTGCACTTTCCGAACAAACGGAAAAAAGCTTCTCGGGATGCCATCGAGGAAGGATGCGGAACCAACTGAACACATCACTGATAACAAAGTTGAGAAAAAGGCGCCTGCCCTTAATCAAGAAAAACAGAAAGAGGCTCAGACAGTGAATGATAAATTTATCTGGGGAGGACTGGATCGCAACCAGGGAAGTAAACTATCTAATCCTAGAAAGGAGGAAAGAGGGGAAAAAGTCCTTCTACAATGGAGCGGTACACAGAGAAAGGGAAAAAATACCAGTTTAAGGAAGGGGGGAGGACATGTCAGACAGAGGAAAGAACTATTGTTGAAACATGGGGGCCTTTGGAACTGTACAGGGTGGAAGTGTAACAAACCAGCTAAAAGGAAGACCGCTCAGGAGCGTTAGAGAGAGCATTACTCCCCAAGAAGAAGAATTGGAGCAACACGCGAATCGGACGGATAAACACTACTGGAGGGGAAAACTGAAAAAGAAGAGGGCCTGAAAAAGTCTGCTCAACTGTTGTTCATGGGGGGGACGATGTGACTATGGGCGGTCATACTAGAGGGAAACTACGCCAACACCGGCAAAATGGCGAAAAAAAAATCTGGAAAGGAGAGGGTCCTAGAATGGCAAGAACCAAGGGGAACCAACACATAGCCGAGGGGGTTTAAAAGGCGTGACGATTCGCCAGTCTCAACGACACCATAAACTCCGATATATGGTAAGGGAGAAGCCGGGAGAAAGTTTTACTGGACCTGGTATTACGTTGTGCAGTCAACCGGGAGTCCCGGGTCAGGGACTGTCAACTGAATCACTCTTTTGGAAAGACCGGGCGAAGCTGCTCATTACCCAAGTATGGCGAAGGGAAAAAAAACAGCCTTAACTATTCAAGAAAGCAATCCCTGACAAATCGGCGGACCGGGAGGAAAGCGATCGAAGCTCGGCCGCGGGCAGCGCGTACCGCTTGCATCAAGTGACTTAGCAAACGCCCTCTCATAAAAAAAAAAAAAAAACTAACAGAAAGTGGGGGGCATGATACATAGACGCCTTTCATTCATCATTATGAAAAAAGGACACCAGAGCAGGATCTAAACCAAAACAAGTGAAGGGGAAAAAGAGAATGAGAGTGGTCTCAGATACTACGTCAAAAGGTCGGAGGGGAACTGAAGGCGTTTTCAAGGTCGGCTGCGTCCGAGCAGCAAGAATTTCGAGCGGTAAAGGCAATTGCAACAAAAGGGGATAGGAAAGAGAGGAGGAAGAAAGAAGGACAACGGGCGATTTGTCAAGTGGGGAATGGGGCGTAAGTGTGAGGCGGGTCACTTCGAATCATCTGGGAGACCGGCTGCGAGCCTGACGGTCCCGAAGGCGGGGAAAATGGAGGGGGGGGCTTGAGACAAGATGGGTGAAGGTTGGCGGGAAATGGTCGGTCCCAGGGTGGGCTAAGTACGGGGTTCGGTCCAACATTCAAAAAACGTCCCGCCGAAAAGGAAGGGAGGGGTCTAGCTTCGCTATAGATGGGGGGAGGATAAAGGGATACGCCCGCATTCCAGGCCAAAAAGTCGACAAAGCAAAAGGTCTAACCGTGGCCATACAACATAGCCGGGGACGATGGGGGGTGGGGGACAAAGCGCGTCGCCGTTGTGGGAAGTTGAAGCTTATCTATTAAGGAAAGAATCAACAAACAAGGGGAGATCACTTCAAGCGAGTCAGAGACGACACAGTGTTATGCAACGAGCAAGAAGACAAAATGGAGCAGGTGTGGGATAAGAAGAGGGGGTGGGGGAGATCGAGGGAGAGGGAGTGGGAGAATTCATCTTGAAGGGCTCAAAAACTATCGCGGGCCGGAGATGGGTGAAGGAACCGTTGTGGGTCTGAGGGGAGAAAAAAAAAGCGGTTGGGGAAGGGAAGGGCCCGGTGAAAATTCAGGGGCGCTGTTTAATAAGGGGACATGTCATCCGACAAATCAGGCGGGCCAGCGGCGCGCAGAGATGATTGCCCGCGCAGGGGCGGTCGTGCGAAGGGGTAGACGGAACGGCAACGGGTGTGGGACGATCAGGAATATGGGTTAAGGTAGGTCTCGGGAGTAGAAAGGAAAATCGGTCGAAGGTGACCGATCGTTAAAGAGGTTGGGGGAGAGGCAGGGCGGCGCCAAGGGGTGACACAAGGGGCAAGTGCAGGGTACGTTTTTAATAAGGCGGCAAGAGGCCAATAAGGGTCGGGGGGACAACTCGTAAATGGAGGGGGAATGGGGGCTAAAAGACCCTAATCAAGATATGGAGGACAAGGGTACGCAGTGTGAAAAAAAACGTAGAGGGGGGAAAAACAGGGAAACGAAACCCTAACGATCGGAGAACTGCGTTCAGATAAAGGGGAACGAAAAGGTGGGACGGGACAGGGAATGAAAAAACGCCAGAAGACCCTAGAAAAAGGTGAATAAGGATGATGAACATCTTAATCTGCTGGACCGTAGCTCACCGAATCTCAGATAATGGAAAAAGGCGGGCACGTGAACCACCAGCACGCTAGCTATTCCTTAAAGGGGGGGGGATCGGGGGTGGAAAAAAAACCGTATACACCAGTGGAACTTCAGGCAGAGAAAGCTGGAAGGCGGAGGAACATGCGGGCGATGATGTAGCCGATGGGAAGTGGACGAAGAGAAAAGGACCACCAAAGGGTTGACCTTATCGGGCGTGAAGAGCGGCATAAACAAAGGGGGAGAGGATCTGCAAACACACGGAATTAACCCCTAAGGGGAAAAGGAGTGAAAGCCGCGGGCCAAAAAACGGGGGAGAAAAAGAATATCAATAGAATAGCGCCGATTGACACCGTATACATCAAAGTGGTTAGGTAGATCACGATAAAAAGAAACCGAGCGAGGGGGGGCGCTGATCCTTAAAAAGGAAAGCGCATTAGGCAAAAGGTATCACACAGTCACTTGAAAGCAATGGTGTACTGAAAAAGTGGCAAGAAAAAAGAAGGCCAACAATCCACAGAAAAGGGAGTAGCGGGATGCTCTCAACAAAGGGGGGGAGGGATAGATAGATGCGTAATCAGGCTAGACTTGGATGGGGAAACGGCCCATGGGAGAGGTGGGGGTCAAGGGGGGAACCAGAAGCCGGCAGGGTATACCGGTGGGTTGTTCCTGTTTGCAACGAGAAAAGAAGGAGGTTCTAATGAAAATATAAAAAAAAGGGGGGAAGACTCACTCGTGCCTCTTGGGATTGAGACTCATACAGGCGGCTGGGGGAACGGCAGAAACTGTTCTTGATGGGAAGCTGAAATCCTTTTGGCCCAAGGGGCTTCTCGCCAGAGCGGACAAAACACTTCAGGGAGGTGAAGAAGAGTGCCGCGGCAGGGACTAAGCTCAAGGAGTCGGCCAAAAGAAAGTAAAAGTTGGGCCGAAGCCCTTCAGGCTGACGAGCGTCATGGGGAAAGAGGAGGAGCCAGAATTTGAAGAAAAGAAAGCATGAGACGAGGAAATTGAGGCACTTCAGGGTGGAAAGGGAACGTATCAATTTCATGAATGGCTGTAACATGTGCCGGGGGCATGGCGATGGGGAAAAGCCAGTTTGGCGGGGGGATGGTCGATAATGCGTGGAGGAAGGACGGTCAAAAAAGGCGGAATAGGGCTTCAAAAACGACCAGTTTTAAAAACCAAAGTACGTGAGCAAAAACATTCCCTTGTCAGAAAAAAAAGTACGAAAGAAGCCAGCAATGAAAGAGGCAGGAGGGGGAATAGGTTGTAGGGGCGTCTGCGGGCTACAATCTACCAGGAAAAAAAAGACCAGAGCCTGGGGGGGCATGTGGAGCTTATGTTGGGAGAAAGGGGTAAAAAAAAAAGGCGAAAAAAGCCATTTACCAATGGAAAAGAACCTTCCGGACCGACCCGGGGGGAACGGCGGCCATCTCGCATTCAACGATCAGCACTGCTCCCCGAACGCGGTAAGCAACGTGGCGCAAAGCACCAGTATCGCAACCAAAACTTCACGATCGTGCCCAAAAGAAACAGGAAACGGGGCATTAGCGATTGCGCGGGGCGTTGAAGGCCGGGATGAGCCTATCATATCAATGATCCGGAAAAAGGCGCCGTAAGCGGACAAAGGCAATTCGACAGGGACCAGGGACGGAGGAAAACAAAAAGCTGGGCCAGCTCATGGGGAGGAAGGTCAGGCCCTTTTTAAGGACTGGACTGCAAACGCGGTACAATGATGTCAGACAAAACGGCGAGCCTCCGCGACCATAAGCAGCGTAGAGTAGGCGGGAGCCAAGAACTGAAGGTCAAGACACCGAGGAACCTCGATCTCACCAAGGGAAGAAGCCCGGTAGAAAAGAAGATCTTTCTTAAACAGCTCAAAAAAAAAAGCGAGCCCACGTCTGCCTTACATTTACTGGGGTCAAAAAAGGGGGCGGAAAGGGACGCGAGATATCTGTAATTAATAACTACGTAACAAAACCGGCAGAAGATTGGCGAACAAAAGGTCAAAACGGAGTATGGGTACTCTATGTAAAGGTAACAAGGGGGCCAACACCGAAGTAGTTTGGCAAGGAAGCGGGGGGGAAAGAAGGGGAGGGAAACCACCGGACATAATTTCGGGAGGCTAGAAAAAGTTGACGAACGCAAAGGTTAGTACTGGTGGGATCGCAATAACAAAACCGTGGCGCGTATTAGATCCGCGGGCTTCCAGAAAAAAAAAAAATTACGACAATTAGGGGCTTCGAAAAAGCGGATTAAAAAGTTTATTTAAGAAACAGACCCGCAGCAAGGGGGGAAGAGTCAAGTCAAGAAAACACATAAGGACCGCGCGGACCGGGACTGCAAAGGAAAAAAGAAAGCGGACATGAATGAAATCGCTTACAAAGGGAAAGCGGAGTGCTAAAATACGAAGCAAAAAGGGGGGGGGGAAAAAGACTAGGGGGGGGACAGAAGAAAAGCACAATTATTACTGGACACCA
>Ga0179591_1224425_pt1 | contig 13802 bp, 17 predicted proteins | sample CZOMad2_1_08_16f_FD_182891 | JGI IMG/M metagenome (GOLD analysis project Ga0179591, IMG submission 182891) | Vadose zone soil fungal communities from Angelo Coast Range Reserve, California, USA - CZOMad2_1_08_16fungal (PacBio error correction) | ecosystem: Environmental > Terrestrial > Soil >...
CCTCGTCGTGCTCGGAAAGTCGGCGAACAGCCACGAAGAGTCCTGCTGGGCAGACGATTGTGCGGACTTAAAAATGTTCCTGGTCCAGAAAGGAGAAAAGAATCAGGGTAAATCGGTATTACGGGTAAGAATAGGCAAAGGAAAAACCAACCAACTGGCTCACCGCAATTCTAAGGTTTCTCCTGGAAAAGGGTTGTTCGGGACAGGCAAAAAGAGAATTTGGGTTGTTTCTCTTCCCTGCGACTTCAAGCCTAACGGGCCGGTCGCGCGTGTCCAAAAGGGCTGGGGGAAAAGAACTCAGCTCCGGTCGTAATTCGATGAATCCAATCATCTGGGGGCTCAGGAAGGAGAAAGTCCACAGTCCAAAATTTGGGAAACCATGTTTGGGAGGAAGGCCTGAATTGACCACCAGAGCATCAGACGGTAAGATGGTTCAGAATGGAAAAGAAGAAAAAAAAAGGTCGTGGGTCAGCTGACTCGATTGGGGAGCGGCAGTGGGGATCATCCTTCTCCTCGTCCTGCAAAACACAGCACGCCGGTCAAAGAGCCTGGCCTTGGACAAACCGAACGGTACACCATGCCAGTGGTGCCGAACAACGCGAGGGGTCGATAACCGCGTCGACGTACAAAGAGAGCCGTCACTATTGGGCCAACTCGCAGGAAAGGAAGCACGCCAGCAGGGCCCAATGGGGCGATCACCGGCGGCGGGCGGTGCACAGGCTTCATGAAGACTGGGGACCACAACCCAGGGAAAATATAAAGGCGGAGAGGAATAGGGACGGTCCCATGTGGACGGAAAGGGGAAGTTCCAAAGAACGTGCGAAGTCTCAGAACGCGAACGCCCTCCCGGAACCTCTAAGGAGACAGAACCTTTGAAAAGGGGTATAGAGAAAGGGGATAGCTCCCCACTCCGGGACAGTCGCTCTTCGTCAGATCTTTTTTTCATGCGATCCTTCCGGGTAAGGGGAAGAGGGGAAATGAAAGAGTGAACGGGAGAGTAGACGAGCGTGGTTGAATTCAACAGCGGTCAGGGGGAGAAGGAGGGCTCTTCGGTGGCGTCGTTTGGGGGGTGCCTGAGGCAAGGGGGGGCCGCCAGCGGAAACAGGTGCAGGGAAGAGCTTGCGGAGGGATCCGTTTGAAAAAGTCTGCAACGCTGTCACTAAGTCGCGGGATGTGCGCCAGTGGAGCCCACAACCGAGCTAGCGGGAAAAAATGAGGTCGCGAGTGGACAGCCATGACTAACTCGAGAAAAATTAACAGCTTTTCTAACTGACTCCGAACCTGCGCCCGAGAGCCGAGAGAAAAAAGCAAATCGGGAAGTCAAGTATCGTCGACCAAGCCAAAAAAACTGAACCGGCGTGGAGTTCAAGGGCCCCTGGGCGCGCATAAACTGTCGTCAGTGTGCCCAGGCGACGGGAGAAAAAGAAGCTAGGCGAAACAAACCACGAGAGGCGGGATAACTCAGGAGAAAGAGGAGGTGGCTTGAGGGGAAAATGGGGCTTTAATTCATCACCACACACGGCTCCTCCAGGCATGAATAGGAGGGAAGACTGGAGGAGGGGAGGTCGAGCAGGGAGGCAATGAGGGGGAGTCCCGGCGAAAAAAAAAAGGTCCAAACAGGATGGCCAATCTTTTTACTCCGCGGAGGCAGATGAGTTCTCAACGTGCGAGAAAAAAAAAAGGACTGGGGTTAACAGAAGTCAAAGCAGCCCGTTCGGCGGACGCAGGGGGGGCGCAAGAGCCCGAACCCGACGGCGAACCGTTTAATGCCCTCACACCGGTATATCACCTGACCAGGTAGAAAAGAAGCACAAACGACATCAGCAAGGAGAGGGTAGGAACGATCAATAAAAGCAGGGAAGAAGGCACAAGTTTCTCCAGCTCCGTGAAAAAACCCTGGAGAGAAAGAGACGACCCATCGCGCAGTGCCTCACGTACGGGGTCTCGTAGCCCTCGGCCGCGGCTTCATGGGGAGAGTGAAACGCAAGAAGAGGAGTAAGAAAAGGATTGTCGGGCGAAAGGTGGAGCAGCGCCGAGGCGGTCCGAAAAAAGCCAAATGCTCGAGCGGCAGTACTAACTAAACTGCACAATTCCTATGGGGACGGACACGGAGAAGGGCCGTACGCAAAGAAGGGTGGGGTGTACAAATCGCCGGGGGGTGGAACGGCTTAGTAAAAGACTCCCTGCTCCGAGGTTAAAAACGGCAGGGGACATACAAAGAGGAAGAAGCGCAAATCCTTCATAGGAAAGGATGTGGGCCCAAGGTCTGCCCTCTTAACAGACCATTTGAAAATTAGAAGAGGGGAAGGAGGCTGAACAACATCTAGGGGTCGGGTCGCGCTGGCGGGTACGGTGTCGGCGGGAAAATGGACCCTCCGAGCAAAAATACCATCATGTCGTCTTAGGGGTAAAGGAGTTCAGGATCAAGAAGGAGGGCAGTAGAGATGGTGGGTAGAAACGGGGAAAAGAAGGGGGGGAAGGAACACAAAACAACCGTCAATTTTTTTCCTTGTAACGTGCCGACTGTGGAAAGGATGAAAGGGAAGGGACACGCCTGAAAAGGGAAAACTTGCTTTTCCTACCTTCAACTTAAGCAGGATGCAAAACCGTCAGGGCTTTGATGAACCAGCCAAAAAAGATCTGAGCAAACAACCAACGGGAGAGAGGAAAATAGTATGTTTCTGGGTTAAAGAAAAGAAGAAGAGGAATTAATGAAAAAGTGGGGGGTGGTAGGTACTGCAGTGGTGTAATACGCAGCGGTGGAAGCAGGAAAAAAAAAAAGGTGACGAGCCCTTGCAAACTTAGAAAGGTCACCAGGGAACCCAAGAGGTTGACTTGGGGGCTGGACCCTCAAGGAGGCTCAGGTGAAAGAACGAGAAACGCCGTGGTCCTGATCAATCACCTCATAAGACAAGACGAGAAAAAGGGGGATTATGGAGCCGGAGTTACAGGAACGAAAAGCATTAACAAGACGAGAGGCGTGTTTAACACGAAAAGCGTTAAAGGGGAGAGGGTCAACCGGCAGGGACGACGAGAGAACAAACGGAGGAAAAGGACCGGGAGAGGGGAAGGACTCCCTTTCATTACAATGGCTCAAGAGAAACTCCGGAGAAGAACAGACCCGGCACTGAGAAGCCTCGAAAAGGGGCAGCTTGACCAACAAAAGTCAGGGGGGAAGAAAAAAGAAAAGCACTCTAGAGACTTCACGCCGGTCCTACCACCCTAAAAGCCTTTCCTGTGACCGAGGCCACAGGGGAAGAGTGAGCTCTAAGAAGGGGGGGGTAACTGATAAAGCAATAGTCTCTGATCAACCGCTGCAAACGGGATAGGGGTCGGACTCGTTGGCAGAACCTGAACTATCAGGCCGCCGGATCAAAAAGGCAACTGACGAATGAGGCAAGAGCAAGGATGAGCCCGTGTTTGCAATTCGCTTTGGAGCACATCGGGAGGGGAAAACAAACCTTCTATACCCTCCTCGCATCTTAGTGACTGCGAAGGGAGTCTGGAATGAGACCGGTGGCGGGTGACTACCAGGGAAAAGCAGACTGGTGTCTCGAGTCTTCCCTGGGGGAGGGGGATAAAAAGAGGAAGGGCAAGGGCTGCTGTGAATTCAGCGTTGAACACAAAAAGGGGGTTGGTAAGAGCAGTTCTGATACGAGAGTAGCTTCGGCGTAAAGACAGGGGAAAATTGAAACAGGTGGGTGGACAACCCGCGGTTTGGAAAACGAATGCCGGGAAGACGAAGCACTAAAAGAAGGGGGGCCATCAGCTACCGGAAAAGAAGGTTCAGAGGCAAGGAAAAGGACCACCAGAAAAGCAAACGCCCGGGGGAAGAAAAGAAAAAGAGCCAAGAGATTCCCACACCACAACGGGAGGGGGGGGAGTTCGAGGGACTGAGGGTTAGAGCTATGCTTAAGAAGCTCATTACCTTCTTAGTAATCCAAAGGGTCAAGAATAGCAGCGTCAGCAGCTCCAGAGGGTCGGTGGGGTACGCCGATACCTGGTGGGAACCGAGTATAGGTCATCGCACGGTCTTCGAGGAAAAAGGGGTCGAAGGAGTGAAAAAAAAAGTCCACCCACTCTTAAAACAGCGTCTTTTCTAAGGGCGAAAAATGAGGTGAGGGGAAGACTTGTGGGTGGGTAAGTACAGTTGGTCGGCACATCGCCTGGAGCGTCTGGTTGAGAAGCTTCCACGTAAAAGCAAACGGGAAACTAATCGTCTCTTCGCGCAAGGGGGGTAACTTCCACCATCGGTGAGAAGTCACAAAAAACGACGAGGGAGAAAAAGAATCCCAGGGAGGCGGAAAGGAGAACCGGCTGGGCGGCTTCACACAAACGCTCTCTACAAAAAAAAGGACGAGCCTGAAAAATCAAATAACATCATGTCAGCTTAAACTATAGTTCAAAAGAGGAAAGAGGAGTGGGGCGCAAGTCGGGAGGGCGACCGTGGCAGCAGATAACCGAAAGTGACGTGCTGGAATGGCAGTCTTTCTTCGGATAGGCGAGTAAGGCGACGGAGGACCAAAATGGGGGGAAAACCTTCAGATAAAAGAAGAAGGTCCCAATGTAAAACAAAAGAGTGGCATGGGTCCGCCTCTCTAAGAACCCTGGGTGTCCATGAAGGTTGCACAAAGACTAAGCCTTGTGGAGCCACATTTTGCACGGGGAGTGGAGGGGGGGAGCGCGATAGGGGAATTGTGATCGGAAGAGAAGGGGACGAAAGCTGTAGAGCTGCAACAAATAAAAAAAAGGGTGTTCCAACAACCAGGCTGGTTTAACAAATTCAAAAAAAAACTTGTTGCCAGCAAGTCGCGTTGGGAAGCTTTGAGGGGAAAAAAAAAGGGAAAGCAGAAGATGAAAGACGGGGACTGATCAACAAAGTGCCGTTAGGGGGAAAAAAAAGACGAGGCAAATGAGGAAAAAAACAACTCTGCAGAAGGGGGCCCAGTGACGAAACCATCTGAACGCGTGATGTGCAATCAAAGAAAAGTTGGGAGGGAGACAAAACAGAGGGCAGAAAGGGAAGGCCGGTGGCGGGTGCAAAAAAAAGCGGAGGCTAATTGATGAATCGACTAAGCAAAAAAAGAGGCCAGAAGGTGGCCCGCCGAACTGACCCAGTTACTACTCTCAGTCGATACTCCCAAACAATAACAAGGGGGGGAAAAAGACGCCTGAAGGAAAAAAAAGGAACTGGCCAGAGAAAAAATAGCATTACGGTTGGGGGTTTGCGGGCCGAGGAAATCAAACGCATGAAAAGATGACGTGATGAGGTCGCAATTCAGGCTCATTTCCATCAAGAAACAGCTCACAACACAGGAGGTTGCAAACAGCAACTCTGAGGGGGGAATTCGAACGAGTAAGAAAAGAAAAAGACCGGGAGACTATCAACCAAAAAGGGAGAAATAGTGCATAAAAGAGCGAACATCTGGCAGAAAAGGCCCACGACCCGACGTGCATGCTGTCAAAGCACTTTTTTGCGGCAGTGCACGCTCTTACCTTAAACTAATGGTCGCGGAAAAAAAAAGAGGAAATAATCGAATCGGGGAGGGATGGCCGGGCAACGCAACAAAACCTGTACCCCCGCAATGGAATTTTCGCCGAAAAGGGGAGGTTAGCACAAGGGGGGTTGCGTCTAACAAGAGAACCCCGTGTTAGTGTGGGGGGAGAGAGGGACAATCTGGAGAGTAGTCGCAGATTGGTCCGGCCGGCGGGGACTCACGAGGAGCAAGCCCTCTTACTCAAGGCGTATTCTATGAAAAATAGCTAATCCGGGGGGGAAAAGAAAGTCCCAACGAGGAAGAACATCTGTGAAAGCCCAAAAAAGGTGGGGCGTAGGCCTGATTGGAAAAACAATCCTTCATCGAGAAGGTGAAGGAAAGAAGGGTGTGGCCCGGGAACAGGCCACGTGGCAGAGGGTGCAGTGGTTGGTAAGATGCTAGGGCGGTAGACGGAAAATGGAGGTGGGGGGGAGGGGGGGGGGAGAAATCTGCACGAATCCTTCCTCATTCAACTCCATCACTTGAGGTAAAAAAGAAGTAACAAAAAAAGGCAGTCGGTGTCAAAAACAAGACGAGATGAGGAGGGAAATATCAATCGCAGAAAACCTCCTCACTATTTCTAGCACTCCATCGAGGGCTGCGAAGCCCAACCAAGAGAGAAGTGCACCGGGTTAATCACCGGATAAGGGCTGGCCAAAGAAAGTGGGGCCAACAACCCATGTGATATATTATTAAGGGGAGGGAGAAAAGAATTTAACGGGGGAAAAGTGACGCACTTCGGTGGAGCAGGTCGGAAAATGGGGGGAAGAATCGAAGAAGTCGCGCAAGCGAATACGAAAAAAAACTCCGCCCTTCCCCGCTCAGAAAGATCAAAGGGGGAAGCGGGGAACCGGATTCCTCAAGACCGAAAAGACACTAGGAGGTTCAAAGTCTTCACTAGGGGTCTGTTTTCAGGTCCCAATGGGAAAAAGGGGAGCAGGTGGCAGGGAATGCGAAGGAAGGCGTAGACCGAGCGTTTGGAAGTAAAGGGCGGGTGGGGGAACAAGCCTCTTCCTCTGGAGGGGGGAAAGTACGTTGTTGGGGAATTGGTAAAAGATGGGTCAAATCCTCTACAAAGGTGGCCGCGGACGAAAAAGGGGAATAATGACGGGGACTTAGGGGCCAACTAACCCAGACCTCTCTTCGAGTTTTCGAAATGGGGACGCCCCAAAAGACGGGAGAGAGACATAACCTCGGTCGCGCTTGGGACAAGAATCCCGACGAGGATAGAGAGAGGGTCTACGGAATCAAGTACTACGAAAACGAAAGAAAGCCATTATAGGACGAGATCAACCTCCGCACATTTACCAGAGAACACCGCCAGGGTGAAAAAAAAAAACAAGAGTTCCTTCCCCTTTTCTTGGGACAGCCTGTCCTTAAGGAGGGTCCAAGATCTCAGGGCGAACAACCGAAAAGACTGAGACACCACAGCGAATCTGGAGGTCTGAACGAGGGGAGACCGGAGTGAGGGGGGGGAAAACGGTGAGAGAGGAGGTCATCTCACCAAGGCCCAGACCTTCAGGAATCGAAAAAAACTGTAGGGATGAGGTCGTAGCAAGGGCCATCAGAGAAAAACAGCAGTGGTTCCAAAAAAGTTTTAAAAAGTGGCCCGGGGGGGTAACGCCGAACGGAGTATATAGCGGGGGTATAACAAGCACCAGAAAGGAACAACACAACAAAAAAGGGTGTGAAAGGACTTAATAAAAGGGAATGCGGAAAGAGGGGGGGGGGAACATACCACGAGCCTCTGCTAAAATTGCCAGGGAACAAACGCCCTTTATACAAACAAAAACGAAGTTCGAAAAGCACTAACTCTCATTCCGATCTGCGCGGGAGGGCGATCATCCGGGGGGGACAATAAAAGCCTCAGGGCGACACAGAGATTAAAGTGCACACGAGTTGGGGCTGAAAAGGGTCTCTCGCGCTGTGATATAGTGTGGGGCTCTTTCTCGCGCAAAGAGGTTTCAGTCGTCCGAAAGAACTAAACGACAGAAGCGAAGAGTATCCCTCTGGAGATAGGGGGACGATGAGTTAAGACAGGGTCCCCAAGAGAAGGGAACGCCAAGAGAAAAAAAATGCTCTTAGAGACTTGACCGTCTGTGTTTCCGAAAAAGGCGGAGGGAGTTACTGCGGCAAAGTTTTTGGACAGGCTCCGGGGGGGTGTCACTTACCCTACTCTTCTCAAGGGAATGTGTGTAGGCAGGAGTTCAGGGGATCGCGACCCTTCAATTCGTCTCAACTGAAAAGTGACAAATCGAAAGAACCGGACGGGGACACTAAGGTGGGCGTTGCACCGGGGTGAAAAGACCAGGTGCAAAGAGGAGGGGGAACGACTGAGTCCCATAACGCTCTTTGGAACTGTGGGTAGCGGGAGGCAAAGGTTCTTCTGAAAATTCCCACATCCTCTAAGAAGGAAAATGGAACCTCGGTCAGCTCTAGGAACATAAGTGGAAGGGAGAGCTAAAGGGAACCGGCGTCGCATGATTTTGTCTCACAGAAGCTAAGGGAGGACAGACCAACACCTCAAAACCTTGGGGAGAAGCATGGGTGAAAAAAGTCCTCGGGGGGGACGGATGAACGAAAGTCACCAAGTATCTGAGTGAAGTTTGTCGAAACCGAAGGACGGAATCAGGTGGAATTCCTCTTAATGTGGGAAACAGAAAGCTAAATACAAAGAAACACGATAAGTAGAAATGAGAGGTTTGGGGTGGCGGTTCATCAAAAAAAGGGACATGATAATGATTCATGAGGCCGGGAGAAAACCCGGCGGTGGAACCCATGCAATCTGATGTCCTGGCGTCAAGAGTCGGAAATGGGCCCGTTAAACCCCGACATGTTCGGTGTTTGGAAGGCCCCGAAAATTAGCTAGGTTAGACCACCATACAACCCTAAAGGTCGTGAGCCAAATTAAAAAGGCACTAAAAAAACGGCTAGGGGTTGAAAGATTAAAAAAGGAGAGGGGGGGAAATTGGAAAGAACGTCTCCTCTCTACCCGAGAAAAACCCTAAGGGGGTTGATTTAACGCCGAGTTCCCGAGATCGGTGGAAACGGTACTGTTACGGCTGCAACGCCAAAGGCGTGGACGGACAGATGAGGATGAAAAGTAGACTTGGTGCGAACGCCCAGGAAGCAAGGACTAAAACCAAAGCCGTAGAAGGAGAAGCCAGGACTACGGGGGGGGGGGGACGCCGGGGTTAACCACAAAAAGCAGGGGGCAAACCCAAGAGGGAAAAAAAAGGAAGCCGGGGAAGAACCCCGATAAAAGCCTACCGCGCAGGTGAGGGAGAGGAGCTAGAAAAAATTGGGGCTTTCCCTTTGGACCATCTGAGCATCAGGGAGGGGAAAGATCCCGAAACGGGTCGGGAAAGGGGAAGGGAGGGGGAGGTAAAGAAAGTATATCGGGGGTCAGGCGACCGGAGCAAAAAACGAGATTCAAGCGCAGCGTAAGAGGAAGTAAACCCGGGGGAACGGAAAATCTTTCAGCAAAGTAAAAGGATGCCAAACAAAGGTAGCGATATCTACTAAGCGGAAAGGAGAACGTCAGGCGCTGCCTTCGGTAATACCGGGGGGGTGACGCAAGGAACTGTGAGCCGAGCGTGAAAAGGGGGAAAAAGCCTTTCTACAAGCGTGAAGCCCCAGAGCGGTAGACCGGTAAAACACGTATGTGGGGAACTCGCTGCTGGAGTGACACCGCGCATCAAGCATCTTACCAGAGTTTGAAAAGGAAATCAGGTGTTTGAAACAAAAAAACTCTTGGGTTTCCGGAACAGGGGGGGAAGCGGCCTACGACAAGGAAGACTACGGACAGCGGTCCAGTCCTGAAGGAGGACTTTATATTCTTCATTAGCGGGGGGACCAAAACTAAGCCACAAGGGGGTGGGAGCAGGTCAGACCTCGGGGATTCTCTTGGGGGGGGATCAAGAGGGGGATTAGGGGTTCAGCAGACGAGACGGAAAAAACTAAAAAAGCGGTCTCTCGACCCAACTAAACTACTAAAGGAGGAGTCATCAGACATATTGGGGGGGGAGGACGAAACCTTGACTCCAGGTGTAAGGCATCACGACGGCTTCGAGGGGGAGGGTCGGGAGGGGGAGGGAACCGCGCGAATCATGAACGATAAGAGGAGAACAAATGGACTTTTAAAGCTCTAAGCGAGGTGAGGGAAGGGACGGTGTTGTGCGTCCATTCACAGAGGAAGGGGCGGAGTCTTTATCAGAGGTTACAAAAGGGTCACACGTCAAACGGATATACGCAACGGACATACCAACCGGTCAGATGCGGCCACAAGCTGTACGCAACTACAAAAAAGACGGGGTGCCAAACCTGTCCGTCTTCTTTAACAACTGAAAGAACGAGGACTTAACCAAAGAGGATAGCTCCGACTCAGCATGGGACAGAGAATACTTTGAACAAAGGAGGGAGACTGAAAATCGTGGGGGAAAAATGCCCGAAAGTGCTTCTGGGTTCCTATCTAAACTTTCTCTGGCCGATTTCGGGTTAAAAATCAGGGAGGAACGGAAGGAGGTCACAAGGTACAGACCATTCTTCTACGGAAAAGGCGCGCTTCACAAGGGAGGAACTGCTCGAGACCGACGGACAAGGGGGGAACCCGGCAACGGGGGATCAGCAGAGAATCGTCAAGAAACGGGTTTGGCCACAAGTGGAATGATCCTTTGGCATAACGAAAGAGGGGGGTTGAGCGCAACACTGCTGGTCTTGGGAGGAGGAGAGGGGGGGGGGATGGAAAATAGGGGAAAAAAAGGACATCTTTCTTATGAACCGACGCGGTTATCGTACGAAAGACACGAGGAGGGGAACTCAAGGCAAGGCATGGGGTGTAACCTACTTATTTTTTCCCAGGAAGTAGGAGGGAGGGAAAAAGGCGGGACGAGGAAGGGAGAGTGCCAAGATCGGTCTTATCACCGCGCGGGAACATGGACATCTCGCAGCTGACCAAAAAAGCGGTGGGACCGAAAACAGAATGACAACTAGAAAGGGTGTTCAAGAGGAAAGAAGAAAAAATGGGCAATGGGAGAAAAAAAAAGGGAAAAGTCCGCAAGGGACTATTCTTCTCAACAACAGGGGAAGGGCTAGGGATCGGACTAAAGAACAGGGGTGGAGGACACCCTCCCAGTAGTTTCCCTCCGAGACTGGCCCGGGAAAAGAACTGCAGGGGCTTCCAAAGAAAACCAAAAGTTTCTGGGAAAAAACCTCAAAACTTTTAATGAACCAAGAAACTATAGGGACATTGGGGGAAGGGGGGTGTAGGTGGGGGGGGAAGGGCTCCCCATTACCGATTGTAGATATGGAAGAAGGAAAAAGTCCGAGAGTAAGAGGAAACTCACAAAAAACTTGTTCTTTGGCAGAAGCAACGCTGACCTGGTTAACGATTGGAGGGAACGGGCGAAACGCAAAAAGATCTAGATAAAACAACAAAAAGAGAGAAAAGGAAGCTAGCGGAGGAAGGCTAACTCTTTCTAAATGCCTACGCCTCGTTTGCCTTCGGGCAAAATAGGAACGGTTTGTGCGCAAGGAAAAAGGGACAGTCGACCGGAATGGAAACGGCGAAAATAATCTGAATCTGTCACTGCTGGGGAACCTCGAAAGCAAAAACCTTAAAAAAGAAAAGATTGTCGCCGAACCTACCTGTTTTGTGTTAAGAACAAAAAAGACGAACGGAGGGACAAGTGTGGCAGGACTCGGGACCTGCTAGTAGGCAGCAAGAACGGGGAAGAGAGAGGAGGGAAGACCTTCGGAAAGGGAAAAACTAAACTCCTCTTATTGCGGTAACCCAGCTCCTCCGGGGGGGCGCATAGACCTTCCCACAGAAATGCAGAAAATGTGGAGAACATTAAATGTGATTAACTGAGGACAGAGACATCGAGGTAGAGGGAAGATGGAATTTTCAAAAGAAAAAAAAGGGGAAGAAGAGGGCGGGTCTCTTAAAGTCTTTGGTTTTCAGAAAGATCTCCAGCGGCCTAAGAAAGACAACGCAAAGGGAAGACTGGAAAGCTAACTTGTAACCACAACGAGCCTGTAAACCCACATGAAAGGGGGGGCCATACAAAGAACTTAGGCGTCCTATCCCGCTCGTTCGTACATAAGAAGACTGAGGGGTCAGGGCATCACAGCCATAGAGGATGGCAGCCAACAAAGCAACCATCCGTGCAAAAGGCGATCAAGAGGGGCTGGGCACATCTATTAACTTTGGGCCCCCCCCAGTCTTCGAATAGGGGGAGCGAGGAACTCTTTCAGGGAAAGGGGAATCGGGGGAAAAGCAGGACCAGTCCCAATTTTTTGAAATACGGAAGAAGAAGGAGGAAGCAGCGAAAGAAAGACCGAAAGAAAGCACATCACGATCACCGTGACCATTTAAGAGAGGGAAGGCCGGGGGGAGGGGCCAGCCGAAAAAAGAGTAGAGCGAGAAAGAAAGAGTAAACCATTCATCTAGGCTTCAAGTATCGAGAGTGCGAGGGCAGAGGGAAAGCGTGGGGGGGGGAGTCCAGCGTTAAGGGGGGGGTTCAAAACCTAAGCATGAGGAAAGTTAGTTGTTTTTCCAGGAACAGATGGTTGTCCTCACGCGGGGGTTGAAGGGGGAGGACGATTGCGGAATGACGTTTGAACGTGTGATTGGGCAGGTGGTCCTCGAGGATAACACCAAACCGCGCGGAAGAATTTGGCGAATTGGAAGCAAAAAAAAAGAGCAGCGACAAAGAGGTACAGCGTGACAATCCCTCTGGGATCCTCTAGGCAGGGACAGATGTTCGGGCAAGAGGGAAGGCACATGGAGAAACGAGACGCTTACCACTCCACAAGGCGTCCGAGGGTAAGAAAAAAACGCGAAGAGGGACTGTCATCCTTCTTGGGGTGTATTCCCAAGGGCGCGCAGGAAGGAAGGAAGTTTGTTCCCGCTCGAAGGCGGAAAACCAAGAAAGAAAAAAACACAAAATTAGACGGTCGGATTCTGGACCAGCTTTTGCTTGAGGATTTGGAAGAGGTGAACGGAATAAGGGAGGGAAACAGGAACTCGATGAAATCGGAGCGACAAAATGGAGTGCGGGGGGCGTAGAAGAAAGGCAGAAAACCCTCGGGGTTCCAACACGGAGGGGCCTCGGGGGTAAAACGAAGTAATCGAGGGGAACCAGCAAATGAGAGGAAAAAAGACCGCGGGGGGGAAGGGTGGATAGGCATTGATGGGATAGGGAATGGGAAGGATGAGGGTAGGGTCGGTGCTGGGGGTGGGTGAGGGAGGAAGGCGTGGGGTTGGGTGGAGAGGGGCGGTGTTGCAAAACGGATTAATGGGGAAGAGCCGGAGGAAGGAAGGCGGGACAAAGGGAAAAAAATACCTCATGAGAACTTTTAATTACGCTCAAATAAGAGCGCAACGGTGTAGAGGATCAACGCAAAAATAAGAAATGGGAAGGGGAGGGGGTGAAAGGCTATCAAAAGCTGACTCTTTTTTTTCACGCGACGAGGTGGGTCTCCAGCGACGTGAGAACACGTGCAGCACGGAGCGCTCGAGAAGGGGATCAGGGAGTTCTCTTGAGGGGCTAGCGAGGGTCAGGGCGTTCCAAAAACGCGCACTGTCGCTTGCCAGCCAAAGGATTAGGAGCCGACCCTGGGCTCGAATTCTTGTAAAAGTCAATAACAGAGAGTGAGCGGACTAGCGAACCTTCTCGCAGGTACCAAAAAGTAGGGGTGTTTTTAGGCGAAGGGGAGAAGAAGTTCTCGGAAAAGAGGTGGGGGTGGAAACAAACTTCTAAAAAAAAAGTTGGGGGGGGGTGTCAAGTCGAAGGGGGGTGCGCAGCAAGGTGTATGTCCTTCAATTTCCGGCTCAGAACCAGGAAGGAAGGCGAAAGGAAGGAAGACACGTCTTGGCCACTCCGTTTTGTTTTCCCTAGGAACAGACCGTCAAAAAGGAAGAAAAGGGGGGGAACAGAGATTTCAAAGAGGTATATTTGTCGCGCGGGGCTCGGGGCGGGAGGAAAGGTCCACTCCGCGCAAGGGGCACCCACGACGGTCGGTAGAAGACTTTTGCGGGATCACGAAGAGGCAGTGCGCATATGGGGTGGTCTAAGGGGACGACGGTGAGGGGCTGCCCCCCCAGGGAGAAGAGTTTTCAAAGGGGGAATGGGAAAAGGGGGACATATTCAAAGAAGGCCGCACTAAGATCAATGAGGGAATCGAGGGAGTGAAAAAACCACGGGCCTGATTGGAATAAGGGAAAGGAAAATCGCTTTGTGGGGAAAAAGAAAATCCAACCAG
>Ga0179591_1286438_pt1 | contig 13802 bp, 32 predicted proteins | sample CZOMad2_1_08_16f_FD_182891 | JGI IMG/M metagenome (GOLD analysis project Ga0179591, IMG submission 182891) | Vadose zone soil fungal communities from Angelo Coast Range Reserve, California, USA - CZOMad2_1_08_16fungal (PacBio error correction) | ecosystem: Environmental > Terrestrial > Soil >...
CTAACAGCGCATACATGCCCCACCCCACACCACCCACCCACCCCCTGCCCGTACCCACAAACTCCGCTTCACCCACCTCCTCCCATTACACCGTCCAATGGACCCCAACCCCGAAGTCACACTCTCCCTCCCCATCCCACTGAGCCCCCCTCCCCGCAAAACCGTACTGTGACCTCAGCCGAACCACACAGTAAATTATCCCAAATCCACCTCACAACACCAAAAAACGAACCAAAAAACCCAAACATCCACAACACCCCCCGCCCCCCACGCTTCCCAGGAGAGCCTGCCCTCCCCCCACAAAAAACCGAGTCTCAATCCTCACCCCTCCCAACTCGGATGCATCCCGGTCCCCCCCCCACCAAACCCACGCCGCTGTAACGGACGAGAAAATCCCAAAAAAACCTCATCCCGGAAAAGCAACACGCATCCCTGTACCTCCCAGCCCCGTCCCAAGGGGAACAAATTGACTCCCAAGCCCCCACCCCACCTCTCCCCCTGCCACACAACCAGATTCCCCACCACTAGAACCCAAGGGAAACACCAAAACAGCTCCTCACCGTCGGGTGCCCCCCTAACCCACCACAATCAGCCCCAAAAACTAAGAACCCCCCACCTCCTATTCCCGACCTCAACCCAACACAAGTGGAACAGTTCGACCCTTAACACCCCGACAGCGACAACCCCACCCTCACCTCCTTTACCCGGGACACACAAACGAACGGTGCGAACCAGAAATACCGTCACCCATCTACCCACCTCCATCCCAGCAAGCCAAACCACCCGCCCGCTGACTACCCTCCCCTCTCCCCTGCAGGCGACTGGGTTGCGGGGGACTGCGGGGACCTCTCACCCAAGGCCACACACAAATGCACCCCAACTCCCTACGCCCCCCCAAAAAACCCCCCCCCAAGCACAAGCCCTCTCCCAATCCCATCGATCTCGCCCTCCCCCTACAAAACAACAAGACAATCCCCAACCAAAGAAAGAAACATCCTACCACCGCGGCCGCACCCACCCCGGTCTAATAACGAACAACCCTTGCGCCACACACTCCAGGACTGTCACACACCCTCCGCCAAACCCCCACCCGCGGCCCGGACTACCGGCAAAGCCCCCCCGCTCCAACCCGGGGTCCCCCCCGACCCCTCCCACGCCAAAGACGCACACTCCCACAACCGAACCACCACCCCTCCGACCCACCACTCACCCCAACACTCACCTCTTCCCCCAACAACCACTAACCACTCGGCCGCCAAACAATAAGCCCGACAACTCTTACCTCGTCCCAGCAAAAACCCCAAAACCCCCCCCTCCCTCCGGTCCCAACCCTAAGAAAAAAACCCCAGCCCTGCCGCCCACCCTACCCCCTCCCCCCCCTCCCTAAACCACACCCCCCCAAGCTATTCCCTCCCCCCCGGATGCCCCCCCACCCGCCCCCCACCTAAGCAAACCCCCCCTCCCCAGTGACCACGTGCACACCAACCCCCCACACAAACCCACACCCAAAAGCCCCCGCCCCCACCTCCTCCTCACCAAAAAACTCACTCCCAAGAATACTCTAGGAATCAACACACCAGGTGACACCGCCCCAGCCTCTAAAACCACGTGGCACTCACCTACCACGTTTCTAAGAACAAAACGGCCACCGACCTACCACATCTTGTCGCCACCCAATCCCCCCCCCCTGAACCCACCCCCACGCCCCCCCCCTGCAACACCCCTGCCCCCACACAGCGACAAAAACCAGGGGACCCTTACTACAAACGCCCGTCACCCCCCAACCCACGCGCCCCATCCCAACCCACACACCCAACCAGCCACACCCCCAACAGCAAACCTACCTCCCGCCCCAAGAAGTGGACCAAACGCTCCCGGGAAAAAATCCACCACACTGCGAACAAAATCAAGTCTGACCCCAACCAAGACTTCCCCCCCCCCCCGTCCCGGCCCCAACCACCACCCAAAACCACGAGACCCCCCCCCACCCAACCCAGAACGACCAAACACACCACCCAAACCAGACACCCCTACCCAGAAAAACTCCAAGGCCCCCCCTCCGCCTCCGTAACAGAAAAGTCATTGGCGTGCTCGTCTGCCCCCTCGCGACACCACCAAACCCCAAGCTCTACAAAACGCCCCTCTCCAACACCACCCAACAAATAAAAAGAAAACCAACCCCCACAAAAAAAAACCCCCCCGGCCACCCGCCCGCCCTATAGTCCAAACACGGAGCCACGACGCCCTCAGAGCTCCTCTCACCAGCCAACCGAACCACCCGGTCCCCCCTCCAGCATCAAGAAACTACACCCCAACAAAAACAATGCAAGCAACAACCCCCCACCACCCACCTCTCAAACCGTGGGCAAAGTGCGCCACAACCCCCCTACCCCCTCCGGACCGCCGCCCCTCCCTCCCAGCAAAAGCTAACACGGCAGCTCACAAAACCCCCCGACAAACTAAAGACCCCCCTCACAAAACCCCAGACACCCCCAACAGTGCTACACCCCCAAAACCCACCCCACCAAAAAATAACCCTCCCCCGCCCTACACCTACAACTTCGCCAGGGCAGCCCCCCCCCCTGAACCTGGCGCCCCGGCCCAAACCATCCAACCGCTCCTCCCACGGAACCAGTCACCTAGGAGACGCACCCAAACCCGTGACAGCGTCAGACCCCCCACCGCCACCAACCCCTCCCTAAAAGCCATACCCACCACAAACCACAAATAAAAGCAAAATCTCATCCCACTACCCCCAAAGCCCCCCCCCTCTCTATACCCGCACCCCCCCCTCCTCTCTCCACGCCTCAAGACCCCGTACGCCAAAACCAAGGGCCCCCTCCGCCCGAAAAAACCCGCCAAGGTCCTCACCCAATAACCAACCCCCCATGCCCTACACAAAAAACACCACACCCACCCCACAACTCCCCACTCACCATCCACCCCCCCACCCCTCACACACCGCCCTCCGAAATCATCCCACAAAGACAACAACCCCGAATAACCCGCCCCATGGTCCAAGCCCAGCCCCACACCCAACCCCCACACATCCACTCCCGCCCCCACGCCCCCCCCTGAACCCCGCCGGGGCGGTTCTCTGCGCGGTCCTCCTCGCACTGGTGGCCAAAAAAAACATACCAACACCACCAAACGCCCCGTCCCCTCTAGAATAAAGAAACAAAACGGACCCCAGAAACAGGCAAAAGGGACCCACACCGATCGCGCCCCCACCACGCCCCCCCACACCAAGCACCTAGCTCTCAGTAACCACCCCAACCCACCACCCTACCCCTCCACCCGAAACGCTCAAGCTGCATCACCGCCAACCAACTCCCCGCGGGAAAAGAATACAGTGGCCCCACCGACTAACCGGCCCACTCTCCCATCCCATCAAGCTTTCCCCCCTGACCCACACTGCCAACGGGTGAATCTTCAAAAAAGAAAAGCAAGGTAAACACCCCCTGCGGAACGCCCCAACAGTCTAGAAAGACCCTCTCTCTCCCCCCCCCCACATACCAAACACGAACCCCCGCAGAAACACGCTAACCACGCATGGAACCAACAACTCGTCCTACCGGCATCCCGATCGTGCGCCCAACTACCCGCTCCCCGAGTACACACCCCTCCACCCCAACACTGACCGGGGGTTCCCCCCCGGGGTCCCTCCCGCCCCGCGCCGCCGACACCCCACAAGGGACCTCCTGAGAGATGTGCTCCCCCACCCCGAACCCCCCCATACACCCCCCCCCCACATAACCATCGCCCCCTCAAGACACCAACGTGTGCCCTAAAACAAAGAAACCCTCTTGTCCGGACGTCCCACCGGCAAACACCCCCCGAGCTTCACACCTCACACACTCCGCTTCAAACTAACCACCGGAAGGGATCACTGAAAGACGAAACCTACCCCAACGCCCAGCCCCGGACCCACCCCACCACTTCCGACTGACCCAACACCCAAACAACACAAAGCCTTACCATCAGCAAAAAAAAGTCCCCCCCCCACGTAAAAGAAGAAACACCCAGCCCGTAGGCAAGGAAGGCAAAGAAACCCTCCGAACTACCAAACCCCGTCAGCGCCCTGTCCGCAACATGAAACACGACACGCGCAGCTCCAAGGACCTTAGACCCGGGCCAAAACTGCACCCAAAAGACATCCCATGCCAAAAGACTAGTCTATTGGCGCCCTGCCCCCGTCCACCCCTCCTTCAAAAAAGTGGCACACCCATAAACCCCACAAGGAAACGCCGACAAACGCTCGAGTAAGTACGTGCACCCCGACGCAAGTCTCAACGACCGCAATAGGAGGCAAGTGTGGGTCAGAAGAGTGCAACAAAAATGAAATGCCCCCTGACACCGTGCCTGGGTGCGTAGGGGATAGGAAAACTCGCCCCGCGCGGAGGAAAGGCCGCACCCCCCCCCCCCCACAAAAAACATTCGCCCAAGGGGGGAACGAAAGGGAAATCCCTCGCCTCCCTCGGACTGATCAAACCCTCGTCGTAACCACCGCAGCGAAAACCCCGCTAACGTTGAAACACCCACATCTGAAGAAACCAGACAGTGACAACCCCCCCGTTCCCACCACACACCCTGGCGAAACCTAGATGACAAGTGCCACACCATAAAAAAAGGCGCGCGGATCCCGACCCCCGTCTCCAAAGGGGAGCAACCTCATCACTGCACCGGCCCACTTCATCCAACGCTCCACCCGGGGGCAGGTCAAACCACCACCCCAACCCCCCTAGGGGAAGCCGAGGGACCACCCCGTCCAAAACCCTACCCTCTCTCCCACCGCCCCAACCAGACCATACCAGATCCCGCGACGACCGAGGTAGAGCCGCCCCCCCAGTCCCCCAGACCGTCCACACAGTAATCGAACCAAGCCGCCGCTCCCCCATCAAAAGAAAACTCCACAACAAAACCTCTTACCCTCCCCCACCCAACCTCCCCCCTGACATCGTCAAACACCCCCCCTCCGTGCCCACACCAATAAAAAAATCCTGTAAAAACAGAACCAGTACCCCCCACCATCTCCCCCCGGAAACCCAAACCTCGAAACCAAGCACGAACCGCTCGCATCCTCCCCTCCCCAAGATTACCACACCCACACAAAACTGCCTCCACTCACTAAAGGGACAAAAAGTCCAAGAAACCGGTCAACAAAACTCCTCCCCCACCCCCCCCCCCGTAAACAACACACCACCCCCCCCCCTCCCTAACCAAGACTGGCTGACCCCCCTAAGTGCCCCGTCGAAAAAACCCTACACTGAAAGACACAACCACGGCAAAACACTCCCCGCCCCCTCCCCCCGCCGCTGAAACCCCACCCCCCACCAAATCCCCCCACAACCCCCCCCCCCCCCCCAACGAACCCTCCATCAATAGGACTCCCCCCCCCCAAAAACCCCCCCCCCATACCCCACAAACTCACTCCCGCTGCCCATACTCCTCCGAACCCCCCCAACCCCACCCCGCCTCCCCCCCCCCCCTCCACCCATCTAAACCCTCCCCAGGCCCCAAAAAAACACCCCAACCCACCCATTCCACCGCTCCACCACATCCCCCCCTACACCCCCACTCAAACCCCACCCAAAACCCCCCCACCCCCACAGCCCCCACTACAGCCCTCCCCCACCAAACCCCCAAAACCGCCCCCCAACGAAAAACCCCCCGCAGTTCCCTTCAAAATCCCGCCCCCGCCGACCCTCCAACACTAACAAACACAACCAACTCCCAAACCCTCCTACAAAACACTCAACAACCCTCCACTCTCCTCCGGCCCAAACGCCCCCCTACCACCCAACCCCCCCACTGTCCTCCCCCAGCCCACCTCACCCCACCAACTCCCAAGCCTCCCCCACCCTCTCAGACCCACACACCTAACACTAACACCCCCTACCCTCCACCCTCCTTCCACTCCCTGACCCCCCCCTGCCTCTCCCGCTGAATCCCCACCCATCCTAACCGCCCGTACCTCGCGCCACGCCCCCCCACCAACCCCTACAACCAGTCTCTCAACCTCCCCAGCATCAAACCAGGGAACACCACCCCAATCCAAAAAAGGTTTGCTCCTACACACCCCGAAATCTGAGAAAACAGAAATCCCTTCCCCCCCCCCTCCCCCCTACTCTCACATAGGCTGACCGCCACCCCCTCCCGACACCTACCGGGCCCTCCACCTCTAGGTTCTCCTCACCCCCTAAGCCTCTCCCCTCCTCTTCAATACGAGGTAACTAACCTCACGAAACCCTCTCACCTCCCCCGGGTGACGAAATCCAACACTCCTCCGCCTCCAAACGAGCAGCCCGGCCTCCTCGCTCTGGCACACCTCTGCTACCCCCGCCAGCCACGAAGACACAGAGACCGAAATCAAGACTCCAGGAAGGCCACCCGAACGCCCGTCAGAAAGCAACCGCCAGGGAAACTCTTCCCCTCTCCGACACAGGCACCTACCCAAGCACCTACCTCACACCCTCCCGTACAAAAAGCTAGAACTACCCTGCAACTTGCACACAGCCTACCCCCCCTACCGCCCGTGGGGCAGACCTCCACCCCGCGCAACCCGGCCTCCCCCCCCACCCTACACGTCATTCCGTCCTCGTCCCATAGAAGCCAAGCACACTCTCCCTAGACTCCCCTAGCGTCCCCAACACCGAGCTCGCTTCCCCCCCCCCCCAAAGCCCCTCATCCACGCCAACGGCCCTCCCCACCCCAAAAAAACCTCCCTCCCCGCTCCCACCCGCGACACCAGCTCTCCCCCGACAGCACTCCCCGTGAAGAACGCAAAAAAACCGTTCACCCCCCACCCAGATCTACTCCCACCACCCCCACTCCGCTAGACCATCCCGCGCCACCCAGCCCCTACACCAAGGGGGGAAAAACCCCCCACCAGCTCAGCCTCAACCCGGTCCTGCTGGATGAGTGTATCAGTCCCAACCTAGACCACAAGAGAACAACACCGACACTAATTCCGTCAACACACAAGAAAGAGGGGCATAATCCGACACTGCCCGTCCATCGGAGACCTAAGCCCTGAAAGAAAAGAAACCCGCGTGCACAACACGCCAACTCAGAACAACAAAACCACGGGGGACCCAGATAAAACCCTACTCTGCCCGAACCCGCCTGCGCGCCGGCGCCACAACCTACTTGACCCCGGCCCAAAAGTCTCCCGAACCCCAACGAGCACCCGCACCCTGCCCTAACCCTCCCAATCAAACCCCCAACCAACAAAAACCCGCGAAAACTCCCCCACCCACCCCCAGGGCGCCAAAAACCACTGACCACAACCCCCCCCCCCCCCCCGGAACCCCCGCCGACCCCCCCCCCGGATCGCAAATAAAAACGGGGAGACTCCTTATCTCGAACAAGTCCCCTTCCACAAGGCCAACCAAGGGAAACCCACCACCCGAAACCACCCCCGCACCCACAACCCGACCCCCCTCTAGCCCAACAAACCAAAAAAAACCACACTCCGCACACCCCCCGGCTACCCCCACGGAACGGACACTCCGGTCGGCGCCCCCCGCGCCACCTCTACACAAACATCGCCCTGACCAACCCCTCCTCCCTCCAAACACGCGCCAAGCAATCCGCAACCAAGGGACACTCTGCAAACCCCACCGAACCACTTTCGATGGAAACGCCGTTGCTGCCCCTAGCCGGGAAAAGGACGTGGCCCTCCCCCACTCCACAAGCGACCCCCGGGGCCTATCGTCCGCCCCACCCCCTCCAAAATTGAAGAACACCAAGTGAACAACACCAGCCCTTAACGGGGATCACAATCTAGGAAACCGCGAACACCCACACCTCCCCTACCAAAAAAACCTAACCCAGACAAAACAGCCCTGCCACACCCCGGCCAGAACACCACCACCCGCCCACACACCCCCCTCGGGAGCTCCACATCAAAACAGAGAACAGCGGACCAACCACCGCCTTCCGGTCCGTGCCCACACGCTCACAAAACCACCCAGTTATGACTCACCGAACACACCCAAGGACCCCAAAAAAAAACGATCTCTCACGATCCCGAACAAAGGACAGAATCGCAATCGGTTACCCCACTCCACCGCCAACCCAAATTCGGAAACTCGAAACCCCTGAAGCAACCTCAACCCCCGAATCAACCACCATCACCCTGTGACTAACGAGTAACACACACTATAGGGGACCACGTCCTATGTGCCATTACAAAAACAAACAACCCCGCCCCATCCAAAACAAACACCCCCCCGGAGGAGTGACAAAGAACCAACGCTTCCCAAACCAACCCTGACTGCCATGCACACAAAGAAAGAAATCCGGGGGACCCTACTGTCACAATCACCATCCCTAAAAGGGGTAACAGCTGATGCCTCCAGCACCCCCACCCCGCCCCTACGACCCAAGCAAAAAAAATAATCGCACATGCAACCCCCGAGGGGCCCTACAAGCAAACCACCTCCCCCCCCCAACCAAACACAAACAACCCCAACGACCGGGCCCAAGGCAACAATTCCCTCACTTGCTCGCAAGCCAGCTAAAACATCAAACAGACGCACACTGTATGGACAACACACAGCCACAACCCCCCCCACACCCAGAGCATACAAGGACCCGAGCCCATGTCTCCCAAAACAAAAACCTCTAGCCCCTCAAAGACATCCCACTCCACTTCCCCCATAGGACAGGAAACTCCACCAACCCCCCAACAGGCCCCAACCCGAAACCCCTAAAACCTCACCGACCCCAGAGAAATCGAAACCGTCTCCCCCCACACTCCCCGTCACTCTAAGCGGGAAAACCTCACCCCAGGAACCACAACAAAAACCCCGCCCAGACACCTGTCCACACAAGGGACACCCCCCCCCTCCTCCTAAAACCTCCAATAACAACAAAAAACCCCAACCACACCACCAAAAGGGAAAAGCCCCCCCCCATACAATCGCAGGGAACGCCGGTCACAGGCCTCCCCCAACCAACAAAAAAAACAACAACCCCCCCGTGGCCCCCAACTCGTGGGGGTGGCTAAAAAAACCGTTACGCGACATGCGCACCATCCTCCAAACCTCCCACCCCTGACAAAACAATCTGTCTCCCATGACCCCCCAATCAGCGCACTCCGGGAATGCGGCGGCCCCAGCCCGGCTCCCCCAGCGAGAAACCAAACCCCCCGCCCTGACCCCGTCTCCCTGCCGGAAAGGCACGGACCAACGCTCACTACATCCCCCCTACGACAAAAACTCTGCTACGCAGACAACGCCACTCCTCACATCAAAAAGAAACCACCCGCACGCCCTCGAAAGGACCCCCCCACGGGCACACCCAAACTCCCCACCAAGATTCCCACACACAGCGCCACCTCCAAAACAGAGGACAACTCCTGGGGCCTCCCCCTACCCAAGAAGAAGGCCAGGGGGAGCCTCAACAAAACCCAGTACGTAAACTCTACCCCATCCTTCCCTCGCCAACACCCCACAACCCCGCTCCCCAACTCACACAAGGAAGTCCGAACGCCTCCTAGGCATGCTATACCAACGGAAACTTGTGTCACACGTCGTAAAGCCCACAGACACCCCTCCCAAAAAAAAAACCCCCTCCCGACCCCCACAGACCAAAAAAAGGGGGGGCCGACCCTCCCCCCCCTCTTCTACAGGACAGGTCAGGACACAACTCCCCCTCAGCCGGGGGCCACAAAGCGACCCCCCCCTACCCTCCCACCCCTCAAAGATGCTTCATCCAACAAACCCAAGGGCGAAAACGAAACCGGGGGCTCCCTCCCTCTAACCCCTCGCCTCAGAACGACAAAATCGCTTTCCACAACCGGCTGCCCCACTTTAGCATGTCAAACGCGTCTCGAAAAATCCCAAAACTCCAAACAAAAAAAAGGAGAGGAACCCCTCGCCCTGGAAAACGGCCACCCGAACCCCCAACCACCACACCCCAACTTAACTTTCTCCACGAGAAAGAAAGCTGCCCAGCCCCAGACTCCCACCCCCCGAAAAAGACACCCACCGCTACCACGCCACTCCGACCCCACCCCCATGCCCTAACCCCTCTCCCCCCCCCACCCCCTCGCCCTAGAAAAGCCCACATAAAAAACGAAAAAAAACCACGCCCCCCCCCTCTCTAGCAGAAACACAAAAAACAACTCCCCACCTCAAAAACCAGCCCTCACCCCCGGCCGAAGCCCCACCAGCCGACATACCCCCCGGGCTCAGTGGCACCCACCAGGAACAAAAAGGCGAGACAGACCACCCCCGCGCCTCACCGTCACTCAACCCACCACCCTACCCTGCAAAAAACGGCCTCAGCATCAGCAAACACACACCGACCAACACCCTACCCTGTCGACCCACACCCAACACACCCCCTCACCCCGGACCTCCACCTGACCCCCCCAACAGCCCCACAACCCCCCACATCCAGAACCAAAAGGGGAAGAAAACGACCCAGCTCCCCAACCCAACAAAACCAAAAAAAACACGCCCCACCCCGATATCGGAAACGGCTGAAAAACCCCTCCGCCCCTCGCAACCACCAAACCCCCAACCACCCAAGGAACTCCCTCACCAAAAACGTCTGCGCGCGCCAAAGAAAAAATGGAACCGAGACGACTTCCCCCCCCTCGCACAAAGAATACTAAAAAACAAAACAGTCAGCCCCGCCCTATAACACACCTCACGCTTCCACCGAACAACCCCCCCATATCACAGGAAGCAAACCGAAGCGCTCCGAGCCCACACCCTCTCATCTCCAGAAACACTCAGACCCCAAAATGCCCCGCTCACCCTTCACAGACCCAATAGGAGGACCCCCGATACACACTCTCGCCCTCCCAAAAGGTGGAAGAAAAATCCCCACATCCCTCACCCATCATACAACGAGTATGAGACCTCTCTCACGAACAAAAGTAACTCTGACCCACCACCCGCCCCTCCGCACACCCAAACGCCATACAAACGCCACCACCCCGCCCGAGAAAAGACCAACAAGAAACACCCGCCCCACCCCCAGAATGAGGACTGAAGGTCCCACACTCCTAGTGAATCAGTTGACACTCTGCCCACCTCCCAGAAAAATGCTCTCTCACCGACACCAGAAGACTCCGCCCGGCGAAAAAGCACCACTCCGCCACCTCCCAAATAACACCAAATGCCCTGCAGGACGCAGGGCGTGCCCTTCAGGACGCACACCAAAACACCCAAAAAACCCACGACCAGTGGAAACGGCACTGCCCCCCCACACACCCCCCGCAGGCCGTCCCCCGCAAAAAAACCGGACGGGGCTTACCCCTGGTCTCTCTCCTCACATCCCACCTGGCGAAAGCGCCCTATCCACTTGTAAAAAAATCTCCCCCTCCGTCATCAGTAGACACGGCTGGGTAGCGTCGCGAACTCTGTACACAGGTTCGAAGGCCAAAAAACTTTCTCTCCAGTCCATCCCAAGACTTCCGCTAACGCACCATCATGTTCGACCCGTGTGAATACATCACTGGAATCCACCCATCCTCGTCCCATTATTGGGAGAAAGGAGAGGGCCTCAACCCCATGCGGTAAAGGGCACGTTACCCCAAAGACAAATCCCCGCGCGTCCAGGGAAGAACACGAGTCCACTCCTCGCTCAGTTGCAATAAGCGTATTTCCACGCACTCTAAAACCTCAAAAGACCAGATAAAACACACACCCCCCCAAAACAGTCGGGCAATGAAACACTACTCTCCCAGCACCACCCCCCCCCAAAGAAAGTACCCCCCAAAAACCCCACCACAAAACCGCTCAAGATGAAGAAAGCCGACAAACAATCAAGACACGAACAGAGTAGAGGGCAAACCCCCATGTCCACGGGGGGGAGGCACCACCACGACCCGCTAACACCCAAAAAGACAAAGCTTCAACAAGGTAGGAAAAGAGGAAAAGCCACACTACCCTAAAGTCACAAAAGCGCTCCAAACCAAAACCAAACGAACAGGACAGTCTGCCCCACTGCACATTCTCAGACACAACCCCGAATCGATCCAAATTCCCAACTCGGCCAAGGAGTACCAAGGCCCCACCGCTCTGTCCCAGCGAAAGGAATTGCGTAGGGAGGGCCACCCCTCTCGCCACAGTTAAGGGAGAAAAAACAGGAAGGGTCCGATCCCACGCGCTCGCCCCTGTCTCGGAGAAGCCATGCTGCACGGAACAAGAAAAAGAAGCGACACCTAAGAAGCGCTCCCGAAAAGCATGTGAGGGAAGATGGTAACTCGGTAGGGGTCGGACAACACGTCCCTTAACGCAGAGGGGACTTCAAAAAGGGACTGCAAATCAAAGAGGGGCAAGGGTTGGTCCTGAAGGGCAAGGAAAATAAAAAGAAGCCCCTGGATTCAACACACTTGTTGCAAACCCCCACCCAAACAAACACCCGCCCCCCTGCCCCAAACCAAAAACCCCCCACCCACGGCGCCTCCCAAACAGGAACAACAATCGGAGCCCCGCCCTTGGGACCCCAAACTCGAAGGGAGGCTCCTCACTCCCCCACAATCAAGTCCCACCCCCCAGACGTCGCTCTTCAATCAAAAATTATACTGGCCTCGAAAGCACCACGCGGTCTGAAGCCCAATGTCGGAAAGAGAGAGACCGTACCCTAAGACCAGGCGACCAAGAAAAGCCCTACAGAAACAAACCTCCAGAACACCACCCCTAAAAAAACAACGCCTCCCCCCTGCTCAGAAATTGAGAAGAAAGACTCGACTGCGGAAGGTGATGGGTCTCTCTCGGCAAGTAGTAAGCCCCTCCGTCGCCCAAAGCCCCTTCCCCCAAAGGAAGCAAAATATCCACTGTCTCACCCCTGCAGCGCTGTAAAAGTCAGGCCACGAGCCGTGCTGCGTCTATGTGTAGCCAATTAAAAAGAGGAAGGGAGAAAACATTCAGGTGACTAAAAAGACCCGAGGGAAACGAAAAGAACCCCATCGCTCTGTGCTCTCGGCTAGAACCACTACAACCAAGGCGCGGAAACAAACAACCCCCACCCAGCCCCATCTCGAGAGGCTTCGCCAGTGTTATCCGCAAGGAGCCCAACACGAGGGAAGGGGGGATGGCACCCACCACGCCAACACGTAAAACCCCACGCTAGCCAACACAACAGGTAAGCGTCCTCCCAACAACCCCCATCCTCCTTCTACTCCCCTACTGGGAGGGGGGGGAGAGGACCACCCACACCGGCAAACCTCCTCAACAAACCAACCCTCACCCAGTCACCCCACCGCGCACACTTGCACCCCGGTCCATGAAACAAAAGCGAACCCAAGGTTAACCAGATCTTAGGGGTCCTAAAACCATAACGAACACTGACCAAAGAAACTCCAACACTCTCCACCACCCACCATACAAAAGAACAAAGTGAAAGAAAGTGAAGTAGCTCTCTCCAGCGGGGGGGATCAAGACCCTACGCGCCGTACCCGCTCCCACAGTCGCTGAAAGAAGCACACACTCCACCACACCCCTCACTCCATCACGCTAATGCAAAAACCAACCGCCAAGAAAACCCTGCCGGAAAACACTACCCCCTCCCCACCCGACCACACAGCCGCCGCAAGAACACACCCCCAAAGCCGAACCCCAAAAAAAACCCCCGTACCCACCACTCCACAAACACACCCGTACAAAGAAAAAAGAACAATCGACAAACTACCCCCCAACCCCTTCACCCACAGAAAAACAACAAAAAACGGCCCCCCTCCATTCCTCCCAACCCCTCAAACAAAAGGAATGGCCCCAAAAACAAGCCCCGCAACGCGGCCCCCCCACACACACCACACGAAATCTCTATAAAACCCGCTG
>Ga0179591_1398091_pt1 | contig 13802 bp, 19 predicted proteins | sample CZOMad2_1_08_16f_FD_182891 | JGI IMG/M metagenome (GOLD analysis project Ga0179591, IMG submission 182891) | Vadose zone soil fungal communities from Angelo Coast Range Reserve, California, USA - CZOMad2_1_08_16fungal (PacBio error correction) | ecosystem: Environmental > Terrestrial > Soil >...
TTCAGTAATAGAGTGGAAATGTTGATTCCCTTGATTCATCATTCAAAAAGGAGAAAGTGTCAGATTCTCGTTACCTTTGGGTTAAATGGTCTAAGTTTCTCATTACGCGCTCTTTAAAAAAAAGGTAGTAGGGGGGGAAATCTTCATAGTCAAAGACACTCGCCACCGCCTGCTAGCGGGAGGGTCGCGATACATCACATTAGGGGATCTTTGACTCTTAAGGGAAAAAAAAAAGGGACATCGTGTCATGAATGCAATATCAATGGTTTCTGGCAGGAGCAAAGTGAAAGGAAGGAAGGGGGATCTAGCCGGGTTTACGCAAGGAAGTCTCTGGAGGTATCGGGAAGGGGGGATGGTATTGGATTCGTTCATACTGGAGGAGGGGGGAGTTCACGGTGGTAAAATGACATCTCATCTTTTATCGAGGGAGGGACGGTGGGAAGCTGTGCACCGGCAGGAGTCTCTTTTGGAAGGGGGGGCCGTTTTGTCTTCTTAGGCTTTCGTAGGAGAAAAAAAAGGTGCGGCGGAAATAGAAATGCGCGCATGGCATGTATTTGACGCGTCGTAATCATACAGGAAAAAAAATATTCTGTCGCATGGGGAGGAAATTATAGGAGGAGGGAAAAAGGTAGTTTGGCGCGCAGGGCGAGAGGAGGGAGTGGAGGATCGACGTCATATTGGGGCGTATTCTATCTTGATAACGAGCGGGAGAAAATCGCCAGGCGAGGGGGGGGAGAAGGGAAAGAGGGTCTTCTTCATCGATCGCTTTCTTTTTCATTTTTTTTTTCGAAAAGATTCTCTTGGGACACAGTATCAAGAAAGGGAGGGAGAGCCGCTGGTTCATGGAGGGGGGGAAAATAGAAACACTCGGGATATGGCTAGATGTTTTGCTGAAAAGGGATTACTGCTGGGACCTACTCCGGGGAGGGGGAGGGAAGGGCTCTTCGGGCCGGATAAGTTTAGCTTCTCCATCACTCTTAACTGGCGAGAGAAATGAAGGCTAGATAAGGTAAGGCGGTCGCCGCCAAGTGAACCTCGCGCTTTTGGGGGGGACTTCGGCTTGCGGTCTCATATCTGGCTGGACGAGAAAGACGTGCATCGCCGACTTTATCCAGGGGCCCAGGGAGATGGTGCGAACTGAATACACCCTCTCTCTCCAGAAGTCGGCGCGCCAAAACGAAAGTGAGGGGAGGCGGGCGGGGGTGCAGCTAGGGAAACGCCTGCTTTATCAGAGCTCAGCATCGCTCGAGCGGCGAAGCGTGAGGGGAGAGGGAACGCATCGTGAGGAGGGAGGAAGTCGGGGACCCTCGAAACACCTCGATGGCCTGATCCGGCGTTGTGGCTGCGCACACACGGGCCTTATTACTCTGCGGGGGAAGCTTTTGCCTGTAAGGGGGGGTGGGAAAGGAAGCCTGCTCATAGCGGGAGAAGGACTCATCACATAGTCGAAGGGTGATCAATGCAGTGCATGTTCATTTATTCTTGCGAGGGGAAAAACCGTATGCTCCTCCTGGCGCTCGGAAAGAGACGCTACAGGAAGAGAGGGAAGGAGAGGACCGCTGCGCGCTATGAGAAAACCGGAAGGATTGAAGGCGGTTATCTGATCGAGGCTTGCGGGAAGGGGGGAGAGTCTCCTATAAAAAAACTAACAACGAGGTATGAAGAAATAAAAAATCGTGGCAGCCTCCCGCATTCTCGCGATTCATCGATCCTCGGCAGGGAAAGGCTCGGGAAGACGATGACTGAGACGGAGGGAGGAATCGACTGGCAGGGAGATTCATCTCATATTCGAGAGAACTCTCTTCAAGTCATATCTTAAGAAAGGCTGACCGATCGTTGAAAAAGAGAGTTGAGTGTGGTTTGGGTGTCATTTCAGGAGGAGGGCTTTCTTTCTCTTAAGAATTTCAATGTCTGAAAAAGACTTTTTGTCACGCAGGGGGGAAGAGGGGCTCCGTGTCTCAATGCGGGGGAAGGCGTAGAAACGGCGATGGCGGCTGCACGCTTTCTGCAAAAAAAAGTTTCAATGGAATCTAGAAGGCGAGGAGATTTGGGAGAGGCGGGGCGATCCGTTTCATGAAGAGACTAAGGAAGAGGCCGATATCATAAAAAAAAAGTCTATCTTTATGCACGAAAGAAAAGGGGGGGGGGAGACGCTGGTCTATTGGCGAGAGGCAGATTGAAAGGGTTCGACCTTCTTTACATGGATGCTCCCGACTAGAGAGGGCAGGGGATCCTCCTGAAGGGGAGACAGATCTCGGCTAGGGAAAAAAAAACGCGGACTCTAGAGGCTGGCGGCGACAGAAGGAGAGATACCGGAGAGAGAGCCGTTCTTAGGAAGAAGCTTCACTTGTCTTCCTAGTGCGGGGTCCCGTCAATTCGCGTCCAGGAAGGAAAAAAGAAAAAATCGCCAATCACGGAGAAGAGTGAAAAAAGGAGAGGCGAGTTTCTCGTCGAGGGAAAAAAAAACATGGAAAAAAAAAAGAAAATCAGCGCAGTGAAGGGGGGGACAGGCATCTACGTGTAGGGAAAGCAAAAACAAAAACAAAATAACTTCGGAGGAGGCTAGCTCGTCTTTGGACAGCGGTTCGAGTCAGCAGCGTGAAAGAGGAAAGACTTCGATAGAAGAATCAGATCTTCCATTGTACGACGAAGGAAAGGAGCGAAACTTAAGGGGCATGCTCGCTGCTATCATGTCAAAGCTTATTTTTCTCGCAAAGGAGGGCCTGATGATGGAAGAAGAAAGAATCACAGGCGGCAAAAGATCAGGCAGGCGCATCTTTTAAAAAAAAAGCTCTTGCCTCAGGGCGCAAAAAAAAAAGACGCACCGACTACGGCAATGGAAGGGGGAAAGAGACAAAGCCGGCTTTCGACCGAGAAAAGGAGAGGCACCGGGAAAAGAGTCTCCCTCCCAATAAAAACCACACCATACCAGACTGCAGGAAAAAGGGGACGCTTCTGCGAAGAGAAAAATGGGATCGTACGCGCACAGTAAGGGAGCTGCCGCGAAAACAGTACGAAGGGGCCTTATTGCTGTATTCTAATAAGGAGATCTACGATCAAGTTTCTAAACTGAAGAAGAGAAGGGACGGCGATAGGGGGGAGAAGGGAAAAGGCTTTTCTGAAGATGACTGTGGGACACCACTCCGGGAGATGGTATTAGACCTATTTGACAGGAAAGTTCTATGGTCATAGGGTGCAGGTGGGGGGAATGTCATCAAAAGAGGGAAAGGGGAGGAAAGCGATGACTATAGGAAAGAAAGAGGGGAAACTCTTCCAATTCTGGGGCTAGAATAAGCCCCGCAGGCAGAAGGGCTTGGGAGGACTACGGTTACGTCTCGATCCGATGGGGGGAGGAGGATAAACGAAAATAGAGCAACGGACATTAAATTCTCTTCCTCGGGGGAGAGATAACGGCGCCAGAAAGGCGTCATTAAACTAGATCGTCTGTTGGCATTAGCAAGGGAAGAAAGAGAAAAGACAGCAAATGTAGGAAGGGAATGGCTTCGAAAAGATCGGCTGTCGAGAAGGGAGGATCAATCCGTGATAATGGGAAAAGGAGGTCAGGACATACCTTCATAGCATAGTTGGAAAAAAGCTCCTCTTTTCCTCTAACGGTTTAGAGGTTCGCGGCCTAAGTCGAGGGGAAAAAGAAGAAGGGCGTCGGGAGCGGCTTCAGGGTGAACAAAAAGGGGAAAGTTTCTTGAGAAAAAGGTCTGGGTTCCGGTCGATACATACGAGGGGGGGGACTAGGGGGGGGGGGGTGGGCTGAAGAGGGGGGGGGATGGGGTTGGTTGAAAAAAACCGCCCCGGTGCGAACCAAAGAGATGGAAAAAAATCCACAAGAAAGAGGAGAAGATGTCAGAATACGAGTTCGAAAAGGAGAAAATCCTTAAACGTATAGAGACTAACAAAAAACTTGCCTCTATTCACTCCATAGTGCGGAAAAAAAGAGGGCGGAAAAAGAAAAAAAGCTCTCTCATAAAAAAAAAAAAGAAAAGAGATGGGAGGGGGATGTTCGCCAAGGATCTGGAAACCAATAATGGGCGTCCCACACCCAAAGGAAAAGGGCGTAATGAGGTCAATTTTTCCGTCAGAAAGAGGAATCTGGAAGACGCGAATCTGTACTAAGAAAAGAAAACCCCGTAGTTGGGGGAGAACAACAGAGGAGGGGCATAGCGTTGGGGTCGGCCAAAAAAGAAGAAAAAAATCTGCTAGAACAAGGGAAAAAAAAGAGTCTCAAGAGAAATCTACGCGCCTCGGCCTGGGGCGTCTGGCCATTGCCCGTCAAGAGCGTTTTCGGCGGGGGTCAGGGAAAGAGGAAGTGGGGAACTAATAACCTGTGAGGAAAAAAAAGGGGGCATACCGTCAAAGAAAATCGAAACGAGCTCTGAGGTCGAAAAGGGAAAGGCTTCCCACTTGGGGGAAAATAGAGGTTTCGGAGGAAGAGGGAAAAAAGCCATCGAGATGCTTGGAAAAAAAAGATAACAAACAAAAAACCATCATCTGAGCTCCACTACAGGAGATCATACACAAGAATCAAGGGGAAGGGAGACTAGGGAGTATAAGAAGAGGTGAAAAAAAAAGAATTAATGTATTTGCGCCGGAGAAGGCAAATGCATTATCTAAAGAAGAGGGATCGATGTATTCAACTCTTAGCCTACGTACAGCGGGAAGTGTAGACCCGTCAGCTCCTTCTGCTTGGGAGAAGAAGAACCCGATAGTTGATGGAGAAAAAAAAAGAATGTTCCGCATCGTCCTAGAGGAAAAGTGGGGATGATTTGCCCGGGAAAAAAATCCAGGTTGCCATAGACTGTTCAGATTTGATTTCTCAGGGGGGAGATACCTCTCTGTAGAAAGGGTGAGGGGAAGTCAGAATCTTCAAAAAAAGACACAGGGAAACAAAAAAAGCCCCCCTAGAGAAAAACTCACTCGGCGGGGGGGAGAGAGTTTATCTTAATTTTTTAGAGAATGGGGGGGGGGACGAATCGGAGAAAAAGGGGAAAGAAGGAGCGGCTGTTTTTCCGAAAAGGGATCTGTTACGGGGGAGGGGGGACGGCGATTAGCTCGAAGGCAAGAAGTTTTTCTGGTGTGAGGAAGGTGTCGGGAGAAAGGGGACGGGAAGACTCGCATAGGTGTCGAAGGGAGGAAAGAGTAAAAATTGGAAACGGCCGTCGTAGGGAGAGGCTTTGCTCCTGAAGAAGAGGCTCGGCAGGGAAAAGAGGAAGGCGCGCAATGGAGGACGAAGAGAGAGGTGTCTCTTCTGTAAAGAGCATTTTGTTGCTCGAAAGAAAGTTGCAAAATGAAAGCGCGAACTGCAGCTGGCGTGGAGGTAAGGGGGACTAAAAATTTATATGCTACTTGGAGAAACTCGGCTCTCGGACTACAGAAGGAAAGGGGGTAAGTGAAGAGAAGGAAGGTGCAGCGTCATCGGGGGAAAGGGAAGGGGGGGGCGGGCAGTTGGGAAAAGAGACGTATAGGAAGTCGCAATCTGGGGAGATTGCGGTCTTAGAGAAACTCGCCTCGGAAGAGTGACGGGGGGGAATGTGGGCTGGGTGAAGAAGAGGGAACGACCTGGGGGGAAGATCTCGGCTTCGCCTGAGAGGGGGAAGAAACTCACAGAGGAAGGAGGTTTTTGAAAAAAGGGAAAGGGAAAAAAGGGAAAAAAAAAAACAACGTATCAAAGAAGGGCCCGAGCTCCAAAAAGACCTTTTTCGACGGGGAAGTCTCTGCTAGCAGAGGAGTGTGGGGGGACGAAGGAAAAGATACAGTAAGATTAGCCATGGATATAGAAAACTGTATCATGCCATTGGAACGAGGGGGGAAAATCTAAACATCTGCTTCATCCAAGGGGATATCTTTCCTTATGGCCTCGGGAAAAAAGGGAAAATTTTATACATGAGGGAAAGACGGTGGTCGATTCTGTCGGGAAAAAGGTCTAAAGGATTGAAAAACGATTCTCTCGACCTAGGGTCGAGATCTCTAAGCTAAAGAGGAAATCTTTTACGAAAGAGGGAGAGAGGACAGTGGCGCACACTACAGGGAAAGACACGCTGAAAGCAATCCGCTCCTTAAACTGCGTCTACTATCTGGCAGCGGGAGTCTCGGTTGGAAACCGCGCCAGGCTAAAGGCAGCGGAAAAAATCAAATAGCTCGTAGGACACGGAAAGGAGAAAAGCCTTCTTGCATATGGCTTGAGAAGGACGATCTCCTCCGAGAAGACAAAAAGCTGAAGGCTATACGAGGGAGAATATTCGAGATCAGTTCTACAAAAAGAGGCTTTCTCTCAGCTTCGAAGGGAGTCTTCTGGAAAAAGAAAGTGAGACGGAGGATCAAAGGGGGAGAAGACTGTGGGGGGGAATGGATTCCTCTCTTCAAAAAAAGAAAGGAAAATATCGAGATCAAGGGGAGAAAAAAAGCATTCTCGAGCCAGAAAAAAAAATGCATAGAGTCCTCTGCTAAGAGGGAAGCCCAGCTTTGAAGAATTACTATTCTCTACGTGGAAGGCTTCCGAAAGGAAGATGCGATAATGAGGAGAAAGATGAAATTCAAAATCTACTTTCTACTCGGAGACTTACTTTTCAAAAGAGGAGGTCTCTCTGCGGCCGAGAGGGGGCAGACGGCTTCGCTACGAAAGCGGGAAAAGAGAAATGGGGTGAGGAGGAAAGGAAAAGGGCAAGCTGCATATGCGTCTACAAAACGCGCTACGGTTCTGCCCTGTGGGGCAAGGGCGACAACCGGAGAGAACACCAAGGGGGGAGACGTGCAGAAAAACGAAGTCGAATATCGAGACGAGCGTGTGGCGCGGCGTAAATAGGGGGAAAAGAAGGCTCTCAGAAGAGGAGAGAAACCTGCTTCTGTTTCTTTGGGGGATCTACTTCGTTGTCGGGGGGAAATCATTGACCTGGGTGAGGAGGCGGGGAGAAGGTCTCTTTTCGAAAATGGGGGAGGGGGATCGAGGGAGAATCACTTTCGCCCTACGAGAGGTCTATTCTCGTCTGCCGAGAAAACCGCGAGGCGCAAAAGAGAAAGGGGAGAGGACGCTTGTCTTGAGAAAAGGGGGAAAGATGGCTAGCGTCGGAAAAATAGGCCGCCGTTACTTCTTTTCTCTCTAAGGGCGTAGTCTCTATATGCCCTCTCAGAGAAAAGGGGATCAACCTCCCAAAAGAAGCAACAAACCCCGGTGAAGAGAAGGGTGCGTTAGCTCTGCCATAAAAGAGGTCTCTGGAATAGGGAAAGACGTACTAAGATTTAGAAGGCGGGCGCTTTGACTGAAGTGTTTTTGTCGTGGCAAAAAAACAGAAATCCGAGGATCGCGCAAAAGGTGGATACAATAGCAAGAGCGCTTCCAGCTCGGGAAAGGGAAAAATATCGCATAGGAGGAGCCATTGGAGAAGACCGCGCGGGGGCAAAAAAAAATGCTGGGTGCATGTCGGCCTATCAGTTTCTAGCAGAAAAAAAAGCCATTTGGCTGTAGAAAGAGTCCGGCGTCCGAAGGGACAGGAGGAAATCAGTTGGGCAAAAGTAACGAGAGGAGCCTATCCTCCATGAGAAACTGTCGGCTCACCGACGACGAAGAAAAGTCCAAAGTCAGGAGGGAAGAATCAGCAAAAGATGCGAGGATCAAAAAAAGAGAAAAAAGGAGAAAAGAAGGGGGAGTACACGCTAAAAAAACGGCAAGCTCTGGCATATCTTCAAAAAAGAACTCCTCGCCGTCAAAAAAGGGAGAAAATAAAAGAGAAAAGAGCTCTGCGACAAAAAAAGAAGGGCCAGGTCGAGCAAGAAAAAAGTTCGTTCTAAAAAAGGAGGCAGTCTAATGTTGAACATGCAAGGAGGGGGGCAGTGAAGACGTGAGCCGTGTTAAAAAGTAGTGAAGAGAAAAAGGAAAGTGGGGGAGTGCGGGAGTGGGGCAGGGGGGAGGTGTGATGGAGGAGTAGGAAGACAGGGCTAAGTGGAAGATGGAGGGGGAGGGGTAGGGCGTTTATAGGAAGTGAAGTGGTCATGGGGGAGGCGGGAGTTGAAGCGGAAGGGGAGAACCGCGGGGCTTGGAACGAGGGGGGGGAAACAAGAGGTGCGAGGGAGTGAGGTGGAGGGAATGGATGACGGGGGGAAAGTAGGGCGGGTGGAGAAGTGTTAGGATGAAGGGGGGGATGATAGGCAATAGGGCATGGGGAGATGTAGAGAGGGCGGTGTTGGTAAGGGGGGCCGGGGCGGGAGTGTGGGACGTCTGGTCGGGGGGTGTTGGCGGGGGGGGGGGGGGGGAGGGGGTGGGGGGGTTGGGGGGGTGTGGTTTGGGTGGGGTGGGGTCTTTGGGGGTGGGGGGGGAGTGGGGCAAAGGGGGTTAGTGGTGGGTGGGGGGGGGGCGGGGGTGGGGGGGGGGGGGGGGTTTGGGAGGGGGGAGTAGAGCTGAAATGTTCGGGGAAGACCTCCTGCCGGAAGGACGCTCTTTCTCCCGTCGGTCTTCGCCTCATGGGGAGAGTCGCAAGTTCGAGCAAAGCGAAAACGGGGATGTAAGGTAGCACCTTTCATCAAAAAAAAGACGCGTATAGACGCTAGGAAAAAGTGGGTCGTCTCGCATCACAGGAAAAGTATCTCAGTCAGACTGGCTGGGGTCGAAAGGGGAGGGAGGGCGGTTTACCGAGAAGACAGAGGGGGGGGGGACGTAGCGGAAGGAAAAAGGGGGAGATTCGCAAGAGTACATTCTCGAACTCGCTTTCTGCCATAAGGTCCGAGGGAATCTCGGGGGGGGAAAAAAAAGGCGTGATGGACTCTATGAAGAAAAAGGGAGTCAACCAGGAAAAGAGGAAAAAAGATCGGCTTTCTAAGCCACTCAGTCATTCTTGTTTATTAAGGAGGAACAAGAGAGATGGGGGTTATGACGAATTTGCCACGAAGGGGAAAAAAAAAAGGTAAAGACCTCCAAAGAGGGGGGAATCCGATAAAGTCTGAAAACGAGCGGCGGGCAATGAAAAGAAAAAAGCTATCTTAGGCCGCTAGAGGGAGGAAGATCCGGTTCGAGAAAAAGAAGAAAAAGAGGGGAGGGTGGGAAAAAAAAAAAAAGAGCTTCATACGAGGGGAGACAGCTAAGGAACAAACTAGCGTTTTCTGTCTGTTCTGGGAGGGGATTCTCATATTTCGCTAGAAGAGACGTACTCTTTGCGACCGAAAGGACTAAGGAAAAAAGGGAAAGAAGCACACAGAGTTATACTGCAAGACAAACATACTGATATCTAGAAAAAAAACGGAGGAGGATTAAAATATATGATATTGGGGCTTGGGAGGGACCTTATAACTCTGAGGCGTGGAAAAGAAGTTTCGTGCAGAAAATAAGGAGAGAAGAAGGGGAGTAGCTAGCTGAAGAGCGAATCTTGACATCGCGAAAGTAGAGGAGAAAAAAACAAGTCAACTTCGTTGTTGGATGCTAAAACCATCGGATTGGCATCTCTTTTTCGGAAAAAGCTGTATCGACCGACCCCTACAATTTCCAAGAAAAGCGGGCCTCAGGGAAGGGCGGGGGGGTAAAAAACGGCCGCTGTCCCTTCTCATTGGGAAGGGGAAGGGACGTGTAGATCACAAGAGATAACCGTCGCAGGGGCGGCAAAAAGGAGAAAAATAAACTATTTCTCTGGTCTAGTCAAGTTGATCGGGGGGGGGGAAAAAGAGAGCGGAAAAAAAGAGTCTTTTCAGAAGAAGAGAAGAAGGAAAATGAATGGATGTCTTCAAATAAAAAAATGCTATATGCCTTAAAAGGGAGACTCGTTTCAGAAGGGTCGCGGGGGCATCTCTTGCTGGAAGGGAAGAGAGGGTATGTGTAGAAGGGATTCGGGGTAAAAATGGAAGAGAAAAGGAGCAAAAAAACATCGGAAGTAGGGGGTAGTCCTGCGGCCTTTTCCTGCGAAGAATTCGCTTCGGGTATGACATCTCGGAGGGGGGGATTTATGAGAAAAAAAATAACCCGATGATGGCCATATCGAGAAGGGGCAGGTTGATGAAAGGGAAAAAAAAGGATTCATCGCATGGGTCCAATCCCGCGCGATAAACCGTGGTCAACAGACGGGATAGCCCAAAAGGGGGGCGGGGGGGTAAGGTTTCCCATCTCCTGAGAAGTTCTTCACGGCTTCGCAAAAAGGAACTCGGCGCATATTCAAAAATGAAAAAGGGAAGCAGAATTTTTAGGAAAAAGTCCTTCGGGGGTCATCAGGGGGGAAAATAAAAATGAGCTCGCTTGCTGTTTGGGAAGGGGACAGCGGGGGAGGGATGGGGAAGAGGGACGAGCCGGGGGAAAACGAAACGAATGAAAGCTTGAGAGTTTTTCTGTTGGGGGAAATTTTGGAGGGGGGGAGGGGGGGGGCAGGGATCGCTAGGAAGGGGCAAGTTTTCTATTCTTTTTTAAATGGGGGGCAAAGTCCTTCGTAGGAAGAAGGGTATGCTTGCTTCCTGGCGAGGAAAGCGGGAGCTCTAGGCCCTTTCTAATCTATTTAGAGGGGGACCTCCTCGTTCTGCGGAAAACATCGTCGCAGAGAAAGGACCATGTGTTGAGTAGGAAAAAGGGGCCTGTGCAGAAGGAAAGTGGTCTCTCACGGCTGAGGGAATAATGAAGATTCTTATTCGGAAGAAAAGGACTTCACGATCAGGGGAAAAAGAGAGGAGGAACAAGAAAGGCTCTTAGGCACGAATGTGTGCAAAGGAAAAAAGAGGAGCTTATCTTCTTGGGAGTCGGCAACGACGTATATTCCGGAAAGGAAAAAACGCCGAAGAGGAAAGCTCGGTGCTTAGGGATTGGGAATCGAGAAAAAAGAGTCGCTCTGCCTGAGGGAGGGTGGCGACGCTTTTTTGCGGGGGAGGCCAAAGGGAGAGGACAAGAGAAGCGAAGGGGAGAAAAAACGCAATAAAGGAGAGGGGACTTGATTATCGTCTTTCTTGTCGGAAGAGCTTTTCTTCGTAGCGCTCGGGAAGGAAAGGGTTATTGTTCGGGGGAAGGATAGATAAAGAAAAAAAAAAAAAAGCCCGGATAGTCGAAAAGAGCGCTTCCATTAAAAGAAAATGGTCGATACCTCTACAGAAAGACATTCAGACGCAAAAAAGGGGGCGCGCAAAAGGTAAGTACGAGCCCGGGCAGGAGCGATTAGAATTAGAGAAAGAAAGAATCATTCTCACTTGCGGCAGCACGGAGAAAAAAAGCTTTCTTGACATGGAGGGAGGGGGAAAAAGTGAGAGGATGCGCCGGGGGAAAAAAGAGGAACAATCTAGGAGCGTCAACCGTCTAGTATTCCTTTCTACGAAAAGGGCCGCTTGGAAAGTCGCGGGGGGGAAGGGATAAGCAGATCAGTAACATCTTCGCCTCCACAAGGCTTATAGATTCACAAAGAGAAGATTCTTCGCTCAGGGGGGAGAGAGGGGGGGATACGATCGCCTCCTGGAAGAAAAAAGGAAAAGGGCCAGTCGAGCGCGAAGGGACGGGGAAGGTGGCGCCGTAGGGACGGGGAGAAAAAAAAGAAAAGCTCGATGAAGAGGTGATCTGTTATCGGAAAAGCTCTCTTTGGAAAACGAGAACTAACAATCACTTATTATGAGGGGAAAAAAGGAGAAGGAAAAAAAAAAAGGGGGGGGGGGGGGGGGGGGGGGGGGGGGGTGGGGGGGGGGGGGTGGGGGTGGGGGGGGGGGGGGGGGGGGGGTGGGGGGGGGGGGGGGTTTGTGGGTGGAAGGGGGGGGGGGGGGGGGGGGGGGGGGGGGAGGGGGGGGGGGTTGGGGGGGGGGGTGGGGGGGGGTGGGGGGGGGGGGGCTCCTCCCTAAGAAGAGCAAAGTCTTGCATCTAGCTCTCTTCTAGTGAAGACGTCTACGATGACGAGCTCTATTCAGAAAAGAGAAGCTCCATTAGAGATAGAAGAAATAGAAATCTCAACATCTGGCCGTACGGAAAGAAAAAAGTTGGAATAACTCAGGGGTTTTTATTCCTCTTCAGGACTTCTCTCGTATGAAAAAAATGGGGCATCAATGTCAAGATAGTCTATTAGGAAGGGGGGGGACTTCAGCTTTCTGAAGGGGGAGTGTTCTCTCATCTATTTGGAGATCTCAGTTATCTTGGGCGGCCAGGGAAAAAGGCTCGAAGAAGAGGGAACAGCGGTATTCGGTAGGGGGGAAGTGAGCACTAATGAAAAATCGATTCCGAGAAGAACTTCCTTTCTCTCTGAAGGAGGCGCTCTGACAAGGAACAGGAAACGCTGGTGAAAAAGAAGTGTTCGTTCAAGAGGCGCTTTTTTCTCAGAAAGGTTCCTCTCATAAAAAAAAAGATCTCGGGTAGGGGAGAAGTATGGCCTCGAAAAAGAAAGGGGAAAGATCAACTCTAGAAAGCGCTCAATCGCGAGAGGGAGGCTACCTAATGCCGAGATAGAGAAGAGGCCTGCCTTCCGGGTAGGGAGGAAAAATCAAACTAGGATTCGAGAAGATAGAAAAGAACAATTGAGACGGGTTGCGTCAACCTCCAAATTCTATCTTATTATAAGGGGACTCTTTAAAAATAGAAAAAGAGGAGGATACGCTCCCGAAGGGCGGCAGGGGAAAAATTCGATTCGTCAGGGAAAAATCCTTCCCCATTGGAAAGAGGTCTTTTTGTTTTGTGGTTTGGGGTGGGGCTATGAAAAGAAAAAAAATAGCGTTTCCTAAGAAAAAAAGCGTTTCTATTTTCGAGGATACCTTCTATATCCGAAGAGGAAAAGGTTTACGGTACTCAGAGAGAAAAGAAACCACTTCTGTTCTGGGCAACGAAATCAGGGAGAAGAAAAAACATGCTCGGGCTCATTCTTTCTGGAGGAGAAAAAGACTCTATGCACGTAAGGAAAAAGAATTCTCGATGAAGGAAAAAAAAAGGCCGAGAGTCTCCGGAAGAAAAAGGAAAAAAGCTAAAATGCATATAAAAAAAAACCTATCACTTCCTTCCTGTGAAGATCTTGCCGACTCTAAGAGAAACAGGCGACCAACGTAGAAAAGGGAAAAAAACATGCAAAGCTCAACAAAACGCAAAAAGAACGATCGAAAAAAAAAAGCTTCTTCTATCTCTGCGGGAAATCGTAGCCCGCAGTAAAGAAAAGAGGGGACGACAAACAGCAGCGGGGGAGAGTGATAGGATTGAGAAGAAAAGGGAAAGGGGGGGAGGGAGAAAATGTCTCAAAAGAAAGTTGATATTATTGCGCCTGGGGGAAGGGAAAGTTACGCTCGGTCTTGGGGGGGAGTGAACTTAACCAAAGAAGGAAGAAGATTAGACCATTTGGAACGAGGGGGGTTTTCTTGGGTATGAGGGTGTTTTGGTTGGGGACAAGGGCTCACTCGACGGTCTCCCCGTACGAAATGCCCAATACAAGTCTGTATACCGGGCGGATGGGAAAAATGCAAAAGAATATTATTGCGGTACGCAAAAGTTAAGGGGATACACAGACATACTCAAGCCCCTCTACAACCAAAGAGGTCGAAAAGGGAAAAAAAAAGGGAAAAAAAGCAAAGGGAAAGCGAAAGCCAAGAAGAAAGCGACAAAAAAAAGAAGAATCGGAGTACGAAAATACCAGAGGTGCTAAACGGTCAAGCAAAAACGAAGGGGAATTAAGACCCCCAGGATACCCACGAAGAGGGGGCCCCTATTGGACCAGTTTTTTTTGAGGGAGTGAATATGAAAAGAAGGGAAACAGTAAACCCTCCCTCCGGGGGTAAAAAAAAACTTCTTCTCCAAGGGGAATTTTCTATCAAATCCCAAGGGGGGGAAGGGGATTTTCCCCTTGATTGAATGTGATAAGGGAAGGGAACTACCAATCAGA
>Ga0179591_1285249_pt1 | contig 13801 bp, 15 predicted proteins | sample CZOMad2_1_08_16f_FD_182891 | JGI IMG/M metagenome (GOLD analysis project Ga0179591, IMG submission 182891) | Vadose zone soil fungal communities from Angelo Coast Range Reserve, California, USA - CZOMad2_1_08_16fungal (PacBio error correction) | ecosystem: Environmental > Terrestrial > Soil >...
TGAGGGAGCGAAGAGGAAAGAAAAAGAGACTGCAGCAGACATCACTTAAATACTCGTAACAGGGAAAGAATGAAGTGCAGAGCTGGGATCATTCATAGCTCGACGTCGGAAGTGCCCAGATTAGAGATTTAGGGGCGCTGCTGTGTACTCAAAACGGAACGGGGGAAGAAAGGGGCGTACATAAAACAGTTGTGCTCTGCCGCCGGCGCGCACGGAGTCGAGGGAAGGAACCAGGAAAAAAAACTTACGGAAAATTGTACGACCTAAGTTGCGCGACGGGGGGCGCACGGTGCTCAGGGTAATTGAGAGAAGGGGAACAAGGAGGGAAAAAGATTTTGAGGGTTTCGTGTCAACTTCAGGGTAATGAGAATTGTCCGTCGTTGGGTGGGGCAGGAGCAGTAAAAACAAAGGGCTTAGGGGTCAGGTGCAAAAAGTAAGAGGGAAGACTTTTCTCGTATTAACACTTCTGACAGAAGGCAACAATCTTCTAACGGAGAGAAGAAGATAGAGCTGGGAGAAAAGTCGCAGGGCCTGCGGTTTGTTTCTACTAGCCGGACCTTGAAGTAAAAAGAGTCACTACGACCTAAAGATTAGAAAGAAGGTGAGGAAGACTCCGCACGCCGCGCTGCAAAACGAAAGACGGGACCTATTTGGAGATCCTCACTTCAGAGGAGAAAACAAATAAAAAAAAGAGATCTTCATCATTGCCTTCGCGCGTGAAAGAAGTAAGACTTGGCGATATCCAAATAGCTCAACGTAGAGTCAGTCTGTCGAGGTCATTAGATGAATCTGCCCGTAGGTTACTGGAAATAGGGGGGATTCAAAAGATGTGTGAAGTTTATGAAAAGGGAAGAGGGAGGGAGACGGAAGAGGAAAATCATGTAAAGCATGGAGGTAGGGAAAAAATTCAAACAGCGACTTGATCGGCAAAGAGGTTAGGGGGGAAAGGAGAAGTAAGGAGGGGGACACGTTGGCTAGCCGAAGATCGTCCGTATGCTCTAGTGTCGATACGCGACTCGTCGTCAAAATGATAAAGTGCAAAGAGAAAGGCAGTGGTTGCAGAATATAGAGAAGTTGAAAAAGTATCGACGGAAAGGAAGAGAGGACTGACAGTGAGCGCTAGGGATCAGAATACCGTTCCCTTTCGACGCCGACAAAACGAAGCCGAAAGGAAGGAAGAGAAACTAACCAACGGAAAAAGTGGAAGAAGCTAATAAATCTGACAGGAGAGAGATTGCTCAGAAGAAAAGCTAACTTAGAAAAAGCACCGGAAGGTCTCCATTAAGGTCCAGCGCTCGCCAAAACAACACACCGAAGAAAAAGATAACAGGTCGGAAGGGGTGCCAAGAGAAAATTCAATAACTGTTCGTTGGGTGAAATAACAGCTAAAGAAGAAGAAATGAGAAACCTCCTAGAGAGGGGCGGGCAAGGAAGAAACTAGGGATCAAATCTTAAGGCCTTCAAGCGTACGGGACCAAAAAAGGAAAGGAAGAAGAGAGGGCGAGGGGAGGGTGGAAAAGGGCCGTAGAGAGACCAAGCGGTGGTGGCGGGCGGTCGGCGTTCCCTGCGGAAGGTCCAGACCACTGAGTCCAGGAAAAGACGAAAACAAGAGGGGGAACGCGGCCTGAACTTGAAAATATATCTTAGTCGAGAAGAGGGGGAGGAAGGAAGAAATGGCTCAGAAGGGGAGCTCCGCGCTCAGCGAGGAAGGAATCGACGTTCACTCCGCGGCATTACCGGTCAGGGGAAAACAAGCAAGATGAAAGGAAGATCGAGGGGGGAAGGGCGAAGTATCAAATGCTGGGAGTTTGGAGACTTTACGAGCTCAGTACGGCCAGTCTTAGAACTCGCAAGGGAGGTCATAGGAGGGGGGGTAAGAAAGAGTGGTCAAATATAGAGGAAGGGACTAACGGAATGATAATACAGGACGTGGTTCCTGTTAGAGTCCGGCAAAATTCAGTGTCTTGACACTTGTTCAAAGGGAGACGAGGCAGGAAAACGTAGGGGAGGGGGGAGATATGGAAAAAAGGGTTCATCGAACATGAAAAAATGGCGATCCAACGAGTTCAGCGTCAAAGGGAAATCAGAGAAGAGTTGATCTGCAAGGCGGGGGGTTCTACGAGCAACCCGAAAAGGGAAGGTCTGTGGCGGGCGGAGGAGGGGCTCGAGTTCAGAGTCTGAGGGGTACATCGGAAATGGGGGAGGTGAACTGAGGGGGAGGGGGCAGACGCTGACTCTCCGGGAGCGAGAGAAATACTAAAGGAGAGTCCATAAGAGATAGGATGCAGTCTCTCTATTACGATCGCTGGGCTCCAAAAGGTAGTCAGGCGCTTATTGAAGGAGGGGACTCAGAGGAGAGATCTCAGCTATCTGAAGTTGGAAGTCTTCTCTCCCCTAGTAAAGAAGGCCATCACCGAGGGGAAAAGTGGATCAAAAGCTTTGTCCAGAAAGAAGAGTACCAGTTAGAGGAAGGAAAGGAGAGAATCTCGCTTTCTCCCCGTCGACGCGGCCCGAGGCACGCGATGCGATTAATACAACCGTTGGGGAGTTCAAGACATTACAGATTAAAGGGAAAAGATGGGGCTGGGAAGGGAATGCGTCAGCCCTCTGCCGAGCATCTCAGAAAAACACTTCAAAGAAGCTAGGAGGAGGGTTACGAAAACGAAAACTTCCGGTGCGAAACTGAGGTGGGATTTTGTACTAAAAAACAGTAGTACTAAGGCCGTGGCCCCTCCGGGGCAGCAGGTGCGAAGAAGTGAGCAAGATGCGCCTTGGAGAATGGCCAGGCCGTGGGGAGTAAAGGGGGGGGGGGAGTCTGAAGAAAGGGAACTGAGTCTCGAACCACGCTGGTTCGTGGGTCTCGACCGCGGGTGTGGCGGTTGCGAGCTAGTGCCAGATGAGCGAGTGGAGAACGGGATGAATAAGTGCTAAGGGAGAAAAAACCGACCTGGGTCTCTTAGTATCGCGTCAGAGGCAAACGCAAACAGCGTCCGCCAGCTGAATGGCAAGGGAGACACGTGAACTCGGAGAGTGAAAAAGGGGGGGAATTGGAGGTGATAAGAAAACAAACAACAGATTACGCGCAAGGCTCGCAATCGAATGGATGGCTTTGACTTCGCTTTCATCACGAAAGGTCAGAAGAGAGGTCGAAGAGAAAGGATATAGGGGGCCTTAAATCGGAAATCAGGCAAGCTTACGAGGAGATCTCGCCACTGGCTGCTCGGAGAGATGGGGGGGCCTCCAAGGCACCTAAAAGGAGGCAGGTGAAATCTGAAAAAACATTTAGGACACTGACCTGGTTCATCTCCAGCCGTCGGACCAGCGGCGGCCAACGAGCGAGACGGGTTGTTGAGGTTAGAGGGGCAATTTCGTAAAAACTTGGGGTAGAAGCGACCTCCGCGCGGGAGTCCCTTCAAAGACCGTTCCAAAAGATTCGCTGCACGAAAGAAAAAAGATCTACCGAAACGAAAGCAGAAACTGGAAGATCTTAGGGAAAAAAGCAACCCCTAACTCACCATCGCGAAGCCGAAAGCAGTCCGGAACCCGACCAGCGTATCAGGGTTAAGAGGAAAAGGAACAAGATAATCGAAAAAAAGAGGGGGGGGAAGCAGATAAAGGTCACTCTGAGGCGAACTAAGACTCTGATCGCGTCCAGTGTCTTCTAGAGGAAAGCGGAAATCGTCTGCATATGTTGGAGAGCAGCGGAGAAAGGAGGTGAACCTGCCGGCCCTCAAGAGAGATTTCTTGGAAGAGAGGGCTGGCCTCTCTCTCAAACCTCAGAGGCGCAGGACGAACCAAAGGGAAGACGAAAAGGGAACCCGGAACCAAAACACAGCCGAAGTAGGTAAGGAGATGTACGCTGAAAAATAAGTGAACCGAAGGAAAAAGAAAGGAATCTAGGAAAAACGTCTCATGAAAGGAGACTGGGAATCTCGCCCTTGCAGCACCGCGGAAAAGGCTATCTAGCAGAAAAAGAGAGGGAAGAATGAAACTGAAAAAAAGATAGGGAAGGGTCCCCTTAGGAATCGTCGCCACGCCGAGGGACCCAAGCCCGCGCGAGGAGATAGGGAAAATCAGATGGGGGAGGGGGGTGGTGACTCGCCGAAAGGCCCAGTAAATAGCGAGCTGAAACTTTCCCTTTAAAAAAGAGAGACAAGTCAGACTATCATATAGGGGGGAAAGGGGAGAAGGACTCTCTGAGTGGTCCCTTTAGAATCAGCAGCCTCATCTGACTTTCGCGTCTCAGTCTGTTTGGAAACAGCTCCTCATCAAAGAAAGAAAAAAGTCCTCGATAAGAAAAAACAAATAAAAAGTCCTGTTGGGAGAGAAATTTAAGTAGAGAGTAACGCGACGACAACGGATGAACAGCTCGTGATCCAACGTTTAAAAGTAGGAGCTCCTCAAGAGAACACTGCGGGAACTCAGGAATCGACGAGAAAGCCTCCAAGCAGATGAAGAGTATTCAACTAAAAGAACGTTTGTCTTCGAGAACAAGTCCTAATAGTAACCGTAGGGTTACGTGATTAGTTATCTCGGTATGGAGAAGGTCGGAGGAAGTCTGCTCCAGACCCGATAGATGCCTCGAGCATCGTCAAAGAATACACGGACGTCAAAATTGGAATCGAATCGGTCGGGGGGGGAAAATAAAGAGCAGCACGAGCTACTAAGTCGCAATCCAGCGAGACAAGGTGTTATCCGCTAAAGGCAGAAAGGGAAGATGTGGGAAAGAGGTTATAATCCGGTTGCACAATCCCCGCTCAGTCTCAGATCGAGACATAAGAACAGCCACACTGCCGAAAGAAGAGAAGAGGGAGCTCAACTTCAAAAAATATCGATTAGCAAAGAAGGCTCCGAGGTCCCTTCACTCGCCCGGAAGCAGTAGGACGGAAGCAAAAACCCGATCCGCAAAGGGGGAAAGGAAGGCCTTGGAAAGATCGTCACCTCTACGCAGAACCACACCGAACCGAAAGTCGAATAGATACAGCCTTCTCAAACATCAGGGGCGATCGCTGGGAGAAGCAGGCAAGCTACAATCGCTTTTACTTCGCCGGGCATGGACTAAAGGCCGATCGAATCGCCGTAGACAGAGTCTAAAAAGGGTTCTCCAAAGAAAGGGGTTTGATTCATTATTCCTGACGGAAACTAAAAAGGAGAACCCCGCATCTCCTGCGCAGTGCGCCCTGCCATAAGGCCCAGCTGTGTGACCGAAAACGGAAAACTCCTAAAAAGGGTTCAGGGTCCAAGAAAATTACTTTCAAGAAGAGATCATTGACAGCCGCCATGCTAGGCCTACGAGATCGCGCCTGAAAGGGTTCTATGAGAGGACTAATCCGAAATCCGAATGAAGGGGACTGGGGGTGAAAGAAGTCTATTCAGCTCGAAGAAACCGGCTAGAGGAGAAATAGACCTTTCGGCCATCGACTGCGAAAGACGACTATGTCGGAAGGGGAGGGGACGGTTGTAAGTCAGGGACTCACTTTTGGGAGAAAGGCATCAAATGGGGGGCACAAAGACAGACCAGAAAAACGACGAAATAAGACGTCCTGTGGGCAGAACAGCCGTGTTGAATATGGCCGACCTTAAGAATACGATGCTCCGGCGTATTGCGCGCGCGGGAGAGGCAAAAGTCTGAAAAAAGGAGGTCGTGCATTAAAAAAAGCCCGACGATGATCTCCGCCTGAAGAACCTGTCGAGGGGATCGGCGGGGTGGTGGGACGAGAGAAAAGGGGACAATAGAGCCGGAACGGGGGAAGGGAGAAGACAAAGAGGAGGAGGAGGAAGGGGGGGGCGCCGCGAGGGACTGAAAAAAGGGAAGAAGAAGTAGCTTGGGCCGGGTGCCGGCGGCTTGGCGTGTTCGACCGCCGTAAACGCTATCACACGCGAACGTGGTCGGAAGATGAATGAAGAAAAGGCTAAGAAAAACTGAGAAAAGGAGAGAATCACCCTGAACTTCTGAGGTCGAAAAAGGGGGTAGCAAACAAGTTAAGAAAAAAAGGAGAGATACAGCCTCCGACGAAAGATAGGGTCTAAGCAAAGAACCATAGACGCGATGAAAAAGATCCGGGTCTATCCAGAATCTTTTAGCGTTACCGAATTCAACGTGCTTCTACTAGCGCGCCCGCTGGCCGAAGAGGGCGAAAACGGAGTGAGATACCGACGTCCCGACGGCATATGCCACATGAATAAAAGGAAGGAGATCGACGGAAGCGGTCAGGGGGAGGAGACTAATCAAAAGGTGGCTGGAGACGCTGCGCGCGGCACGCTGACGCGCGGATGTGGGAAACAGACACCACCGTGCGGAGGAACAACGTAAGCAGTCGTAAAAAAACGGAGGAAAGCGCTTATTCGGATCGAAAAGAAGGTGAAAAACAACACACAAGAGACACTTGGAGAATGGCGCCTCGTAGGGCCGTCCGAAGAAAAATTAGGTAACAAACAAAAGAATCCTCAACCTAGCGAGTTGTCCGACACGGCGAACGCAGGGCTAGGTGACGGGTGGCGCATGGAAGAAGAGAAAAAGGGTGCGGGGAGGGGGCTCGGGAAACAGCAAACGCCGCCAGACGGACTGGTGTGGGGCAGGGCCACGTCGAGGGAAGGAAACGCCACACAGAACAAAGAGGGGGGTGCGTTGGGAACGTCGCAAAAGGAAAAGCTATCAAGCGCCCGAAAAGTCAACTTTTTACTCAATCGGAAAGGGTGTCCGGTCAAAAGGGGGACAAGCTCCAAATTCTGAACTCAATGGGCGGACCAAAGGAAGGAGGGATACAGACTACTTGACCGTCTTGGATTAACGATCACTCATCCTTAGGGGCCCCGGAAAAACTGCTAAAAAAAAACGGCGCCCGAGATGCAGCAAGCACGTCGTCGCCGGGTCCAGTGAGGGGCACGTTATGGCTGGGCGCATCGAAACATAGATCTAAGCAACAACAAAAAGAGGAGGGGGGAAAAGTAATCTGAGGGGGGGGTGGGTGGAGCGCGTCCACTCGCACAAGCCTCAGCACGTGAGAGAGAAGGACTGGGAGTCTGCATCGAAAGGTATAAGCGATCTAGACTGAAAAAACGGCTCAAGGAATGTCTGAGGGTGAGCTCTTTCCCGAAATAAGGTTGAAACGAACTTATTGAACCTCGCATAGCGCAGAGCCATGTGAGAGAGCATGGGAACGGGTACAAAGGAAAAAAAAACCTTCTAGCGGCAAAACATTGAGCGAATCGGGTGGTGCTCGCCGGGCGCAACAGCGGATGTTTTAGCGACGTTAAAAACCAAAACAAAAAAACACCAAGACGTTGGTTAGGGGGGTGGGGGACGCCGTGGATGAAGTGCCTGCCGCAAAGGAGACAAGGCGACTTAATGAAGAGGGGGGGGGGGCGTGGAGCGAGGGAAAAGAACTTGGTCAGAGCACGCTGCTTCTACGGACGAAAAGCGGCGAAAAACGAGCTAAACGAGAGCAGGACACTGATACGGAAGAGGAGGAGGGGGCTTGTTTTTCAAAGCTCTGTAAAGAAGGGGCACGAGTCGGAGCCCGCTCGCTTCCAGCGCTCGAATGCGTCAGTGCGACACTGGCACGGGACGAAAGCTTCGGAAAAAAAAGGAAAAGCGGGGCAAGGGGAAGGGTCATACGTCAAGAAGTGAGAAGTCTGCGCGGCGTCAGGCTGGAGGCGCGCAAGGGATCGGCGCCGGTGTCAGGATACGGTAGTGCGCACGTGAAATAAGAAGAGAAGCGAAGGGGAAAAGGACGTTCATATTGCGCTTAGGATGGTGACGAACTGTACTGGGGGAAAGGAAGCGGAGCCGTCGCGTTGCCTCGGCGTACGGGGTCGGTAGCTCAGAGGAAGCCGTAAATGCGTGAAAGGGGAGCCCTGGACGGGGACCTACGGAAAAAAGGGAAAGGGGAGAGCCGAATAGAGGGGTAAGAAGGGGGGATGCCATTAAAGAGGTAGAGAGACTTCTCTTCAAAAAACTGACGGCTCCGGGTCCCTGCGAAAGGGTTAAGACAGAAGAATGAGCTCAAAAAAAGAGGGGCTATAATAAACCACTAAAAACGTCATTTGGGGGTCAGAGGGGATTACAAGCCGAAACGGACTCACGAGGCCGGAGCGCCGGCGCCGCCCTGAATCAACACGGAAAACGTCTCTGAAGTAAACACGGATGGGCGGAAAACCCCCGAAAAAAGGGAGGACAATCTAAGGGTTGCCTGCGCTAAGGTGGTCCTGAGGGGGAGAGGGGAGCGGCCAACACCGGAGATCACCACGCTAACTAGGGCGAGGCGGCAAAGTGGAAAAAGTGACCGAGTGTGAAATAAAAGAAAAAGAAAACGGACGACCTTTCATACAGCAGAAGAGGGGACGGTCCTGCACTAGCGCGACGAGCCATATCGGGCATTAAAACCGGGGTTCGTGGGCGGTACATTTCAAACGAAAGGATCGAAATTAGGTTGGCCAAGCAGCTGAAAATACTTAACGCATAGTGGGCGGAGTCGAACAGCGGAACGAGACCAACACGGGAGGAATTGGACTTGTCTATAAACCCAAGCCGACGTACGAGCTTGGAAAAAAGGAAGGGAGGGAAAGAAGGTAGGAGTAGGGTCTCGACTTGCGTAGTAATGGCGCGGAAAGCTCGCCGCGTGACAAAGGTTCAGAGGCGTCTTCGATGAAGGAACCATAATTGCGACTGAAACAGGACAAAAAGGTCAGAAGTCTTCAAGGCAGGATTTCGGGCTCAGGGGGGTAAATGCTAAAATAGAAAAATAGAGAGGTAACAGACAGGTGCAGGATCTCGTTAGGGCCAGATCATGGAGTAAAAGGGGACGGGGAAGTAACTTATTCGAAGAGAAGGAACTTGACTGAAAGAGATTATCTTTTGAGAGTCATCAACGGGGCCGTCTAGCGGTCGCACGGCTTGAGCGGGGGAACGGACAACCGGGAAGTTAAAACAGAAAATGCACACTCTGATGAGAAATGCTAAAAAAAAAAAGGGGGAAAGAAGATGAATCACATGAGGAAGGGGGGGGATAGGTTTCTGTCAACCTTGCAGAGCCCAGTCCGTCGAAGCCTCAACGCGATCTTCAAGAACGTGACGCCTGCTGGGTGAAAACTACGAGGGATCCAAACTTTCAGGGGGGGTGTTGTCAAAAAGAGAGTGGGGGAAACTAAAAGTCCTTGCTTCGTTCTGCGGAACATTTTTCTGCGATCGGGGACGGCGGAAGCGACACGTCGCGGGCATGAGAAAAAGGAAAGGAAAAAAGTTTCCCAAGGAAAAAGGATCAGGGGGGGAGAAGGAATCTTACTATCGCGGCGATCCACTTGCCACTGCGCGCGGCACGGGCTCGCGTACTCGGCGCACAGGAGGGAAGAACCAATGATACAGAAAAAAGGTGGGGGACAGCAGGGGCTAAAGAGTGAATCAGACGATCCCACTCTTGGTCAACGGCAAAATAGAGAGCAAAGATTATTGTAGCTATGTAGGAGGGGTTCGGATATTCAAAAACACTACTATCTTCAGTGCGACTAACACAGTGGAAGGAACGAAATATGGTAGAGGAGCGGAGGTGCGAAAGAAGACTGTACTGAAAAGAAACACTTCGTATGAAGACCGGGCTATCCTCACGAATTCTACGAGAACCGTTAGGAACACCCGTGAAGGTTCGTAAAAAAAAACAGAGGGGAGGGATGTGGAAGCAAAACTAGACTCTCGGGCCGCGGCCCCTAAATAACTGTCTGCTGCGAGCCCGGGTATTTAAGGAGGGAAGAATGGGAGTTAACCAGCGCTGTCCTTCAGCCTTTTGGGGCTGCCTGCGGGGGAGATGGGGTCGAGACACATGACAGAGGTCTGTGAAAAAAAGGGGAAGGGTGGTCGCCTGGGGGAATGGCTTTCATTGGGGGGAGCTTGCGAGGCGGATCGGTGCCACACCGCTTCGCGGAAGAGAAACGATGGCGCATGATGTAAGAAAACGGGGGAGGCATGCTTCACTTTACTCGGGGGCTTATTATCTTCGCTGCTCGCGACCGCCGACGACTGGACGTATGCGGCAAAATCGGAAAAGAGATCTACAGGGAACGGGTACTTCAAAGTAACACGTTAAAGAAATTTTCCGCGCGACAGCTCAGGCCCGAGCTGGAGGGGGCTTATGCGGAGGCAAAATAAGCAATAAACGGGGATGACTGTCTGAGACAAAGGAAAGATAGGAAGTCGTTCGTATCAAATGGAAAAAGAAAAAAAGTCAAGTAGCAAATTTTCTTTTCGGCTGTCTTTTCGAGAACGACCTTGAAGGTCACTCCGGGCCAACAAAAGACGATGGGAGAAGGGATCCAAGAGTTCAACAACTGCCTCAAAAAACGATAGCGGAAATACGAAAAAAGGGCCGGGAGGGGACTTTTTTGGCAGGAGTATTCCTCGTACTTTCTTCCTGCCAAGGCAATAAAGTGGTAAATTACTTTCTGACTGTGCATAAAGGGAATAGGGAAGAACATTACATTGCAGAGAAGAAACGACGTTAAGTCCTCTACCTTTAAGGGGATGTCGTCAGAACAACCTTTTGGTGAACATTCTCACATCTAAACGCTGGATGCTGCTTCAAGTCTATGGCCAAAATGAACACAAGAGTCAATCGAAGTAGGGGATCTAAAACTGGATAAAGAGAGGGGGGGGATAGAATCTCATCTAAAGCAAAAAAAAATAAACAACTGTATACGTATTAGAATTATTATATTCTTCGATGGTATCCAATAAGATAGACTGTAGTGGGCTAGGGTTCATCGGGAGGGTGGGGGTCGGACTCTCCTTAGGGGGGAGGAGGGTTTAGTTCTAGGGGGGGGGGGGTTGTCGCTATTTCAAAAGTAGGAGCTCCTCCCGGACGAACTCGAGAAATGACTTGTAACGGCTCCGAGGTTGCCTAGACCATCGGGCTAAAGTGAAATAAGGTACGAAGAGATGCGTCAGCGCAGGCCGGAACACCGGGGGAAACGCAACACTGAAGAAAAGTAGAGACGGAAAGAGAGGGGGGGGATCTTCTGGGAAGAGGGTGGGCATATGAGGAGAAATATGGTTCTCAGCGATCACCCTTGCTGTTGAAGGAGTCGCCCAGGACGTCGATAAGAGTGACACTTCGCGCCGAGCAACCTGATAGATGCGCTAAAGCAAAAGAAAGGGATAGGAAAAAATTTCGGACTAAAAATCTTCCCTATTGACCCAAGTGGGGAGTCTAGCGTGGCGGCACTCCGATAGGCCAAGCCCTCTCGTCGGGCGACGGCTCAGAAGGAGCTGCGTGGCAGATGCCTCCGTCCAATCAGGGTAGTCTAGCTGAAACATAAATGTCAAGGAAGGGGGGGGGGGGGGGGGGGGGGGAGGGCGGGGGGGGGGGGGGGGGGGGGGGGGGGGGGGGTGGGGGGGGGGGGGGGGGGGGGGTGGGGGGGGGGGGGTGTGGTGGGGGGGGGGTGGGGGGGGGGTTGTGGGGGGGGGGTGGGGGGGGGGGGGTGGTTGGTGTGTTGGGGGGGGTTGGAGGGGGGGGTGGGGTGGGGGGGGTGGGGGTGGGGGGGGGTGTTTGGGGGGGGGGGTGGGGGTTGTTGGGGGTGGGGGGTGGGTTTGGGGAGGTGGGGGGGGGGGGGGGGGGGGGGGGGTGGAGGTTTGGGGTGGGTGTGTAGGGGGAGTGGGGGGTGGGTGGGGGGGGGGGGTGGGGGGGGGGTGTTGGGGGGGGGAGGGAAAAAACGGGGAAAGAGGGGTTACCTTCTTGGAAGCTAAGAGGGGGGAGCCCGGGGGCGCGCATGAGTCGCGGAGGTGCCAAGAAGCAGATAGATCAGTCCTGAAGCATTCAGGTGAATTGGGAAGGCTCAAGAAAAGAAAGAAGGAACACAAAGAAGAGGGATCTTCCTCACTACCACTGCGTAGAGACAAAGCATCTGCATAAGTACAGAAAAAAGGGGGGGGGGGGGGTGGGGGGGGGGGGGGGGGGGGGGGGGGGTCATAAGTGCCGGCTTGAAAGTCTCTGTGGCGTTCACTTATTTGCTTTTCACCTCGCGCCGACAGGTGAGAAGAAAACGGACTATAGCACTAGAGCCAAAAAAATTTAAAAAAAAGAAATGAAACTTAATCTAACGTGGTCAGACGAAAAAAACATCTCGACTCTCCACCTAGTTTGAGTTCTTCTGAGCTAGGTAAACGCGCTTGAAGAAAAGGGAAACCAAGAAAAAAAAAAAAAGAAGAGAGAATGCAGGCTGTGGTTGCGCTGAGAAGACAAAACGGGTTGAGCGCTCGCGAAAATCCCTCTCAAGTGAGATATAAAAAAAAAGTATTCTGGGGGAGTTCAGGGATTTGAAGAATAGGAGGAATAGTGGTATACCTCTCAATCAGGACGAGGTCTCATAATGAGGGAAGGGGTTCAAAAGGCAGGAAAGAGCCGTATAGGAAGAAAGCAAGAAAAACGACAAAACAAAAGTGAAGGGTAGGAGTCCAGGTAGAGAAGGCATCGGCTCTACATTGATCACTATTCTCTTCGGCATCGCTTCGAGGTAGAGTAGAAGTCGGTAATGGGCACACCTCCAATATGAAATCAGATGTAAAAAAAGGGCAATCATTCTAACGTAGAGTCTCTCCTGAGCCTACCTATACTGAAACTCAGGAACAAACCTCGTCACAGAAGAGGAAAAGATGAAATAAAAGAAAGGGGAAGAAACTTCAGTACTGAATGGGGAGGAAAGAGCTACGGTATCTAACGGTCCCCTTCGAGATCACGTTCCAGGTGGGGCGTCCAGGGAAACCTGTCATGGGTGCTGGCAATAGTACTCTGAGCGTGACACGGAAAAAATAATCAAAGTGAGAAAGACGGGAGGGAGTAGTCAGGACGACCTCTTTTTATTGAAGCTAACCTAAGGACGCCAGTCAAGTTGGGAGGAGGAGAAAAAAAAAAAAACAACCTTACCCAGAAAAAAAGACCTCAAAACCAGACCTAAAAAACACACAAAAAAAACACAACAAAACCTCCAAAAAAAAACAAAAACCCCAATACAAAAAACTTCAAAACACCAAATCAACCAAACATAAAAAGAAACAGAAACTCTGATCGGCGGGACCGTACCAAAATGTCAGCGAGAAGCCTCCCGGGCGAAGGGGAAAAATGAAGTGAAAAGAGATGTTCAACTGACCGTTAAAACCTCGAACAAGGGAGGACCATGGGTGGAAGTCGACGTTCATGCTTTGGGGGGGCTGGGGGGGGGGGGGGGGGGGGGAAAAAAAAAGGGGGGGGGGGGGGGGGGGGGGGTGGGGGGGGGGGGGGGGCTATACGCTCGCGAAAAGCCGGGTTCGAAAAGTCGAATACGGCTCGAAAAAATAATGTAAACAAAGACAAGGGGGGAGTGTTCATCAGGAGGTACGGGGTACTAACATGGGGATCAGACCTTTCGCAGGGAGAACTTCCGTAAACACCATCAAAAGGCGATCGACGAACTGGGAAACTCAGACGAGGGCAGCGTGAGGGTAAGGAAAAGTAAGACTGAGAGGGAAAAAAGGCTCAGTAAAGGATATTTAGAAAAGGACAAATTCTTGGGAGGAGCAAGTGGGTCGGCGTGTGATTCGAGCACCAACGCGCAACGGAAGTCTGGTCGCGCAAAGTGGAAGACTGTTCATAGTGGTGATCGGCGGGTGCCGAGTCTCGAGCACAATTAAGACAAAAGAAGAACACAGGAAGTTCTCTGCTAACTTTAGCGGGGGGAGTCGCACGCGCTCCGGCGAGTCTCTATTCCTCAAACCAGTGAGAAAGCTTACTAAGGCGGGATTCTTAGGCGACAAAAAAAAAGTAAATTAACCTAAACA
>Ga0179591_1317641_pt1 | contig 13801 bp, 15 predicted proteins | sample CZOMad2_1_08_16f_FD_182891 | JGI IMG/M metagenome (GOLD analysis project Ga0179591, IMG submission 182891) | Vadose zone soil fungal communities from Angelo Coast Range Reserve, California, USA - CZOMad2_1_08_16fungal (PacBio error correction) | ecosystem: Environmental > Terrestrial > Soil >...
GCCGCAATTTCAGAAACGAATTTAGGAAAAAGGGAACCGGGAGGAGGGGGGGAAAAACTGGGAGCTTAGGGCCTTTAGCCGACGTGAGATCTCTCACTCGAAAGAAGGGGAGCGCCAAAGCCGGACGGGAAGATTGAGACAACGTGGGGAGGTCGGCTTGACGAGCCGGATCGGGAGAGGAAAAGTGTAAAAGAGGGGGGGACACCGACGAGGGGGGGTCGCTAGGGAATTAGACTCGAAAGACTAGCGGGGGGGGAAGTGATCTTTAACTCCCAGGGAAAGGGCCCAGAGAGAAGGTTCCTCTTAACGGACGGACGAGCAGTTAATTACGGAACCCTACGGGCAGTTGGTCGAAAATATAAGATGCTGGACTTAGTGGAGGAAGACCGGATGGAAAATGAAGGAGAGGGGGTATTGGAAGGTGGCTCGGGGCACAGGCAGAGTAACAGTCACCCTAAATACTAGCGGAGTCCAAACACTGGGGCAGAATCTCTTTTGAACCTTCTAGGGATATCGGAAAGAAGGGGCGACGACAAGATAAAGACAGCGAGAAACCCTATGTCAGACGGTTCGCGCTCTGAGAAAAGTGAAGGCAAAGCGGCGAAGACGTAAAAAAGGGTGAGCGTTCAAGCGCACGAACCCCCGAATCTTTTAGCCCCGAGGGGCTGTAAGGTCCGTTACGCAGAAACGAGACTAATGGAGGGGGGAATCATTTATAGCGAGGAGCCTGGTCGGAGAGTGCTCGCGCATTAGCGGACACCGGGCTCTATGGAACTAGCATCCACGGGGGGGGCCTTTAACGCTTGGGGGTGTGCCGAGGGAAAAAAAGAACAAACATCCCATCCCCGATTGCTGGCGGGGATCAAAAGAACTGGGGGTGTCTAGAAGAAAAAGGGGAAATCCAAAAGGTCACTCCGGCATTTAATAAAGCCGAAATGGTCCTTCTTCGCGAACCTATCAGGCATGCAATCGAAAGCGATAGGGAGAAGCCAGGCGGCCCTGGAAAAAATATACTTGGAAGCCCGAAGGAGTCCCAACGGAAAGCTCGAATCACACCGCTGCTTTAGGGGAGGAATCAAAAACCTCGGTTAAGCGATGAAAAGTCACAGTCCATACGGAGAGAGAACCTAAAAGAACGCGATTCATACAAGGCAAGAAATCACCGCTAAAGAGTCGACGAAGGGAGTCGGCGGCAATCTCACCGGAAATCATGGGGAACCAAAAGGACCTAAAAATTCGTGAGAGGAAGGCTGTTTAAGATCTCTTAGGTCAGAACCTCTGGTGCACCCGACCGTCTGATTGCCGGAAGGAGAGAGGAAAAAAAAAAAACAGTGCAAGAAAGAGTCGGTGCTCTTGAAGAAAGCCAGAGCACGGGCCGGAATTCCAGAGAACGATACCTCGTCGCCATTGAAAGGGACCATAAGTACCGGGAGCACGGAAGAAAAACATCGCATATAACTGAGGCCGGGAGTTCCTGGGGCGAAGAGAAGAGAGGCTGGGAGAAAGAACAGTGGAGAAGAGAGGAACTTGTCTCGCGCAATGATCGAGCCGCGAATCACTAAGGCTCCAATAGAAAAGGACACTCTTGAAGATGCGGATAGACCGAGTGCGAACTAACGAAAACGGCCCCCAAATACCCTAGGGTCCAATGAGCAGACTAATAAGACGATGAGAACAAAACGGAAACCGCATAGTCTAAGCTGTTTGAGGACTCGTACTGGCCCAGAACAGGTGATTGCAATATATCGGCTACGGGGAGCAGGAGGCGGCAACTGGTAAGGCTGATTAGAGAGGGGCCAAAGGTTGCGTAACGCAAAGGGCGGGGCATCCTTCACTCGAGAAAGAAAAGGGGATATGGATCCGTGTTCCCCAATGCTGCGTGGACTTGAAAGAGTACCAAAAAAAATGCTTCCGAAAGAAGAGAACTTGAGGGAGGTTTAAATTGAAGGGGAAAAAAGGGGGGAGCTGGAAAACAAGACACACGGCGTGCGCGTTAAAGATTGTGCGTTATCCAAACACTCTCTGACGACAAGATCGGGGTCTTCCTTCAGAACAAAAATCTTGAAAGCAACGGTAGCGGCTAACCCAGAGAGCAACGCTGCCGGCAAGAGAAATAAAAAATAGAATCGTTTAGCTGAAAAGGGAGTCGCAGTCTGGTGGTATCAGATGCTCTGAGAGAAATGGCAAAAAAGCAAAACTATGAAAGGAGAGAAAGGGGGGGGGAAGGGGGTTCGGGGGGAGGCGTCTTCGAATGCGATGACCCATAGATGGATACTTTTGGTGAGGGTTGGGGTTAACGTTTAACGAAATCCACCTGTCTTTAGTAGTAAAAGTTCTAGGAGGGGGGGGGGCAGATTCTCGAAAAACGGGGCGGTTCAATTTGAACTGAGAGTCTGGAAAAAACAAACAACCGATAGTGGGCGCCCTCTTATCAGGGGATCAATGAAGAGAACCCGCAAGGCGCTCTAGAAAAAAGGGGGTTGCTATGTCCTACCCTCTGCGAAGCGATATGAGGGAAGCTGAGTTGGGTGTGCTCTAAGAGGGACTACACTAATCGGGTCTGGCCGCAGGTCCTAGGGAGGTGGAACCTCTTAACCTAGAGAATATAGAAAGGAAGGTATACTTCGGCTCTCAAGATATCCTTAATCCACTAGTTGCGGGTAAAATCAAGAAAACTCGCTGTAAAACGTGATCGGGAATATCATGAGGCGCATGGTCCCGGATGCAGATACTTGTACTGGCAACTACGCACGAAGTAGGAGTAAAGCCAGGAGACATATGAGCCGTTGAGGGACTATATAGTGCGTAACTGTATCAGGAATTCACCGAGGAGGTTCAATACTCTGATGGAGAGGGGAGAGGGGGAAAGGGATGACAACGCGGAAAGTAAGGCAACGGTAATGAAGAGAGGTCGCAGGAGGAAAAAGGTAGCCAGGGAGAGGGAGATTGCTACAATGTGAGGATCCGAGAAGAGGAGCAAGAATCTGCAGCTTAATAACCTCAATCGAGGGGGGCGAGCCTCTAACCTAGGGAATAAAGGGCTCCAAGCCGGAGCAAAGCGTAAGAGGGGAAACTTAACGTCCGCTGGCAAGAGTTGGAGTGAGCAAACCCACGGGAAAAGAGAGATCGCGGTCAGCAGACCGGGGCCAAAAGCACCATTCTTAATGAGCTCAACAAAAGTGGGTATAGAGATGGACGCGAATTCTAGTTGGGAAGGAACTTAGCCACCACCGTGTGGATGTAAAGCCGAGACCAGGGAGGAGGGAAAATTACGAGGTCCACGAGAAAGAAGGGCATTCAGGAGGGACAATACCTAAGCCGAGTGGGAAAGAAAACCCACCACCCTAAAGCTAAGGGCAAAGGATTAGATGACAGATGAAGGTAGCGGGAATTCTAGACTACACACAAAAGGAGGAAAGAGGAAAACCAAAAGCCGGGAGAGGGAAACGGACAGAAAGCTTGGGGTGGAGGTGAACTCAAGGGAGGGGAGAAGGGGTCCTCAAGTTCCAGGAAGCGTCGAGCTCAGAAAACTAAGAATTGGAGCGAAAGGCCCTGTGTCGAGCATGGAAGACAAGAGGGGACTGAAAATATCCGGGGAGATTCTGGGAAAGAGGCTACAAAAAGTTTGGGCGAGATAGAAAGAATCGAAGGGCTGCCAAGGGGAAGAGGGGGACCCGCACAACGAAGGGGGGTGGGGGAGAGAAATACAAGACAGATTTCCCTTTACGTGAGGGGAACCTGCTTAAGACAAGGAAGGGAGAGGGAGAGGGGATGGCGGGTTGGACACATTGTCGCGAAGCCTTGGCTTCCACTCAGGAGAAAGGAAGGCGGGTAGAGAAGACGATTAATCTGATCGGGAGAGAGACGTTCGAAACGAGAAGAGACGGGTGCCTGGGCTAAGGGTGCCGACATCGCAACCGAGAAACTCAACTAAAGAAAGAAGAAGGGGAGAAAGGAACAAATCTAGCAGCCCAAGAGTCTGAGAATTGGGGAAATCTACCTCGGATAAAACAGAAGGAGTGAAAAGGATGTCATGCCATCAATCGTGACTCAGGGGAACGAGGTCACCACCAAAACCAGCCCAGGGGATTTTTCTATCACGCTGAAGAGAGGGAGTCTACTTTTTCGACTAAAGGGCAGAAAGGAGGAAAGCAATCGAGAAACTCTTGAGAAAATGTCAAAAACTCGCATAAACTTTGCACATACGATGATGGGGAGTACACCAAGACCGAAAAAAGGAAGGACGGAAGCCAATTGAGGGGAGAAAGGTCCTGGTAGGAAAAACTTAGTATTGAAAAGAATAGTGGGAAGATGGATATATAGACAGTAAAATACCACCAAGGGGTACAAAAAAAAAGAGGGGGCGGTCGCCACAGAAGGGGTCAAAGAGACAGGGAGACCAAAAATAGGTGGTATTACAAATATCGAAGTGTAAAAGGAAAAACCTAAGGCCATATAGAAGAGGGAACACATTGGCGCCTTCGTGGGAAACCGGAAAAGCCCGGAGGAAAAAGGGACAACAAAACGAAGATAAGAAGCGCTTTCGAAGGAGAACTCTAAAAGGGAAAAACTTTATGTGGAGCAGATCGCGGATCAGTAACTTCGCAAGGCCCAGCGAAAAAACAAGAAATTTTTTCAGCTATAGCTTAGGATGAAGTTACGAGCGGGGAGTCAAGGTCTCCAAAGAATAATCGAAAACGGGACTTGGATAAGTGAGGGGGGGGCGTGTTAATCGAAAAATCTGAAAGGGGGGTTCCAGCGAAACGCTGGCGAGCGAAGCTGTACCGGGCGGGGTGGGGGAACTTGGGGGAAGTCAGTCCAATCCGCCTAAGAGAATTGTTAGGAAGCAAGAAATCAAGTTGAGTCGCGCAGATAACAAGGAGCCACGAAGGAATTTGGAAGCTAGAAGGACCCTACTAAAAGGAAGGAAACCTCGGCAAGTGAATTTCCTTGGGAACTCCGACAATTACAAGGAAGGCCTAAGGACTTAAGTATTCAATAGAGAAGAAATCCTTCTATGTTATGAAACGAAGAAGATGGTAAAAAAGCTACCTTCTGGAGCAAGGAGCTCTCCGAAAGGAAAAAGGTAGCGGGTCATTGGATTCAAACTATGAAAGGGGGGCTCGGGCTAAGGTGAAAGCGAGAGGAGATCCACCTGAAAGAGTGTGGGAATTTCGACAAGGAGAACTGAGGGGAGGCCGAGCTAGGAAGAGACAATCAGACGGGGACAGACTTATCCCTGAAGAGCACGAGAGATCGAAAAGACTCCCGCGCCAAGGCGAATGCTAGGGGGGGAAGTTGAGCAATCCAGGAAAGAGGTAGACCACATGTGCGGTGAACTGGTATTGCGAATGGACCTGCGACCACTTTTGAGCGGCTGAGATTGCGAAGCGGACCGACCGCCAGTCCGAAAAAACGTCAAAAAGGAGGGCCGGCGCAGAAGAGACAAGGGGTCAGGCTTGGGACGCATTGAAATAAGAGATTTAACTAACGTAAAGGACCACGGGCCGGGGAATGGGGTTCGATACCGTCAGGGCGGGGAAAGAAGCAGGATGGAGCTTCCGAGAGCTCTCGAGGGGTCAGACGGCGGGCCGTCCTGAGAGAGGGTCGAAGAAATCTGGAGAACCATCATAAGTTGCGAAGCAGAAGCACCCATTGTGAAAGGGCTGTTTAGACTAGACATAGATCACAAGCGGGGTCTTACGCTCTACTGTACCAAGGGTTTGATGGCGTTGTGGAGCCTAAGATGAAAATGGGGAAGGGCTTCTCATAGAATCTCAGAATACGACAAGCAAGGCTTAGACCGAAATTGAGAGGAATACGTAGTTTAGACGAGGTTCCCCGGTTAAAATAAAGGAGGGGAAAGTGAGAGCGAAGCCAAAATGAAGGAGGACCCCTAAAGGGCGAAAATTTTCTGTAGGGTTGCAATTGAAGAGAAGGGCACCTACTACGGTACAGCAATTCAAAACAAAGACGGCAGAGAGGCTCACCATAGGGAGAAGCGCAAACGTACCCCCTAACCATTGAGAGCATAATTCACTTCCAAACATGAAGAAGGGAGGTGGATCAATTCAAGAGGCTAGAAGCTGTAACAGGGGGCCATTCGGATTCTTACCCAAGAAGAAAATACCTCTGTAGGGAAATTGGAGACGAAAAGGGGTAATGAATATCCGAGGAAAAGGAAGATAATGGTTTGGGGAGTTTATCCGACTGCGAAGGTATGCAGTAGGTAACAGGAGCAGGAACGGAAGAAATACTAAGGCCTGTCTTCTGAAACAAAAAGGGGAGAGGCAAAGACGCGCCGGAGTTCTGAGATGCAAACGAAGGGGGATCGAGCAGGACAAGAATCAGGGAATGTCAAAAGAGAGAAAAACGCATGTTAGAAAGATAAACGGACCCGTCTGAAGAAAGAGGGGAAAAAACGGTAACAAAACAGGAGAGAGGCACGACGCAGAAATCCCTGAAGTGAAGGGGTGCCCTTGCCCGCTTGGGAAGGGAGAAAGTAGCCCTCTAGAGCCGAAGAGGCGATAAAGACGAGGAAAAGGACACATCCGTCGGTGAAAAAACGAAAAACGTCTCCTTACGGAAGGCTACGGAGCCGACGGGTTGGGGGGCAAATCTAAAAAACTGCGGGCCGGTTATAATTGGACGAGTTGCTAGAAAAGGGCCGAATTATTTCGTCAGAAAGAAAAAAACTAGTCCGGGCTTCATAAAGAATTGGAAGCAGAATTCGCATGTGAGAGTTCACTGAGCGCCAGGAAGAAGAGCTCAGCGAATCAATGAGAAGGGTCTTATCTCCCAAAGAGAAGGACGGAGGGGGACTAAGGGTCTGAAGGTGAGAAGGTCCAAATGTCTGAAGGCATAAGAAAATCTTGAACTACACAGGACCCAGTGGACTGTATCTTGAGACAAAAAGGGTTAGACGGGACGATCCGGATGCGGAACGGGGACGGCAAAGAAAGGGAGGTGAACTAGGGATAGACAAAAGGGAGAGAAACTCCATCAGGGGGATAAGGTGAGAGAGCCAAAATGCTTTCACTGAAAGAGATCCATACTTAGGGCTGAGCTGACAGTAGGTGGTGGGGAGTGATGGTAAAGGATGTATCCTTTTACTTTGTGAAATGAAGTGGAGGAAAACGATACGAGAGGGGAAGAAGACTCACCGCGGGGCAAGGGAGCGAAGCAGACCGGTGACACCCAACGACGTCTTAAGAGGATCCACATGGGTGCAGACAATGAATAGATTGGTACGCCCTAAAGAGCGAGAACGGATCGACGAAAGGGAGAAAAAATGAGAGGGCTTTCACTAGAAACACAAAAATATTCTCTGGTCGATTAAAAAATGAGGCGCTTCTAACTTCTAGAAGGGGGGGAAGGAGGGGGTCAAGGAAAGAAGACCCGGCGCGGGGTAACATGATGAAGGGACCGGAAAAAATCTCCCGCCGGATTGGGGGGCTCAGGTAATACGAGGTTCGTGTCAGGAAAGCCTGTCTCGACCAAGGGAGAGGAACACACGAACGCGCATGAAAAGCCCGGGGGAAGGTACCGCCCGGCAGAAGTTCAAGGAAAAGATTTACGAAAGGGGAATCAGAACGGGGGGCTTCATGAAGAGGGCCGAACCCTACGCGGAGGATGTCGGGAAGGAAAGTGAAAAGATCACGACGGGGTGGAGGAGCACCCCTGTATCCAGGAGGAGGTACAGGAGAGGAGGCCTAGAGTAGAGATGAAGGGAGACGAAACAGGGCGCAAGGGGAAAAGCGGATATGTGTAACAAAGCGAAGTAAACAAAAAGGGGAAAGCGAGAGGAAGCACCCCAAGCTAGGGAGAGAATAACAAAGCAATCCCTTTCGGGGGACTGCGGCTACTTACACGGGAATGAAGTAAAACAAAAGGAAAAGAAAAACGATCATACAGAACCGCGAATCACAAGTCGGAGAAAACTTACATCTTCTCGGGGGAATAGAAAAATAAGTATCGAAAAAGGCCTCACTTCCCAGGGGAAAGAGGTGAAAAACTTCCGTGAAGCCCGCGGCAAAAAAGAGTGGTCACGGAGGGAAGTGAGGTGAAAAGGAAAGGCCAAGAAGCAAAAGGAGAAAGGACTTCTGTCTGGTCAAGCGAACCCCGTCACCGAGAAAATTTGCAAGGGAGAGCTCCAAGAAAAGGAGGAAAAAAAGAGTCCGCTGGGGTAACCAAGAGGTCAGGCTTCAACCGTCCGAAAAAGAGATCTAACGCAGAGCGAATAGAAAAGCCGTCGCTATCAAAACAGGGGAAGAGAGGCAGAACGGGAGGAGGGTCTCGCATCAGCCTAGGAACTAAAGAAAAGGCTAAGCTAAGTGAACGGCCACCGAGGGGGCCACACGGAAGGAACCTTGAAAAAGCAGGAAAGCCGACGAAGAAAAAAACCCTAGTTGATAAGAGAAAAGGAGGGAAGTTTGAAGCGGCAAAAAAAGAGAGGAGGCTAAGCGACACACTTCTCAAAAAGAGTAGGGACGGAAAAAACACGCAGAGCTCAGAAGAATTGAATATTGCAAAGGGGCTTCTACTAGGGGGGAGGAAGAGACAGGAAGGTTTGCGGGGAACGGGCAGGGAGTCGCTATCAGGGAAGTGCAAAGGAGAACGTTAATTTAAAAGCTCGTTGACTTCAGGAAGAGGCGAAGCGACACGTGGCGTGTCATAGGGTTGCCGAATCAAAGGAGAGGGGGGGGAAGAAAGGGTGAATTTCACACGACCTATGGGAGAGGATCTGTAGACACGGGTAGAACTCCCCAGCTGCTAAAATAGTTGAAAGGAGAAGGATTGAAGCGGTGGAAAGGGGAACCCTGAACACTAAAAGAGAAAGCATCCTCAGCGGAGGGGCACCAGCAAGATGATACGAAAGGGATGAATGAAGGAATATAGGGGGGTCTCTTGGAAGAAATCATAGGAAAATCAAGATAGAGAGGCTATCTCATAGAGGAAAAAAGGAGTAATGAAGTTAGTCATTCAAAGGAATCATTATTATACGGAGGGGGGGAGGTCGGATAACACGGGAGTGCCGAGGATAAAAAGGAATTATAATGGAAAGGAAAAAGGGGGGGGAGTGGTGCGCATATTGGAGAATGGGAGCAAGTTTTAAATTAGAGGAGTAAGAACACCCAACAGGGAAAAGGGGTCTCCCTGGCGAAGCGCAGGGGAAGGCTATGCGGGGGAGGAAAAGATCAACGTCCAAGGCTCAATCGGTCGAAAAAAAAATGGGGGGAGGTGAAAAAAAGAAAAGATGAACATATAGAGGGGGTTAGAAGTAACTGCAAGGTAGGGGAAGAGAAGCTGGGGAGGATGGCCGGCATGCAACGGGGCGCGGGTGTACACAGGACGAAAAAAAAAAATATCGAAAAAATCAGACTATAGGGGACCAATATAAAAAGAAAGGGAGGGCGGGAAAAAAGATTGCGGGTCCCGAAAAAAAGCCGAATCCTCCCGGGAAAATGAGGGAAGGGAGGACAAGGGAGACATTTTTCAAACTTGCCCAGCGAAATGAAATGTGACGGAATTACATAAATATTGCAGGGCCTTCGGGGAGAGGTCGGTGGGAAAGCAGAAGGGAGTTCACAAGTTCTGCTTACGAGGGGGATTCAAAAAATGGAAGGGGTCAAACTTTGAGAGGGTAGAGAGGTTGACGAAAATGGACAAACACCATTAGACATCGGGCTCGGCAGTGGCAAGGACGACTGATAGGTAGCTTCAGAAAAAAAGAAGAATCTGCTTAGTCGCAGCCACACGCTTCGAGACCAGGAGCGACCATATTAGACCAAAAAAAACGGGTAACAACATAAAGCGAGAGACGGGGGCAAAAGAACGTCCTAACTTTGTAAAAGAGGGCTTAAGGGGAAGGGAGAGCAAACCCCATGGGAAGAGAGATCTCTATGCAAGACGACCTTGCCAGATCATTGAAGGGTTTCCAATCAAAACTACCAAACTTGAGACTTAGGAGAGCGGACTGGGGAGGAAAAAAGGGAAAAATTGTATTCACAGGATTACAGGGACGCGAGATAACATCTAAGAAGCGACCGGGCATTGGAGGTGGAAAAAAGGGAATACAAATCCCCCCACCCAAACGCGGTGGGATAAATTGAAGACGGGAAAGTCTTCGATACCCGATTCAATGTCGACGTCAACGCAGAAATAAAACAAAGGAGAGGGAAGGAACATATATATAGAAGATCTGGCAACTTCATCTTTTAGGAAACGGGGGGCCGCGGAAAATAAAAAAATCAGGGGGGGGGGTGTCTTTAATCGGGAGTTGGCCGGTTCCGACGTAAGGAAGTCGGTCGACTTAGAATGGTTTGGAGAGGAATCATGCAAAAGGGGAACTTGGTCACTAACAAAGGACCTTCGAGGCCAGCTGATTAAAAAAAAGGGGGGGAAGGCGGAGGGGAAAAGAAGAACTTTAGGGGGTCTAACCAGGCGATCGCAGCAGGGAAGGGGTTTGCCGCAACTAAATATGGCAGAGTTTAGGGGCCCCGTTAGGACGGAAAGAACCTGCAAAACGTGCGTAATGTAAACGGGTATCACTACGGGACGAGAAAGGGGAGGAATCCACGGAGGTTAGGGATGCGAAGCCATATGCTTGAAGGGGTGTTCTCTAGAAGGGGTCTGGAAGGCACGACATTCTGACGAAGGGGAACAAGTGCCTCCCACGGCATGTTTGGGGACGGACATCGAAAAATTCAAAACTCTCGGCAGGTAAAGGGGAATAACTCGAAAGAAAAAGAGAACAGAGAAAATCCCATAGAATGCAGATCGATAATTCGAAGGACGAAGGCTAAATAAGCGGCTTTCCATGAAGGGGAAAGAGGAGTCGGGCCAAGGGGAACCAACATGTAGACGGCAAAGGGTTTGTACGGGGGTCTCAGGCCCGTCGAGACGTACGTTTAGAAGAAGCTTATCTGGAAAGCAAAAAGTAGGATCAGGATAGCGTGAGAGCCGATCGTCGCGAGCCTTGAAAGTAGGAGAGTTCCCCCCGCAACCAATGGGAGAAGAATTTCGAGAAAAAGAGGAGCGATAGAGCAACCAAAGATGGAAGAAGGCAGATCGGGGGGAGAGGTCTCGACATAAGAGGTGAACCCAAAAAAGTGTGGAGCCTAGGAAGGTGGCGGGGGCGAGTAGCCCCTACAATGCTCTTAACGGGCAAAATGGGGTGAGGTTAAAGAAGATAAGTGGAAACCTTGCAAATGACCCGGCAACGGAATAAAGCGCCAAAGAAGAATATAACAGTAAGGGGGACAGTCGAAAAAGTCCCCGGTGGAGCGAACTCCAAAAGAAGCAAGGAGAGGGTCATCTCTCTTTCTGGGAAAAAAGAAGGCAGAACAGAAAAGGAAAAGAACTACAGAGGAGATGGTCGCATAGATCAGGGAGTCCAGGACTCTCAGGGCCTAAAAACACGAAAAGAGTGCAGGTTTAAAAAAAGAGGCATAAAAAGGGTCTATGGATGAAAGGAATGGGATAGGTAGAGTAGATTTCATTGTGAGAAGATCGAAAATGAGGAGATCAGATAGGGAAGCAGATACAAAGGTCGGTTCAAAGAGGAAATGGTGAGCACTAGACGACTGAGCCCGAAGTCCGAATGTTTGGGCAGCGTGACTTTCCCGGGGGCAGTCGTATACGAAGGAGGGAAAAAACAAGGCTTCAATCTAGAGCGCGACAGGGATACAAGCCGGAATTGGGAAAAAGGAGAAAAGGAAAACCCGCGATTTACGACATGAAGAACCGTCGCAAAATTGCGTTCAAGAAACCGTCTTGAATGGAGGGAAGGGATCAGAAAAAGGAAAGAAAGAGAAGGAGGGCCCCTTCGAATACTATTAGAATCCAGAGAGTGAAAAAAGAGAGGCGACGTGAAGTAGCAATCTTGGCGCGGAGGTCACTTGCATGGAGAGAAAATGGATCAAAGAAGGGGAGGTGGGATCTTAGGGGAGGTTTCCTTTTCCAAAGCGGAGAGCCACTCTAGATTTGATTTCAAAAGGATTAAAAGGTAGGTGATAAACGAGACAGTAGGCTCTATCGGTGGAAGGCTTAGAAAAATTACATGAAGAGCGAAGATAGTATTCGAAGGGTAAAACATCACTCAACATAAGGGATCTAAATGGGGGGAGTATTTACTACATAGGGGACACGCATGTCAGATGAGGGGGAGTCCGATTGCGGAGTGGACCTGGTAGGGGAAAAGGTAAAAAAAGGGAAAGCGGGCGAGGTCTGTACCTCGAAAGTTCTAGAAAGACCGACGGGCATGGATTCGGCCGTTCTTAATAAGGAGCAGAAAGACAGTCTAGGTTAACGCTCTGTTTTTGACGAACTGTTATCACGAAAGAAGTACAGTAAAAAGTAACATGGGCGATCCGGCAGTGGAGAAGAAACGCCGCTGGCGTAGTACTGGAAGACGATGGTCTTCGACGAACGACGTTCTTACGTGGTCTAAGGTCTATGGAAGCAACAGAGAGAAAAAAAGACGGGCTAGCTCTGCAAGAGAAAAATACATGTAGGGTATGAGAGACCATAACGGCAAGAGGTTTATGACAGAGAGAAGGAAAAGTGTGGGGGGCGCAATACTTCGGGTAGGGCAGGTCAAAAAATTTAGATCCGCGGGGCCCTTCTGGGTGGAGTGAAGCAAGCATAGCGACGATCAAAAGGGAAGAGAAGGGATCAGAAGCAGGGATGGGAGCGAAGCACAGGGGTATTAAAGACTTTACATTCGTGTCTGAGGGGTGGAGAGAAAGAACGCCCAAAGTACGATGCCCAAAATCAGGTTCTTGGGGGACAATTAATCAGTCAGGAAAGAGATAGACTAAAATTCCATTCTAGGAAAAGAGGAGAGAGCAGGGGGGGTTGTTAGGCATTTCGTCTGAGGCTTTCCAACCAGTAGAAAATATAGGAGTGGGGTCGACAAAAAAAAAAGAATTCATGCAATGCAAAAGGGGAGGCTATTGCGCGAAGGCAAATCTGAGAAAACGGAAGCAATTTCATCGGCTCGGAGGTACCCGAGAACTAAAAGAGGGCGGATCTCAACCAATGGAAAAGATCTCTCTTACAGGAGAAAAGAGGGTTTCCGGGATATAACGCGAGATTAGTTCTTGCGCAACGTACTGGAAATATTAAGTTCACTTTCCGAGCATTGTAAAAAAGGAAAAATGGTTATCAGCCAAGTTCTTTGGAAGAGGAAAAGGCCTATCAGAGAACGTTGAAAAAAAAGAAACTCGAATGCCAGGAACAAAGGTCTGAAAAAATAGTTCGAAAACAAAGGAGAAACAGCCCTTATGAGGGACGAAACAAAAGGAGAGAGGGGAACGTAACGATCAATGTTCCCGTAAATACGCCTATATAAAGGACTCGGAAGTTCCCTACGTAGAAAGGAGGAGCCGCAGATGGGGACTGAGAAAGACGAGCGCAAAAGAAGGGTCGGGGGGCAAAAAAGCTTGGTAAAAAAAGGAGCCTACGAGAAGGGCTAAAGCCGATCGACCAGTGGGGGTCTCAAAAGGGATGCCAGCAGTGCGAGGATGCAAGTCCTTCATCCGGGGGAAGGGACGATTTATGAACAAGCAGGAAAAGAGCTCTGGCTTGAAAAAGACTGGGGGGGAGAGAAGAATCTGCTGTGATAGTTCCCAGGAAATGCCGTCTGAAAAAAAAACAACAACAACTGTAGTAGAAAATAGAGATACAATTGAAAGGGGGAAAGAGAGAGAATTGGTCTTCGGAAAAGGAATGAAAAGAGGGCGTTTTCGGGAAAGGAGAGGGAGGGGAAATGAAGGACTTGGCCGTGCTTAAGGAATAG
>Ga0179591_1277392_pt1 | contig 13800 bp, 19 predicted proteins | sample CZOMad2_1_08_16f_FD_182891 | JGI IMG/M metagenome (GOLD analysis project Ga0179591, IMG submission 182891) | Vadose zone soil fungal communities from Angelo Coast Range Reserve, California, USA - CZOMad2_1_08_16fungal (PacBio error correction) | ecosystem: Environmental > Terrestrial > Soil >...
CCCAATGATTCCGCGGGAAATAACGGGCGCGGGTCGACGGTTGAGGAGGGGGGAGGCGCGAATGCGCTCTCCCGACATATTGTGGGAAGTCGTTGTTTGCAAACCATGTCGTCCTCCGCATTACATAAGCGCCAGGCAAAGAGGAAGAGACGTGTGCCCAACAAGTCCGTTCTCGAAATACGATCCAATGGTCTGAAATCTTTCTCGGAAGGGGTCTGGAGGGGGAAAGGTCTAGATTCATGGAGAAGGGTAGAAGATCACTGTACCAGCCGAACTTCACAGGGCCCTCAAAACATAGGGGGGAAAAAAGGGAGGAGACGACATGATCACGGTGCTGCGTAAAGGCGTTTGCCAATACGTTCTGAACCACATAGAAAGGGGAACCAAAAAAAGAGAGGGCTAAATAAGACGTTGTTCGAAGACAAATCGCGACGCCAACTATCTAGTCGCGGCTATCTGAAGGATTCTAGAAAAAACTAGAAGGTTGGAAGGAAGAGGGCTATCGACTCCCGGCCTCCGCATGTGGGCGGATCCTTGTCATCGTTACTAGGGTCCGCATGGTTTCACTCCCAACACGTAAAATTCAAATGAGGCACGGCTTTTACATAACCGCCTTAGTCCTCCCTACAAGAGATAAGAAAGGGAGACTGTTGCCCTTCGCCATCCTATATCCCATCGCCTCTTTCTGACTTCGGTCCTATTCTCCGCTATGGTAAGAAAGGGATTATGAGAGTGAGGTCCTGCGGGAACGTCGTTTTCCACGCGGTTGCTGCGCGTTATCATCAACTCTCATTCCGGGAACAAACGGTGTTAGGGAAAATAAGAGGAAAAAGGATTCGCTCTGGGTCGGGTTCGACTCAATCTTCGCCTCTCCTGGAGCACCATTTTCGAGAAAAGTGAATTTTAGGAAAGCAAAAGAGCTGAAGGGGAGGATAGCGGCCCCTCGGGCTTGGGGAAAGGAATGGAACGATCGACATAGGAGGCTTGGCCTTGGTCTTTAACAGTTCTCTTACAGGAAAACATAGAGAAAAGGAAGAGGGGGAAAAAGAATGCATCGGAGGTCGGATGCGGCCTCAGGCTTGTACAGCGTAGGTAACTGAAAGGAAATGGAATATCTTTTCTCCATGAGGAGGGGTTCCATTGGAAGAGGGTCAAAAGACTGTGGAGATGAAAGATAGTGTTACTTTTACTGAGACAGAAGAAGTGGGAGGAAGGCCCAGGGGGTCCGCTTCTGATGCCATTGTGATCTGACGCTTCTCTAGGCTTTGGGTGGAGGGGGAAGGGGGGATGAGAAAAGGAAGGGTCCGGGGGGGGGGGGGGGGGGAGAAAATTGGGCAAAATGGGTAATCGATCTCTGTCTACAATTTTGGAGCTGGAGGAATGTGAGGGGATCGGAGGGTGATGGTAGATAGACCAAGGGGGGGGGAGAAGGGGGGCTTAGTGAAGTCGATGTGGGATCGGGGGGGGGCTTTTCATGTTGAGAGATCGTTCCAAGAGCTCTACTTTCAGAATGATCCAAAATGAAATAGTCGGTAGAGGATGCCGCATGCGTAGCCCGGATGGTCTCGGTGAGCGGCGATGCAGGCCAGGGGCGCCCTGTTCGCTGTGGTAGAAGGAGCTATCTACTAGATGAGGAAGAAAAGGAAGAGGGGGAACAGAAGCACGTAAAGAGAGGTGCCGATCGTTCTATACGCAGGTCACATAGGCGGGGAAAACTGGATTTTTCCATGGGAGAAGTCAAGGAAAAGAAACAAAGAAGGGGGGGAGGGTAAAAGAGTAGATAGATAGCACGCCCGTTCTTCACGACTGGGATCTAGATTGAGGTAATTCTTCTCTCCTTAGGAAGCACTCTCTATCTGAAGGAAGAGGGGAGCAAGAAGGATAGTAGTAGCAGAGATTTAAGCTGTCTTGAGAAAGAGGGGACGTCCAGGGAGACCTCTGCAATATTCTCTCACCATAAAGAAGAGCCGAACTATTCTCAGCAGGGAGAATCAGGTGATGGGGGAGAGAAGGGGTAGGGAAGGGGGAACTAGGAGGCTCTTGCCCCTCACATCCATCAGAAGATCGAGCAATTACTGAAGGAACCGAGAGAAATTGGAGACAGCCATACCATACTGTCTCGATGGCCGGAACCCTAAAAGGAGCTCAGAGGAAGATTAGTGCACCTCAGAGGGGTCGCGGACGCGCTATTCAATAAGTTCCCTCAACAAAGAGAGCTCCTTCTAAGTGAGGGAAAAAAATCAAGAAGAAAAGGAGAAGTGAATTAGAAACTGGTACACAACTCTTCTGGTATATCATTTTAAAACATAAACTTCTTGCGCAGGTTTCATTCGAGAAAAAGAGGGGTCGAAGGGAAAAAAAGAACCAGACTGGAGTAAGGTTCCTGGTAGTACCTCGCGCTGTAACCGAAAGAACCGCCCTACATAGATGAGCTTGCTTTTCCCAGGGGGAACTGGGAAGAGGTTGGTGGAAAATTTAAAAGGTAGACGATAAATCGGAAGACAAGACCATTCGGCCAGACCCTATAGCTATAGATCACCCAATTACTAGGAGAAGAGAATTCAGAAGGCGAGGGAGAACTGGAGGTAGAAACATTCGCGGCACCTTGGACTCCATTTCAGCGCAAAGGATCGGCCTATGTCGTAACCCGGATCTCAAGAAAAGATAGGAAAGGGGAGTGGAGTTAATTTCTCCCACTCAAGCTCGCCCCTGAAAGGAACTAGTTGGATGGCTACCGTCATCACAGGGGCTGTAACAAGGGGGAAAAAGGGGAAACTAATGGAAAGGGGAAACTCAAAAACGGCGGGGAAAGAGGCAAGGGGCAGGCCTGTGCGAATTTCTACCTGCTATTAATATGGGATCGGAGCTTCTACGAAAGAAAAGGGAGGATCTGAAGGGTGGAAGACTTGTCTGGACATTGGAGGACCTTGGTCATCGGGGGTCCATTTGTGTCCTAGTTTAACAGTCTTAATGGTTGGGGGGAATCATTAGCAGAGGAGGAGAAAAAAATCGGAAGGGAACGAGATTACGGGAAAACAGGAGATCAGTGGGCCCTGAGAGCTTCCGGGGGCAACTGTCAATGAAAAAAGATCTAAGTCGTGGGGGTTCCTCAAAGGGAGGGGGGTATCGAAGGAAGGAGGGGTGGGAGGCGGGGAGGATTGAACAAAGGTCTTCTACTTTTTTAGGGAGAGGAGAGAGCTCGGGGATGTATGGGCGGGTTCACCTAAGGGGGGGGAAAAAATTCGAGAGGGGAGGGGAAAGGGGAGAAGCCGGGGGAAAGGTTTATTTGGGTTCTCCTTCTTCTTTCCGGGAGTTAAGCTCCTTCCATGGGGTGTTGGGGGGGGGGGGGGGGGGGGGGTGGGGTGGGGGGGGGGGGGGGGGGGGGGGGGGGGGGGGGTGGGATGGGGGGATGGGGAAGGTGTGAAAGGGAGATTCCTCTTTGGGGTAAAGGGGGAGAAAAAAACTCTGAAGAAGAGAGAACGGGGGTACGAAGCCTTGAATGCGCGTTTCGCCTTAGTAAGGGATAACTCTTGGGGGAAGGGAAAAAAAAAAAAGGGCATGAGGAGTGGGAGGGGAAAAGGTGAGTATTGACGAGGTATAGTGATGGGGAAAACAACGACGCAATATTCTAGAAGTGAACTGAGGAGACGTATTGCAGATCAAACTAAACTACCGGGGATGAGAACTTTTATTCTAAAGAAGAAAAAAAACAAAGGAGAAGGGAAAATGATATACCCATAAAAATTCACCAGAAAAAGGCGTGGTTAGAAGGTGGTCTTGAATAAGGATATAAGGGGGAAAGCATCTCTACGGGGTGGAGGGGGGGGGAAGAAGGTATCGGAACAAAGAGTTTAAAATAAAGCACCTTCTCAACCCTGGGGGGAATTGCAAGAAAAGGAAAAATATAGAAAGGCTGGGAGGGAGCAGATTCACGCAGGAACTTTCGAACGGAGATGAAAGGCTTAGAGGAACTTAAATTAAAAGACGCTTAGAGGGGGGAAAGAGGTAGGAGAAAAAGGAGGCAGGTAAAAGGAAAGAGGGGGGGTCTACAAGACTGCAACGGGGGGCGTAAGCTTCCTTAGATATCTATTGCAAGCATAAGGTGAACTGGGTCTGAAAAGGCGTTCCAAAAAGGTTCAGAAGACACGTCGCCCACCAATTCAAGGAGAAACCGATCAAAGAAAAAAAATTAGAATCCAGGGAAAAGGTGTGGAAGAAACAAGAAAAGATATAGATCGCGCTGCGATATGCCGAGAGGAAAATCAACGAGAAGAGCTCTTTTTCATTAAGAGAATAGAAGGAAGAGGGAAAAGGCACAAAGAACTCTTGGCCGACGTGTCCGTTCAATCCTTTGAACCAGAGGAAGGTGTTTCCTGCGAAAAAGGAAAGTCAAGGAGGAAGCAGCGGTGTCTAGGTACCACTTAATGAGAAAAAATCACCTAAGATAAGAGAGGCCTTCTCTCCCTCGAGATCTAATCAAGGAGGGGGGGGGGTCATCTACTCAGGTTCTGGTCAGCATAAAAGCAAACATATGACTCTTTAACTAAAAAGGTCGGGTTCCGGGTAAAAAAAAGGAAAAAATGAGGGGGTTTCCAAAGGTTAGTTCATCGGGGGTGAAGCCACCTCTTCCATTCCCGAGACGCAATTGGAAAAAAACCTTAAGAAGGAAAAAAATGCGAGGAAGGAGGCAGGTGATTCCCGGGGGAGGTCCCATCTTGAAGCCTTTCTTACCCTTTTGAGAGAAACCAGTTATTACTAGTGAAGGGGGGAGCCGCACAGTAAGAAAGGGGGGAAGGGAGAAAAGGAAATAGATTTGACGGAGGGAAGAGCTGTCCCATTTTTATTATTCGGCTGATGGTCTTTTCTGAAGGGTGTCTCTGGGGGACAAGGGAAGGAAAACAAGAGGCCGGGAAGAGGGCCACTGATACAACCGACCCGAGGTCGGATGATGTCCAGGAGAGGGTCAACGCTAACTAACTGGGAAACCGGGGAGGGAAAACTTCTGGGGAGAGGGAGGGGACAAGGGTGAGGGTGGCAAAAGAAAAGCTGATCGACGAGGGATGAAGGGGGGGTACCAAAGATCCCATTCGAAGTTGGAAAGAAGAAACATGGTAAGCGGAAAAGGCTTAGCTCAGTGGTTGAGACTTCGACGGCTTCGCTCGAAGAACTTTTTTTGGCGGGGCCGGGTCGATCCTAAGGGGGGATACGACTCCAAAGGGGGGGGTTGGCAATAAGGGGGGGGGAGAGGGCGCTGATTCAAGATTGTAAAGTAGATTCATTGCCGATCGAGCTTATTTATTGTCATACCATTGAGAGGGTCTTTCTTTAAGGGGAGGGGGGGGGAGGGGGTCGGGAATGGTTAAGGAAAGGAAAACTGAAGACTCTTACGGTGCACGACCTACCCCAACATGAAAACCGGGTATGGGGCTGGGGAGGCAATAAGGAAGGGGGGCCGGGGGGGGAGAGGTTGAGACTGATGCTTGGTTCTAAATTTTCGTTCTTAGAGGAGATTTGGAGAGCTCCTGAAAGCTCTAACCGAGGAAGGGGGGAAAAAGAGGGGGAGCGTCGCGAAAATATAATCGAGTTTCTCAAGAACTTACCTAAGGAGGGGAAAAAATAGTAGGGAGGGGGGGGGCCGGATTGTGGGGTGGAGGTTCTCTATCGACAAAACAAAACAACTTATGGGGAGGGGAGGGGGATAGGAGAATGGTAAGAACGTTGGCCCCCTAAATATATATTTCAGATGACGATGTCTTATAGGCCCTTAGAGGGAAAAAGGGGGGGGGGAGGCTTGAGTTTATATGTCATGTGCAATCCGGGAGGATGAACATAAAAGCGAATTTCGAGGGGTACTTCTCCTTGAGAAAAAGAAGGGACTAAACAGTAAGGGAAGGAGCCTCAAGGGAAAAAGGTCGCTCTGAACTAGACCCTCGGTTCTAAAAAGAAAGTAGAAAAGAAAAGATTTCAAGAGGGGGGGAAAAATGTGGGGGGGAGGGGGAGAGGGAGGTGAGGCAAGTCGCGATCTAAACAAGCCATAGGACTCTAGAAAAAGTAAGAACAAACTACGAAGATGAAATCCGGGAGGAAAAAAAGAAAATAGGGGGGATAAGGGCGAACTAAAATCTCGAAAGGGAGAGAGGGGGAAATAGACAAGAGTGTCAGGCCGTCTTAAAGGTCATAATGAAAAAAAGCCGAGGCGATGAAGGAATATCCAACTGAGGGCAAGAAAAGAAAATGACGAGGAGAAGAAAAAAAGCTTCCGGGTCGAAGAAGTTAAAAGGAAACATAACGAATACTGGGGGAGCACCTATTGAGAGCCAGGGCAGGAATAGAAAAGATAAGGCACTACCCGATAGTATCAGTTCCTTTGGTACGAGATTATGGAAAAATCCATAAGAAAATCCTACCTCGGAGGAGGGAGGTGGAATAGAGGAGGGTCATATGCTTGGTGGAAAAATGGAATGATCTATAACTCAGCAAGAAAAAGTCTTACTCAGAATATAACAAGGTCTATAGGAAAGAAGCCTTCCTTCGAGGGGGAGGAGGAGCAAGAGAAGAAGAGGGAGTCAACGCGGGGATGGATTACGATCCAAAATGGCTCAGTAAAATTTTTCCTAGCAAAGCCTTCAAACCAAAGTGAAAAAAAAGAAGGCCCGAGAAAAGAAAAAAAAACAAAACAAAAAAAAGAACTTTTCAGTTATGTCCAGGGGACAACTCAAGTAAGTCAACGAATTACTATTTTAAAGGTCGGCTACCGATAACTGGAAAAGATCGCCGAATACATGGGAAAACGCAGTGAAGAAAAGGAGGACGTGAAAAAAAAAGAAAAAAAAGCCGATTCGAACCCAGGACTTAAAAATATACAGATATATAGGCTTCTTCTCCGGGGAAAGGAGGGGGAGGATGAAGGTAAGGTAGGAAAAGGTAAGGGTTCAGGAAAAGAAAAGATCCGAGGTGACGAAGGGGGGGAGAAGAGGGACCCTTTGTGTGAGACGGACCCAGGAGGTAAGAGAGTGGGAAACGGTGGAATACGGAGGAGAAAACATGAGCTCCGAAGGAGAAAGTAGTTCCTATAAACCGAGGGAGGACGAAGATCTACTAGGATTAGGTCTGCCTCTCGAAAGCGTCGAAAAAAAAGGGCGAGGAGGGAAGAGGGGTTCTTCCAGAAGGAGGGGAAGAAGAGAGACTGGGATAGACGTGTGGTATTGCTTTCGGAATGATCATGCTGATGGTAGGGGTTTTAAATAACTTCTTTGGGGGAAAAGGGGGGAAGTGTTCAAGACAAGGGGGAGATTCAAAGGGGAAGAGAGCACAAAAAAAGGGGTACGGTTTTCGGGAGACAGCAGGAGGAGATGGGGTGCCCTGAGAGGGGGGGGCTCCTTAGGAAAAATCTAAAGATATTCAAAAATTAAGGGGAAAAGAAAGAAGAGGGGATATTCGAAGATATTCAAGGGGGAAAATTAGAGGGGAGGGATCAAATTTCTAAAGGGTAAAAGAGGAAAAACAAAGTCTAAGGTTACTTTAAGGGGTTAGAAAGGAAGGGAGGAGGACTAAGTGGGCACCAACCTAAACGAAAAAAGGTAAAGATAGAGACTGAGAGACGTGGCACATCACGACCAGAAAAGAGAAGGGGGAGATTCAAACTTGGGGACTCAGGGAAATCTGAAAAAACAAAAGATATATGAATCGGAAAGAAAAGGTGACCTCATCGGAAATCAAAGTGGGAAGGGTTTTAAAAATATTGAGGGAGGGCTCGTAAAGGGTCTCTCTATACATCTGTAAAAAAAAGGGGAAGGGGGGTTACAACCATCATAAGAAGGAGTAGGGACAAAGAGATCCGGCTCCATTAAGAAGACTAAGGGTTGGTCAGCAGGGGGAGATACAAACCAAGAAAGGATGGAAAAAAGCCCGAGTTCCAGGAGGAGGACTGAACTCCGAGTATTGACCTATAATTCCGTAGGGGAATACTCAAAGGGGGCTGAAGAATTTGAGAAGACGAAAGAATGAAAGATAATCTTTCAAGTACAAAATGGGCCTACACTCAAAGAAGTATTGAAAGGACGAGGGGGAGGGGGGACAAAGAACGGGAAAGCTTTCTGGAGGAAAAAGGTGGACCAAACCTGGTTCATAAGAAGAATAACATAGACTTCCGGCCTCAAAAAAGAAAAGAGAAAAGAGGGGCCTCAAAAAAAGAAAAGTTGGGTCAAAAAATTATAATCAGAGGAAAATACGCAGGAGAGAGGGAAGGTCGCCCTGAGAAGGAATCAAAATAGGAAGTCGGAGGAGGTTCAGGAGGGGAGAACGGGGTCAAAAGAGGACGGAGAAGAATTGGTAGGAAAGAGACTACCTTTAAAGAACGGTGTCCGAAGAAGGTAAGAGGGGGGAATCAAAAAAAAAAGATGTGTTTTAAGAGAGGGATAGGTTAAACCTGGCCGAATTCCTGTGCATAACACTACTATCCTAGAGGGGGGGGGGGGAAGACAGAAAACTCCTGTGAGAAGGAGAAGAATGGAAGAAGGTTCCTAATACCGTGCACAAACTATAGTTCTCTGAAAACTCCTCTGGAAGGGAGTCTTTTTCTTGTAAGGCTGAAGGGCGAAAAGGACTTGGGGGGAAAAAAAGGTTCCCCGGAGGGGTATAGAAAGACAATCCAATAGGGAATGGGCAAGGGGCGAAGCATTTCTTGGGAGGACAGAAAAAGTAATCCATAACAAGAAGAGGTAGGTGGGGAACTTTTGGGAAACTGGTTCCATAGGGGGAAGAGAAGGTATCTGTAGCCATGGGGGAATCTCAACTGGAAATGGATGGGGAAGGAAGAGAATAGAAATAGGAAAGAGATCATCCTCTTCCTGTGGACTGAGGAAAGAGGGACCCTTTGAGAGGTGCGTTGCCATCCTGGGGAGGGAAAGGGGGGGATAGGAAGAATGTACCTGCTAAAAACAACATGGAGCCGTTCAACAGGGGAACTCCCCGCCAGAGGGGGAAAGGGAGGAGTCAAGTAAGAGGATGGGGGAGAAATATTAACGAGCACTTAAGAGAACGGTGGTTCGACGGTAATTCTCTAAGTGAGGGGGGAGGGGATCACTAGGGAGCCAGAGGTGGCAGGATTTGTAAAAGGGGACCAGGAAGGAGGGGGGGGTGGGGAAACGGAGGGATAACAGTCTGGAAGATCCGGGGTTTATATGGGGGATGAGAGGAAAGAGAGGTCGGGGTGGTTAATGGGGATATAATCCTTCCTATAAAAGAGTCATAGGGTTGGACGGGATGCAGTCTGACAAGGTGTAGGAATCCCTTTCCTTAGATTGGAGTGATGGGATGGAGGTACCATTCTCTAGGGGGTTATTCAGGGTGAAGAGGGGGGGGGATCGGACCAGGGAATTTGGTGGACATAGAATCAAAGAAGTGCATTTCAATCCCTTCTCAAAGAAAAACGTCCAAGAAAATTTAGATTCAAAAGAGGACGGTGGGAAAAAAGGGTCAGCTTTTAAAAAGGAGAATCGGGGGTCGGGGAAGGTGGGGAGCCAAAGGGCTGGTAGGGAGGGGTACCTTTCCGGAAGAAAGGGAAGGGAGGACAATTAGAGGGGAGGAACTCAAGGAGGAGTTCAGATAAGGGCTTTGTTAGAGAAGGGCTAGACCATAAAAACAAACGGAAGCAAGCTATCTTGGGAAGTTATTTTCAAAAGGGAAGTATCGAAAGAGAAAAAAGAAACAGAGAGGGGTAGGAGGCGACAGAATGGACAGGCGGTCAACTTAAGGGTTCACTATCTTTGCGGAAAGAGCCGGAACTCTCAACCGAGGAGTATCTTGGGAAAGAGGGGGAAAGGGGGAACTAAAGGGAGGGGAGGAGGGGAGAGTTTAGCGGGAAGACTAATCTAAAAGGAAGAGACAGAAAGGGCGGGCAGGAAGATCGGGGGAAGGAACTCAAAGGTACCTACTTAGGAAAGGAAGGGGAAAAAAGAGAAAACTAGGTTTGGGGTGGGGGAGATGGCTCAGGGTGGAGGAAAGGAACGATCTTCGTTAAGAAGGAGCCAAAAGAAAATCATCCAGGGACCCATTCAAGGGGGAAGACCGAACAATACTGATAAAGAAAATGGGAGAGATCACCATGAAAAAAGCATAGAGCTGTCATGGGGGAGAAAGCGATAAATCAAAAAAGAGAAATACGGAGACAGGGGGTAAAAAGAGGTGAAGGTGATATACATTAGAGAGGGAAAAGAAAAGGGGCACAAATAAAGAAAAAGAGATAAGTCAGTAGGACTAGAGAAAAATGGAAACCAGAGGTCGGATGAAAAGAGGGTGGGCTTGACTCCAACAGAGGGGACCTTTGGAGAGGGAACAAAAAAAAGATAGGGAGAGATTCACGGGGGGGAAAATAAGGGGGATCCGAGGAGCAAGGTCAGGCAAATATAGCCTCTAGGAGTGTTAAGGGAGTACACAGGAGAGATGGGGAGAAGAAATAAGAAAGCCGAGAAGGAAAAAGCTATTAGTCAAGGGAGGGGAAAAGATTAACTTTGGAAAAGGAGGGGGGGAGGACTCTGGGGAGGTAAAAGAGTCACACTAGAACGGAAATCATATAGAGAGGGAAGATCGTGAACTACTTACAATACTAATGAGGATCGGCAATTCATAAGGTCTATCTTCAAGAAAGGAAAAGAGTGAGATGAAAAAGGAAAAGCGGGGAAAAAATGGTCCGGGCTAAATTAATGGCGAAACAAGGTATAAGAGAGGGATCGAAGGTGGAGGGGGGCTTAAGTTAGAACCCCGGGACGAGGGAAGACACTCTTTTGATGAGCGAAACTCCTCCAAGAGTGGCAGAAAGAAGTATTAAAGAGGCAGGGCTCCTGAAAAAAGGGTAAGGGCACTAGGCAAATAGAATCCAGGATTCAACTGATTTCGACAGAGGGGAGTACTATTGGGGGAGGAGGGAGGACTGGGCAAGTCGTAGTGAGGAACAGGTCTTTCTCAGCCCCGGTGGCTTCTGAATAAGTCAAATGTATAAAGGTGGGCACGGGAGGGTCCGAGGAAAAAGGGGGGGGGAGGATTAGCCCAGGAAAAAAGGGAGGGGCGCAGCGGGGGAAGTACTGAGTCTTACGGACAGCAGGACGGAGCAGGGGGCCTTTCGAGGAGTCACTTTATCCAAGACTGGAAGTAACACTCGGCATAGAGGAGTTAAAAAGGACAAGAAGGAAGTAGATTCAGGCAGAGAAAAAGAAGATATAGCATGGTGTAGGAGTCGGAGGGGTCTTCCTTAAAAAGGGGGAGGGAGACCTGGTTGGGGAATGGCTGTGCTCGAAAGAGTCTGTTGTGTCTAACGGGCTGTTGCAAACGGAAGGGGCAAGAATAACAAGTCTTATAATAAGGGGTCTCGACAGAGCCCTCTTTTGAGAAAAGGGGGGTGGGATACCTCCTTAGTTTCGAGAGGTACCGAAAAGATTAAAGAGAAGGTATTCCCTGGGGGCCTGGACTAAAGAAGAGGAAGACGGGAAGACCTAGTTCTAAAGGGAAGACTTAGGTGAGAAAGGAGGGGAGTTTACAAAGGAGAAAAAAGTAAAAATGCTGTCAGATTAAGGTATTATTAATAGGGGGAGTAGACTGATGAAGGGTGGGAAAAGAGCCTACGGGGATATGGGGGAATCTAACGGAGAAGGAGGGAAGGGTCAGCAAGAAAAACCAAAAAAAGAAGGGGGGAGGGAGAGTTAACGGGTGGGAGTAAAGGTGGTTGTCTCTCGAAGGGGAAGAAAGGCCCTCAATTACCAAAGTAACGGTCATCAGAAACTCGAGGGTTTATGGGTCCTTTGGAGGAGGAAGAATCTCTACTGGGGAAGAAGAGAAGAGGGGGGGGGCCGTCAAACTTTGGGGGGAGAAAATACGATCATACTACTTGTAGAAGGAAGACGGTTGAAAGAAGGCAAGGAGACGAGAAGGGGGAGGAAGTCGGAATAACACAGTCCTAGTAAAGGGAGAGAATCAGGTAAAAAGGACGGAAGAGGGGTCTCCAAGGTAAAGGGTCTTAGGACAGGGAGAAAATCCTATATGGGTTCCGAAGGGAAGGGATCGGGAGGGGGGGAGAACGACTTTCAGGGAAGGAAAACTTCCATACAGAAAGGGGGAAAAAAGTATTGGCAAAGAGAATAGATAATAATAGGGAGTAAATGAGGTTCCAAAAGAAGGTCAAAAAAGCGAACAAAGGAAGCCGCGCAAACCCTGGGCTACCAGAGGTGTTCCTGAAGACAAAGGGGGATAATAACAACTGAAAGAGAGGAGAATATCTAAGAGGGAAAGGAGGGGAGAGGCTCAAAGAAGGCCGGGGGGGAAAGTTGGTAGGATCAAGGGAATATCCTCCATTCCCCTTATCCAGGAGTTGTCAGGATCAGAAGGAGTGACAAGCCTTTTGGAGACCGAAGATCATGGTGCCTATACCCAAAAACTTCATGAAGTTTAAAAGGAGGGTGCAAGGGTGCAAACTCTTTTCCTATGGAGGAGACGACAGTAACGGGGGGTCCTCAACGGAAAAAAAAAGAAGAAGAAAAAGAAGGGAAGAATTCGCCGCGAATCAGGACAGGAGGTCAGCATTCTACCGGGAGCTACTATTCAGGTGAAAAGAAAGAGGACTCGGTTAACTTAGGGGGGGGGGGCGTTGATTACTTTGGAGAGGGGGAAGAGGTCTGGGGTTAAAAAGCGGCTGCCGGAGGAAATCAACCGAGTTAAAAAAATGAAGGGGTCGCTCAAAGGGAGGGGGAAACAAGAAGCAGACACTGGGTCTCAGCTGAGGAAGGGTTGTTAGGAGAAGGGGGGGGGGGGGGGCCATCTCCTTGGAAAGGAGACCAACCTTTTCTCGCAAAAAGATGAAGAATGGGAATTTATCAAAGGCGCTGCCTCATGACTACAGCCGGGAAGTGGAGGAGGTGATATCTCAAGGGGAGGGGGGAGGCCACGGTGGGGGGACTAGTTGGTAAGGGGGAAGAGAGCCAAACAGGTATCTAACAGTGTCAAGAAGGGGAAACATTCACTCCCTCAGAGGATTGTTGCTTCTGGGAATGAGGGAGTTAAGAAAGACGAGAGGGTAATAAGGCAGAACGCTAGAAGGGGTACGGGAAAAGGGGGAAAAGAGGTGAGAATTCCATTTTCTTATTTAAGATGTGGGGTGGACAGCTCAGGAGGAGTAGAGGAAATGAAGGACCACAGAGGTGTAGTACCATCCGTACATGTTCAAGGTTACGACATTGGGGATGGGGTACTGGGGGGGGGGTAGAGGGATACTTTTAAAGAGGAGGGAGGGGGGGGTACTCTCTTGACATCGGAAGTATAAAAAGAAAAAAGATGGGAGTTTGGGGTGGTAGCGAAGGGGGCTGGTAGGGACTCAGGTGGAGAGGGCACTGAAGGAGAGGAAATAGGTAGGGGTCGGTAGGGTGGCGATCACCCGTGAAGAGGGGGGAGGGAGGAAGGGTAATCCTTGAAGCTGGAGCTTCTTCGGGGGCCAGGGTTTGATAAAGAGAAGACAAATCGGGCTTAACCGATCCCGAAAAACCTCCCCTGCTCGGGAAAATAGTCTTGCAGACTGGGATGGGGTTAGAAAAAGGGGGGGAGAATTTAGGAATAGCGAAAAGAGAATGGGGGGAGAAAGGTTCTCTTCTTAAGTGGGGAAGGTATCAGGGGAAAAGAGGTAAGAGAGAGACCGAATGGGACAGGGGAACATGGTTGAGAGAAAAACTTAATTCAGAGGGGTGGGAGGAGGACTTTCGATACGTCCACTCAAGGAAAAATCTATCTTTTGGAAAAGAATGGAAGGGGAGGACGATA
>Ga0179591_1295755_pt1 | contig 13800 bp, 23 predicted proteins | sample CZOMad2_1_08_16f_FD_182891 | JGI IMG/M metagenome (GOLD analysis project Ga0179591, IMG submission 182891) | Vadose zone soil fungal communities from Angelo Coast Range Reserve, California, USA - CZOMad2_1_08_16fungal (PacBio error correction) | ecosystem: Environmental > Terrestrial > Soil >...
GCTCAAACAGTTGCTAAGAAAAAAACAACAGACCTTAAAAATATATCATGGTAACGACCCGGGTCCAACAAATTCATAAATTTGTCTGGGAGGCTAACCTAGAGGGTCGAAGACCGTGCCTGCTTCCAATGAACTGGTTCAAAGAAACTTTAATGAAAAACATACAGAAAAGGGGGGGACTTAGACAAGCTTTTACCATCCGGAGTCTCTGGGGGGGAGACTTCAAAAAAAAAAAAAAGCTTTGGTAGGGAAAAAAAAAGCAAGGGAGGCATTTCAACCCATGGGGTCGAATAAAACCTTATTAAAAAATGTCTACACTGGGTAAAAGAGTAGACCTGCTCGTCCATCCGTCCAGGGAAAACTTACTATATGGGGTGAAGCGTAAAGTCACTCACTCCCCAATGGGGAGTTTGATATCAAAAAAACAAAACACTGGCTTTCCTACGCACGAATGGTTGTGTGGGGGGTCTGCAACAAGGAGGGAAAGGAGTAGAACTACGATAAATCTGTTGAAAATTTGGAGGTGGATATGGGAAAAAAAAAGGTCCCAACAAATAGGAAACGAAAGGGGTAAGACATGAACGCACATAAAATGCCGGGACTTGGGAGGGGGAGAAAATCGTGAAAAGAAAACTGGGAGAAACAATGACCTGCGGGAAAAGGGTAACACGGTAAGGGAGGGGGAAAAAAACCTTCTAAATCTGGAATGGTGGGGAGCAAAAGAAAGGGGAATTGGACAGGTCACAACCGCTCGATCAACCAAAAAAAAAGGAAGGAGTTGGGGGACTCATGTGGGGAAAAGACATTTTAGGGGCACCTGCAGGGAAAAGGGAAAAAGTTAAACCAAACTTAGGCGGTCAAGGGGGGAAGGATAAAGTAAGACGGGTTCGTACCAAGTTGACAAAGCAGAGGACTGTGAGACCGAGCGGGGCACAAGAGAAAAAGCAAAGTCTAAAAAGGGATGGCCCAGTCGATGGGACCACTTAGCCAGACTGAGAAAACCCGGACTCAAGAGGGAAAGAAAACGAAAAACCACGTTGTGAACAAACCTCACCGGGAGAATACAAGCGCTATACAACTTTCCGTGGAACGCAAAAGAGTAGGAAAAGGGGGGAAAGAAACGGGAAATCTCGGATTTGGGGGGGGATTGAAGGAAGAAGAAAGTATTATTCATTAATCAAAATCATGGCAAAGTTGACTATAGTCAACGGGAAGGGGAATCTTACGGGCCGGGGGTTGAGGAGAAAGGACAAGCCGCTAAATGATTGTTGGCTCCCGAAGAAAGACGCGCGGAAGGTCTAATACGTGATGGGACCATAACCAGAACAAAGGTCCGAGCATCTTGGCGGTTTTCAACGGAAGAAACTGCCGGATGACACTCAGCCCATGAAACTTTATATTGGATTCCTGCAGCAACGGGAAGGCCACGGGACGCCGGGCGGAACGAACCCGCACGCGGCATGGGGAAAGCTATTGAAGGAACTCAACAGCTCACAATCTAGGGGTCAAGAAAAAAGAAAGCCAAAGACTACAGAAAAGGGGTGTGACCGGTACAGGTCGCTCAACGGACGTAAGCTCATAAAAGGATTTGAGTCATCTGAAGAGTCAACAGCGGAGGTGGGGGGGAACGAAATTCAGGAACTACGGGGGGAATTTGTTGATCGCCTTAAAAAAAAAACAAAAAAAAAAAAAAAAAAAAGAAACCCCTACGGACGGGTACGGATCGCTCGGGGGGGTCCTAGGAACGCGAGTCCCTGGGGGCAGCCCTGAAAAAGCCGGGCGGGGCCTTAATAGGGGTGGACGTAAGGGAAACAAACTGGTCCACCCGGATCCTCATATTCTCGTGGAAGTGGAAAGGGAAAAGAGAAGAGTCAATTTCTTCACCCAACACAGCCGGCAGCCAACTTATGAAGGACGATTCCTGAGGTCTTATGGGAGAGGAAACAAGGAAAGAAAAGATAACGAATGGGGCCACTGGAGGCAGGGGGTGGCGGGAAAAGTGTCACACTTGCAAGCGTACGAGGGTGAAGGTGGAAACGGGTGTTCATCTGAACAAAAAAAGAGGGAAGGGGGGGGGGTGGGGAAATCTTCGCGAGAAACAAGCTTGGAACAGTCGTCAGACTACGTAAGGTGAGTGGAACCAGAAAAGGGAAAGCCCCCAGCTAGGTGAACTGGGGGATGTCCTTGGTCCACACTGGTCATGCAAAACGGGGGAGGGTCTGCGTTCCGGAATGTCACAAGTAGAAAGAGGCGGGTTATGAGCAAAAAAACGATTTGGGAAAAAAAAAGCCCAATCGTCTGGTTGCGGCATTGGGGAGAATCAGCTTGGGGGCGGAACACCCCTGGCCATGCGAAATCACCAAACTTGTCTAGCACTTTAGCTGGTTAAGGAACGCGAAAAAAAGAGAGTTGTGTAAAGCTAGCACGCATAAACCCCCTGAAAACGGTAAGAAAAAGAAGAATGAAGGGGAATGCAAAATAAATTGACACTTCAAAAAGCGTTCAGCAATTTTTTTTGGGCAAAAGTTTTGAGGGCGAAATGGTACATTAATTCACAATCAAAGGTGGGGGCTGACACGGATGGACACATACAAAAAAAAGAGCGCAGGGAAATGGGGGGGGGGGGGGGGACGCAGAGAAAAAAAGTTTTGGATGGTGGCCGAGGAAAAGAAGAATCAAGCATTAAGGAACGAGCGCGGCCCCCTTGGCAATCCCGTGTTGGGGTGGAGTGGTCGGGGGGTGGGGGCCGGATTTATGGGTTCATAATCGGCCAAAAAACACCTGGGGGAAACAGCGACCTGTGGATCGAAAAGAACAGAGCAAGTTTCCGCCGGCAAGCGGGAATGGGGGGGGTGGTCCCAGAAGAACAAGGACGAAATCACTTAGGGGGGGTATCTTGGCAGAGATCAAAGGAAAAAAGGACTGAAAGGGCTCGCATGGGGGTTCTCTAGGGGGAGGGGGAGGCAGTAAAAAGAGGTCAGGAATGGAGTTGTTTCGGGCAGGATGTTGGCAACTCGGGAAAGAATATCAAAGAAGGATAGGGGAGGGAGAGACAAAAAGTAAAAACAGTACAGTGGGACGTGCGACGGTCGGGGTATCCGAAAGACGGCAGTCCACTACAATCAGCAAGGGGGTCAACCATGCAGAGCAGCCAAAAGAACGTGTCCAGGATATATGGAAAATATCGAAAAACATATCGACTAGCATAAAACAAAAAAAAAAACGTAGGGAGAAAAGAGTAGAGGGGCCGATTCTCACTTCCTGGAACAAGTTTGGAGAGAGAGGATCCACCGGGGGTAGACCAGAAGGAGGAAAAAAATTCCACCAGATTGCCGGAGAAATACGGACGGGGCTCTTCATGGTGGGTGAAAAATCAAAAATACTAAACAACGTTTGAAAAAAAATGTGGGGGGGCTCGGCACAATTCCCAAAAGTGGACAAAAAAAAGGAAATTTAAAATCGAACAAAGGAGACCTTACTAAAAGAGACAAGTCCCAGAACGCAAATAGCTCCCAAGGATCCCGGCAGCTCGGGTCAGGGGGGTCCATATTGGGCCTGACCAAAACGAGAAAGCTTCTGAGAAAAAGGGCACTTCAAGTGTGATCAAAATGACAGCATTCTGTTACTCAGTGGCCGAGGCGACTAAAAGGCAGGAGACGCCGTTCGGCCTTCATGAGGGAAAGGTGAACTCGAGCAGAAACCTCAACAGCGAACAACCAATGGCTGGCCAAACATAGAGGGAAACTCGAAAGAGCATCAAACTGTGGTCCAGAAGGTGAAAGAAATAAAATGAGTGAAGACCCTAAAGTTGCAATGATGAACTCTTTGGGGGGGAGATTGAAATGCCACCAAAGGCTGTCCAAAAAAACGACGGACCCACGGGAAGTGGGCGGGTTATGAGAGCAACAAAGGAAAATAGGGGGTGTTGCAAGGGTTTTGAAAAGACCGAAAAAGCAGGCAATCCGCCCGAGCGTAACCAATGGGCTGGTGCGGAAGCAAACATCTATGAAACAAAAATCCCTCACAAGGAAAGATGGGGGGAAGGAAGGAAGCGGGCGTTTTGGGAGAGGCTAATCGCAGTGCATTCAGAGGGAAACTCGGGGACGCCAAACAAATCCTCCAACGCAGGAAGGGAACTCTTGGAAAAGGAAAAAGACAAGGACCTGGAGGGGAAAGGGTCCAAGGGAGGGGGGGGGGGGAGCCCATATTATAGGCAAAAACGAAGTGGCAGACTGGTAAGAAAAAGATGAAAAAAAGACTTCTTTTGGGTTCGTTGCCGAAAGCAATTTAAATTGGGAACCCACCTTCACCCCAAAGCACCAAATGCACGTGGCGACAACCTCTCCACACCCCCGGAACATAGGAAAAAACACCCGTAAAGCAAATGGGACAGACACTAAGACCGGACCGACAGAGGGACCGTCGAGCAGAAGACATGGCGAGAAAGGAACCGATTGGGGGAAAATCTCGTTCGTCAGGGCCATCAAAGAAATGGCCGGAGATGAAACGATAAACCGCTTATGACTAAAAACGATTAAGTCCCGGGGAAGGAAAAGGGGGAAGGGAGTAATTGACAGTCACGGTAGTCTATCCGATCAAGTAAAAAGACGTCAGAGCATTTTTTAGAAGAACCAACACTTGGGGACCGAGTAAGGGCGATGCTCGCCCACACACCTCGCCGCTAGGAGTGGGCTGGGTCCACCTCCGAAAGGGGATTATCGAGACAGAAACGATGGAAAGGAACATCGACAGTTAAAAGTCTGCGTCGACCCCGTCGAGTGGTTGTGACTGTGACGACCTCAATGCCGGTGGGAAAAGGGACCAGGGGGACGGGCGAAATTTGTTCCAAGCCCCCATTTAAGCAGAACTCAGGGAGGGGAAGGGGGGAATACAAACACTTAAAGTCGCGCCGGGGCGCACCATGGTTCGCAACGGGGACCTCCAAGGAGGACACACCGCAAAGGGGGGGGGGGGAAAAAATCCCATGACGAAGAGGACCGAATTTCTCGGAAGAGAAACTAGCAGCATGGGCCGGGGGGAGGAGCCAAAGAAAGCAGGAGGACGGAGAAAAGAAATGGTAACTGATTGCATACCATGATAAAAAAAAAATGGGGGTTTTGTATTACTACTCAACGACAGAAGAATTCGGGACTTTGGGGTAACTCAGCGTATTTGGGGGTCCCACTAAAGTGGTGGAGGTGGGCCTGGGAAGCGGCACCCTTAAGGGGAAGCGGGATGAAGGGGAACTTGTCGGCCCGGTCCCTCCGAAAAGAGTAAAAGACATCGAATCTGTTGTGTGTTCAAAAAGAATTGGGGGACAGAGGGAAAAATGGGGGGGGGATTGAACGGGCCCGTGACGCGTCAGGCCGCAGGGGAACGGAAAAAGAAAGGTGGTCAATGGTATTCCTCTAAAAAGCGGCCGGGGGACCACCCCTGGCACAGGTTGGGGGGTTTGTGGTAAGTTCCGGTGGACAGGAGGGAAAGCAAGGCCGTGTCCAAGAAAGACATGGGAAAAGGGGATAAGGGTGACCGTAGAAAGGGGGGGGATTTTGTAAAGACCAGGGATAAACTAGAATCCGATACTGAAAAGGCCAAAGAGACGGGGCGGTTGAATTCAACCCTCCAATAAAAAAGAACGGGAATCTCGGGGGGAAGAAAAAAGGAAAAGGTCAAGGTTGATATTGGTCTTGAATCGTCCTCTCACACCCTCGGTCTTGAAGGGAAGAAAGACAAAAATGGGGAAACGAATTAGTGGGGGGAATAAAGCAGAGGAATTCGCACCACAAGCTCAAGGGTAGAAATAAGGGGCAAGGAGGTAGAATCCAACTCGAAGGGGGATATGAGAAACAACGTTAAAGGGGGGAATGAAAGGGACACTGGCTGAGGGGAGGTTTCTTGCGGGCTCGGCGGAGGGCAGTGGGGGGGGCAGACACTGGGGACCTTCTGTTCAGGATCAAAGCCCCGTTGTAAAGAAAAAGGGGGGAGTGTGAACACAAAACGCTTTTGGGTGAAGTCGTCCAAAAAAAAAGAGACTCAACCAACAACCAGCGCGAGCAAAAAACTCGGGAGGGGGGTGAAGTATCGCGGGTCACGGAGATGCAAGCCTTTCAAGATAGGAAGGGGTGAAAAAAAGAAAGAAAATGGGGGAGGGAACGGGCCCTAGGTCCAGCAAGTCCACGAACGGGAGGCCGGCCCTGGTCAACACGGAGTGCCGTGCAAAGGGAGAATTTGGGGGAAAGGGGGGAAGTGGCAAAGCAAACCACAACGAGAAGGTAGCGAATGCGTACCAACACAAACGAAAAAAAAAAGATTGCAAGTTGACAACCGTCAGGACTGAAGGGCATGGGGAAAAAAAAGGGGGAGCACAAAGTCAAAGACGCAGACTTGTACAAGGCGGGCTGTGAGCGCACGGTAGGGCAGAACCAAGCCTGTGGGGGGGGTTGAAGCGCAACAGAAAAAAAAAAAAAAGAAGGGTAGGGAAGAGATATCACAACCAACAACAGTATGTAGGGAAGAAGAAAAGGAAAATAATACACTTTCCTGGCAGGTGGTGGAAGAGAGGAAACTGTGCAAACACACAGCCTCTTCAAAAAGGAAAGGAGAGACAAAGCAAAGACACACCGTAATAAGGCATCTTCTCCAGGGCTGGATAACCCTTGTGAAAGACGATGGAAAGCGTGAATGTGGTAATGAATGTTCAACCTTGAAATCGGTAAGACCTGGGGGGGGGGAAGAACGTGTTAGCGGGGCAAAACCGTCAGGAGAACCAAAGGTCCGCCCAGTGGAGTATGAAATTCACCGGAAGCTGTAAGCCAAAAGCTCTCCTAGGAAGGGAGGGAGGGAGGAAGAGCAACTCCCCCCCGGAAATTAAATAGAGCGTTTTCTTGGGACTCAGGTTGCCGTCCATTCATCGTGAATGTGAAACCGTAGCAGGTCGATTTTGCTAAACCTGCCCGTTGGAAAGAACAAAACTCGCCGTAAGTGCCCGCGCTACTAAGCAACAACAGCAACGAGGGGAAGGGAGCCCAATAATTTACTGTGAGTCTCTGGGGGGGAGGGAACCCTGACACAAAATCGGGGTGGCCGGGGAAAAAGAAAAGGGGCCTCTGGGAATTGGCGACCATGAAGGGAAAAAGGGAAAAAAAAATCAGTGAAGGCCCACGGTAAAAAACTCGTCCCACAAAGAAATACATCCTGTCCATTGCTCACAGGGTAAAAAGGGAGGGAGCGATCAGAAACTAGGGGGGAAGGGGGTTAGAATCACAGGCCAAAAACGGAATTTGTCAATACCAAATCTAAAAAAACTAGGTATATTGGATAAGTTCTATGGTTAGAGGGGAGGTGAACTACACGACTGTTCTTGGTTGGGTCAATCAAAAAAAGAGGGGGGCAGGAGAGGCCAAGGGGGGAGCATTCTTGGTGGGTGTCCAGTGGCAGTTTTTAAAAAATTTAACACCCCGAGAAGCATTTTAAAAAAAAACTAAAGAGAAAATATAAACTGAAGGGTCGGTCGACAAGAACTGCGGCCGGGGCCGTGACCCCTATGGGCATGTCGTCCTTTGCAGGGCAGAGAAAGAGGGCGGGGGGGGGGGTATTGGGAGAAAAGATGAGTTCCCCGCCTCGAAAGAAAGAAAAGCAAAAAACCAATGGGAGGAAAACTAGGCCAAAGGGGAAAAAGGAGTCAAGGGAATGGGATCCTTGTTTCTTTAAAAGACAAAGGTGAAAGTGAACCAACCAACAAACTTATTCTTGCATGGTGTCAAAAGGAAGAAAAAAAGCGATGTCAGGAAAAAGAAACCAATTTACACTGGTCAGTGTGAAAACACGCGGGTGAATTAAATCCGTCAAAACACGGCACGAGAACAAGGTCCTAAAAGGGGGGAAAGGGGGGGAAAAACAACACAGAATCGATTCTGACGAGCAAGTTTGCTGGGAAAGACCGGGCCGACGGAAAACTAGGCACCCACCTCGGGGAAAGGTGGGGAAAAGGAAGGGGGAGACCTTAAGACAACGCACGTAGTGGACAAAAAGGAATGAGAAGGGAAAAAATTTCGAAGACGAAAAAAAGTGAATGGGAAATAAGCAAGGGAGTATTCCATGAAACAATCATGTCACGGGGTAGGTCTACAAGCCTGAAGGAGATAGTGAGCCGCCATGCGAGTAGGTGAAAAAATGACCTGCCTGAGAATCGACGTCTTTGAATAGATGGGGACAGAAAGAGGGTATGAAGAATTGGGGGGGAGGGGAAAACTGCAACTTCGACTTGCCCGAGAGCCACGGGTATTGGGAGGGACTCCCCTTGAATCGGTGGGGATAAAGGAACATCCGAGCCTACGTTACTGAAGGATTAAACTTGGAAGGACGAAACGGGAACTTCTTCATTTGGACTAATAATTTTGTGAAAAGAAAAGCTACCCTCTAGTTGATCGCGGCAATAACTACAGGCACAGAACGTGTTCCGTGGGGAATCGGGAGGGGTCCCGGGATCGCCAGGACAAGAATCGAAAAGTGGGGTTCATTTACCAACTTCAGCGGCAAAAAAAGAAGGGGGGACAGAACTGCGTGGAATACTCGGGGACGGGGGGGTTGTGATCAGCTAAAAAAAACCAGAAAAAAAAAAGCGGGAAAAAACTCTTCCCTTAACTTCTGGGGTAAAAAAATTATGAGACCGTCGGTCGGTCCTCGGCGAGAACCCTTAAGAATCAGGGGGAAAAACTTTACAAAACCAGTTAAAGGCCGGCAAGAATACCCAAAAATGACGGTGTTTTCCAGGAAAAAAACGGGGGGGAAATACCCAAGGGAGGCTACGAACTGGCATTCAATCCCCGGGGGGGGGGAAGGAAAGAGGAGGTTAACCGTGGAACAAGTGGGAAAAAAAAGGCCTACAGAGCCGTCCGAGTATGAAGGGGGAAGGAAGGGATAGATGTTAAGGTGGTATATAACAAGTAAATAGGGAACGTCTTTGGTCCGGGGCGGGGGAGGGAGAAGGGTGCATAGGTTCTCCGGGGAATGTGTCGGAAAGAGTTGGTGAAGTTTGACCCACGGCACACTGGGGACATACCGGCAAGAGAAAAGAAATGGGGGGGGGGGGGGGGTTTCTGAGGAGCTAAATGTAAACTGGAGGGTGCCGTCATACACTAGTTTTTATTGGGGCAGAAAGTAAGGGAAAAAGAACAAGAACACAACACGAGGACTGATGTTCGATCAGCGGTTATTCCACGACCGGACGTCCTCCCCTTACAGCCTTTGTCCAAAAATGAACCGCTTGCCGTAGGGACAAGAATAACAGGAGGAGCAGTATAAACAGAAAAAAGGAGAGTCTCATGTTAACAAAACGAAAAAGCAGGACGCCAATCGTCCTGGGGGGGGGGAGGAAAAAGGAAAAGGGGCGCTGGGGGGGCTTCCCGGAACGAAGCAGGAGGCCTGGTTTGAGCTGCAAAACGGGGGACGGGGGAAACGGGAAGCAGGGAAAAGGGGTTTTTGGAAAAGTTGTCCTCCAGTCAACCGCAATACGGGAAAGCGCCGGAAGATTCGTGCAGCAGAAGAAAAAAAAAAAGCGTTGAAAGGTAATCAATTTGAAACAAAAAAAAGGGAGGATACCGCAAATATTAAACAATCCAACGTGGGCTAAAAGGAGGGCAGGGAATAAAACGAGGGACGAGGGGTAATGTTTTGCAAGAAAAGCAATTGGTGTAGAGGTGGGGAAGGGGGGAAAAAAAAGAAAAAGAAAGAAAAAGAAGGGGAAGGCAAGGGAAAAGCGGAAACCCGGAGCTGGAAGGGGGGTGGCACGGGAAATTACAAAAAACTGAATAAAATCGGGGAGGGATCTGAAAATTAGAAAGTTGCTGTTGCACAAAGAAAAAGCGGGTTGGAAAATAGGTTGATTGAATACGGCAGCATGAGGGGGGGGAGGGGGAAAATTGGGGATTGCACTAATCGGGGAGAAAGGAAAAGTGTGCATAATCATTGGTCCCCCAGTCGAGGCAAGGAGTGAAGTGGGTGTTGGCCATGACAAAGTGCGAAAAAGTTGCACGCATAGACTGAAGCAAAGGGTAAAAAGGGGGGTAGATAGGAAAAGACAAAATGGAGCCACGTACAGTGGCTCCTCTTGGCAAAAAACGCGGCCTTCCGTGAGAGGGCGAAGAAAACAAGAATAGGGTGAAATCAGACCCCAAAACCGAAAAAAAACAGGAAATTGTGGGGGAAAAGGGAGAATAGTGAGATCAAAAAAAAGACCTCATATAGCTAAAGGCAAACCAAAAAGGAAGGAGAGGGAAAAGAGGAAAAGGGGATATTTAGGAGAAGTAAAGGAGACCGGGCCAATTAAAGGGTGGGGAGACGCGGAGACGCAGGAAACTGAATTGTAGGTATACGGCGACGCAAGACTTCCAAGCAAAGAAGAAGGGACGGCTCTTCAAAGGTTGGGGACAGTCTCCGGCGGACTTCGGATTTGAGTTTAATTGTCCTACGACAAAGGGTGAAGTCCGACAGAAAAATTTGACCAAGCACCTTGGGTTAAAAAAGAAAAAAATGACAAAGGGAAACCCATTAACTAGAGGAAACAGTGGATCAAGAAGAATAGCTAAAAAAACCACAAAGTACCGAAGCTACAGGGACCTTGTCAGTTAGGGAAACGGGGCTCAAAAGGTGGACAAAGCAGGCGACAGAAAACTGGGGGAGTAACGGTTCGTGAAACAAGAGCGGTTCTTCAAAAGGTTTTTGGGCACATCCGGGATCCAGCGGGGAGGGAGAGGGTGACGGAAGTTGGGAAGGGGACTTGGAGGAGTCAACACCTCACTACAAAAACAACGCTGGGGTGGAAATGCAAAAACAAACCGGCAGGGCTGATCGGAAAGTCAGGGGTCAAGCAACCGGGGAGAAAAATTAAGGGGGGGAGAAGAAATCAAACAAAGTTTGCAATTGATAAAATGGGGGGGGGGGGCTCTGCTCCACACAACATCTTTCGGGAAGGGTCTTAAAGGAAAAGGGGGTGTTCACGAAAGGTGAGACAAATGAAAATATCGCTCGTTGTCAGAAGAAGAGATCAACGAGGAGAGCTGGTCCATGGAAGTTGGGACACCGAGGCATGACAACAGTATGCACATTATAGCAAACACGAGGGGAGGAGAAGTCGTTGTTTGGGGCTCCAAGTTAGTCGAAGGGGATGACAGACATCTTACCGAAATAAAAAAAGCAATCCACAGGGAAACAAGAGAAAGTAAGAGGAGAAGACTAACATCAAAAAAATTACCAAAAAATTTAGAAGGTAAGTTGGACAATAGGGAAAGAAAATAACAAATGGGAGGGAAAAAAATCGACCGAAAATGGTCAAAGATGGAGAAAAGAATAAAAGGAAAAATCGGGCGGTTTATGGGGCAGATGGGAAAAGGGGGGGGAAGGGGGTTTACATAACAACCGGAAGAGGAGAAAAGCCCGTGGCGAGATGACCACAAAGGATGACTCGGGCCCGTACCAAGTAGCTCAAGGGGGCAGAGAAAAAGTAGCCGAACGAAGCGGAAGGAAAAAAAGAAAGAAAGGCCTTAACTGTCCCCAAAGGGAAACGATACATCGTTCAAGGGGGGAAAAGGACATCAACGATTGGATCACGGGGGGAGAGGGGCATGAGACGGAACATAGGGTCTCGGCCGCCGAGGAATGAAAATCCTGTACTCTCTTCAGGACGGGGGGAAAAAGAGGGACGTCGGAAAGGCCGAGGGGGGGGGATCTGTCCAAAAAGGCAACTAGTTCCGCATGGGAGAAGAAAATCTCAGGGGCTTAAGGATTGCCACACGACCATAACAACAACAATGACCAGAGTGTGGGAACGGTAGTAATTGGGAAGACCGGGAAAAGAAGGTGACAGGGAACATAGAGCTTATTCTGGATTCATACCATCGGAGTTGGTTAGCAAATGGGGACGGAACGAAAAGGTCTCTGTACAAAAAAAACGGCCGCGGGGAAAAGGGTTACTGGGGTGAAGGCTTAAGGAGGTAGTGTAGACCAGAACGGGGGGGAGAAAAAAAAGTACTACAAAACCTATCTTCTAAATGCAACCCTGAAACCGTCTCAAAACCTCCCGTAGCTCGGGCAGGGGGGGAAGCTAAAAGGATGAAATCAAAATGTGGTGGATCCCCATAGGAGGAAGGGGGAAGAAAAATATTTCCTGCTGTAGCGCAATAAGGGAAAGAAGGGGGTGGAAGGGGGGGGTCAAAACCGCATCCGGAGCCGTCTGAAGAAAGAAAAAAAAATTGGAAGAATTGCACTGAAGTTACCCACATCCAATTGGAGGAGGAACGAATACCCACATCAAAAAACGAGATTGGAGACTTTGTCCCAAGAGAGAAAATGGGTGGTAGACTTTTTGCACGGATGGGTTGGATAAATGTGTCTGAGGAGACCACGTACCAGGAGGGGGGGGAGAGGTGTACACTTCGGAATTGGGGCGGGACCGGGGGGGGGGAGACAACTCGAAAAAAAAAAAAAAAAAAAAAAAAAAAAAAAAAGAAAATCGACTGTTGGAACTGACCGGAGGACATCTGGGGGCTTCAGGCAAGGACGGTCAACACGGTGTGGGGGCAACTTCAGTAACTGGGGAAGGGGGAGTCGAGCAAGAAGGGGGGTGGGCTTCCAAACCCGCATCATTTTTTGGGGGGGAAGTCCTGCGCCAGGGAAACTCCCAAGTTGCCAATGACGGGGGAAGAAGGGGAAAAAAAGAAACTCCTGGGTTTCTCGTGATCGGAGCGGGGTGAAGGGAAATGGGGAAGAAAAGCCATTGATCTCGGGCAGGGGAAAAGCAAGGGGAAGTGAAACGGGAACACTAAACTCGAAACCAACACCCCAGCGCTGAGAAAGAAGTAAGTGAAAAGAGGGCGGGGGGAGGGGGGTTATCGCCACACTTACCTCGTTAGGTGTAAGGGGAAAAAAAGGAGAAAAAGGGGCAACAGAACAAAAGAAATAAAATTCCGGGAGCGAAAAATAGGGCGGCAGGAAACAAACACAGGCAGGCAGGGGAAAAATTTGAGACGGCCAAGGGGAAAAACATGGAAAAAAAACAGTGGGAGAATACTCATGATAACAAGATGGGATACGGGAGGGGGGAGAAACCTGGGGGCGAATGGATTGTGAAATTGCGGGCACAGGGCAGAGGGCAAGGTGGGGGAAGAAAAATTGAATTAACCCCTTCAGGGACCATGGGAAGCCATTGGGAGGGGGCGAAAAAAACGCTTTGGGGGGGGGGGTGGATTCCGGGTTACACCAACTCCTCCAAAAAAAAAGTAAAACGCAAGGGGGAAAAAGGCAAACCCTCGCTTTGGTGGGGGGGGGTACGAAGCTTCAACACTATCCTGAACGGCAGGGAGCAAGATCGCGTACTCCAAGAGAAAAGAGGGAATTGAAAGAGGGGGGAAAACGGCCCAGATTTCACCATCACCGGACTCTAGGGTCAAGGAAGAGTGGAACGCTTCTTGCCGCAAACGGGGAGACGGGGGACACAGAACGGACTCTGGTCAGGAACTGGTATGGGGGAAATCCACTGGAAAAAAAAAAGGGGGCCGCGTATTTGAAGGAACCATCAAAAGGAAGAAAACGGGAAAAAAAAAATTTGAAGTGGTGGGGTGACAAGATTTCCCGTATTTGAAAAAGACTGAAAGAGCGGGGAAAAAAGGGGGGGATCCAGCTTGCAAGATGAGACCAGCCTTGTACATTATACTTCAGGGGGAGGGGTGGGGGACTCGGGGGGGAAAGGAAAAAAATGTTTTTTTTCAGAATCAAAAAAAAATTCAACAATAAAAAGGGTAACGT
>Ga0179591_1277407_pt1 | contig 13797 bp, 17 predicted proteins | sample CZOMad2_1_08_16f_FD_182891 | JGI IMG/M metagenome (GOLD analysis project Ga0179591, IMG submission 182891) | Vadose zone soil fungal communities from Angelo Coast Range Reserve, California, USA - CZOMad2_1_08_16fungal (PacBio error correction) | ecosystem: Environmental > Terrestrial > Soil >...
ACAAGAAAGGCGGCAGGTAAGGGAGAATAGCCTGGCACAGCAAAAAGAACTGCCGAGTACAAACCAAAATCCATGAACCCTCAGGAGAGTAAAAAGAGGAAATACCAATGAGGGTTGTGACCCGCGAATCACGGGAAAGGTAGAAACGCTGTCTAAACACATCCTTTGGAAAGAGAGAAGGAGGAAATCAGAAGAAAAAGGGACGGGATCTAAGGAAGGTTTCGTCACGACATCAAAAAACCTCACACGGGCAAAGGATTGCTCTTGCTGAGAAAAACAAGAAACAAAAGTGCTGGGCTAAAGGAACACAGGGGATTGCTAAAGTAAAGAAGAGAGGGGGATGCGAGAAGAGGGCTAGGCGAGTCTGGCCCTATGCGCTGGTATCGCAGCAACTTCCGCCAGAAGGAAAAATCTAACTATTATACGCGGGAAGGAAAAAAAAGCGCTGTGGAGGAAAATGGAATGCTTAACCGCCATTTTCCCTTGCTTAAGAATGCATAGATGAAAACCCGGAGAGTCATAAACGGGTGTGTGAAAATCGCCAGACCTGTCCGGCTGCATTCCAGCCATGTAAGGCACCTAATTTACTCTGGGGGAGGAAAATCTGAAGGAAGGCCAGCGGGAGGGGGGCGGACATCGAGCGCAAGAATCCTGAAGGCCAGACCTTCCCACACTCTCTGTAATGAGAAGGGCATCACGTCATCTCACGGGAAAGAGGAAAAAAGAGTAACTCGAGGAAAGGACTAGGAAAATCAAGGACATGGGCCATTCGGCGACGAACCCTCCGTCGCGCACTGGCTGGGGGGGGGAGAACTCAATCACCAACTACTACGAAAAGGAGCGCTTTGTCTAGGAAAAAAAAAAGTGGAGGAAAGGTCAGGGAAGAAAGCGCAAGGGACTGGAAAGAATCCAGGGCGCTGGGCAAATCGACACGTGAATCCCCGCCGACAACAAGCGAGATCGATGGCGGAAAGAAACGTAAAGGAGAGGGAAAAAACAAAAGAGGAAAAGAACACCATAAAAAAACCATAAAAGATGAGGAAAGATCTCTTGACCTGTGACTGTCTGCTGCTGACGGATTGGGGAGAGTGGATTTATACAATCGTCGACCAAAACAATCCTACGGCAATGCAAGGGAAAAAAAATGCTGGAGAAGAACAAAAAGGGGGATCGCTGGAAAAAAGGGAAAGAAGTGAAAGGATGCCAGGTTTATGCGCCATCGTCGTCGACTAACGCATACAACATCACTGAGGAAATCGCGGCGCTGTGGTCCGAGATGAAAAAGAATCAACACAGAGATTTCCAGGGCCGAAATAAAAAAGCAGGAGAAGAGCATCCAAAAAACACACGAGGAAGAAATCTAGAGTCCTTCTCACGAGAAAGCAGAAAAGGAAATCGCCAGGTCCCAAAAAGAAACATTAAAAAACTAAAAAAAAAAGAACGGAAGCATGTAGAGACGAACAAAGAGAGACCCAGGCAAGCCTCATTCCAGCAGCGCACTTCACGACGAAACCCAGGCGTGGCGAAGAGACGGAAAAGAGGACGTAGGCAGAGGGAGATTGGTCGAAACGAGCTTGAACGGCATCAAAAGAGGAAAAACACCTTGCCAAAATCATCAGCCCATTCAGAAGTAAAAGGGAATCGGTCCGAACGAAAGGAAAGTGCAAGGAAAAAAGCGCGGCAGACAGGCAAAAGCAAAGAGCCACTTCAAAGACTAACAGGAAGATGACTGGAAGGGAGGAAGGTGGCAACTCAAGCATCTAAAGGTGCAGCACCCTTCGGCTCGATGTCTAAAAGGAGAAGGAAAAAAGGGAGAGGGAAGACAGCAAACTGGCTAAGGGGAATCAGGTCAACCCAACAAATACACGAGAAGAAAGGGTGGAGTGATGGAATGAAGGGGGGACAGGGTAGCTATAGAGAAAGAACTCAGCTACGTCAAGTCTCGGGGGAGAAAAAAGTAAAATTACGAAAACCTTAGAAGAGAAGGGTCAAAGGAGTCGCGGGAGAAAACATACGTGGAGGGAACAGACAAATCGAGGAACGTCAAGCAAAAAAGGAAGGAAAAAAAAGAGAAAGATAGGAAAAAACCAAGAGCAAACCAGAAGAAAAGAACTTCGAAGAAAAATAGGAAACCAAAAGAGGTGCTTACTAACAGAAAAAAGGGCTCCGTTGGACGCGTACTTTGGGGAAGAAAAGGAAAGAAACGAAAGGAGGCTGCAATCTCCTTATACAGTGTCGCGAAGCAACTACAAAGGTGATTAAAGCAAGAGGTAGAGATGAAAACTCGAGCAAACAAGGAAAAAGCGTCCAGAAAGGGGGGGTCCAGCTCAGAAAAAAAACGCGGAATTGAAGAAAAATGATCATCACTGGTCACTAAAGGGGGCCGAGGTTTCGGGCAGTGGACGAAAAATGAACGCTGGAAAAAAGACCTTTACCGTGTGTAGAAGGAGGGGTGGGAAACGAAGGAGAAGGAAAGAAAAGGGGGGGAAATAGGAGGACAAAAAAGCTGTTTATCATTCCCCTGAAAAAAAGTGTAATCGCCGTTCACTTTAAAAGGGGAAAAAAAAAAAGGGAGAAACGGAAAGAGGGGTAAAACGAGGGGATGAACTAGGTAAGCAAAAGAGGGTGTCTTGAAAGTGCAGACTATCGCAGAATAAGCACAGCCGCATGCAAGGAATGAAGTCGAGAACACAACCACTGAGGGGAAAGAAAAAAGGAAAAAGAACATGCCAGGGCGTCTCAAGAAAGAGGAAAAAAGGCAGAAAAAAAAAACCGATGCATCCAAGAAAGAAAATCCCAATTGCCCCGAAAAACGGTAGAAGAACCGCGGAAGACTCATGCTTTTGTGGGCACAAAAAAGGAAAGAAAGACGTGTACAAGGAGGAAGGGAAGAGAAAAACAAGTGGAGCCCAAAGGGAGACACAACCCAGCCTCGGAGGAGGTGGAGCGAAACAGAAAACCCTCCTAGAAGGTAAGGAGTGAGCAGAGGATTTCACGGGGCTAGCACGACAAAACTACTGGGCAAAAAAGGATGAAAAGGGTGCGGATCAATCGTCAACCTTGAATAGGAGAGTGTTAGGCGCATTACAACCGCAGTGAAAGGGGAGAGGGAAAGGAGCTGTGAGGAGGCGGAAGGCAGGGAGGGTCCAACAGCCGACAACGACCTGAGTAAGAGTCAAGAACGAAATGAAGGAAAGTCCATTAGGAAAAAGCATGGGGGTTCAAGGGGGTTATCAGAAGTGAAGGACTAAAAGTCTCTTACACGGGGGAAGGAAGCGCGGGGTGGGAAGGACGCAGTCAAAGAAAAAAAAAGGTCAAGCACCAAAATTGGAAAGAGGGTTCTGAAAGGAGCCTCTTGCTATGGAAAGACTGTGCAGTGGGGAGTGCTCAAAATGGTGAAAGTGAAATAAGGGGGACGACAAACAATACAAAGAAGGTAAGCAAACTTGATCAAACTCAGAAATGATGAGAACCGATTCAAAGGACTCTCTAGACGAGAGGAAAAGCTAAGAAGACTATTGAGGTGCAAATCGGTGCCAATACAGTCTCAAGGGCTTTGTGGGTCACTCACGAGATTGCTCTACAAGGAAGAAGTCCATTTCAGAGGGAGACGACCAGGTGAGTAGTAACCCGAAAGGATGGCGAGATTCCGAGGTGTAAAGGCACCACGAAAATTTAGAATCTCATGAAAAAAAGGAAGAATTGCTAGGCAAAACCGGAACATTGAAGGACAGAGGAGGGATTGACGCAGACAGAAAACTTCCAATTGAGGAAAGGGAGAGCTAAACTTAGGGGAGATGGGAGATGTGAGGGGAGGGAGATTGAGCTTCAGAAGGAGACCACACGGAAGGACCTCTGCCTAAGAATTTGCAAGGGGGAAAAGAAAAAAGTTAAGAAAACAGAAAAGGGGGTTCGCAACTTTCTTTAAAAAGAAAGGGGGAGCTGGGGGATGGAGTACAGGTGGTGCACGCACTTGTCTTCGGACTCAAAGATCTCCGCCAAAAGGTAAGTTTCCTCGAAGCGGTCCTGGGGGTAAAGACTGATATCAGCCGGGAAGGAAAGGATGAAACGTCTAGGGGTAACGGGAGGCATGGGGAATGGAAGAGGGAGGCCCGTTGAAGGGAGAGAGAGAGAGAAACAAACAAACAAAAAAAAAGGGGGGAGAAAAGGGAAGAAAGTGGAAAGGGTACGATCCTCTGAGAAGGGGCGAACGACTTGAGGCACGAAGGTCCAAAGCGGCGTATACCTAGAGTCAACCCCGCCGTCGAAGAAATCTCATTGGGGGGGCTGATAGATTAAAGGATACTATCAAGAGCTCAGTAACAAAGGGGGATTCCATCGAAAAGAGAACGAAAACTAAGAAGGAAGACGTAACATGTTCCGCACGTCAGGACGTCCGGCAAAGTGGTCGATAATTGAAGAAAGAAGAGAGTCCACCAACGAAGCAGCAGCCAAAAGGCAACCCATGGAAAGGGATGAGTCCAGAAGGAAGATTTTGAAAAGAAGGGGATAACCAAAGAAGCACATGCAAAAGTCGAAAAATGCTCAACGGATTAGTGGCAGCGAAGGTAAGGGTGGGGTGTCCCAGAGGGTCCAAAAAGGAACAGAGGGAGACAGCCCCAGGACGGCAGGTAGAAAACGCACATTGAGAGACGAACAAACAATCTAAAATTTCTGGAGGAAAGGGGGAGAAAATCGTCGCACAAAAAAAAAACCAGCACGGTTGAGAGGAGAAGGGGTCAAAAAGAAAAAGGGAAGCTCTTACCTCACGTAAAAACTCTTGAGGCAACATCTCGAGACGAAAGAAGTTAGAAAAGAGATCTATAAAAAAGAACGGAAATTCCGAAGAAGGCTTTCCCAGATGAAGAAGCAACGAAGAGAAATAAAACTGAAGCAGGAAAAAACGCAATGATTTTGCAAACGAAGGCTGTAATGCAAGACACCAGGACGCCGAAGGATCGTCACCACCCGGCTGCAGCGCAAGGGTGTCAAGGTTATGGGCCCTTCAACAATTAAGAAGAACTCAAAGGAAAAAAACAGGAAAGCGAATGAAAGGGCTTCAGCGAGAAAAACGCGAGAAATATCAAAAACTGACGGGAGTACATACAAAGCATGCCTAGATACCAACGGGAAAGAAGGTGCACACGCGATCCAATTTGTCAAGGAAGCACCGAAGAAAAGTTTAACAAGTGAGTCACAAAGAAACGAAAAATGGTGAGAGGAAGGAATCCAAACGGTCGGGTCATTGGGAGAAACCTGGAAATCTCTGGGGGAGACATGTCCCTTGTATATCTTGCTGAAAGGAGGGGCCGAACGAAGAACCGAGGGAAGGTAGCATTAGGAGAACAAAGTCTTGGGATCTCGGAACCCAAGATAACCGTAACGCCTGCGGGCGCGGACAAAGGGACCAGAGGGGGGAAGGGCACTACCCTCAATGGTGAAAAAATGGCTGGTTAAAAAGGAGGTGGGGGAAAACCGCGGAATCGAAGGGTTTCTGGCAGTGAAGGAGAGGCCGCAACCCCGATCGCCCAGACAGCCAATGCATAATGTGAATCGAAAAAAAAAACAAACGAGGAGGAAGAGATTAATTAAAAGACAGAGGCGGGACAGCGCAAGTGGAAAGGAAGAGTCATTTGCACGGAAGAAGGGAAGAGTCAGAGAAAAAAGAACCACTGCAGGGGGGCCTGAGGCCCGAGTTTGGGGGGGGACAAGGCGGGAAAAGGCACGCGTTAGAGAATGCAGTAAGAAAAACAGCCTTTGAAAAGCGGCAAAGCAGCAAGAAACCTGGCGGCGCAGGTACAAACAAAGAAAAAAGAAAAAACAAGCTATAAAATTTCCTGATGGAAGGAAGAGTTTCAAAGGAATGCCCCAACGCACTCCAGAGGCATGGAGAAGGGCGCTGATCCCGGGTGCTGAAACGTCAAACGTTAATAGGAGCGTTTGAGGAGCGAGAAAAAGAAAAAAGTGTCAGGCGTTCTTCAAAAAAATATGTCGCTCGGGCGGCGCAGGATTGCCAAGGCAAAGATACCACTTGGGAGTAAAGGGCCGGCGGGAAAAATGGGAGCAAAAGAAAAGGCAGGGATTCGCCCGCCATTAAGTGAGGGAGAGAAGTGGAGACTAAGTAGCGGCGTCTCTGCAAACTTTTGTGCCGAGCTCACATCGGCGGAACTGTCGCTGGGGTCGCCTTACAAGGTAGTCAAGCCAGGCAAGGTTGGGAAGGGTGAGGCCGCAAGGCGTCCCTCGTGGGAGAGAATGGGTCGACTCCGGGGGAAAGCAACTATTCCTTAAAAAAGGAAGAACACTGCGCTGTAAACAGAGGCATAACGGAAGGGAAACCTCGCACGGGCGGGGAGAATCGGGGAAAGGGAACTGTTGAAGCCAGGCCTAAAGGAAAGGGGACTGGCGCTAACAAAGCGTCTCTCCGGTGGAGGTGGGGGGGGTGCGCCTGCAAAGTGAGAACAACACGCGAGTCTTAGAAAATATGGGGAGTAAAAAGACTGGTAAAATCGGGGGCACTGGACTTTGCAGCTCTAATCCGAGGGGAGACGCCAAAAAACGCCAGGAGCCGTCATGCAACCCCAAAGATGGCGCAGTTTCGAAAAAAAATACAAAAAAAAAAAGAGAGAAGCACGCGGGGGAGTTGGACGGAGAAAGCCCTAACTGGAAGGGACTTCAAAAAAATCTTCAGAGAGTTCTGATAGAATGCCATGGTTGCATAGAGGGGCTGGCAGGTGGTGGTGGCGATAAGTCGTGAACGCCAAAAAGCACCAAGGCAAGGGAACACTGGCACGGGATGCTGATTACAACAAAACTGTGGGCCCTTGAGAGGGGGGCGGCGAAAAAGGGGGAGATGGCGCCGGGGGAGACGCTGCGCCCTCCTTGGGACAAGTTAACAAAGGAAGATTCTCAAAATTGGAAATAGGAACAGAGGAGCGGCGGATTTTTCCAGAAAAGAACCGCCGTGCTCTTCACAGAGTGGAAGAGGAAGGGGGGGAGTCAGGGCGCGCCCGTGGGAAAGAGATCGATTCACAAAATGGGTCATGAGATACTCAAGACTACGAGGGAGAAAAGCAAAGGCCCTGCCGCCAGGAAAGCGGAGAGAAGCAGGTGGAAAAGGAAACCAAGCGATGCGCTTCAGCCATTGTTGATGTGAGGAAAGTTCGACTACAATGCATGGCAAAGTGCGCTCTCGGCCGAGCGTCCGACACGACAACTGACCCAAACTGCACACGCGAAAACAAGTGGGGAAAAGAAGGTGACAAAGGACCGCCGAGGTGAGAAAGCAGCCAAAAAAAAACTATCCAGCATCAAGGACACATCAACTGCACTTATATCGGGAAAATCGCGGAAGAGAGTGGGAGGACAAGCACGCGTAAACAGAGCCAAAAAGGAAGGGCAAACAAATAAGCTCAGGATAAGACGAATATCACGGGGAGTAAAGCGCCACATGAAGAGATCAAAATCCGGAGAGGCTTAAAACCCCAAAAAACGGCGAACAGGACCTGGGGAATTGGGGCGAAAGAAATTGCAACCCAAACAAAAAAAGTCGAGAAGGATGGGTGGGCGGCCGGGGGCGAATTCAGGAATAGGAGCTTCCGCGCGGCACAGAACACGGCTCAAGTCGGAAAGTAACGGGACGTATGATTACATACAGTACACGGTGGGGGGAAAATCGGAGGGACTCGGAGAAAAGAAGCAATCAAGAAAGGACAACAATCACATTCATACGGAAAACAAGCATCGTGCCGAAAACCAGCGAACTCCTGAGGTGACCGAGCTGCAAAAACACGCCACCAGCTAAAAGGCGGATCTTCACCAAAAAAAGGGCTGCACAGCCGTTTCACGACTGTTAGTCATCGCGCTAAGCAAGGAAAGGGCGTCAGCAGGCATCGCCGACAGCACGAAGAGAAGAAGTAGATGAGAGCCCATCTACAGAAGCCTTCCTAAAAAAAAGAAAAAGCTCAAAACAGGGCCACAAACGACTCGCCGCGGTTCCGCATCAAACTACAGTATGGGGGAGAAAAGGAGCAAACAGGTGATACGAAGGATCAAAAGAAAAAAAATTGGCTTGCGTGGGGCTAAACAAAAGCAAGGGAAAGACTGCACAACCCGGTAGACGGTGGTCCGAAAAAAGCTCAGAATAAACGAAAAGGGGGGGGGTAGCTGTAGAGGGGACGCAAACCGTCTGTTTTGCTCCCCCGGTCATAACTAACGGAGCCGTGCTTCCCGCCGGGTCCCACAAAGAACAGCCCGTTTTACCGAAACCAAGGGAAGTGGGGGGGGGGTTCGCGGAGGTGGTAACGAATCAGCTGGTCTCTGGGCAGGCAAGTCATGGAAAGGCCTTAGCTCAAAGCCGCAGGGGGACAGGAATAAAAGAAAAAAAAACAAGGGAGGGAGGAGGAAATAGAGAAGGCAAATGGCATGCGGGCGCGCATAGGACATAGGCTCAGAAAAACCGATCCGCAGGAAAAATAAAAAAAAAAGAAGGGAAACCCTACCACAACACCTCTGCCTTCTCCGTATTGGGACCGCGCGGAAGCGGCGGACGTAGATGACCGGACGCGATAACACGCGACGAGCAAGACAAAAATCAACCTCAAATTCAAAAAAGAAAGAGGGTTCTGGCAGAAATCCAGCAGCCCGCTCTACAGTCCCAAGAAGGGATTCAGCTTTCACGGGGCTGAGCCAAGACTGAATAAATAAGAATTGAGACCAAATCATTGGGTCCGTCAATTACATATGAGGTAGGGGGTGATAGAGAGGTACAAAAACGGAGAGGGAGGGAGGGCTGCTCGCTGGTGAGAAAACGTATTAAAAGAGTACTCCTAAGTCAAAAAGAGAAGAATTATCGGTAAGGGGCCAGAGAAAAAGGGACTACAGGCGAATGGCCTTCTGACTCCCCGCCATTTCCGGGCTGAGAGCCGTTAAATCGCGACACCGGCGTGTGCCGGGACCAGCGAGAAGTTTGATTGTGACGACCTTGCATTTCAGAAAAGCAGAGGTTGTACGATGTCTGGGCCGATCACGCCTCTGGTGCGGCCCTGCTTTGGACGGTCGCCAATCTATTAGGAAGGCAGAATAAGGAAGTAATTCACACTACTTGAGAAAAACGTCCTGCATCACGGCCTATCACGGTTCCTCTCCGGCGCCACGCGTCGAGGGACGTCGACAGCGCTCTATGCACGCCCATGTGTCCTCTAAAAAAGCCAACGACCAGGGGAGGGGGTGCCGGAAGGCTGCGTAGCCAACTAACGTAAGAGGGGCGAGCTGTTGGCAGCGACACAGTGCGGTGAGAAACCGTCTCTCGCAGCCGGCTGGGCGCTCTATCCGGTAAGACCGAATCGCCAAAAAGGGAGCCTCGCAGAAAACCATCTAATTCGCCTTTCGATGGAGCAGCAGCGCGGGGCGTGTGCAGAGGGACGGAGGTGAAACAAAAACATCGTCCAAACGACGTGACGGCTGGGGCTGCGTTGCCTGTCTTGGTCGCCGGGCCTAATGGAATAGGCCGCGCTACTAAAAGTGAGCGTCCGGAAAAAAAACGATGACAAAACCAGTGTTGCGCTTGGCAGGGGACGCGGGCTGGAATTGGAGGGCGCGTCGATCCGGTTCGCCTTCTGACGGCGGGCGAAAGAGCAAGCTGAGTCCTCAGCGCTGTGGAAAAATCGTAATCAAAGGGGAAAGAAGGGGAGATTCAAGCGCTGTAATCTTAAGGTCCTCCGTGTAAGCGCCCGAGAGGTGAACGAATCTCTACAAAAACGGGAGAGGAGGGATCAGCCTTCGGAAGCGGAGAAAGACCGCGGCAAAAGTCCACATCGCGATGAGAAAGAAATAAGGGAAGGAAGGACGCAAACCACGGGGGAGGTGAGAGAAACTTCATCAGCAGGGGATGGGAGAGGAGGGGTCCGCGGATGCGGAGCAGAAACAGGTCACAGGAACAGGGGTAACAAAAGGCAGCAAACAACCAGGATGTATCAAGAAGTCCGGTCAGGCAGAAGAGCCTCGGCAGGGGTCACGCACTTGTAGAAGCGAAACCACAAGAAAGACTCACCAGAGAAAAAGGCCGCAGAAAGAGTGAAAAAAGCATCTCGTGAAAGGAACCAGCCCGCAGAGGCGCTCAAAGCGCCGGGAGGGGGAGACGATCAGTGGCTGAAAGGCTCAAAAAAAGTCCGGAACGTTAGGAACATCACCGAAGCGCTGAGGAAACGGGGGCTCGCAGACGCATGCGGTCGGCTCAGGCACAGCCGAGCAATGCTAGTGAAACATAAGCAGCACAAACAGCAAAGCGAATATAAAACGCATCATGTCCGCGATCGCTCCGCGACGTCAACGGCCGGGCAAAGTGACAAGGCCGGGGGGAGGGAATGCAGGAGAAAGCGCGTGAATGCGGCAGGGAGGCAGGAAGACGGTGTCCTCGACAATGGCGACAAAAAAAAAAAAGAATAACAAAAAGTAGGGAGAGGGACCGCTAACCCCGGGAACCAACGCCTGCGTGCCAGAATCGGACGGCGAACACCTGGGACGCGAGGGACGTTCAACAACAGCGGTTTTTTTTTTTTGAAGCGAAGTTAAAAAATTGGAGGCCTTCCCGGACCGAGAACGGAAATCGGGGGCGGGCCAGGCAAAGAGACACCAACAAAGCCAGATCAGTTAGATAACGCAGCTAAAGCGCTGAACTCCGCAGAACCAGCGCAATCAGGGACCGCAACCCCCCGCGCCGGTTGTCACCGCATAACAAAAAAGAAAATGTGACGACATAAGCACCAGTTATCCGAGATCAACAGACGTGTGCGGCGGGGGGCGCAGCCGAATCGCGAAGCAACTCTTTGGTGTAGAGCGGGGAGGCGATGTCGCCAAAAGGGGGGAAAAACACGCCGACCCATAGCTGCGGTTACGCTTGGGCGCAAGCTTTGTTATCCGTCCCCGTCCAGTATGGGGCACGGGCGCCGGTCAAAAAGACAAAAGATACGAGAAGCGGTGAAAACGAACGGAGAGGGGGCCAATGGATGTGTCGCTGTGGCCGCATCGTGTTTCTCGGCAGGCAGCCAGCGCAGGAAAGAAAAGGGGAAGCCCAAAAAAGACATGGAATTAAAAAGCTGAAAAGGGGAGAGGAAAAGAGAGAGCTTAATTCCATGGCATGCGCGGCAAGCCGCATAGGGATAGGCTTGCACGCAAGCAGGATTCCGAGTAAAAATCCTAAAAAGCCAAGGTGTACACTCCTTCTTTGGCCAGAACCTCCCGCCCGGCTTTGGACCGGCCGGAAAGCACGAGGACAGACAATTGGGGGGGAACGAGAACACATCCTGGAGCAGAATGAAACAGCCCTCACACTGGAGGGATAGCGTCGTTTTTCGCGACACACTCGACCCGCACGTCAATCAAGAGAGGATGACAAGTTGAGGGGGGGGAGACCCCAAAACAAAATGAAGCAGAATGGTCGAAGGATCATGGCGTCACCTTAAGATTTCGAACTGGTGATCGCGCGAACCGCGCTAGGCGGAGTGAGGACCATGTGCGCATATTCGAGAAGAACGAATGCAAAAGGCCCCGCGCAGCTAAAAAAACGGGGAAGACGCCGCCCTGTCTAAAGGCGATTGCCGTTGCCTTTCCGTGAAGGAGCGGTAAAGTAAAAGACAAAAAAGAGCCGGTTTCCGCTCTCCCTCAATCTGGGCGCTTTTCGCCTAAAAGCACCGCAGGAGTGGAAGAGGTGAGGGGCGAAAGAACGGGAAGTGTAATGCGTTAGGTTGGCGGCGCCCAAAGGGGGACAAGTCAACTAATTAAGAACTGTACTACAAAATCTCGTGTTCTCAAGGGAGCAATAAGGGAGTCACGAGCCCAGACTAGATCGGGACGGGGCGACGTACTATGCGAAATGGCGCGAAACACATCAGAAAACTTGCTTTGGTTGACACGCCAAAAAAAGAAACAGAGAAACGGCCAGGGGAGGCGCTGTTGCGAGACGCCAGGGAGTTGTGGACCGCTTGCAAGCCATCGCGCCGACGGGCGCAACTCGACGTGGCAAAAAAAGCAAACATCTCAAGGAAAAAACCAATCAAAAAAAAAAGAAGGTGGACGAGGCTATGAAGCGCTGCTGGCGGACCCGCGCTTCGCCAGCACACCCCATAGGAAAATAAAAATGTCAAATCGAAAGGGCTGATTGATTAGAAAAAAAACTTGGGGCTCTGGTGCTTTCTCAGTAGTAGTACCAACTCGCAGAGGAATACTCCGTCACAGCGTCTGTCAGCTCGGGAGAGATTGGAGACTAAGAAAGGTTTCGCGCCTTCTGATAAGAACAATCACGCATTCTCCGCCAACAATCCTTCCAGACGCGGACTGTGCCTCGTCATCTGCCGCCTCACAGCGATGTGGGCTGATAATTCAGAGAAGGGGAATAAGCTCAAGATCAAAAACAACCAAAACGATGGAAATAGATAAGAAGAGAAAGTCCCTCACGGCGCCCGACCCTTCAAAGACGCCTGCAGCCCCAGTCCGGGGATCCGGCGGCGAACAGCGATCCCTCCGGCCGTCAGAAATTTCAGCTTAGGAGAACGGGAAGGAGAAAAGTGCTAACAGAAAACCGTTGACGAAAGCGCCCATCCACTTCCAAATAGGAACGTCCAGCGCTAACAAATGTGGTCCTACAGGGTTGCACTGGCAGACGGGCCCGCGGCGAGGTTGTCGAGAAAGACTCACCAAGCAACCACGCAAAAAGAAGCAAAAAAAAAATTCAAACGCCGAAGTACGAAGACTGTCCAAAAAGGACTAGTGTGTCTGTGACCAGCAGGGCTCAGCCGACACGGCTGCCTACCCTCGAAAAGGAGAGATGGGAGATCCATTTGGAGATGGGGTTCGAAAAAACGAGAGAAAAAGGGGGCGACCAGGACCTAAGAAAAGTGTCGCCGCAAAAGCCAAGTCGACTACAGCACAAATGTCTCTACCGGAGTGGGTGCGGACGCACAAACACAGCGCGGACTGTCGCGGCCAAGGTTTCCTTAGGAAGAAAAATCCTTCTAAAAAAAGAAAAAAAGCAGTGACATCACGCGCCAGCGAGGAACGTACGATGCGTGATGCAGGCGAAATTCGTATGCGGGGAAGCCTCAGTAAGTGAGTAACGCCAGAAAACATTCTCAAACAACAACACAAAAGCAGTGCACAAATCAGGCGATGGCCCGAACCATCTGACAAAACCCGCCGCGGTAGAACGAATCGGTCAAGAACGCCAGTAGGAAATCGGCAAAAAAACGGGGAAAGGAGCCGTCGATAGAGGACATCTCTCAGACCAAATAGGCGGGACGCAGCAGGCGGAAGGCGGCGCCCCAGGGGATCAAAGGTCGGTGGATCTAGACCTCATAAAGAAAACTCAAAGAGGAAAAACGAAACTCGCCTCGGTTCAGCAAGATACAAGAGCGCAGTATGTCAAAGGGGGCGACAGCAAAAAGGGAGCAGACGAAAAAGAAAGCAACGTTTCTGCTGGGCTCAGACACGGGAAATAGCTGAGCCTCCCGTGACCGTGTAAGGCTGTGAGATTCAAAATCCTAAAGCGAAAACATGGTTATGAGGGAGACATTGGAAACCGCTAAACATAGTGTTTAATCAAAATAAAGCCCCCGTTCATCTAACATACCAGGAACAGTGCGAACCATAACACCACGGCTAAGGCCCTACGTGGTAAAAGAAAGCGGGCCCTGCCCAGAGGGGGGGTCATGCTTGTGCAGCGGCTGAGAAACGGAAGAGGGCGGGCTTGGAGAAAAGATGTGCTGCGTGGCGCTCACTATGCTGCGGCGCCACGCCGCAGGCGGG
>Ga0179591_1263714_pt1 | contig 13794 bp, 20 predicted proteins | sample CZOMad2_1_08_16f_FD_182891 | JGI IMG/M metagenome (GOLD analysis project Ga0179591, IMG submission 182891) | Vadose zone soil fungal communities from Angelo Coast Range Reserve, California, USA - CZOMad2_1_08_16fungal (PacBio error correction) | ecosystem: Environmental > Terrestrial > Soil >...
CGAACAACAAAATAAAAGCTTGTTTCTTGGAGCCCCCAAACATAGGATTGCCCCTCAAGTCCTACACTCCTGGGAAAGTTATCGCACTCCGTCGCCTACGTTTGTAAGAAGAAACAGACCCCATGGCAGACTGTGGAGCCATTCATAAAACCAGCCCTCGGAAGACTTATTCCCAGGGACCTTGGCGAGTAAGAGGATGCCAAAAAAAAAACTGACCCGTGCACTGTACTCAACTGAAGATATGGAGTATCCACTTCGGGGGGGATCCTTAAGTCTCGGTGGTGGACGGGGGAAAAGAGCGAAGGGGGGTAAGCTGTCAAGAACATGTGTGCACTAGAGCTAAATTCCTTTGGAGGCCACAGTCTGAAAAGGAGTCCAAGGGTTTGCACTGAGACATGCAAAGGAAAAAAAGATGAAAAGGGGGAAGAGTAACGCGAGTCAGTTCAGAGGTCATCCTTTTGGGGGGGGAGATGGATCGGAATCAAAATTGTCAGGGAAGGGGGGGAAACATGGCTCGGCGAAAGTAACCCTGAGGGAAGAATGACCAACTTGCGTGTTATACTTGAAAAAATACAGGTTCTACTATGGTACTCGAACACTTCAAAAAAGATCTGGGATACGCATAAAGGAAAGAACCGACTATGGGGCGTCCAACTGGAGGGAGGACCCAGGGGTCGTGCCTTATGACGGCTAAAATAAAAAGTTCGGGGGAGAAGGGGGGGAGAGAAACTAAGAATAAAGAAATAACGAGTCGGCCCGACGGAATTTACGGACGGCAGACCACGGTAACTCCATTTGGAGTGAGGGGCGTATGTCAACTAATCATGGTATATGGTACTAATTTAGCAGTATGGAAGTACGAGTTGAACGGGATCATGGGGGTAAAGGCCCTTGGCCCAAATTCAATTGGGAATCTTGGGGGGGAAAAGAAATGGAGGGAACGACAACAAGAAAAGGCATTTTGGAATTTACGAAATAGCATGACCCACTGGGAATTCTTCCAAGACACAAAGCCCCAGACAAGGGTCATACACAAGAAAACTGCGAGTAGGGTTAGGGCAAAACCCGAGATTAGGTCATGGGGGTTAAAATATACTTTGCGTAGCATTTGGGGGAAGGCGATAGCTTATAACACTAAGAGAAAAAGTTGAGAAAAAGGTTATCGTTATAGGGGTGGAATGACAGAATAAATCGGTTATCAGGGGGAAACTGAACAGTAGTTCATTGATGAAATTAAATACTTTAAGGAAAATTGTCGTAAAGGGGGTGTTATGTTTAGGAGATTGTGACTGGCCTAGGGGAGAAGAAGGAAAGTCTAATAGAGAGGTTGGGTGGTGTTCCGGTGGGGAGCTGTCGTAAAAAGCTTGGGGAGAAGGGGAAAAGAAATTTTAAATGGAATATGTGGTATGAGAGGCAAATGTAGACCTCCTTTGTCCGAGTGGAATGCCAATTCAAAAGAGAAGTGGGGGAGTCCAGGTAGAATAAAACAAATTAAATACCGTGGTCAAAGCACAGGGACAGGGGCAAGAAAGATATGCAAGTGTCCATGTCTAGAGAATTGGGGGGGGGGGGGTTGGAAGGAAAAGGGTTAGGTATATGTCAAGCTACTTGCTCAAAGAAAGTGTGAATCAACAACAAAAAAAGTGAGGAGGAAAAGAGCAAACCTGAAAGCCAGCTTGACTCAGACGGAGCTGGGAATTCCCTAACACCGGAGAAGGAGTTGCCTATAACCAACAATGGTAAAAGGGGGACATGTCATGGGGGGAAATGGACTAACGTATGAAAAGTTGGGGGTTAGAGCGAAGGAAATTGCTTAGACGGTATTATAAGTTTAGCGGAGTTAGAAATTGGGGTGCATATGAGAGGCCTGCATGAAGAAAAGGAAAAAGCGAAACAAATCCAGTGACTTCAAGGACAGGTTAGAAAAAAAACTAGATAACAAAAATAATAAGGTCCAAGGCTGAGGGGAAAAAGAAAAAAGAGTTAAATCGGTACAATAAGGTTCCCTAATTAAGCCAAGGGGAACCAGGGAAACAAGGTGGAAAGCCGGGAAAATCAAAAAATTTTCATCATCAGGTCCCCTCCGGGTTCTGCCGGAAAAAGGAAGAGACGAATTAGTTGCTCGGGGATGCAAGGACCGATAAAAAAAACTGAGTCTGGGGGGGAACTAATATGACTTTAAAAGAGTTCCGCAAAGAGAGTTGCATGAACCCAAGCGGGCCAGGGGGGGTATAAAATAACACACGGAAAGGTCTCACTGGAGGGGGGGAAGGAAAGGGGCAGGGTTTGGTTGCGGGGAAGAAAAAAAATAGAGTCAAGGGAGGGCAACACTATCATCCTCTCATGGGGGAGTGGAAAAACGTGCGTTCGCGAGGGAAGCCCACATTGCGGGGGAAAGGAAGTAAGTCTACCGGGACAAAGGATGGGGACTAACACGCAGGAGCTGGACAATAATACATTAGAGGGGGAAAAACCCGCACTATCAATGCCATCCGTGAAGGAGGGAAATCCTTGAGGAGCCAAAATTTTTTACCACAATTGAAAGTAAATTGGTCGGTCCGAAGGGGAAGGAAGGGGTCAAAAACACCATTTAGCACTAAGGGGGGGGGGGGGACTTGGAAAATACCTCTCAAAGCAAGGAAAAAAAAAATTGGGAAAATAGTATTTTCTTATTACGGGCTATAAGCAACACAGGGGGTTTTTGGCGGAGGGTAGTGTCAGAAAACAAGAGGGGAGGAAAGAGAGGGGATCACAATTTCGATGTCGAAATATTCATAAAAAGAGTGAGGCGTCAAGCGCAGCACTGGGGTCTTCTAGAAAACCAAAAAAAAAGGGATTACAAAAAATTGGGGAAAAGATACTTAAGGGAAGAAGCTGGAGAACTTTTGCAGGACGGAGCCCAGCTTGTAAATGGAAACCAGGAAGACTGGCCCCGGCAAAATTTCGTCGATCGAAATCTATGGGGAAACCTGTTCGTCAAGCGGGGCTGAAAGGAAGAACTTCTCCGACCATTAGGCTATGAGAGAGCGAAAAACGTGGAAAGTCGTAGCTTGTAAGAGAAAGAAAGTTTATGCTACTACAGAGGTTACGCCCCTTCAGGGTCCTTAGGAAACACAGAAAAAAACCAGGAACTTTTCTTTGGTTCAAAGAAAAGTTAACAAACGGGGTTAACGTGGCAGTTCAATTCAAAGGGGGGAGTTGGGGGACCAGATAGCGTACCTGGGAAGAAAAACATGTGGAGGGAGGGGGGGGAAGTGAGTTTCTCCCCGCTTGCCTGGTAACCAGGGCAGTAAATGAACACGGCAATGGTATGGGGGTGAAGAGGGGGTCGGGGGGGTAACGTGTTGTATCTCAACGCTTGAGGGGGGGGATAGACTTCACTAAGGGAGCAACAAAAAAAAGGAAGGATAAAAAAAAAAAGAAAAAATGAAATCGCGAGCCACCAAGGCTGGTGTTCTTTGGGGAGAAACCCAAAGGGAAAAGGCTTTCAAGAAACGCAGAAAAACAATTTGCCTCGAAGACGTCGGGGAAAGAAAAACCGGAACTCAAAAGAGGGTGGAGAAGAAGAAGGGGAAAAATAACTCAACCCTGTTGGAATCAAAGATCCGAACAGCCCTCCTCCGCCTTAAGTCAAAAAAAGGTGGGGCATGAACTCGGAGGACCCCCACGAAAAAAGAAACGGGGGAAGGAGGGGGAAATTGGAACTCATTCCCTCCTTGACAAATATTGGATGACTTGAAAAAGCCATCTACTCACTAGGGGGAGTAGGTAGAGGTCTCACCGCGGGTCCGGCTAGGGCGCAACACATTGTACAAGAGCTGTCGAGAGGAAGGGCCGGGAACGTCTCTCTGGCACGGGTCATGGAAAGGGGCAAAGCACCCACTTAGAAGAGGTAAGGGATCTAAAAGGAGGGGCGAAAGAGGAAGAAGGTGGTAGCGTTTTCTGTTATCTCGTCAAGGTTGAACCAAGACAGGAGGGTAGGAAGGGTACCAAGGAGGAGCTTACAACTAGGGGGAGAGAAAGGTGACCGCTCCGGTTCAAGAACCTATTCTTTACCGGGAGAAAAAAAAAATAGGAGGTGAGGAGAGGAACTAAGAACAACTAGTTCGTCCAAACGGGTCTAGGGAAAATCGGGACGGCCAAAAAGGCTAAAGAAAAAACTGAGGGGGGTAAGAATAAAAGATGAAAGAGAAGGATTAAGACCTCGGAAAATATGACTTGGAAGGAAACGTGGATTTATAGAAAAAGGTCTGGGGGAGAAAACTTACATAGGGGGGTGCGTATGGAACCAAAAAGTAAGGATTGGGGAAAGCCCCCAAAGGTGAGAGAAGAAGGGAAAAGTCAACTTACGAATGACCGTATCAGCTGGGATGACAGGAAAGGAGAATCAATTTGGGCGAGCATACGAGTAAAAAAAGAAAGACAACATAACATGGGATTGATTCCCTGAGAATGAGGAAAAAATTAGGTACTCATCCCTTAACAAAGCCCAAAGTCAGAAACAAAAGAAAAGGGGTGCTCGTCGGTAGTTCGAAATATTAAGGGGCGGACTCTTGGTTTAAAGGGAAAAGAGAATAGAATTATTGGATAAAAGCGAAAAAATTTCTAAGGTTATCGGAGGGGGTGGTATCAAATCAAATAGGGAACGGGTAGGAAAAGAATCACAGTATTTCCGTAGTGGTAGATTCAATTGGAAAAAATTTCGTAACTGGGGGAAAGGGGTGTAGAGGAACTTAGGGGGAGAAGAAATTGAAAGGGGGGGAATCCGGGAAAGTCGTGACTTTCTATTTTAAGTTTTTTGGGGGGGAAAAAAGGGTGGGGGAAAGTCCTTGATAAGGTATGGGGGGGAGGGAATTGGGGGGAATATATCATATTCCCGGGCGTACGAAGGACACTGGGAAAAAAAAAGCATCCTTATAAGGAGGTAATTAGATAACAAAAACCATACCGGAGGTAGGTCAAAGGGAGTGAAACAAAAAATCATGAGTGCCGAACGCTTGGGAGGAGCATAAGACCCAGTGGGAGGTGAAGACTTAGATAAGTTATATGGGAAAGCTAGGGGGAACTAAACGGTTCGAAAACAACAACGACAGGTCAGAAAGGAGCAAATTTACATATAACGCTAACCGTACGCAGAGAATGAAGTGGGAGAGAAAAAAAACACAGGGGACACAGGAATCTTTGAAACCAGGGGGGTTCAATAGGGGAAAAAACGGTGGGGGGGGTTTTTATAGAATGGGAAGGAACTGAGGGCGTAGACGCGTTGGGATATAAATGTTGGGGAAGTATTATGCACATGTATTATACAGGATTAAGGGGAATCAAATATCAGACATGGTCCAGAAGGAAAAACAAGGAAAAAGAACGGGAAATATAAAGAAAGTACTAAAATGACAGAGAAAGGACAATAAGTTCCAGAAATTATAAAGATGGGAAAAGGACTGGGAAAGAGTGTCGTTCACCTCAGATGGGGAGGGGAGGGTTTATTTCAGTGGAAGGAAATAATAAAATGGGTTGATGAGCCTTAGGAGAAAATGAAGAAATCTTTCTCCTTGGAAAAAAGCTATATGACTGAAAAAACATCAGTCGAAAAGTATAGGGGGGAAAAAAAAAGGGTAAGCCATGGTCTCGTTGTGAAGGCCACCGAGCAGGGCATATGGTCCAGGAGTCAGGGGGGTTGGGAGGAGCTTTACTACTGGCGTGATAGGGGAAACAGGGGGGAGAAAAAAGCCAAAAAAAAGTATGCATGTTAGGTTCAACGAAAAAGCTTGCAGGGATTTTACCCACATGACAGGGGACAATGAGTTAGCTACAGATGATACAGGGGGTTTCCAAGAGGGGGGGGGAAAAAAGAAAAACTAACCGCGGATCTGGCGGTCATTACCGGAGGGTTAGGGGGGGGGGAAATCAGGGACCTGCTCCGTGACTCAGTTATCCATGGGGAAAAAAGTTTGACAAAGAAAGAGGAAAAGAAGGATGGAAAAGGAACACTCGTATTTCATATACTTAGTCTCGCAAACCACCATTATAAGGGGGTGTCTTTTGAAGAAGCTCCCAAAAAAAAAGGTATTAACTCGAAAAAGGTTCTTTGAAGGAAAGGGGAGTATGTGAGGACGATGCGTAAGCACCCAAAAAAGGAGGGGGTTGGGGGCGGAATTTGGGATCCTATTGAAGACCGAGGAAAACGTTGGGAGAAAAAGCAGGACTAGCCTTCGTCTAAAGGAAGAGGGGTAGGAAGAAGGAGAGGAAACTGAAGCGGGCCGCAACTGGGCTAGACAACCCAACTCCGGAGTCGACTTGGAAGGACGGATCCGTGAGCTGAGCTGTCTCCGTAGACAAACGAGGGGGAACCCTGGAACCGCCGAGAAGAAAGGGCAACAAAGGGGTCGATCGCAGCTACCAGGGGAGGAAATACGGGGGACAGCAGCCCATGAAGCGGTGATCATGATACGGAAACAAATTAGAAAGGGGAGGACTGGAAAGGATTCAAAGAATGAGCCTACCAGAGGGGAGGGAACTGCTGGGGTAAAGTTCACGAATGGACAACCCCAAAAAGGTGGCCGACTCCGATCAAATTTTGGGGGAGGTAGGATGAAAAGAATGTACCCATTGGGAAAAGAGGGTCGGAAAATGTGTCGGGGCGGTCAAAGGGACCTTGGGGAAGGACAAAAAGCCTAGCGAAAGTTGAAAAAGGGGACCAGAAAGACCGAAAAATTGGATTACGGTGAATCTCTTTGGTACGGGGGGTGAAAAAAAAACCAGGGGTTGTTTGGAAATCGTCTTCAGAGAGCCAAAGAAAAAAAAAAAAAAACAACACTGGGTGTGGGGGAAAAAGATGGGAGGATCTCAACACCACACGGAATTGAAGGAAGAAACCCCCCGGTCACCTAAGGTCCCTCAGGGAGGACTCAGAAAAAGTTAAAAGTATACTTATTGAGCTTACAATGAGAAAAAGGAGCCCGTGGGAAAAAATCCAAACAGAAAAAAGAACCGAGAGCGTTGATACCTTCCGGAAGAAGGAAAAAAACCTACGGGCAGGAAAGTAGGCAACCGACCCAAACCGGTGGGGGGAGGACCGGGGCGAGTCCAACAAACGGGGGAAAAAAAAATACAAGGCCAAGGGTACTCATGCCAGAGGGAGTCACGACCCGGGGGAATAAAATAACTCTGGAGACGGCCAAGAAGGGAAAGGTCAGTCTATATGCTCACCGCAATTCAAAAAAGAGGGCCATCACATGGACAAAGAAGGAAAAAGCGAAAGGGGGACTGGCTACCACTTGCTCGGCCCTTGGAACATTGGTGAAAAAAATCAAGCAAGGGGACATAGCGGAAGAAAATTTAAAAAGAAAAGACCATAAATGTTGGGGAGCCGGGAGTATCTCAGCCAAGGGAGGCAGAAAGGAAGTGGAAACTAACGTTTACCGGAAAAGAAAAAGGTAAAGTCGAAGCGGGGTTTATCAATAGCTGTACCAAGTCATAAGAGGGAAGAAAACGTCCCGCCAAAAAGACTGGGGTTCTCAGAGGAAAGTATACGAGAAGAAAAGATTGTCGAGTACCTGGAAACGGAGAGCCTGGCTGGGGTAAAATTCTTGGCGATAAGCTATAAAAAAGGAAGAGGCGAGAAGAAAACTTTCCTGAAAGGTGGGGGGGGATTTATGGAAAAAAAACTTGGTATAACTCCTTGGTTAAAGAAAAGATTCAATAAAAATCCTTTAGTGTAGAGCTACGGAGGGGTCAGAAGTGGAAATGAAAAACTTACGAAGGGGGGAAGAGATTTCTATAACGTCCTTGGGACCAAAGAATTCTGTGAACTCGAGTTCGAGTGCTAAGGGGTACCGTGTGGATCCATGCATGCTCAACGGGAGGGAGGAAAAAGGACGTCAAAACACCACAGACAAGGTGCAAAACTCGAAAAGATGGCAGGACGTTGGGCGAACAAGAGAGAGGTTTAGGAAAAATTGTACCACTGCAGATCCTGGGGGGAATAAGGGTGGGGGAATTCATATAGAAAAGAGAAAGAGAAAAGGTTCGAATTAGGGGAGGGGAAAGTCTTGCTATCAGAAAAAAAGGGAGGTTCTGGACTGCAACTAAACGGAAAAGGAGGTCTGGGAAGAAAGGTGGAGGGGGGTCATTCGTACTTTGTTGTTAAAGGGGGGAGGTATAAGAGTAAGTCCCTATTGTACTGGGGGAAAAGCTGGGGAAGGAAGTAGGGTGGGACGGACTTCACTTGGGGGAGAGACAGAAGGGGGGGGGAAACAGTGTTGGTGACATTGTCATTAATGAGAAGGGGAGGAGGCCGCTAATACGAAGTAAAATGTCCAGATTCGTACAGAAACTTTTAAGTGCCCAAAAAAAAGAAGCCTTGAAGGGTTAAGGACACGGATCTCCCAAAAAAAAAAAATGAAAGGAAGAAGTAAATTACAATTAATGGACATGGGCACCAATCAAGAGGAAGGGGACGGTATCAATCAGGGTGGGGACAGGGATTAAAAACTTGGGGGGTAGACGGGAGATACACACTGGTCGAGGAGAAAAAAAAACGAGGGGGGCCCAATAGGTCATCTCAACGTAGAGAAAGAGAATTCTAAAAAGAGGAACAAACCTGGAAACATTAGTACAGCGGACACAGAAGAGATTACGGGGGAAAAAGGAACATTAATTGTTGGAAAAAATGGAAAAGGGTAGGGAAAGGTGGCTTGTTTTACGGGCATATTCTTCTTAGAAACTGTAGGTTGGTAGTCTGGAAGTCCCTTGGTGGGCATCAACTGGACGAAGGAGGTTAAGCGCCAACACCCCCTACTGGAGAAAAAAAAGAGAAAAAAAAACCGCTAACCAAGGAAAAAAAAACAATCACAGACTTTGCTAAAAAGTGAAGAGGAGAAAAATAGAAGGAAACAGGTTCCTAATTCTATAAAAACAAAAAGGGGGAGAAATTGGTTTATTAAGCCTTTCGGCTGGGTTCCGTGAAAACCAGCAGCATACAGAAGAAGAGGGAGCATATCCTTGAAATAGCAGAAGAAAATAAAAGGACGAGTTGGAAAACGGGTTCTCGGGGAATCTAGATCAAACGAAAAATTATATGGGGGGGACTAACCCAAGAGGAAAAAATTGGGCTCGGTTCAGAACTACAAAAAAGAAGGGAGTCCCTAAATGGTAACTGGGGCTGTGGGTGGGGACTGAAAAGGGGGCTTCCGAGATGTCGGACAAGAAAAAGAAACTTCATTTATGTTGTCGGAACCGCTGAGTAAGGATGAAAACATTCCAGGAAAAACTTATCTAAATGGTAAAGGGGGGAACAAGCGGGGGCCAGTCGCGAACTCGTGAGACGGAGAAGATTACCGGGGCTTCGGACAATACGACATGAAAAAAAAGGAAAGAAGCCAGGGGGAGGGGATCACACATGAAAAAAGCGAAGTAAGTACCTTGGTGCAAAAGGGAGGTGGGGTTCTATTAAAGGAGTCTAAAAAAAAAGGAAAGACGAATTGGTGGGTGACCGTTTGAGGAAGGAAGCCGGAAGGGAAAAAGGGTTTACTCGACCAGGTTCTGGACCCCCGTAGGGAGGACTGGAGGTCGTAAAAAAAAAAGGGGAGTGAGGGTAATCAAAGTTATAACCGGAGAGAATTGAGAAGAAAAGAAAAATCGTCTAAGCTCAGGGTACCTTTCAGGAAAACGCCACCAGGAAGCAACTGGCTGCGATCCAAACCAAAAAGGGGAAATTTCGACCGCGGAAGAGGGGAGTCCGAGCGGGAAGGGGATAACGCCTCACGCGGGTGAACCAAGGGGAAAGAAAGGCCGGGAGCAAAAAAGGGGAACCAAAAAGGGCGTCCGATCGGGCTATGGAAAAAGGGGCTGCCAGCGCGATCACTGGGAACAGGATACGCTATCTGCGACTCAAAAAGAACGGAGGACCTGTATTCAGCAGGTGGCGAAGGCCCTCTTTACTACCAGACTGAATGGAGGAAAGGGAGACACCCCTTCGTAAAAGGGGGGGGCATCGAGAGTAAGAAAAGATTTGGGGAAAACGTGAACATTCTACTAGGACCTCTTGGTGCAATAGCGGAAAAACATTTTGAGGGTGCCAATTGGTAAAAGACTTGGCCACACTCTTATCGACATTCGGGTTAGAGGATAGAGAATACTCCTGCAAAAAGGATTTGGGAAGCAAGGGAAGGATTTTTTACCTGGTTGGGAAGACGCAAAAGACGGATTTTTTTTGGAGCAGTCCCTCTCTCACCACAAAAAGGGGGAGGATGAGTGAAAGAAAAGGAAACTAAGACAAAAACTGTGGGTCGGGGAACTCCCAAAAAAAAAAAAAGAAAGGGACCAGACGGGGACACCCAAATTGCACATATACTGGTTTAGCGCCATACGAAGGGGATAAGATAAAAGAATCCAACAGAAAAAACCGAAAGAAGGGCACAGCCTAAAAGACGGAACCCAAAGGTTTCCCAAAACGCGTCGACATGCACCGACCCCCAACGGGGGGACACGGGATAACCCAGAAGTTTCCTCAAGGAGGAACAGTCAACAAAAGGAAACTCTGGGGGAACCACTGCATTTGAAGAAGGAAATCGACAAAACAAAGGGGGAAGAGTTGGGGGCCGAGAGATCGCTAAAAAGAAAAAGCCAAGAATAGATGTCCAGCCCCTTTGTACCGAAAAATCTGGGGAGAAAAATGCCGGGCTTGAAAGAGGAGAGTCCAGGGCGAAAAGGACACAAATGGCATTGCCCACGATACAAATATCAGTAGAAGGAAGGGGGGAGGGGGAGTCACAGGGGTAGGGTTCTTGAGCATCCAAAGGGAACGAAAGGTACATTCTGAGGAAAAGGAGAAAGGTTAAAACGATTAAAAAAAATTAGACGACTGGCTCGTCAAGAGTGTTTCAAAGAAGGGAGGAGAAGACAATTTCTACTAGGATTGGGGGTACCGAACTTCCTCCATCTGTTAGGAAAAAAAACTAAAACAAACAGAAAAGAAATAGTCCCCTCAAACGGGGAGAGAAAAGAAACCCGGAGGGAAAGAAAGGGGTCGCTAAAGACACCCCCAAAATGCGAAGGGGGGGGGACGAAATAGCTATTGAAAAAAGTCGCTCCGAACAGGTCCAAAAGTTCTAAAAAGTGTGAAAATGGTTTATGAACCGGGAAAGGCGAGGGGGTAAATGATAGTGCAGTGGTCAAAAGAAGAAGGGAAGGGAAAGGGTTCAAAAAGGCTGTTTCGCGATATGGGGGTTCAAAAAAGAAAAGGGGAAAGTGAAGGTTAAGTCTTGTGACCAGCCGGGTGGGTCTAAGAGAGAAAAAAGGGTTCAACGAAACTGAAGAGGGATTGAGGCCAAGGGGTGTTGGGAAAGAGAAAAGATTAGTGATCGAAAGAAGTCAAACACATCAAAAGGGGGGTCAGAGGAGAGAAGACGAGTATTTTCGAACCCGAGAAAATTTCTACGAAAAGAAATGGGGAAAAAAGGCAATAAGACGGGAGAGTTTCTTTGGGAAGGAAGAAAGGGGAACAAGAACCAGGTCTTAAAGTGGGATCTTGGAAGTCTATTCTTCACTCATGGGAAGGGGAAGAAGGAATAAACAGTATTAATCTTCTCCAAGGGGGAGGAACTCCATGGGATGGGAAAAAAAAAAAAATTGGGGGGGAAAAAAGTTGTTGGAAGTTACTCTACGGGGGAAAGGGGGGACGTAGGTGTGGATCATATTTCCTTCTTCTTAGGGAAAGGGTGGGGATCCTTTGGTTATTCGGGAACCCTGGTCGGGAAGAAGTAGTGGGGGCCGGGAATTTGGACGGTCCTTTCCAAAAAAAAAAAGTGAAATGAAGCGGAGGGAAATAAGTTCGAAGGGACCTCTCAAAGGCCTTGAGGGGGGGGGGGCCAATATATCAAAAAAGCCAGTGAAGGGAAGGAATATGGAGGGAACATTTCAAAAAAATCAATGCAAATTCCAGGATAATGCAAAGTGCATGTCTTACTGAAGGGGGGGGGAAACGTTGAGATGACCTAAACGGTTTCATCGAGAAAAAAAAACCAAGGAGAGCCCGTGTACAGTGAGCGAAAAATACTGGAAGGATCTAAGGCAACTGAAAAAGGAGGCAGGGATTCTATACAAAGGAAAAAGAAAACATAGGGGGGGGTGAAAAACCTTAATTGTTCAATATTGGTTAAGAAAGGTGGTGGGGGGGGTATAAGTGGATGAAAGGGAAAGAGGACAGGTGCAAGGTGGACGAAGTAGGGAAGAAAATTTGCTATGATTAATGCGTTAAAAGACTGGAACATAATCACTAGGACAAGAACATTTTTCACTAAGAGACAAATGGCGAAAAAAGTAGAATCCAGTAAGCTAGAGGGGAAGATGAGAGAGGATACCTATGTACACTACGGTCAATAAGGAAGGAAAACTTGAGAAAGGGGGGGAAATAAGTTGAATAGATCCAGGAATAATATGCAAATGTAGGGAAGATGGAGACCACGCTCTCCAGGATAGACTAGAATCCTTGAAATCTCACAGATAAACTTAGGGAAAGGGAGATGGTTTCCGAATGAAAGGAGCTTCCAAATCACGGAGACGCACGGGGGCGGGAAACCCCAGAGTATAGGGGTACCCGGGAAAATCTCGGGAAAAAGAAAACAACGCGCAAAAGCATAGGAGAAAATTTCGGGTGCTGTGTTTGACTGGATGGGAGACGGCAAGGGGCGTCACGAAAGAAAAAAAGACCGAGTATCATGTTTATGGGTAGTCGAAAAATGAAAAGGGGGGGTCCGAACATTGGGGCCGGAGGTCCAAGGAAGGGGAAGATACATCGGGAATAATAAGGTACTCACATGCAAAGCCACAAGGGAGGAAGAAAGGATGCCTTCGTTAAAAGCACGCATCTCCTGAAACTCCGTGAACGGAAGGGAAAAAGATCTCACAGCCCCCGTGGTACCCTAAAAGAAGAAAGGGAAAGGGAAAAGGTTAAAGAGCCGACTCAAGTCAGGAGGGAAAGGAAAGAAGGGGGGGGGGTTTTAGAGCAAGGAAGAAAACAAAGGCAAAAAAAAAAAAAGAAAACCATTCGGGACGCCCTAGGTCGTAGAAGGGGAGGGACGAAATGACCATGGGGGATACTTCGGGAACTAATCGTAGAACGAGCGTTAAAGGATATTGATAACACGCGGGGGAAAAGGCACAGTTAAAACGGGCAAGAGCATCAAAATGGGTCGCCTTACTACAAAGCCCCTTCCGCAGGGAAAAAAAGGGGGGTCAACCCAAAACAAAAAGGTACTCTACCAAAAAGAAAACCTCTTGAAAAGAGAACTGAAAAGCCGTGGGCAATGACTCACTCTGTGGGCAGGGAAGAGTGCAGAGAAAATTAAAACGCCCAGGGTTTCAGGTGGAAAAAGAGACAGCTAAAAAAAAGGTGCTGGCCCTAGGCATCAGCTTACCATAAATGCCTCAGAATAAGAGCACCAGGAAGAGAGAGGCTCCTGTTCAAAGAATTGGAGCTACTACCGAAAGAAAAAACGAGAAGGAGTACCGTGAAATAACGTACACCACGGGCGAGGGTGGAAAGAAGAGGTCGCAACGGGGTGGGGGGAGGGATTCAAGCTACAGATTACCTCCGGAAAAAAAAAAAAATCGGGGGATCACACATTGAGCCCTGGGGGAAGGGGTTATCCGGGGGGAAAGAAAAAAACTGGCCGTTCTTTAGAGGACAGAAAAATAGAAGTACGCTTCAAAGTGTTATTGCGAAAAAGCCAGGAGAGAGACTTGTATAACCGTTTGTCTCCCAGAAAGAAGGGAGTGGGGGGGAAGATCTCG
>Ga0179591_1315211_pt1 | contig 13793 bp, 14 predicted proteins | sample CZOMad2_1_08_16f_FD_182891 | JGI IMG/M metagenome (GOLD analysis project Ga0179591, IMG submission 182891) | Vadose zone soil fungal communities from Angelo Coast Range Reserve, California, USA - CZOMad2_1_08_16fungal (PacBio error correction) | ecosystem: Environmental > Terrestrial > Soil >...
CTAAAACAGTTCACCAGTCGACTGCGGGACATATAATGAATTTTGGGGTTGCCTGACAAGAGGTCAAGAAGACGAGTGGAACAAGATTATGAAAACTCCCGAAAGGCATATTCAAGTCTTTATTACATCCCTTATCGTTCATCCCTCTCCAAAGGAAGGACATACAAAGAGGGGTGGGGCGCGCTCCAGGCGAAAAAGCGAGGGGTGCAGTCGCGCTTGTCTATTCGTGCCGTGGCCGGACTTGAATAGAGAAAGGGCGGATGAGAGAGGATGGCAACTAAAAGCTATTCAGTTCCCGCTCGATTAAGAACGAGGGAAAACAGAAGGGGATCGTGTAAAGCCACCATACACTGCATGTGCGCGGCAGTTAACGGCTGACACCTCCAAGGGAACATAAAGTCGCGGAGCATGTGGATTGAGGGAAGAAAAAGAAAAAGGTGCCAGAACCCTGATCCCGACTGATGCATTGGTCGGTTAGCTTTGAAGGAAGGTGAAGCGCTTGAGGAAGGCAAGGGAGGCGCGAAGCAAATAACACGCGTCAGCGCAGAGAGGAATCGCCGGTTGTCCGCAGTCGATAAAATTCCAGGACGGGAGTGAGCTTCAAGCGGACTCGCGCAGACGAAAGAAGGGTAGGGAAGGGAAGGCATGAAAAAATAAGGGGGTACAGAGAGAATACTCAGCAAGGAAACAGACAACCACCGTGAAAGGCCGTCAGAAAACGCCTACTGGAAAAAGTCAGCAGCACAGGCTGACAACGGGATAGGAGCAAGAAAACGTGCCGTGCGGCGACCTGCTACACTCTCTTTTCCGTCCAGAAAACTTCACTCTGTCCTCGCAGGCGCGTCGAACTAACGACAAGAAGCAAATAAGGAGAAGAATGGCCGCCACCACGCAAAGCGCGCCGGCAAGACAGATCGCATTCTGGCTCCAGTTCCACAGCTGTAAGCCTCTGAAGGGTTACCAAGCAGAAGTTTAAGGGATATACAGGTCGACAAAAAACAAAGAGCAAAAGAATACACAGCAGCAAGCCGAAGGAATTGCTTGGCGACACGCGAACTCCGCGGTCGGCTTCTAAGAAAAAGGACAGCAGTTGAAGGTCAGCTCCAGAAAAAACAAGGGATTTATCAATGCCCCGGAGCCTGAGACCAGGGTAAACAACGTGGAGAAGGGGGGGGGGGGTGCTGGAAGTCAAAACGATCGTGAGGGTCATCTCCGGGAAGACTTGGCTTTCCAATTAAAAGTGTTCCATACCGTTCATTGGTGGTCGTTGTGATATGGGAGTCAAGAGGAAAAAGGAGAGTCCGCGACTAGCAAACGAGAAGACAGGAAAGAGAACGCTCCGACGGTCAGGGAGGCTTTGGGGGGAGTATCGTTTTTGGTGAACAAATCTCGGAAACAAGGGGGGGGAAATATACTTAGGAGAAGCGAATGTACAGCCAGGGGTTTCTTGAAAGAGATGACAGGCATGAGAAGTAGAAAAAACCGACCACCGCCGGGCTACGAAACCGTGAACAACTCCTACACAAAGGAAAAGCGCACGGGGAAATGCAAGTGAGCCAAGCCGTCCTCCCGGCTCCCGCAGCCTCAGGGACTAAAAAAGGGCCGACTTGCCTCGAGTGATTCCCAACCCAAGAATGGTGCAGCGATGCTCTTCTCGCAAGGACGACGAAATATTGCGATCAAAGGAATGGACTTTGGAGGGCCACAAAAAAACACATTGACCTGATGGGTTTCGCTTTGAGGGATAACGGTCTCTAGAACTGAGCAGGAAGAGATCAGCATACTGTGCGGGAACTGAGAACCTTTATCCAGGTCTGCAATATCCGCAAGGAAAAAAGGGGCAGTCAGGAGAAGTAGAAAGAAAAAGGACTAACTAGAAGACCAGAAATCAAACGACGTGCAGCAGGTGGAGGGGGGGAGGAATCCGTAAACAGGGCCATTCCTGGCAGGGACGCTTTTTCGAAAGAACCTGCTGCCGCCCAACAATCGTGAGGAAGGGGAGGGAGAATAGATTACTAAGAGAAGCAGCGCCACATGAAGAGCCTCAGGAAAAGTTGAACGCAATCAAATTTCTGGTTGAAGGTCAGAGGAGTTTCGTAGGGGGCAAGGGCGGCAATGGAAAGAACAAAAAAGGGGGGCGAGAAGCAAACGGCGGGGGGAGGCCCATAATGACAACTTGAGCATTGGCGGATGCTTCTGCAGAGGCGAAAACACTCTCGAGCCCGGCCAAATTTGACGTCGATGGTAAGGAAGGGGGGGATAGGAAGGAAAGCAACTGGAGGTAGAGCGACGACGCGCCAGCCATTCTGAACAACGTCCTTAATCCGGTCAACGACCAAACGTCAGCTGCCAAACGAAAAGACGCCAAAAGAAGACAATCAAAGTGAGAGGAAAACACCATCGAAAATCCGGCAATCTGCTTTCAGGCGACTGAAAGTTCCCAATGGGGGAATTGAAGAAGGAGATTGGAGAGACGAATCTAGCGCAAAGAGGAGACTTACGTCTTCAAAGGTTTTTCTGCACCGGGACCGTCGGGTCGGGAAAATAAACACCAAAACTCTTTTTACATGCCTTTCCCCGCGAAGTTAACGTGGGCAACGCCAGATCTGCGAAAGCAAAACTCGCTGCATGCGAGGAATCCAAATAAGGGGGGGGGGGGGGGGGGGGGGGGATCAGCTGCGCAGTGGACTGCAGAGCAATACGCCGCGGGAGCGTCGGGATCGAGCCGGGCGACTTGCCAGCCAAGAAGAAGGACATAAAAGCGAATGAATCAGGATGGGGCAACGGAGGCCTCGCGCAGACTGGGGTCATTCCTCGGATGCGCAAAAGTTTCGGCAACGAGGGGGGGAAGAAAAAGACAAATCGGGAGAGGGGAGAGGTTTGGCGTTTAAAACCTATGCCGGAAGATACTAAACAAGGATGAGCAGTGGAGAAGAGAAATTCTTATCCGTCTCGTATGTAGTTAGGAAGGTTAGCAGGTTCAGCCCTCCAAAACCCCCCCACAACGAAAAAGGCAAAAGGAAAGCCTGGGGGAAATGGTCGAGAAAAAAAGCGTACTTTATTAACCAAAATGGACTCACACTGGGTGATCCCCCAAAAGAAAAGAGAGAACAAAGCAGGACCTGCCGCGCATCCTGGAAATCAAGAAGGAAGAAGAAGGGGGGACGAAAAGGAGAGAGCAAACCGCTGGATAGGGCTAAATTGCTATCAGCTCTCAAACTTGACCTACCACCGCCTTCGCAAACTGGCCAAGCAAGACAAGCGCCCGGAGAAGGACATAGAAGAACCAAAAAAGGGAAGGTTTTAACAACGGAAAACGAAAGACCTGCGCATAAAACCACACGGGGGCGACGGCCCTAAACTTTCTGACATCTTCACAACGGCAGAAACACACCTCTTCGGGAAAAAGCGCGGACAGAAAATAAGCTGTCCAATGTAAACAAAATCGTGGCTGCAATCTCATTCACTTAACTCGAAACGAACTCAAATACTGGCTGATGGCTATCGTTGGCAGGGAAGGGAAAAGGAAAAAAGCATGAGGCGAGGGAATGGAGGAGCAAGCAGCGAAATAAGGAGATGACGCCGTACCCATTCTCCGCAACAGGTATTTGTGCAACATTATCTACGTTAAAAGCCGGAACTGAACGGGTTCCTAAGCCCCCGTAATAAATGGATCTGGAGGGGAAGAGGAAAAGAGGGGGGGTCTCGCACAAAAAGGGGGAGAATGGGGAAAGGAGAGATAAGCGTCGGAACTAGCTAAACCTATCGAACAATTATTTCGGAGGCAGCGAAAATATAAGTCTGGAAACGCAGGAGTTGCCCGGAAAATTGAAGGCTGAAGTGAACGGGTGTGGGAGGGAAGGCAAGGGGGAACAGGGGCGAAGATCAAGGGGAATCGCGCCGGAAGGAGAGTCACGGGGAAACATCAAATTCATGCTTCTTAGCCAAGCCTCCCCTACTAAATCAGCAAAAGGGGGGGTTGGGAGGCACCGGAAAAGTCTGAAGGGGGAAGGTTAAAAGGGAGAGTTCTCACGGCAAAGTTGGCAGAACAACCTGAACTCTGGGATCTCTTTGCCTAACACCTATGGCGTCAATATGGCTGCTGCGGCCAAAAAAACTGGGGGGAAAGCAGCCGAAGCCGGAAGCGGTTTGATGCCGGGCAAGGTGGCCTAGGCGGTGGTGCAGTCGGTTTAAAAAAAGGAAAATTAGGCGGGCTCAAAGTCAAGCAATATCAAGGGGGGACTTGGCCAGTTCTGAGGAGAAGGTCCAGGGCAAAGCTGGGAAAAGAAAAAAGGTAGGCGGAAATGCTATCTGTTGAAGAAGTTCTTCAGAATGATCAAAGGGAAAAAGGCAAAGGGGGCTTGGTCGTTTCAGGGCTCCGGGGGAGGGATGGCGTCCGCAAAAGAAGGCAGAAGGAAGAGGACAAAAATCTCCTATTCTGAAGCTCCGGGCTGGTTTTCAAAACGAACCAAAAGCATTCTTTAAAAGGGAACTGGGAGGAGCGGGGTAGAACCAGGGAGCAAAGGGACACACGCCAAGCATCGAAGGGAAATCTTAAGTGAGGACGCGAGGCCATTCTTGTATAACTTCCCTGGAAGGGTTATCCCACAAAATATTCCATCAACGTTTGTAAGAGGAAGGGGAACGCGATGACCTCAAAAGGCGCCTCGGCGTGGAAATAGAGGGCAATCTTCTGCACCAGACGTCTTTTGCCGCCTGGCTGAAACCGGGTGGGAAAAATCCGAAGGAGGAGATCAGGCGGGAAAGGAAAGGTGCGCTGGAAAAACTCCATTTAACGGAACTCGGGTGAAGGGGCCTTGATCAGAAGGGGGGGGGATGCGAACATGGAGCGTTAGCGAAAAAGAGCGTTGGGCCCGGGCGTACCAAAAAATGTAGAGGGGAAGGAGAAAAGGTGAGAAAGAAAAAGGGGGGGACTGGTAGCCCTACCTCTTCTCCGGTAGAAAAGCAAAAATCGGAACGGGGGGGCCGTCAGTGGAGAAAGACAAGGGGTTAGATAGATGCGCTCCATTTTGGCTGTGCACGTTTCATGCCTACTCGAAAAAACCTACAGAAGAGAATGCGTCGGGGCTGTCTAGGGGCCTGGAAAAACTAATTTTCTTTCCAAAAAAAAAAAAAAAAAAAAAACCACAAGTTCTTGTCAGGGTGGTCATCTGGTGGGGGAGGTGGAAGGGGCATCTGAGCATGCTCAGTCACGGCTTTCCATGGGACATCTTTGTGAAAAGGTAATCCTCTGATAAATGAGAAAAAAAAGCAAGGCGAAGTACAACCCTCTCAAGTCAAAATCCTTCAATGGAATACGTGGCTGGCGGGCTAGAGAGTCAATAAAAAAAAGAGACAAGCCGGGAGAAAGGAAATGGGCGCCATCAAAGGTTCAGTATTTCGCATTCAGGCGCGCCAAAGGGTGAAGTAAAAGGCCGGCGAGTGGGGGGACGCGCGACCGAAACCAATGGGTTGCAAAAGGGGGGAGGGGACGGTGAAAACCAGCAGCGGCAGGCGACGCGGGAACCTTTCATCTCAAGAATGGTTTAATATGCGATCGTAGGAGAATATACTCAAAAGAAAACCCCGGGGCCTGCGGCGGACGGAGGCAGAATTAAGAAAGAACGCCGGTCCCAGGCCTTCGGGCAAACTGATAACCAAAAGTAACGAGAAGTCAATTAGGGAAGGAAGGGGGGCGGGGCGTCGCATGGAACTCGGAAAGGAGGGGGGGGCGTTTTGCGAACTGAGAATAATCATAGGAGGGGGAAGACCGGCCACAGCAACTGGAGGCTTGGGAATGGGGAGAGGAGGGACGGGGCAGGGGGGGGGAACAGAAAGCAGAAAAGGCAAAACATCAGGATAGGTTCGGTATGTGTTGACATAAAATCAGGCGTAGCAGAAAAGGAGCACCATCTCGGCGAGAGAAAAGATCAATCTCTTTTCACGACCATTAGGGGGGAGGGGGGAAAAGTCCAAGCAAAGGAGGGGAAGCAGGGCGGACATTCCTTGGGGGGACAAGGACTCGGGGGGGGGGCCGTGGCTGAAAGGGGGAGGAATGGCTGGAGGGGGTAGAGGAAGGGTGCGGGTCATGGATGTGGGGGGGCGCAAATGGACGGACCTAGCAGTGCAGCAGAGGGAAAAGGGAGGGTAAGGAATAGGCCGGGCCAGAAAGAACCTCGGGGGTCCTCCTCGCAAAAAATGGGTCGCTCCCGTGTCGAAACACACACGCCCAAACCCAAAAAAGGAAAAAAGAAAAATGAGCAAACACCGTGGGGGGACATTCCGCGCTTGTACGGCTCGTTGGTCTAGGGCCGATTGTAAACTGAAAAAGGTAGTACAAATCAGGCATCCAACCTACCACAAATTCCCCCGTGGAAATACTAAGACATCGAGGAAATAAGGGATTCCATCCTAACTTAAGACAGCCGGGTACTTCCCTCACAAAACACTATTTTTTATCGAAAATGAGAGAAAAGAAGTATGGGGGGACGAGGGGGGGGGGGGGGGGGCTCTGGGCAAACTTAGCCTGGGGGGAAGCAAAGGTTCTTTGTGAAAGTCCAGCCTCCTAAAAATCTGCGGATTTCTACCTTTCGAAAACTATTCCCATAAAAAAGGCTTCTGAAGGACGCGTGGGTGGGTGCCCGACCTGAACGATCATCTGTCCAACTGAAACGTTTCACCGCATGACATTTACGAGCCGGATGGAACGGGACAGTGAACCCGCAGGCAGAAAGTTATCGGGAGAAACGGAGGGAAGGCTGCGCCGGCGGGGACAGGCGCCGAGGGCTGATTGCGGGGGAACGAAAGGGTGCGCGGCAAAAGAGGAGAAGGGCAGCTTATCTGACCTGTACGTCCCCAGGGAAGTCTCTTATCCGCACTTACCACAAAGGGCGTGAAAAACCGCTTCAATTTGTCCTGCAAAGGCGCGACGGTGGCGGTGCCCTCGAGTGACTGGAAAAGCCGGGGGGAAAGAGGGCAAGGGGCTGGCCCTTCCGTGGTGCCCGGGGGGGGGGGGGAAGGAAATCTCTGGGGATCTAAAAGCCTTCGGCACATGCTGATCGAAGGGCGAGCAACCAGGAGAGGAAGCGAAGGGTAATCAGGGAATTTAAAGATGTGCCGCCTTCCTGTACCAAGTCTAGGGACTGGCTTGGGGCGAGGACGGCCAACGGAATAAACCTCATTTCGATGAACCTAAAAGAAAAACAAAGCGAGGGCACACAAAAAGGGAAATCCGGTCGTCGGCTGGAGGGAGAATTTCATGAACGTTCCTCATCAATGCTCGACAGGGGATTGGAAAAAGGGGGCGGCGCTTGAGCCGTCATGCCAAGCTGGAAGGAAACTATGGGACAATGAAGACACCGAAGGGGGAGGGTGATCGGGGACGGTATCCCTAGCGCTCCTGTACAACCCACTTAGTGACACAACTGTCAGAGTGAAGCAAGATTCAAGTGTAGGAACGGCAGACGAGGAACGCAAGTACTTCCAGCCCTTCAGGGGTAAAGATAGTGGTAGCTGGTCTCGTCGCCACCCCGGGGATATCCCATTCAAACTCCATATTTAAAGAGAAAACGATAATTGGGGAAAGTGGGGAACAGAAGGCTCATTGAGTGTTTTTTCAGGGTTAAGAGGGGATATTAGAAGGGGACTCAAAAGAACCTTCTCGAGAATGTACGCACACGGCCGGGAAAAAGTGGCGGGGAGATCTCACAAAAAAAACTAGGAGAGAAATAGAGCTCCACGCTGTCCGTTAAAAACAGTCGTAGATAGAGAATGGGGTGGGTTGGGGTGCGCTGACCTTATAAGAAAAAGATGGAAACGAGAAGGGAAAAAACTCAAAATCAGTCCGATTGGGGAAAGGCCTATCTTGGAAAGACCAAGGAAGGGAAGCCAAAAAAAAACGCTGCTCAAATCGGGTGGTGGCGGCTGAAGAACAAGGGTGTCACTCTGCGCGGTGACTAAGGTACAAGGGATAGCGCGTGACTTCGAAACTTCTAAAGACGACAGTTTTTGTGTTCATCTGAAGGCAGTTTGGATGCGGCTGCTCTTGAGGCCCGACCATGATTAACAAACTGTCAATACCGTGGCGTGCCACAAGCACTCATCTTGGTCCTCAGTTTCAACTGGAGGAGGCCAAAACTCAAGGAGGGCCCATCAGGATCTTTTCACTCAGTGTCATGGAACGCTACCCATTTAAAGATCACCGAGAAAACGTGGGTGGGGAGGGGAGGGTGTCCGGACGCGAGTTGAATGGTCTCGGAAGGATACCATCGCGGTTGCGCCGGGAATGAGGAGCAAAGGGATCAAAACGAGGTGAAAGACCTTGGGAATAAGCAAAAGGGGTTAGGCACCTAGTTACCGCTCTACAAAAACGCAGGCTCAGTTCGCCTGGACGAGAGAAAATCAGCCTGGGGGCAGAAGGAAGGGACAGGTACACTCGGGTCCATGCCGACAATTAAGACAAAGGGACGGGGACATCACCGGACCGAGGGACCAGGAGGGCTTCGGGGAATACTCCAAAAGTCAGAAAATCATGCCCATGACAAAAAGTAAGGGCGGCGAAAAGCCGTTCCAGGGGGGGCGCAAAAATAGAGAAAGTCTCGTCGGTGAAATGTCCATCCACAGTAATCCCGTCAAGAGAAGCGCAAGCAGGGAAAAAGACAAGATAAGCGTCCGCAGAATTGACGCCCGAAATCGAAAGCAACGGCCATGCACGCCCGGGAAAGGCCAACAAGATACGTCAGCATCAAGGGGAGGGGGACAGCGGCCGTTGTGAACAAGCTGATAGTACTGAGTCATAACCCCTCGAATATAGCATCGCCCACAACTTCAGGGGGAGCTAAAAGGAGGGACGCAAGCAAGTCGGGGAAGGGCGGTACGCCAAAGAGGAGCCCACCATCAAAATTGCCTCCGCTCAAATCCTTGGTAATGGGAAAAAGCCGCGAAAACAGGGGGGGAAAAACTCAGGGGGGTTAGGCGTGGTTTAGCCGGGAACCCTTGAGGGAGATACGGAAGAACTGGCTTCTCGGAAAAACTCCGTCATGCCCTAAAGAGCGGTCCTGGGGGTCGTGGAGGAGAGTTATATTATGAGAGGAAGTCGAGAATGCCCGGAGGACACAAGAAAAGGAACACTAACCTCAGGCTCCAACGGCACTCTGTTGTTGGGGTGGGAAGCTGAGAAAACAGATGGAGAGAGAACAAGGGGCCGCGGGGGGGAGGAACGTCTAGAGAAAATACTTTTTCTCCTTGTTTCGTAGAATGAGACGGAAAAAACAAAACCCAAGGAAGTGCGGAAAAACAAGGGCCAACGACCGGCCGCTCGCAATTGCAGTAATGACACACCGGCCGAACGCCAATCACAGGGAAGGTAAGGAACGCGATGAGAAAGGGAAAAAGAGGCTTATTACCCAGACCTCGTGCAGAGAGGTCCGAGTTCTACGGCTAAAAAAAAGTGTATTGCTGCTGAAATGAAAAGGGGATTGGGGGGGGACGGGGGAAAAAAAAAAAAAAAGAATACGATCCTGTTTGGGCCTGTCGTCGTCGCTCGTTTAGTCTAAAAAGCAAATGCCGAGGCAACAAAGGGGATGGGGGAAAAACTGCAGGGAAAAGAAAAAAAAAAAGGAGAGCCAGTGGGCGCAATCAAGAGAACACTCCCAGCGTTTATCCGCCTCTCCAATAAAAGGAAGTGCAAGAGGGGGGCGGCCAAGGGGAGTTAGGGTGGATGGGGGGGTCGAAGAAAGCAGCATTAGTTCCCGGAAGTGTGACGTCTTACTCCTGCTGGAACGCGAAAAGGAGGAGGGGAAAGCGCGTGTGGCGTGGGAACTATCTCAGCTATAATACAACAAAACGGCGGACGGGGTCGAAGTAGGCAGGGTTTCGGGTTAATTCTCCGTCAACAAAGGAAACGTTTTCGTCAGGGCGGCCACTCACGTGGGACAATCAGGCAAGGTGGGAGGAAGCGGGGGGGGGGTTTTGGGGGGGTGGGTTTTTGCGTCCTGGGGGATTGACCCATCAAGAAAACTGCAGGGGGGCTCATGGAACAAAAACTTCGGCTACTTTGGGAGGGGTCTAGGCATCCTCCATCCCACAAAATTGTAGAATGGGTAAAGGTAGACTGGGGAGAAAGAAAGGATTTAGAAACGCCGCAGACGCCAATAGGCCTACAAGTAACACTAGCTAATGAAACCAACATCCTTTACCTAAGAAACAAACTAATCTGCACAAATAAAAAACCAAATACCCATAAGTCTCCGACCAGGAAGAGAAGCCGGGGCCCGGGAGGGATGCGCGTTTCGTTAGTTCCTGTAGTCCCCTGGATTGCAGACGAAACAACAAACCCAACCCAACAGAACAGCAAGAAGAACCACCCCGCAGAAAGTGAGACCCCGGGAGCGAAAAGAAGCAAGCCCCAGAGACGCACACAGAAATGCGACACCAATCAACCTAAATGTCCTTTGAAGGGTGAACTCGCTCAGAGTAGACGAAAGGGCTAGCGACTTCATCCTCTGGTTTTTTATGTGCGCAAAAAGACGGAAAGAAAGGGGAACCATCATAGGGTACACGGGAGCAAATTCCACCTAATGTCTAATGGGCGTCACCGAAAACATATTTAGCGCCGCGAGGAATTTTAAACGCAAAAACCAAAAGGAAAAGAGCAGACTAAAAAGCAATGGAAAAGCCAGCGGACTCTCTTCAGAACGCTCGGTAGTCTTCCGCACGCATACCGGAAGCATCCGAAAATGAAGAGGAGGGGCCAAGATGGCAAGAAGCATATGAAAAAAGAAAGAGTCGCTCCATGAGGGTCAAGTCGCTGGGCAGCTGAATCACTAAGTAAAAAGGGGGCGCAGGGGGAACGCGTTGAACTCAAGGAAGGAAGAGAGTACTACAAAGACTGGCTGCGATGGAAAAGAAGAGGGGTTATCTCTTGTATCTAGAGGTGGAGCGATTGGCTACTAAGGACCACTTAGCTCTTCCTAAAAGCAGCCTTTTTGGGAAGGAAGAAAAAACATAAGGACGTGAGAACGCATGGAGAGGGGCTCTAAACCTTTAAAAGGGGCCAAAACCGGGACAACACCTTCCCCTGCGCGAAAAAAAGAGCCCCCAAAAGACAGGGGAGAAAGGAGCGGGGGCAAGATAAGGAAAGATACTGAAAAGCGAGATCGGGACATCAAGTTCCCCCCCCCCCACCAAAAAGTCAAAATTGGAGAGACACGGAACCTGGAAAAAAGACGCGCAACCGACGCGAACCGGGACCAGCGCGAAGAACTTAATGTCCCGTGCAAACCGAACCCGAAGACTGTTTGGAAAAACGGAAGGAAACGAACTGACGGCAATAGAACTCTCCAACAAACACACGAATTCTGTCCGCCAACATTAAAACCAGGAAGGGAAAGACAGATCTAGGGGGTACGGGAAAAAAAAGAGAGGGGTACAAGAAGGGGAATCAGACAAAGGCAAAAAGCCAACTCGGGGGCCGGTTCAAATTACATATTTACAAGGACATAGTTCAGTGCGAATGCTCTTGGGGGCGTATTTGGGTGGGGCATGCTCGAGAAAGGGAGGGAGGCTAAGGTGGCTGAAAAAAGCCGGCCAAATGCGAGTGGACCTCCGTTACCCCATGCTAACCCTCCCAAAGTATGTTGGGACAGAAAAGGGAAAAATCGCTGCCAAAGAGTAACGACGTTGCAAAAAAGACGAAAAGGAAAGGGGGGGCCGCGGAAAAGTAGGGGGGGGAGAGGGTAGCGAGTCACAAAGGTAGATTCAAAACCAGAGGAGGAATAGATAATCCCAGCTTCGGGCTACTACAACTTGGGGGTTCAACAAAGTGGTCAGGCACAAGGCGTTAACGGAGCTAAAGAGAGGGGGAGGTCCATATCGATAAAAAGTAAGGACGAGGTGAGGAATGTGTGGTAAAGCGTATCAAGCCGGATGCGAAGGGAAACGCGGTCAAACCTCCATTCGCTGGATGAGGGAGGAGGCCAGCAGAAAAGAGACGCGAAATCATCGCCTGAGGGGGGACGAAACCCGGACCTGCCAGATGCGAGTCCATTATGTATGATGCGCACTGACGAGGTTTCTGGGGATAAGTCAGTTGAAGAGGAGGGAAAGGGAAACAACGTGCAGGCGATATGGAGGGCTGGCCAGCGGCGGATCACTGCCTTCAAGTGGCCTTCAGGAGGACGTGATTTGCCGGTCGGTTGGAAGGGGCGAGGGAAAAACAATGCTGGGGGAGGAGGGGGAAGTTGAAACAAAAAAGAGAAGGGGAAGCTTTTGGGGAATAGGGAAGGCTGGTGGCGGGCTGCAGGAAGAAAGGAAAAAATGACTCGCAAAAATGGAGAACAAAGAAGGGTTGCCGAGAGACGGAAAGGGAAGGGGATAAAAAAGTAGTCACCAGGATTTAAAGGAGAGTGGTCCTAGGCCAAGGGTATCCTTCTTTTCACCGTGGTTCGTCGCAGAGGGGGCGGAACAAAAATCGGATGACGAGGGCTAGGAAAAAGACAGGCGGGCAAAAATACTAGGATTTTTTCTCGCCAGGACCCACAAGCGTGGGAAGTAAGACTTAAGGGGGGAGACCAGAGGCTGAAAAGCTTCCTTAAAGCTCTACAAGAGGAAATCTGTGTCTGACTTCTCAGCCAAAAATCTTGAAAGGATAAAAAGGTTGACGATGGGGAAAAGGGAGACAGGGGCGTGGACAAGTGCAACCATTACACGAGGCGTCCCTATCTTCTTCACTGTCAGGGGAGGGGGGGGATTTCCGGGAAGGAGGGGGGCGGGAAAAAAGAGTCGATCCGGCCGTTCGCAGGGAAAGAGCTTTCCCATTGCCTCAAAAACGTCCGCCTTTATTTGGTTTGCAGGCGAAGCAAAACAATGGCAGGGCGGTAGAATGAGAGGGGGAGGTTGCAGCATTTAAAAGTACCGTCTTGAAGACGAAGGGGAAAAGTAGAATTTGGGGGGAAAAAAGAACGCGGAAGGAAAAAAAAAAAAGGAAAGTAAAGAAGAGGCAAACGGGCGGAAAAGAGAAACTCTCACTGCCATCTGGCTTGGGGCACTCATTGCAAACCGGGTAAGAAGCAGACGAGAAAGCAACGATCTGGAAGGCACAGCAAACATGCCTGGGAGACTGCTAGGGGGCTTCACGTGTCTTTGTGCACTTCCGGGTGTGTATTCACGAGGGGGGAGGTACTATATCAAGGGAGGGTCGGCAGAGGCTGGGGAGCCGTGGGAGGGGAAAGGGAATAATGAAGGGTCTCCGGACCCTTCAAGGGAAAAAAGCGAAGTAAGGGACCAGTGGAGGGGAGGAGGAGAGAGCGGCAACACCCACGCAGAAAATCAACAGGGGTCCAATCGCCCAAGAAGGTGCAACCCCAGGCCGTGGCTGCGATCCAAATTGGGGACATGAAAAGAAAAAAGTCGAAGGGCAGCCCAAATGAAAAAAAGGATGACGGGGGGGTGAAGTAGAGTGCTTTGAACCACAAAATGCGCCTTCACGTCCGGGCAGGCGGCAAAAAGTTGGGGTTGAGGTCGGGAAATCGTAAGCGGGATAGTCGGAAGACCAGCACGCAACGGGACGAACGCCCGCATCTGACTCATGAATTTACGCGACCGGTCCCCCAATGCCAGGCAAAACGTATGAGGGGGGAGAAAGCATACCCACATCAGAAAAGGTAACGCCAGAAATCAACGTGCTTAAGTTAGTCATGGGCTTCATTTAGAGATTGAGTTGGGGGAAGGAGCAGGGGGGGGTAGGTCCTAAATAAGGAGATCAAAAATTCAAGGAGGAGAAGTTCCAGCGATGT
>Ga0179591_1272156_pt1 | contig 13792 bp, 13 predicted proteins | sample CZOMad2_1_08_16f_FD_182891 | JGI IMG/M metagenome (GOLD analysis project Ga0179591, IMG submission 182891) | Vadose zone soil fungal communities from Angelo Coast Range Reserve, California, USA - CZOMad2_1_08_16fungal (PacBio error correction) | ecosystem: Environmental > Terrestrial > Soil >...
GACGGTCAAGGTTTTTACCACGCAGTGGTGAGGGGCTGGGGGGGTCCGGGCCTCCTGCGAAGCACGATGAATCGTGGGCCAGTGTTAAGTCAGACTGTGGATTGTTGGGGGGGGACCTCTAGAACACCGCCCGCGGGAAATATACGAAGAGAGTAGCTGGGGATACTACAGACCATCTCAAGAAACCCGAGGGAGGTCTATCCAGTTCTCCGATCAGGTGAGAAGACTGAAAATCCCTCAGATGCTCAGCAGAAAAAAAAAGACTGCCTCATTGTTCCGAACCGTCAGGCTTTGCTGCATATCAGACCGCAGCAAAAATTTGGAGGTCAAGGGGGTGCAGTCGGGACGGGAAACAGCTTCCCGGTACAGAGGGGTCAAAGCCCTCCAAGATTTCCGCGAAGGACCCCGAACATGTGGTCGGAAGGGGGGGGGGAACGCGAAAAGTGATCCACGCCTAAAGGAAAAAGATCCACATCCCCATAGATTGATAAACGGAACCTGTTAATAAGGAAATGTGGTCACGCTGGGGGCACTCTTACAGAAATAATCATCATCGGAAAGGCGAGCCGAACCAAACATCACGCTAAGATCACTATAAGGCTGAAAAAGTGAGATGGGGCGGGTCTATAATGCAGAGAGTTCAGGGGGGTGACCGACCAAATTGTCAGAGAAACTAACAACTGGGGTTCATCGGTCCTCGAGTGGGGGCGGTAAATGGAGTGGGGCGATAAGGTGAGAAGAAGGCAAGACCGTAGACACGGGAACAGATCGTAAGAAATCCCCGCAGGATAAAAAATCCACTGGGGGGAAATTCAATCTCTCAAGTCCTCCTGCTAAGGGGGGGATGGGGAAGCACTCAAGAAAAAACAGAAGAATGGAAAAAAAAAACTAACCAATTGCACATTCTCCGCCCGCATTTAAAGATATGCCATTGGGGTGTCGTCAGGAAACCGGCTTCCACATGGGGTCGCAGCTTCGACGACAAGCTGAAAGTACTCCCGGAGAAGTTTCCGGGAAACTACCGAACCGCTAACGGGAAAAGGTGGGTGGGAAAACCAAAAAGGACGACAAACACGCGCCATAAAATGTCGCCGGCGGAAAAGTCTTTACCGAAAGTTGTCGTGGGGAGAGGTGGGCTGTTGGCACATAAAGACAGGATCGTGTTCGTGATCAGGTCAAAAAGAGAAGACTCCGTTTGGAATATCAAGGAAAATTCCTTTCGAGCCAGCCAAAAAAAAAAGAAAAGAAAAACTTTGTGTCGCACGGAGCGTGCGCGGAAAAAAAGCTGATAGTGGGTGGAAAAGAATAAGGAAAAGAACAAAAGTCCAACGGACTCAGAAAAATGTGTCAGAAGCCCGGATACGAAAGAGATTGCGATCCATTGTACATTACGCGGACTGGGGCGATTTGCCATCAAGACGAGCGTCAAGGGGTTCTTTCAAGGAAAAAACCGGTGAACGAAAAACCGCGGTCAACTGGGTCGTCAGGACATAAAAAATCGCAATAGGGGATCGACTTGGTGCTGGTGGGAAAAGGCAATGCATTAGGGGAGTTTCAAAATCACCCTCATACACTGAAAGAAAAAGGTAAAGAATTAGTAAGTCCCTAATCTGAGAGTGGACAACGGTCAAAAAAACGCCAAAAAGGTTAATTGCCCAACCGTGTGGGTTCGGTTGGAAGACATCAACTAGCCTCATACACACGCCGACGTTAAGAAGAAAACGGGACTTCTCAGGGTCTGAATTGGTCGAGAGCCTATGAACTCACAATTTTTAGCCCCCCTATCGCTAGGAAAAGAGAGGCACCCCGAACAACCTGAAGGAAATAGAATCAGGTCATTGCAGTTGGAACTTATCAAAGATCAACGGAACTATTATCCCAAAAAAAAAAGGGAAACTGGGGAGGAAGGCACAAACTCAGGTTTCTCGCTTCGTGGCAAATGGGGGGGTAGCCCCTCAGTCGAGGCCGAAGCTAATGCGGAAGTGCAGAAATGGCGTCGGGTGAGGTTTTCGTGAGTGTAGGGGGACGGCCCAGTTCGAGAGCTGTGGGGAGACCTTGTAGCGAGTGGGAGGAATGCGCGCGCTTGCCTAGACCAACCGTGCTCACCCAACCGCTGGGGTGGGGACCGCGTCGGGGGTGGGGTACGCGGGCTAACGTACTACTTAAAAGGCGGTAAAAAGAACTCCTTAGCAGACCTTCAAAATGGGGGACCGGGTTGCTCATTCTAAACGATAGTCTCATCATAAACATTCAACAAGCTCTACTTCTGAATGGGATCCGAAAATCTGGGGTTTAAGTAGGGGAGAACCAATCATAAAAAGTGTGGGCTCCTCAAAACAAATCGGAACTTATTCTGTAGGTGTCAATACCGAAGCCCACCATCTGGCGGTAGACCCAAATAAACTGGAGGGGATAGAAAATACCTTGGAAAACCCTCCTGGAAGAAGACGACCAAAGTAAGTCACGCAATCAAGGGGGTCGACGGGAAGAGGGCTGTGGGCAAGCGAGCTTATACTACCGGCCCTTTGAGTAAACTGCCCAAATGCAGGGTGGCCCTCAACAGGGCTTGCGCCCAATATGAAAAGAAGTGCCTAAAGGCGTGAGGGGGTTGCCATAGCGGGACGAAAAAAGGCTCCGTGAAAAGAAATTTCAGATTTGCGGGTAAGGGTTTTTCCTCGGGCGGGGTAACTGGAAAACTTTCTATGAAGCTATGTAAAATTACATCACATCTTGGGCTAATACAGCCTGTTTAATAGTTCTCAGCTATTAAATCCGTCAGCCGACGGCTTGTGCACTAGGTGGCCAACGAAGGGGGGGTGAAACCTTCGAATTGCCTGTATGGAGCGGGGACACGATTTGCAAACCGGATGAGGTGTCCACGCGAAGAGCAAAAAAAAAGGGCAAGAGCAGGGGGTCCTTGAACCGCTTGGGAACAAGGCGTGTGAAAACTATGAGGAAAACAAACGTCTAAGAAAGATCGGCGCGAACCAAGAAGCGACTAGGAGGAAATTTTGCTCTGGGGGGCCACGTCCGACAAACGCAGTCTACCAACAACAACTGTAAAGAGGACAAACCTCGAGCCAAACAATTTAAAGAATCTGCCCAAGGCAAAAGCGATAGTTTGAAACCGAGCACTGAAAAGGAATACCTCGGAAAAAAAAAACACCATGACCCGGGTCCAAACTGGCTGGGGGCGAATGCTGAAAATCAACCGGGGAGAAAGTCTTGCCAGCTCTCAAATGTCGCAAAAAATACCACCAACGGCGGCAGGTCCCCAAAGCAATGAAACCGGATTCCAAGAGAAAAAAAGGGAACTTAGCCCATAACGCACGGGGAAATGTATAACGGGTAGCTTCCCAAAAACCACGAGCGCCACGCTCAGGGCAGCCCCGTGAAATGAACTCAAAGGTTTCGCGCAGGCTAATCTCGGGGGCAGTCAAAAAAAAGCGATCACGTTCCAATGGCCGGGCGTGCTAGCATTAAAAAAAAGGACTATCGGGGGGAAAAAAAAGATTTGGAATCTTCAGTCCACTAAAAAGGGCAGATCCTCCAGAGAACCTGTGAGGACGGTTCCCCGCTGAACCCAAAGGGGGATGCGATCGGCTTTTTTCAAAATTGCCGGGAACCGATTGGGAACTCAAGCAGGGGGGGCTAAAATAAAGACGGGAGTTGGAATAACCTCACCCTGATCCCTCCCAATCAATGCTGGCATTCCACCTCTGATAAAAATCAAGGGTACCGCCAGCTAGGGAACTCTTTAAGAATGGATAACAGCGAGTCTGAAGGCGAAGACTGGGCCGCGAAGAGGAACGCCCGCCACTCCTCATACCAATGGGGGGGTCCACGCGGCTCTCGCAATAAACCTTGGGAATGCCGGGTTTTCCCTTCTTACTGTGGCGAAACACTACTGGTAAAAAATTGGAGTGGAACCTGGTGCTCTGGGGACTCCTCGGGAGGACCTCCCGCCCGCCCCTCGTGTCTCTCCACAGAGCGGTCCAATTCGAAAACACACTACGACGCCATCCATCCCAAGGCGCTGCTGTCAAGGAAAAAACCACTTTTCTACAATGGACGCCCGCCCAATTCGGAGGGGGAGCACAGATTCCGACAGCCGGCGAAATTGCTTCAAGGAAAAGAAATGAATGGAGAGGGGAACGAGGAGCGCAACCCGAGAATGGTTTTTTCCAAAAACCCTCACGGGGGGGCGCGTGGGCCCTTGAAAGCCGAGCATCGGGCTCAGGGAAAAAAGGGAAAGGAGGCGGTGGATCTGCAGGAACTCTGGGCCCTTCTTCTCGCGGAAACACACCGAAAGTTTAATCAGGGGGGGGAATGGAAGAATTCGGTGACATCCCACCCCGGTAATCAGCGAAAGACTACACAACGTCAATGCCGTCCACTGACCCTGCGCAATAGGTTGGACTGAGTATGGAAAATCCGCCCGGGGCTGAAAAAAAAGAAAGGGTGCCCGGGCAAAAAAGGGTGAAGAACATCCGTTAAGGGCGACTATACCGTTTCTGGCATGTAATGAGAACTCCGGTGTCCGCGGGGGGATAAGGGATAATTAGTAATATTTCCTCTCCCGTAATTGCAGCGGGAACCATTCTCCCGTCGGCGCTAAGGGCAAGAAATCTGCCTCATTACATTCCATTCTGATCTACGCATCAACCAACGAGCTTTAAATCCGAAACGGAAGGGGAGGGGGGTGATAATCAACCAATTTTCGCCGACATATCCTGCAAGAAGGGCGCCAGGGCAAATACAGAAAACTAGTCCATTTTTCAAAGAAAGAATTTATAGCCGGCGCGTAAGATAACTCGTACCCAAGCGCTTCGAAAAGAGGATTGAAAACTGGAAAAAAAGGGGGGAGATACTATCGTAACTTCTTATGAAAATCAGCAATCAATAAATCTATGACCACGCCGTAGTCTAAAAAAAAAAAAAAAACTTGGGATGGGCTGGGTAGCATAACTAATATCGTAGGTGACTTTCTTTTTCCCCAGGTACATGTTACGTACCCCTTTCCTCCGCTCGACCGTTTCTTTTTGAGAGAGTGGAACGTGTATTTTCGAGATAAATACCCAGTAATGCTCGGAGAGATAACCAGTAGGGGGGTGTACCATTTAGAACGACACTCCGTACCGAACAACTGTTGTGATTCAAAAATGGACACCCTTTGGGATTTTGAAAAGGAGACGTCGGCACCGCTCAGTAACATCTCACCCAAGAAGCATTGCCTGGGCTTGACACACAGATGGCGTTTAAGGGGGAAAAGGGGGGGGGGGGCTGGGAAAATGTCTCGAAGCAAAACTATCGAAACGTGCTGTAAGAATACTTAAAAAAAAAAAAAAAAAAAAAAAAAAAAAAGTGACTATCAAAGCATGACTATTGCACCGGGAGTGGGGAATAACCGGTAACCGTGAAAAGCTTTATGTCAACCGGGAAATTTAGTGAGGGTATTCTTTTTCGCCGTGCTCTGATTTGGTATGACACTTTCTCACTCGGGAACCTGTCTTTATTGGCTTACGTAGATCGAGACTGCTTCTCAGAAACACTTTTTGAGGAGACCGGGAGAGAAGATTGAGAGATGTTCCCGCCCCGGGCCTAAAGGCAGAATTTGCTGTCTTCTGCCGTGGTGGGGGGCGTGCGTTTTCACTCCCTGAGGGCAGAGAAACACTCCTGGAGAGTAATGACGTGGCGTTTGCCCATGGACAATCTGCGGGTGTGGCGGCTCCCTAGGTCAGATCAGCATGCCTGGGCTGTTCTTCTTTCCGCAGAGATGACGCCTCCGCTCCGAGGTTATGCACCGGGCCTATGAAGTGTGCTCGTCGTGGGACAGCGTCGTGAATTGGGTGGCCCGATACCCTTTACGTGACTTTCCCTTTCCTTCCTTTACTTGCAATAACCTCCATACCCTTTTACTCCAGATCCCCAACCATGGTATGTTTAATGGGAATCTCATGCATGCAGCGAAATGGTGGTGTTCCTCGACAACGCTGGTGACAGGGGAAGACCAGATGCAAAAGGTGAATTCATTACAATAGAAACAATCGAAAGCCTCCATTTTCCAAAATTCCAATAGGGGGAAAAAGGAGGTGTAGAGCTAGATTATGAGGTTGAGGCAATATTCACACGCATCCATTAACGGTGGAAGACAGAGAAATGTTGTATAGGGGTGTCAACTTTTACAAAGAGAGAACCCTGGTCTGTTGTTTAGAGACCTATTCGGATTTGCTTTGTCCGGGACAAACCTCAGGGGAACCTACCAATAACAGGCTCCCCGAGGGGACCCCCGTCCAGCAAAAGCCGTGGGAAAAGGAGCGACTCGCAGGGGGGCGTTGCAAAGGACCGACCGGATGAAACCGGGGAAACATCTCTCACATGGCTGTACATTGTTATCTGTGTCTCCGTACTTAGTTTCCGTCCCGTCCTGGTACCTTCTTTATTACTTCCTATCTGATGAATTTCTCTTCGTTCTCTAAAAGAACGAACGTATCAGCCCTTTTTAGGTCCGCCTGTGTCACTTTAAACTACCCCTGCGTGCCTACTCGTTTTTGCTTCTTTCGGTGGCTTGCTCAGCGATTTTATCTCTTGTCTAGAAAGTATGTTACGGGGGAGCGTCTTCTAGCGTCCCGGGCATTGAGAGCACCTTGAACCAGGATATCCCGCCGCAGCCTTGGCTCGGGCCATCAGCTGAACGGAGCTCTGATGGCGGACGTGCGAACTCAGAGGTGTCGCGGCGAAAATCTCTGAATGGCGGTATTTTGTCACTGCCCCCAATTCGTGTAGACATAACTCGCCGGTACACTTGATGCGATCGGAAAGAGTCCTTGGGGCTGGAGTAGGGTTCTCAAATAAGCAAAGGAGTGAAAAAGAAGCGGGTAACGACGGCCTACATGTCGCAACGAGTCATACAAACAACTCTCGCCCGCTACACTGGTGATCGTGCACGTCACTGTGGCCGGGTTGGTTCGACGTCACTTCCTTGTCTCTCCACGGGTGTCTGGCGCCAGCCGGACACACTGGCCCGGTCGATAAACTTTTCTCGTGTGGGGCCACGAGGAGACTAAAAAATTCCGCCCGATACGCCAAAAAATAGCGGCCTTGCTAATTCTGCGTTACGTTGAATCTCACGCTGCAGAAAACTTTCTTTCTGTCTCCGGCTCAGGAAGAAGCCCTCTATACCTGTCAATGTGTTTCGGGAATCGTGGCCCCATGCATGGCCTCTTCACAGTCAAAAAAAGCTCTTCCACCAACCTTCCTCAAAAAATCTGCACCCCGTCCGTCGAGCTCTTAATCAGGGAAAAAGGGGGGGGTCCCTGAACAGACACGCAACTCTATGGCAAGGGTTTGCCCTCCTCTAGCTATGGGGTGGACCAATCCTACACTCGCCGTTCAAGTCCCACCAACGCACAAAAAAAAAAAAATACAGAGAGAAAAAAGGAAAACACAAAAAAAAAAAAAAACCACTGATCAAACAACTACTAAAGAACACAAGGGGGCGAGACATTAACGTTGGGGCGTGGGAAGGCCGGCGAAGAGAAGGGGGGGATCTTGAGGGGGGGGGGGAAGAGCCATGAGGGAAGAAAGAAAGCAAAAAGGGCAAGAGATGAACCAACGAATAAGGTGAGGAAAGGGTTTAAACAAAGGGGGCCAAGACGGTGCCCTTGGAAAGCCGGGCAAACTAAAGAGAAGGAAAAAAACGCTGCAGAAAGATGTTGATGGAAAATGTCCCTCGCAGTATAATGAGCGGGGACACGAAAGGGGATGGGAAAGGGAAGTGGCGGGACCCCAGAAAATTGAGGGGCGAGACAATTGTGAACCATAAACAGAGGTCAGGAGACTCCCCAATCAGATGGCGATTTCAACAAAGACGAAAGGAGTTTTGAAAAAAAGAGGATATTATGGAATAACGGTTGCAGGAAACAAGACAGAAGGATTTGGAAGAAGTGACGGGGCGGGGGGTGGGGGCAGACAGAAAAAACAAAATGTACAAACATCTGCCTTGAGCAACACTAAAACTCGCCTATGCCCAACTATGGGGGCGGGTTTGCTAAAAAAATGCCGTTATTCTTGAAGGGGGTAACTAGCTCACCCACTGTGGGCAACTCTCGCTTCGGGGGTGGCAGTGCGGGCCCGTGGGGAAAGTTTACCACACAGCTAAGGCGAACAACTAAGCAAAGGAAAGCCGGAGGGTAGAAGGACCAAAAAGGAACCTCTGAACCCTACGGGAGAAAAAAGGTCTAGAGAAAAACAACCAACGGATTAGGAAAAAAAAAGGGGAAAAGATTAAAAAAAAAAGACGCTCGAAAAAGAAACGTGTTCCATTTGGTCGAAGGGACCGGGAAGGGAGATTTTTGACAGAAAGAATGGACGCAAAATGGGGAAGGAGGGAAAACAAAGTGCCAAGATAAAAGTAAAGAGATCTAAGACCGGGGGGGTGCCGGAATCAAAAAAAGAATCCTGCCGCGTGACCGCAAAAGGAAAAAAGACCTTCAAAAAAGGAAAAAGCGCCCACGGAGAGGTATGGACAAGGGGTCGGTCCAGCTCCACTAAAACCGCTGATACTGGAAACAAATGGAAAGGCCCCCGGGGAGGAAAAAGGAGGTACGGATAAGTACAAAATATCAAGAAGAAATATCCCTCCGTCAAAAGCAAGGGAAGAAAAAGGGGAGGTAGCATGAATCCACCGGGTGGTTGTGTGGGAGGCCTGAAAAGGGGCCCGAAGAAAAGTGGCCACGGAAAGAAAAAAATTGTATTGAAAAGCATGGGGGGGGAACAGCCGGCACGTAATCTGCGAGCGGCAACCGATAAGAGGTGCCGCCTGGGGAGCGTAGAGGGCAAAAGAAGTGCGTAAAACTACAAGGGGGAGAGCAAATTTGGGTTGAAAGCCACTCCAGCCCTCAATCAGGTTCGCCCGAGAGAGTGGAAAAGTCTGAAAATATTGGGAAGCGAAAAAGACGGCCATGGAAAACCATCAGATTAGTAAACATGCATCAGGCAGGCGTACGAAACAGGAAAGAGGGGGGGGGAAGTGTCGAAAGGGGGATTTCCGCGAAGAAGGGGCAGTCATGTAGGAGCATAACCGGAAAAACCACGAAAAAATCTTAATATGTCGTGACGCAAGGAATGCAGGAGCACGGACTGGCTGGAAACGAAAACGATTTTTGGAGGGGGCTGGGGGACTAATTCCTAGATGGATGCATAAGTGGAGGACAGAACTCCTTATCGTCAGCTTAAACAAGGTTTTTAGATCGGACTGCAGTCTAAAATAACACAGCTGGCAGAATGAATCAGGACAAGCAGCCAAAGGAGGAACACAAGAAAAAAAACCAAAAATTTTTAGACAAGACAAATGGCAGCAGGTTTTCAAAAACACACCAGAGAACCAGACGCCCCGCGGCGATTTGTTCCCGCTACCAACAGCTCTGACACAAGAGAAGGCTTGCAGAAGGAAAAGACCGAGAGACGAAAGGATAGCCAGACGCAGCACTCCGCAATCAGGGCCGCATGTGGGAGCCAAAACCAAAATAGGGGAGAAACAAATCCCGAAAAAGCAAGAAAAGGGGGTGGGCCGGGGGGGGTGGAAGGGACACCAAACCGCCAGGGAAAAGCAGTCTAAATAGAGAGGGGGGGGGCAAATTTAGGGGAGATTTGGGACCTACTATATAGATGGGGGTGGGGGAGGAAATAAAGAAAAGGAATTAAAAAAAAAAAAAGATTCAGAAGAACCAAAAATTGAAAAATCGAAAGTGACATGCAAACGACTCTATCCCACGAACTCGAAAAGAAGAAGAGTATTGTGCAAGTTTTGCTAAATAAACGGGGGTCGGTTGAAGCCTGAAAAAAGACACTAATCCAGGGGTTGAGAAAAAGCTATTGAAACTTTACCGTAAGGACCGGACATGCAAAGGAACTCCACCATCCGTCAAACTGAACAACGATCCACTTTTGGGAAAGTCAATCCTTGCGGAGGTAAAGGACTATAGAAAAAAATCCCCCTTCCATCGTTGGGTGACCATCAGTATGGCGGTAATCACAGGAAAAGGGAAGAGTACGTTGGGGGGGGGGAGCAGCAGACCAGAACTCTCTCGCCAATGGGGGTTCAAAAGTACACAAAAAGACGCCCGCAATAGTCACCCAAAAAAAAAACGTTCGAAAAAAAGCGCACATAAGGGGGCGAGTCTTCGAAGTCATGGAAGGTGTTTGGGGTGGGTACCACAGTTGTCGGAAGAAACATAAACTCAGAGAGACGAGCCATGTGCAGAGAGAAGACCATTAAAAATTCGTTTATTAATGTTAGATCTCACCCATGGGCCATCAAGGGCTGGAAGGGAACAGAAACCACAAGGATGGAAGAGTGGGATGGGAGGGGAAGATCATCTAACAACTAAAGCTGAGGGTCAACGATCCCCACGGGAATGCACTGAAAGTTGTCTGGATGTGACAGGGGAGAAGGGAAGAAACGGGGTCCTTAGGAAAAAATAAACTCCGCCAGAGGGAGAATTGAGGATAATCCATGAAGTCAAGGGGGAAAGAGAAACTTTGACTTAGACTAGCAAAGGCAATGACTGAGTAACTAAACCGTATGAGTTTAGGGAATAGAACGTATCTGGCCCGAAAAACCACCAGAAAAAAAAGCAGAAGACACCTTTCTTCTGGCAGCTCAAGGTATAGTAGAAGAAATCACGCAGTAATTTCAACTTAGAAGGCAAGTAGGAAAATACCAAGAGCAAAAGCGGCCGTCGAGAACCGGGAAAGTAATAGCAAAACAAAATAGAGTGGGAACACACGCTTCTCTCCAAGTCACGCTCAAGGATTGGAGGGGGGGGGAAAGAAATGGTGCGATAGCTTCTGTACATAATAGCAAAAATTCCGTTTCGCCATTCAAAAGGAATGGATTCAATTAGTTCAGCAGGAAAAAAACACAAACTGGTTGCCCTTCACACAGGGGTTTGGGGAAGGGGGGGAAAAAACTGGTAACGCATCAAAAGGGGACGCAGAGCAGCCTCATACAAAACCGAAGTGCGGGTGATAAAGACTCTCTGGATCACGAGGGCCCGGGTTGCATGGTTGAATGGAAACTCTGAGGAAATGCTCGAAGATAACCATGTGGGTCTTTTGAGACAACCTCGAACAGGTGGTACCCCAGAATGATAGGGGATTTGTTAGAAGGACAGTGGATGCCAACTCAAGAGAAGGCCTCAACCAAAGGGAAAACACCAGAGTACCGAAAGTGGCAAGAGACGGAGGTCACAGAAAAGGGTTAGATCATCCTTAAATACCGTCCGACTGTGCCTTTACGCGTGGGGACATGGGTGACTTGTGTAGGACGGACAAATTTATAGGGAAGTTACGGAGTGAAGGGTGGAAGATATCTGGTTGGGGCTCTGTTCGTACAAAAAATGGGTAATTGTCGAAGCGGCGGAATTAGCTGGGCACCTCACATCGGTTAGGAGCAGATTAAACTACACCCTTGCAATTAATATTTTACTCAAACAAAATAAGTCCAGTGGACTACATCAGGGACATCCTTCAATCGTAAAAAAAAACGGCTGGGCAAAAAATCCCTGGTTGTTTTGACTATGTAACTGAAGGGAGACCGGGGGGGGTCCTGTACCATTGTTCAAAACGGGGCAGCCCAATCCAAGCCAGTCAAGTCTTTTCCCATAATTTACGTGGGTAAAAGAAGCGCAAAAGGAGTGATAAACGCGAAGTCTATGTAGGCAAAAAAAAAGAGGAAGATAGCCTCCGATCCACAGTTGCATTTTCAAAGGTGTGGTTGTTTGGGGGGGGCTCCACGAAAAGGAAAAAACGCAGCTCGACCGCCTGTCAGGATTCAAACTATATGGACTTTTGGCCACGAAGAAACCCAACGATCCATGTGGAATCAAAAGAGGAAGAAGAATAATAAAGTGCCACGTTAATACGGGGCCAGATCTCACCCACGTAGGTCGAACGAGGTAAAGTGCACTCCAGGGGACAAGTGTAGTGACAAGCACGCACCGGAAGGACAAAGGGCGGAAGATAAAGGCGCATGAACCAAAAAGCGAGGCCCCGGTGGGCAAGAACCAAAGGAAGGATGGAAGCCCGGGATTGCGCCAAAAAGCAGAGGGTAAGGCGGAATAGAAACGATATCAAGGAAACAAAAAGAAAAGACGGGACTCACTCAGATCCTCAAATGGCTAAAAAACAACAACTAAGTTTGTTCCAACGACAGTGAGCAACATTCCGATATACAGAAGGGGTTTCTCGTCAATTCCACTTCGGATGCACGTGCTGAGAAAAGACTCTGAACAGTTCAGTAAAAAATGGATTATTAAAAAATTTTCTGTCCGTCCTCGGTTTGGCAGGCAAGAAAAGCAGAAAAAAAAGAAAAAGAATCACATACACTCAGACCGTTGGTGGTATAAAACACCAGAGTGTAACGCTCGGATGATACGCCCCCTCAGACTTGAGATGAAAAAGATCACCTAAAAGGTCTAGCAAATGACTGGAAGCATAAGGGGTGGAAGGAATCACAAACCATTGCTTTACCGGATCAAGTTAAAAAATGGGAAGCTGGGGAGGTGACGACCGGACTGGTCAACACAAAGGACCCACCAGCTCAAAATGGGAATAGCGATCCGAACTTCGATGGCCATCAAGAGGAGGGGACAACGGCTAAATGGATGTCTAGAAGAAACTTGGGGAAAGGAAAGGATCCACTAGACTTGGAAAACTCAGCTGCAAACTGCCGGAGAAAAAAGGACAAGCGAAGGAGAAGAAGTGTCGTAGATGAACGGCAGGAAAAAGGGCAAGCCAAAAGGGATCTCGGGGAACAAGGGGGGGCGGACAATTGGGGTGACCGGCATGGACCAGGCCGGAAAAGTGGCACAACGACGGAGCGCCCGAAAGAAGAAAGGGGGGGACAAAACAACCGGACGAGGAGCCTGGGAGAGCGAAGGCAAAGGCCGCCAAGCACCTCAGTTGGTGAGGACATATGGGTTCAGAGGGCCACCCAGACGGGTTAAGGCAAGACAGCAGCCGGCCGAGAAGGTGATAGGAGGGGCTACGTCCATGCGGGGCTAAAAGCCAGTTCAGGGAAAAAAGAAACCCACGAATGCCGCAGAAAAGTGACGAGGCAAGGGGGAAGTAGTAAGGCACAAGAACCGCCCAAAAGAAGACCGAGTAAAAGACAAGGAGCCCGCAAGGGATGAGAACCACCGTGATAACAGTGACCGGGAAGGGGAGATGAGAACTCATGTTAATTGCCACGAGCGAAGAATGGGCCACAGACCCGGGGTGAGGGGGAGAGAGGTACGGGAGGGGGGGATAAAATCAGGAGAAAAAAAACACCGAAGTGAAGGAACGGGGAAGGTAGAGACGAAAACATAAAGATAGTCGGTGTTGGGGGGGCCAAAGCCAAGGGGACCAAAAAAAAGGGGACAAAGAAGCTGAGAAGAAGATAAAAAAGGGCTGCAAGGCCGAGACCGAAATAAACGAGGAAAAAAATGAGAGCGGGTGTAACAAGTGCCACACGAGAGTACGGAAAGCCAGGGGGAAACGGCAACGGAAAACTATGTAGGGATGACCGCTAAAACTAAAAGGAAAGGATCTAGGGCAGGGAGGCGTCGGTAGGGAGGTGAGAGCTCAGGACGGGGTCCAAGAGAAAGGGGGAGGAGTTGAAAATGGGGAGAAGAGACGAGGAGGGGTTTTTGACGACCTGGGTATAGGGGCCAAGGGCAAGGAAACATTCAACCCAGCCCCAGAAAGGGCATAGGCGGGACCAGGGAAGATAATCAGGGAGGACAGT
>Ga0179591_1292411_pt1 | contig 13792 bp, 10 predicted proteins | sample CZOMad2_1_08_16f_FD_182891 | JGI IMG/M metagenome (GOLD analysis project Ga0179591, IMG submission 182891) | Vadose zone soil fungal communities from Angelo Coast Range Reserve, California, USA - CZOMad2_1_08_16fungal (PacBio error correction) | ecosystem: Environmental > Terrestrial > Soil >...
AAAATGGCGCCGAATGGGGAAGGAAAGGGAGGAAAGCGAAATTGTCATAAACTTCGTTTTACGTAGGCGAAAAAAAGAAACTCCCGGGGGGGGGAGTACTGAGAATGGAAACTGGGTCCGCATTAGGGGAACTTGCAAAACGAGTGACATTGACGGTTCTTCCTCCTGAAAAAAACGACGCTCGATCTCTTCGGGTGAGGGAGGGGGGGGACTAAGTCATCGGACGCTTCAATATCTTTTGACTTCAAAAAGTAACGCGTCGGACATCGGGGGTATCTTAAAGGGGCAATCACGTAGAAAGGGGGACAAGGGAGGGTACCGCCGGAACGGCAAGACCAGTCGATCTGCGCAGGAGAAAGAAGGGGGGCATCGTCCACCAATCTTGGACTCTAAGGGAAGGAGTTGACCGGAAATTCGGAACGACATCAACGAAAAAATCACCGCAGGAAAATTAAAAGCCGTGGTGCAGGGGAGGGGGACTGTCCTTTAGCGGGTCCCGGGGGAAGAGAGAAGAAGGGGATTAAAACCAAAATGGGGGCAAAAAGTTGGGCAACTCCTACAAGGTGTGAACTTGACCGAAGCTCATAATTGAAGGCCAGAGCGACCGGACCAAGGCTGGTTTGGCTCTAAACTGAAACGGAGGAAGAAATTTGGCATGCAAAGGGGGAGGGTGTGAAGGAACAGGAACTTCTGATGACAAATGGGAAAGAGAGGGGGTCTGTAGGCGGACAAAATCCAGGGGCATCCGATTCGGACGGGGAGGCCCGTCGGCTGGGGCGGAGGGACTGGGAAAAAGTGAAATGAAGGGCATGCCTGATTGCCGAAAAGGTTGGGGCGTATGTCGAACAAGAAAAAAGTGCAAAAAAGGGGTTTCGTTCAGGCGTCCAAGCCGACGAAAAACATGAGGAGGAGGCGAATGCAGGGGCACGTTCGGCTTTAATGGTGGCCAGGTTGTTGGAGACGGCAAGCCCCGGAAAAACTCAGGCAAGAAAGAGAAAAAGGGTCTTGGGTCTTTCTCACTCCGACCTGAAGACCGACGAAAGAGAGAATGTTCGCTGGGACTTTAGTCGGATTTTTGTAGCACGGAAGGGTCGTTCATTGTGACTCACCCGAAAAGACAGTCGCTAAACGTCAACCAGGAGAGAAAACCGGGAAAGCGTTCAAGCTCACGTCCTGTGAACGGAGAGGAGGGCAAGGCTGTGTAAAGGAAAGGCGTTGGAGTTTGCTGGCACGTGGCGGCGGGCAAAAATACAAAAAAGGAATACTCTTACCTGAAATGAGGTAATTGAACGCGTTTACATAATAAGGGGTGGGCCTAGGTGGACAAGCGCCCCAGAGCTTCAAGGGGGGGGACCCTTCGGGCCCTCGGAAAGGGGAGGGGGGAAGGGAAAAAAAGTAATTCCTGGAAAAGCCGCGGTCGAACAACGACTACCTTCTGGTGGGTCGTTCAATCTTCTACAGATCGGGTTAGTGATGGCTTGCGAAGAGAGCCAGATACTCAGCCTCGGTTAAGTCAGAAAAGAGTCCACCGTTTTCACGGGACGGATCGGGAAGGAAAGCAGGGAAGAGAAAAAGTGGTCGCCATCCCGGACAGTGGGGACTGTAGCCGAGTCTGTACAGAAATGGTCGGGAAGGAGCCAAACGCCGTCCTTTCGGCTGTCAAATACGTTGGGAGGAGGAAGCGGATGCAGCCAGATAGATTATAGGAAAAAAGGGAGGTCCGCCTGTCTCCGGGAAATGGGGTTTGGGGCAGGGAGGTTACATCCCGTGAAATACGAAGCCTCCTGACTGACATTATCGTCCTCCTCGCGAAAAACATTGCGCTGGAGTCGTCGGCCCGTCGACGAAAAAAGAATGCGGAATTATGGTATTTTCCTGGTAGAGAGAAAAAAAAAAAAAAAAAAAAAAAAACCACCAAACACACAAAAACAGGGGAAAAAAAAGGCGAGGAAAAAATCCCAGAATTTGGAAAGGGATTCTCTCGCCTCCCGGACTTGGGAAGAATGTAACGAGACTAACGGGGGAGGAAAAAGTGTGGGTATCGGCCAACGAAAGAAGGAGGGAGTGCTTCTCCTTGAGGAGCAGCAAAAGGCGTTAGGAGCCAGAGAAGAAGGGTTGACCAAGGCGAGGGGGACTGCCCACTCTTCCATAAGATGAGAAAAAGGGGGGGATGGAGCCCTTGAAACCATCGGCTAGAAATAGTCTCCAACTTATCGGGGGACAAGCTGGGCGAAGCGGTTTTACATTAATCACGGGGAAACGACGGGAAAAGAAACTGTCGAGGTGGGGTCAAAAAAGGTTTTTGCCACTCCTTCACGAAACGGTAAACGAAGAATATTAAATGCAGAAACAGACGTCGCCGATCGGAAGTTCCTGGAAATGATCAAAAGACTAGGGGGGGAGGAAAGGATGAGACTTCAGACTAATCGAGGCTTGGAACCGGGGTGGGGTTCACCGGGGGGGAAAATGTAGTGGTAGACAGTATGATTTCGGAAAAGAAAGGGGTTAAGCAAAAAGGGCTTGTTGAGTCCAATGGGCTTTGAAGACAAAGCGAGCGAGGGAGGAAGGCACAGGAAGAGAACGTACGACCAAAAATGAGACAGGTGCGGGCACAGGTCCGTGGAAGGATTGCAGAAAACAAGGATATCGCTGGAATCAGTGGGAACTACATGGAAGAAGCCGAAAAAACTATACTACCAGCTGATCCGTGGTTCAAACCTCATTTGAGAAGAGGATTATTTTGTATAAGGTAGCGACCATAAGCGCAAATCGACCGGGGAGGTCGTAGATCTCTGGGGCAACAACAACAACCAAATCGCAAAAAAAAAAACAAAAGGGAGTGAGAGAAGATAGATTGTTTGTTTACGCATATCAGGGCGGGTAAAGGAGATGTTTGATACTGAGAAGAGGCCTTACCCTTAGTAAAAAAACGTTTCACAGGGTCAGGGGGACATGCCCTAAAGCAAGTTGAGGAGTCGCGTGAGGTTGAGAAGAGGACGGTAAAGATTCCGACTGGCTAAAATAGTGGTTCCACCAAACTGGCCCGCCAAAGTTAGAAATCGCAAAAAAGGAAGGGGGGCGAAAGTGTAGATGCCGGTGAGGAGCAGAAGGGGAGAAACCCCATCATCCAAAAAGACTCCCAGGGGGAATTTAGACCTCTCGATCCCAGAAACAGAGAGATCGAGTCTAACCAAACTTAACACGCACGCAACGTAGAAAAAAAAAAGGTTGACAAGCCCTGTGACAAAATCGTTTGTGATGCTCATGAGATGCCTCGCCTATGAGAAAAGGAAAGGGATTGGGCTCATCGCACAGGCTTTTCAAAGGATGTGCGACGCCCTGGGGAAAGAGCGGAAGTAGAAGTTCGTGCCCCGGGGCACTAGTGAACAAACCGCGGTGTTAAGGGTGTAAATAAGGGAGACACGTTGATTTGGGCTGGGGTGGGCCGCGCGACCGCGGCCTAACCGACCGTCAGAACTAAACAGGAATGGCAGGGCTCCATCGAACCGTCATGGCGGAGTTGTCGTTACTCTCTCGGGGAGGAAACCCGAAGTTTTAATTAAGGAGGGGGAGGGAAAGAATTCAATGACCAGCTAAGATAAAGAGAATGAAGCTACCGGGTTCGAAGGAGAACAGCAAGTGGGAAAAAAGATCGAGAAAAAAACTGAAGGTAGTGGTCAACATTTCACGAGTTGATAATAACTCCGGCGACATTACTTTGTGTGGGAGGTTCCTAAAAAGTTGAAAAACGAGAAAATAAAAGAATGCCGCAATTGCCTGGAAGGACGAAGATCCAAAAAGATCGGTCGCGGGGAGGAATGAAGACTGCAAAGTCACTGTAAGGGCTTTCTTGGGGGAAAGGTGAAAAGGAAGGAGAAAATAACCATTTTGCGGACACAGAGGGTCAAGGAGAAGAAAATGGTCTCGCAGAAGGGCTCCCTCGAGACGCTACGGATCGCAAGAAAGCCGGACATGGAAAGGCTAAAAAAGGGAAGGAGGTCTACGACCGCGATACAGGAAGAACTGCGACGGGGGAGGATGCGCAAACTTAGCCAACAGATTGACAGAAAAGATTCCGTCAGTGAACTATTTAGAGGATCGAAAAGGATGAGGAGGCTGAGAGCTCGGGCAACAACGGCGAAAAGGCAATCACTAAAGGGCAAAAAAGGAAGATTAAGAATAAACGGATCAGGTAGAAAAAGGTTGAGCGAGCTCTGGTGGGAGGAGGAAGGGAAGGGGAAAAGATTCCACTGCGAAGGCTAGGGCAGAGTGGGAATCTTCCATAAACGGCAACTAGGCAAAGGAAGGTAACTCTGGTAAGAACCAGTTTCGACGGTAGGGGCCCCCCGACGTCAAGCGCAACGGCGGTGTCAGAAGGAAAGATGGACGAAGGGGAAAGGAGAAACGCCGGACGCGCGCGGAACGCGGAAACGTCCGAGAAGGGGTTTGGGACGACAGTGGGCGTTGAGAAAGAACGATTGAAGAACTTATAAACATCCACACATTCAGAAAAAAAATTGCAAGGAGGCGAAGAGATTCCGCCGGCGACCGGCTCCAAAAAAAAGACGCAGGACAGCGCGTACTTGGATGGGCCTGAAAGGTGAAAAGAGTGCGCCGGAAAAAATTGTCCACCCCCTACGGGGAGAGAAAAAAAGGGGACGGGAATCGAGCGCCGGTACAACGCGAATGCGGGGGCTCAACGGGCGTCAGAAGGAGCCACTTTTGGCAAAAAAAAGCAGGCAGAACGAAGGAACTAGTATGGCCGTCCCAAATACGAACCCGACCACAATAGAAATGGATTTGTCCTCACTAAGCCGAGGATGATCCACCGGGCCGGACCCCGTCCTCCCGTGCCAAGGAGAGGGAGGAGTTCCATGGGTCCAGCCGAACAGGGTTAGGAAAAAAGGAAGGGAGAAATTTCCGGGATCGGGGAAAGTGCAAGGGGGACGTCTAGAAGAACGGTGGACATAGCATCCGTAGGAAAAGGGGGAATATGATAAATTGAATCTTTGGTGGCCAAAGGAGCTTGGGCACCGGGATCCGGTACCCACAGTTAGACATCCCGGCTTTTCGTGGGAGACATGCGGTGTTTCAATGTACTTTCCTATTCAAGATGGATATTCGAGCAAGGCCAGCTTGTGCAGGGACGATGTTGGGAGACTGGTCGGCGCAGGGGGCCGCAACATTTCCGGCCGGAGGAAAGTGAAGCGTGCAAAGATTAAATTCAGCGCAAGAAACCGAAGGAAGGGGGGGGCAAAAGGGATTGAGAAAGGGGGTTTTTCACGATAGAAAAGCACGTCGCCTGAACGAAGCCCAAAGGCTCGATATATGCAAAGAAAAGAGAACAGAATAAAGGATGCAAAAAAAAAAGGGTCCAAGAAAGAAAAGGAAATCACAGGGAATGCGACCAGTGGCCTTAGGTCCGCGCAGAGAAAAGAAACCGACCGAAGTTAGGCGCCTTTCGGTGCACCTCAACGGAACCATCAAAAGGAATCCATTGGAGACACAACAAAAACCGTAGGAGAGAATGTAGCGAGGAAGGGGAAGTAGGTGCTGGTTGGAAGAAGCGTGAGGAAATGTGCAAGCGGTGAGGTTTACGTGGTCAAATATAAACGAGCGGAAGTACTGAAAAGCCCTGGTAAAGAAACGTGTGTGATCTCTGGGCCGTCAGAAAAACTTGACTCACTCCTCAGGAAAGTTCAGCCGGCAGATCCTGGAGCGAGAAAGAAATTCTGAGGGGAGCCGGGACTGGGCGCTGAATCTGCAAAGATATCTAAGGAAAGAGGGGGGAGGGAAGCAGGGAAAACGCGGCGCACAATCGCCGGGAGTTTTTCAATTGGCGCAGGTTATTAGGAGAGCACGAGGTCAAGGTCGGGGAGGGACGCACCATAGATCTGCTCGAAACAATTCTTACAAAAGCTAGGGGAGAGGAGAAAAAAGGAATGGGGGGAGTCTACATAAACGAGCGACAAACATCACCTCCTTAAAATTAAGTATTTTGAGGTGACCGGTGAAAAAAGTTTCACACTGATCAACGGGTTCAAAAGGATTTAGAAAGGCATAAGGGAGCCAAACCGTTCATCTGTGAAAACCTAAAAAAGGAGGTAATTCATGAGAAGGGGACAAGAATGCCCGCAGTGAAATGCCATGACTATATTCCGGAAATGCGGGACGGCGACTCACCAGGTGGTAACCATTTAGATTTGGAAAGAATCAGATTGGAGATTTTGTGAAGGAGCGGAGGGCGTCCACGGTGGATCATCCGGTAGGAGGGGGCGCGGAAAGTCGGGAGTAGTTAAGCAGGGCGGGGAGGTCGCCGTCATGCTGGGGGAAGGGCCATCCCAAGGGGAATTCGAGCCTGAAATCTTGAAGGGTGTCGAGTAGGGACTAGCAACCGAATTTGTCGTGAGTCCCGTAATCAAGATGCGGCTCGATCAGCGGGGGTATTGTGTGGAAACATGGTTTAAGAGAACGGTTGAGGCCGGAACTCGCAAATGAGCGGGCAGGGAAATCTATGCGTCCTACTTTTCACCCAAGAAGGAAAAAGCTCCGTAAAAGGTGGTTGACGGGGGGGTGATGCGGAATGTGTTTGGCAGTATTACTGAAATTCATTGGAGTTTGACGCAAAGAGGGGACCATGGAGAACGCCCCAAACAGATAAAAATCGAAGAGGTCAAAGGGACCGCCGAGGATCACTTAGCGGGCTTGTGCAAAAACGAAGTTGAATAACGTTTTGTCGCTGGGAAGAGGAGCTACACTGTCCATAGAAACTGTGGGGGGGAAACGAAAGGAACCTGCCGCTAGTGGGGCGGCAAGCGCCCATGACCCTGGAAATTCCTCACAAACCTGCTGGCCGAAAAGCACTTCGCCAGGGTGTAAATGGAATTCCAGAAGGGGCGAAAAAAAAGGATGATTCAGAGAACCTGGATCATTAAACAGCAGGGGGAAAAGAAGCTCTGTTTCTGGAGGTAAGTGATGGGGGGGGTGCTGCGCCGGAACAAAAAAGGGGGAGAAAGAAGAGGAAAAGTCAGGGGGAAGAAAAGTAATCTTTCACTACTTTCGAAGGACCGGTACGAATTTTCAGGGAGAAGGGAAAGGGGCCGCACGAACTGTAGCCCTGAAATCGAACAGCGAATGTTGCCGCCGACGAAACTGCGCACGATCCCGGAGCAGTCGTCACTGATGGCGCAAAGAGGCGGCATAACATTCGGGAAACCGGAAACGCCTGTTCCCGTTAAAGGGTGGTGCGTGGCGGTACCGAAGGGGCCACCTCCTCAAAAACTAAAATGAACTTGCATCTCTAAGCACTGACACACGCGACAGGGACGAGGGTATCGGAGGAAGGGCAGAGCCAAGAGCAATGGGGAGGGCATTTATTTAGAGAGCGAAAAATTTCAACTGGACTGATCCCGAAAGCAAAAAAGTCATGTTGAAGTGCCGGTCCTCCGGCCCGTCGTTACGGGGGGTTAAACCGGGCGCAGAGCCGGTGAGAGTAAACCTTTTTTTGGCCAAAAAAAAAGGGAGCGTTCCGGGGGAGGTTTTGCTTCTCAAGGAGGCGTCATCAGCCCGATTTGAACGGCCCCTCCGGGAAAGGGTTTGAGCGAGAGTGCCGCCAAACGCCATTTGGAAACGAATGAAGGGTTAAGCAACTTGCCCAGCGGCTCGCAGTCCCAACGAGGCGTGGTGAAAAATGCGAGGGCGTCCATCAAAAGGTCCAAGAAAAAACAAGTACAAAAATGGGGAAAAAAAAACAACTCCAAAAAAATTAAAGGTTGTTCCGACGCTGCGGCCGGCTCACAGGAAACCTGCAAAAACGGGGCGCAGGTCAATTAACGAGACGTCCCGCTGATCTGGGAAGGAAGATGAGAATCCGGCTGAACCGAGATGAATGAGTAGCGGCCCAGCACGGGATCGAAGGATTTTGTAAAAAACGGGTTTATGGACCACGTTTGCGTGCAAATATATGTGTCGAAGACGAGGAGATGGGACGGTCGGAATAGCGATGTAAAGGCATGGGCATCAGGGGGGGGAGCCAAAAGGGGCCTCGCCTACTCATCGGGGGTGCGCTATCCTCGGCATCTACACGGTCGTACAAAAGGAAAAGAGAGCGTGAGAAAAAAGTGCAGGCCGAGCGGCTTAAGTTCACCCGGAAAGGGAGAAATGAAAAGACGAAGAGAAAAAGCGCTACGCCTATCCGCAAGGTCCAGGTACCTTTTCCGCTGCCCTGAAACGTTTATAAGGTCAATCGCGGGGGGGACAACGCTCACTCGGATTAGATCCGTAGAGCAAAATGGCGGGCAAAAAAAGAGAAAAAAAAACGGAGGAGAAGAGAGAGTTGGTTTTTTGTTCGAGCACATCGAAGAGGTGGGGTGAATGTCCGCTACCGGGGGACCGTGGGAGGGCATCTTGTAGGGACCGCCCGACCGGGGAACTGCCATTGAGGCGGCCAGGCTTTTTCTCCTCGTCGAACTATTCCAATATCGGAAGGGGTGGCCGCCACGAAGGAAAGGGCCAGTGATCACGGGAGACATTTTGGTAAAATATAGAACGTGATATTTGAATAGGCCACCAGCATGGCTCCAAAATGACGTTTACTCGCTGTTAAACGGACCTGATAGGCCAAATCACTTCCAAACACAGGGGGAATAAGAGGGTCCAAAGCCTCCTTATAAATACTTCTGAACGGAGATCGTCCAGGATGCGTCAAGCAGAGGGAAGATCGGGGGCACAAGAACAATAGGGACATCTCAAATGGTAAGGAACTCGCGCCGAAGGGGCAGGGCCGCCGCGAGACGGAAGGAAAACGCAGGGCTTTGGAATGACATGGGGTCAATTTCAGGGGGGGGATTATTGGAAAAAAAGGGGAGGGGCCGGAGCTGCGCGGGGCCTACACCGAACTTACAGGGCGACTATGCGAGGCCTGAAGCTCCATGAAGAGGCACGGGAATGGAGTGCATGGGAACTCACTCGCCTCAAACATGCGATGGGCCCGCGAAAGCGGGGCTGCTGAACCCTCAATGACGGCACAGCGAAAAATCCAGGTTGCCAAACGCCACACAAGCTACAGCGAGGAGAATTTTCAAAAAAGTCACCGACGGGGAGAGGAAGGGACCAGGGAGAGATACTTTGTTCGGACCTCTAACGGCCGACGCCTAACGGAGGCCGAGCTGCTCGGCTGGACGACAAAAAAGCGCAATCGTCGAGGGGGTCCAGGAAAAGTCAGGGGGATCTGGCAAGTCCGGCGTGCCGTGGTCGTTGGTCACGGTATGCCGCCACGAGAGTTAAAGAAAAGCAAAGCGAAATGTCTGATGGGGTGTATCCTCTAAGCGGGGGCGCCGTCTAAAACGGGGTCGACCGCCGAAGTTACGCGAGAAGGGAGTGGCATCGGTCTTACTGACGGTCTGGTTCAAAACAACGGCGACGGTGTGATTGAAAAATCGTCTCCAAGGGGAAGGGGCATTCACGAGGGAAACGTCAGGAAAGAGGGGAAACTAAAAAGAAAGAGAAGGAGGAAAAGATGAAAAGAGGCTAGGGAGGAACTTCATCCAACTCAAATAAATGCAGCCCCTCCTGGTAAGTCTCATAAACGAGAAGTGGGGGGAAGGGGACGTGGGGGGGGAAAATAAAAGGAATACTGGAAATAGTTCCCGGCGGCCCCCGGTCGGTTAAGAATCTGTAAGGGGGGGGGGCTGGACAACTCGGCCAAGGAGTTTAACAGGAAGGAACCAGCCCACAGTCAGCGTATCCTGGCTGACCTCTCAGACACCGAAAGGACGTCAAGTGGTAAGGTTCCACACGCAGCCAAAGCGTACGATCACCCCCCGGACAAAACTTGAAACGCGCATCACGGTGAAGATAAAGGGGGGGGGTTGAAATCGGTCAAAAAGGGGAAGTACGCCTGACGACACCAGCACAGTCAGCCACCTCCATGCTCTCTTCGAGCTGAGGAGGGAAGAAATGAAAACGGGATCAAAGACTCGCGCCTGGCGGGGAATGGGGTCAGTGGACGCAGAAACCATGGGAAACTAAAGAAACGCCTCCAAGCGAGGCCTCTGGACCGCCAAAAAATTGGGAGAAGGGGGGGGCCGTCAGCGCACCCATGGGGGAAGGGGGGGAAGACTCGCTGTCAATTTCGGAAAGAGTCCGCCAAACAGCCATGAAAAGAAAATCAAAAGAGGAGAGGCAAGAAGAACTAATCACGGACAAGGCTAGAAGGGGGCCCTCCGGCCGTCCAAAAAACGCGTCCTGAAGAAAAAGGGGGGGGAGAAAAAGTTCGGCCGAAGGGCCAAGTCCCGAGTCACAAGAACGGGACCCAGAAGGGAATATTCCGGAGAGGGGAATTGAGAAATTAGAAACTTCATAGAGTCTGCAGGGAAAAAAAAAAAAACTCAGGCTTCCGTAGAAGATATTTTCGGCTAAAGTGATAATCGTGGTTATAAACAAGGATGTCTCTTGGGAGGAAACCGGGATCCGGTAAAAAACCCAAGGCAGACAAAAGCCAGGGATTTTAGCATTGCCCTGCAGTTTCCGGGGGGTTGCGTCAAGGATTGTGAGGTCTTCATATTACAAAGGCAATTGGTGGAGACGCGATGTCAAAAGTGGCAAAAGCGAGGAGAAGGGGCAGGAGGTGCCGGGAAGACAAGGTGGGGTTTCCTACGTGCTCGAACTTGAGGCAGAAATAAGGCAAGAGCACAAGGAAAACCGGTTCCCACCTTACTGTCTCAAAGGAGAGAAAGTGAAGCGCCGAAGGACCTGAGTATCAAGACAAAGGGAAGAGTAACGTCTTTAGTCTACTATTAGCTAGCTGTCCGATTTCAGGAGCCAGATCTTATCACAAAGAATTCGGAAACCATTGGCCTGATCGGGGAAGACGGGAAGAAAGGTATTGAGCTACCGTAAACCTAGGGCGAAGTGAGTGAAGGAAACAGTCAACCTCACTTCAGGGCGGCTTTTTCAAACAACACGAGGAAGGCGCAATTAAGTGACGGAAGTGGTTCATTACCACGAAATAGGAAGGTAGGTTTACGGTAGTATATCAACGTGCAGAGAAGGAAATGAAGGCCCCTGGTCCCATTCGCGTGTGGGGGATAAGCTCGGGGCCGTAGAAATGTCATGCGTAGAAATCCTCTTAGATACCGTCAGCCTGCGCGCGTCAATTCTTCGGAAGTGGTAAAAACGGAAGGGCGCGGGCTTGGCAGCCGATGAAGTGATTTATCGGACATTTGAGGGACGCACTTCAATCGTGTATGAGGCAACCTGGGAGGAGTAAGGAGAGGCACGAGAATCAACGGGCTTCCGGAAAGAAGGAACCGTCGATCTCGCCGCAGGTCCAGATACGTCACGAAATTTGAGGAAGAAAGTGCCTGGGGGGGGACCGAAAATCCATCGCGGGAAATGTAAAAGCCTGGGAGGGTTGCCCTAATTGGGAAGGGTTCAATGGACCGATCAGCCGGTGAACCGAAGGAATAGGAGGAGTCAACAAAGCTTTAGGATAATAAAAAAAAGAAGGGGAAAGGGAAACTCCTACTGAACAGGGGAAGTAATCCGGGACGGCCTAACTTGAAAGCCCTGGAGTGACGGGGATCTCGCAAAAAGTCTGGTGGTAAAAGGACTCAAAAAAGGGGGAACCTGGCCATTCGGAAGAAATTGCACGACATGTGATTTGTGGAGAAAGGGCGGACGGGGGGCCGGAAAGGTGGGATAAACCGGCTGGAGCTGAGGCGAGGACCATTGGCCTAAAAAGCGGGACAAAAGCTTTAAAGGATTGGGGGGGGCGGAGGCAGGGCCAGCCGGACGGGGCATGATTACGGCAAAAGGTGGGGGGGGGCGTATCTATACAGAAGAACCCGACATTTACAGGAGAAGCGAGGAGGCGGCGCTCGATAAACAATGCTGTTCACTTTGTGAAAGAAGGGGTGGAAAGGTGTTCGGGTCCAGCAACCCGCAGCTCCGAAGGAGCGGAAGAGGAAGTGCAAAACGTTCCGGCCGGCGATGCCGGGACTTGTACGAAAGCGGGGTACAGGCTGAAAGGGGGGAGTTCGTAGGTTGAGGGTGGGGCCGGAGGATGGAGGGGACTCAACGACCATTGTCAAAATAAGAAAAAAATCGAAAAATCATCGACCTATCCCGTTCGCGAAAGTCCGGCCAGATCAAGGAGGGAGACGAATTTTGGGCAAAAAAAAGAGGGTCGTTGAAGAGCCGTCGCGGGCTAAACAAAAAAACGAACGACGAACGGTGGATGAGGACGGGTGAGGTTACCTGCCGGGGAAGCCCTTAAAACGTGGGAAAAAGCAAAAAAACCGAAAGATTTGAAGAGAACGGATGGCCCTCTCAAATCAGCAACAGGAAATAGAAGGACGGGAAGTGCGAAAACCAGAGCCATAGGCAAGACAACTCCTACCTGTTACGTTAGGGAGCGGAAAAGCTTCACCGACGGATTTCTTAAAAAGTTATGGAGGGGGAGGGGGGCTGGGCGCAAGCGCCGGCTCTCCAAAACTGAATATTAAGAATCAAGGGAGCTTTGTCAAAAGGGGACGGAAAATAGGGAAGGGGATAAAGGGGGAATCCGAACACACGTAGCGTGAGGATGATCCGAGGGACCGTCGGCGGGTCAACTGAGACAAAGCGTCTGTCCAGGAGAAAAAACGGTGGAGTAAAGATGATGCAGCCATATAGGTAACATGGAAAAAAGTCGAGGTAACCGCCTGGTTACGCTGGGGGAAAATGGTTTCGTCGCTATTGAAGGGGGGCCCCCCACGTCTAGAAAAACCGGATCCCTCTGAATTAAATATGACGAATCTCTTACCCACGCTGCTATGAGAGGGTCTGAGGAAGAAGGAAGGAGAATATCAATTGAGCTCTTTTAGGGCATTATCAGGAGGAGTCTCTAGGGGGAGACTCACCAAAAACAAAGCCGTGTTGGGCCCGGCTTTCTCCTCCGCCTCAGGTCTTATTTTGAGGGAGAGACGCGACGTTTGAGAGTAAACACGAAATTGTTTGGAGCGGGCAGGAGCTGAGAAGAATAGGGGTTCTTCAAACTTTTCAGGGGGAAGGAGCGCCTATTCAAAACTGCTCAAAAACGGGGGTGCCAAAAAGCGAGTTCCCCGGCCACCAAATTCACGAGAAATGAAAGGGCAAACAAACCACGCGCTGGGAAGTGTAAAAAAGCATAGCGTGGAAATACCCAGTGGTCCCATATCAACGAGAAAAAAAATGGGGAACCAAAGACCTGGGTCTCGGGTTGTTCAAATTCAGAAAAGCTCGGTCCGGCGCAAACTGCACAATCTGAAACTTCAAAAAAATTGAACGACGGGGGCCTCCTGGGGGGACTTATATCGTTAAGGGGGAGGTGAGGGATAAGCGCGGCTAACGAACGAAGGTTGCGGAAGTCAAATGACGTTTAAAAAACTAGGTGACCAATCGAATCAAGGGGGTGTCCACCGGGTGCGTGCGAAAGTTTGGCGTAGGATAATGCTTTTCAATGGCCTGGAATAATCGGGAAAAATGTGAAATAGACAGGGAGACCATGCTGGGGTCGCCGGAACTATATCGTATATAGACGGTCTAACAATGTCGACAAAAAAAGGAAGGGATCAAAGGGGGCCAAGAGACTGTCGGCCCTTTAAGGAAGAGGGGGAGTAAACTACATTGAAAGGAAGAGCCCCTCAATGGCTTTAAAGGGCCTAAGCGGGCTTTCAAGGAAGAAGGGACTGTCAACGGGTTTTAAATAATTGTCACAGGGGTAAAGAAAGACAAAAAGCTTCGAAGGGGGAGAACTCTAACAACAAAGACA
>Ga0179591_1301225_pt1 | contig 13791 bp, 13 predicted proteins | sample CZOMad2_1_08_16f_FD_182891 | JGI IMG/M metagenome (GOLD analysis project Ga0179591, IMG submission 182891) | Vadose zone soil fungal communities from Angelo Coast Range Reserve, California, USA - CZOMad2_1_08_16fungal (PacBio error correction) | ecosystem: Environmental > Terrestrial > Soil >...
ATCTATGATTAAGGAGGAGGGGGGTGTGTGGTCACGCAACCGGGAAAAAAAACCGTCGTGTTAGAAGGGGATAACTACAGCACATGTGCTGTTTTCAGAGAGGATTTTGTGGGTGGAAAGGCCCATCTGTTCTCCTACTGGTACGGCCCGTCCTGAGTAGATTAAGGATCGGGAAAGAGAAATTTTAAATCTGCCAGAATGGGAATGGCACCGTTGCCTGCTCGAAGAAAAGGAGACTCTAACCGTGCTCTCCTAGTCTTGAATCTTCAGTGTACGGTTCATCGGCCGTAATATGAGGGCCGAAACTCCTTGCAGTGCTCCTGCTCAGGGTGGGGCTCCCGGGGTTATCCCTACCAGGTCATGTGGGAAAAAAAAAAAAAAGGCGGTATGGAAATGGATACTCATTCGGGAGGAAATCTCAGACAAAGGGGTTCACTAACCGCTTTGGCAGATTATGAACCCGGACCCTTCTAAGAACCCACGGGGATGGAAAAAAACACAGGAGAGGAAAAAAAGACTTACTGTAACTTAAAAACCCATAAGGAGGGGGGTGGGGCAAAAGCCCCGCCGAAGTACTTAGAAAAATGTAGTGGGCAACACAACCTGGAAAGTATCCGCTACAAACGGAGCCGGGGGTAAAAGGCGGTTTTCACAACTTAGAAGTCTAAAACGTAAACATCTTTGTGGTACTGGGTGCTCTAAAAGCAAATTAATACGGAATATGAAAGCTGGGGGGAGAAAAAAAACTCAAATAACTTATTTCCCCAATCGCAGAGACTAGAAAGGGACCTTCAAAGCAGATTTTTGAGAGTACAAGGTAATGGGCGACCGTTAAGGACAACGGAGGTTCGGAATGCGCGGGGATAAGAGCTGTCTATAGGCCCGGCTAACTAAGGAGAAAAAACTATGACGGGAGGGTCCGCGTCAATCAAAGTGGGGGACTAAAAAAAGACAGGAAACATGGGATTTGGAGGAAATCCTCCTATAAAAGAAATGAGTATATCAAAGTGGAAGAGGTACACGATGTAATCTGGGAAGAGAAGGTATTTCCTCTCTAGGGAGAGGTCTATCAAATCGCCGGGACCCGCGCCGTTTGAGGGGTGTAGGTAAGTCCTGCGCCGTTTTGGAGAGAGGCAGGGGGAGCAAATACATGTGTTGACCCCACGGGGGGCGACAAAGCGCCTACGAGATCGTGCAACCAAATAGGATGGATTGAAAGAGCAGATAGCTTAGCAATTCGGCTGATGTTTGTAAAAACCAACGTAGTGTCGGCGTCGCGCCAAAACTAGGAGGGCGGGACATGAACAAATCGAAGTGCAAAAAAAATTAATCTTTGATCTACGCCATCTATTGCCGGGAAGAAAAGAAGATGACGAATAAAGGCAGCACAAGGTCATACGCGGCTCGTATAGGCTTAAAGTCAATCCACAGCAAAAGTTTAACCTTTTTGGGTCAAGGCCCAATTAATGAATCGGTCTCATCTTTGGGACTAAAGAGTGAAGGGAGATCTACGCTGATCGGCGGGGAGAATCTACATCCGGTGGGGGTGGCGAAAAAAACCGGACATTTGAAAGGCCCCGCCCGAAAAACATGGGTCATCTTGAAGATCCCGTCAGGAAGTTTGCAAAGTAGCCCAGGCTAAGGAGGGGGAAATCCAGTGCAAAGAAAGGGAAAACATGGATTCATCTTGGTGAGGACCCATGAGCCGAGGGGTCGGGGAAGGTTCGCGTCGAGGTTAAAAGGGAGTTGGGAAAAACTGCTCCGGGAGTAGGGCTCTAATGCAGTTCTGGTTCAACGGGAAAAGGGAGCCAAATAACTCGGCGAAAGGTGTCCACGCCCAAGGCAGTGGGGGAAAGTTAACCGCAGTAACCCTGAAAAGGGGGGGGGGGTTTCACGACCAAACGTGGGAGATGACATGACGGAACCGGAAGGCAGAAAACCTGTCGAAGCTCGAACGGGCACAAATGGGGGGTCTTTCGTGTACCGGTGACGTCCATTTCAAAGGGGGGCATTATGTTCCCCATGCCCTGGGGATGGAAAGAAAAGGAAATAAAAAGAATAACTCTTAAAGGGACTGGGCTGGAGGACGCCAAGATTAGGAGCGGAAACCGGACTAAGATGCCGGAGAGCGGAAGGAGGGATTGGGACTCACGGGGGTTGGGGGAGAAAAGGAATCAATGAGGACACAAGCCGCTGGGTCATTAAGGGTTCCCAGGGATAGTTCGAAAACTCCTGGTACTAGCAAGGGACCGTAACAGCCGGCGAAAGATTTACTGCAAAACAAACAGGAGGATGACCGAACGGGAGTTACACTAAATAAGGGGGGTTGGAACACGTGTATCGTCCTGAAAAACTCTCATGCAGGGTAAATCAATTAAACCGCGGGGTGTCTCAGACACTCGAACTTGGGAAAAAATGTGGAAGGCTGAAGCTCCCAAAGACTCAAAAAGGAACTTGTACGCAAACTTAAGCCCCGTGCCTGAGAAACCCGGAACAAACCGACTCAACACAAGCCTGACAAGCCAGTAAAATGGGAGTGGGGTTCAGAAATGGGAGACTACCTGACGCAATCAACCTCTGAGATTTGGGGTATCTAAAAGAAGTGTTCCAAACGGGAAACCGTTCGGACCCGGGCGGACGCTCCCAAAAATGAAGGGGGTGGAACGAAAAAAATGTTGGTACTGCAAACTTTCATTTGTGAGATCGTCTGACGCGACCTTCGGAATAGGGGAGCCGTCAAAAGCATTCTCGACTTCAACTTCTAAAGAAGGTCGAAATAGAGCATGGGCGAAATCGCTAAATGCACAGGCCTGGTGACTCCCATCAGGGGGTGCAAACGTATCGGAGGGAAAAAGCGATGAAAATATTGTCTATACCAGTGAGCAAGGTCAGTGAGCCTAAAGAACCCTGGGGAACAAGGGATGAGACAGCGGGAAGCCTTCCTGCGCGCGCTAACAAAAAATCGTCTTTCTGTTCGCTGAGAGACAGGGAAGTTGGTCCTCGATGGAGGGTGCAGATTTTGGGGCGGCGGCGGTAAAGGGACTCGGTAAAGGCGGAGTTTCCTTTTTGTTGCTCTAACAGAAACTGGGAAGCCATTCCGCTCATAAACGAGAATTGAAACTTCGGGATGTCCCGGGCAGTGACACAAATCGAACGCTGGCAGGGCCATTTCTGGAACAACGGCGGCTAACCAGCGATGACATATGGAAAGAAGGAGTAGGTGACCTGAGCGACGAAGGAATGCGGAGTCGCTCAGCGGGCATTGGAAATCGAAAAAGAGGAAGGATTCAAAGGACAAACATGGCCAAAGATGTTGCAAGAGGAGGGAACATGTTTTCAAAGGGAGGGGATTCCCCTTCAGGAGCAGAGAAAGGTCTTGGAGGAGAAAAAGTGGGCGAATAGACGATTGTTCTTAGGGGTCGGATAACTGACGAAAGGAAAGAAGAGACCGATCAATCAGGGAAAATAGGACTCGATAGACTGTGTAGGTTGGGATTCCAAAGTTTCGAACGGGAATTTCATAAAAGGGCAGTTGCGAGTATAGAATCCTATGAATACTTGGAGCGCAGGAGACGCGGCAACAATAATCAGTTGGGGACGTTTATCAAACGGCCTTCGCCAGATGTTGGAACCTTGCTCGACTGTGAAGAAGAGCTCGTCGGGACACAAGGGGGGATGAACTTAAGGGAGAGGGTGGATAAAAGAAAGAGCATATAGGGGAAAATTTGAAGAACCGCCCAATAGAAAGCAGTGGAACGTTGCCGTGGGGAGGTTAGTTCTTTCTTGGGTGAGTCGCCGGGGCCTCAAAGGATTCCCAACCTGGAACTGGACGTTCCAACCGTGGTCAAAACTTGAAGGAGAAGGAGCCAGGCACCATTGCACCCAAGAACCTCCTCGTCAGAGACAAAATCGAGTCCAAGGCTCCTCTGGGAAAAAAGGTGCCCCATCGTTCACAGCTTGGAAAGCCGGGAAAATCCAAGAAGGAAAGCCTCAAAAATAAAAAAAAAAATAACATAGGCCGAACCTAAACCTCCGAAACCTTTGGCCGCGCCTGAAAAGCCGGTGGAAACTGGAGGAACGACCCAAGAAAGGCCGACCTCGATGAACAAGCTGAGGGGAAAACGCCTTCCGGGCAGAAGACCAAAATAACAAAAAAGTCCAAGAACTCAAATACCGAAAAATAAACACCCGGGGAAAAAGCGGCGGCGCGAGAAGAAAAGGCAGAAGGTGACAAATATACCCACCTGACAGAGAAAGAAGGCAGGGAGAAAATAGGAGAAAAAAAAAGAAGGTGGGTCTCCCGGCGGCGCTTAGGGGGTTACCAACCATCTGTGTGACCATAGGCAGGCCATAGGCGGAGGGGACAGGTGAGGAAAAAACCGTCAAAATATCAGATATCGGACAACCAGAACCAGAAGAATCACCGCGATAATGAACACGAAAGCAAGGAGAAATAACATCTCTAGTAAACAAGGAGTATGCCTGGATGTCCGTCTGAGTCGTGTGCATGCCGCGGTTAGTTCTCTGGAATGTTGGGTCGGGAAAGGGGGGAATCTGGCGGTGGAAAAAGGGGAAACTTGAAGAAATTGGCCGAAATCATAATCTGTTCCCAGTTAAAAGGGCCACAAAATATTGTTTTAACTCAACAGCCTAACTCGACCAAATTGGGGACAGTGCGGACCATAGGAGAAAAGCGTAAAGGGGGTTGTACAAAGGAGGGTTTACTCAAAGGCAGTAAGAAGTCAGGCAAAGGCCGAACGGTTAATTGGCAGGGGGAGTGAAGGAGGACGCGGGGACCGGTTGGAAGGAAGGGGGTGGTCAGGAAGGAAAGGTCTCAGGAGTTGTGTCACAATGAGGGAGGTGTTTCCTTTGGAACGCAGCCACCGAGGGGGGGCAAAGTGCGGCGGAACCAGGGGGGGAGGGTGAAAGGATTTCGAAGGGCCTAAGGGCTAAAAAGAGCGGCGGTTAAAGGTGGGCGGGGATCTCTGTAGACTTTCTGGTACCACGGGGGCAGATTGGGATCAGGGCGTCAGGAACCTCTAAAGGGCAGGGGGAGGAGTGTCCTGTTCCTTGAAAGGGTAAAGCAGCCCTGTGGGAAAAAAAGGTAACAATGGTACATGCCCGGTTTTTAATCGGTGGAGGAAAAGAGCTAAGCTACAGTCGACGCCACGAACTTCCAGAACGCTGCAAAAGAAGATCAACCAGGCAAGTCGGACTTCCCCAACAAGGGACTCGCCAATAAGAGGGGAAGAGAATTTCGGGGTAGTTGAATCAAAGGATGTTAGCCTAAAGAAAGTACCCGGAGCTCACAAGGTCAGTGTCAAAAATTTAGTTGTGGGGGGCAACCGGGAAAAGGTAAGGGTATTTATCCTAGGGGAGACAAGTCCTGGAGGTCATCAAATCGTGGAAAAGAAAAACATACGAGCAGCCCTTTGGAATTAACTACCAAGGCATCAAAGGGACGAAGAGACCGTTAAAAGGCAAAGCTTGCTCGGGGTTGGCTCTGAGAGAGGGGGAATATATCGAAATAAAGAGAGTAGAGTCTCGACCCACCAAAAACTATGTCATATCCTACGACGGGTGAAATCGCAAGTACCAACATGGAGAAGCAATCTCGTGACAAAGGAAAGGGGTGGGTCACCGGCATCGGGGAGGGCGACTAAAAAGAACTAGGTAAGAAAAAAAACCAGGAGGAAGGGAGGCTTCGGTAACTTATGGGGCACGTTCATCTGATGGGTCGCATCAACTGTGCTTACAGAGTCCAAAAGGGTGCAATGTGGACAGGGTCCGTAAACCCAACCTTCAACCGAAGCTCACCGAGGATCGGGGTGATCATTTGTGCCGAACGAGGATGGCGCAAATAAAAAAGGGAAAAAGAGACTACCTGATTTCGAGTGAAGGGCAGCCCAATTACTTCTACAAGTCTAGTGTGTCAATAATAAAAGAAACAGGGATCAATCAAATCTAAAAAACACCGAGGCTTCAGTGAGGATAGGTAAAGGGCAAATCGTTGTCATCAAAGGGGAACCAACTGTAAGCTAACCGGAGGGACGACTGCGCCGTTATCTACATTGGGGAGGTTCAGGAGGGTCCATTCGGACTCTTAGGAGAGGCTCTCAACATTAAAAAACCTTTCGTCATTTTCGCATTTCTCACCAGCTACGAGGCCATCTAGAAAAAAAAAAGGGGGGGAAAGAGAGCCGCTTGGGAAAGATAACAGCGGAGCCTCGCGGGCCCATGAAATATCCAAATAGAACGGCAATCTATATGGATAACAAAAAGGGGAGGGGGGGTGCGGAAACGCGCGACGGGTAAAGGGGGAAACTTTTACTAGGAGCGAAACAAAAAAGAATGGATTTGGGATGCGCTACTTGGAAAGGGGAGAAGGGAATATTGCTGAAACTCCTACCGTCTACTTGGGGGAGGATTCGTGGGTGGGGGCAGCGGGGCTTTCTAACTCACAAGGACCAGGGCTTCCTTGGCAGGTAGGATGCAGTTTGGGGGGGGAACGCGTCAAAAAGGAACGGGAACAACTCGCCGGCGGGGGATGGTTTGGACTGACCATAATTACGGAACTTCTGGACCAACCCAGAGAAAGGGGTTGGGAAGAGGGCTGTCCGGTAAAAGAGGTGGGGTTTACCGAAGACCAGGTGCCGACTGGGGGGTAAAGGCCAAAATGGGAGGGAGGAAAAAAAGCTCAGACTATAAATGGGAACCATTCAATGAAGAGCTGCCTTCTAACTTGCCTCGCAAGGGTGAAAAAAAAAAAAGCAGCAACGAATTCGTCATCCTCTATGTGCTGCAGCGGCTCGGAAATCGGGAGGGAATACCATCCCGTCAGAAGAGAAGTCGTCTCTTTTGTCTGGAAAGGATGGGAACCCCGGGGGTAGGGGGAACAAACTGATCTTTCGTCATGGGACGCCGCTGAACAAAAATTGTGGGAAGGAAGAAACTCCGGCTTGTGAGAGAATCCCTTCCCTGACGGGCGGGGTTGGAAGAAACCACCTTCGAAGGGTAAAGACGGTAAAAAAAGAGGAGGGTGGGCGGGGCCAACATGCCCGCAAAGGGTCAGGAGAATCTGGGACACAAGTTCAATCCCCTAGACGCCTAAAACTGAGCAAACGGTTGACGAACGCGGTTCACTTAGACGGGAGGAGAAAAACAGATGGGGTACTTGGGTCGACACACAGTGTAAAAAAGGTAGAAAAGCCTGACATGTGGGGAAACTGGGAGAAAAGAAAGCCGGCTGGCACTCGCGGAAAAGCGCTTTACTTGTGGTAAGTATTTTGAAGTGTTTAGGGGGGGGGGGGGGGGGGGGGGGGGGGGGGGAAAAGGAAACTGGTTAGGACGTGATTTCGGGAATAAAAAACTACTACAGCAGAAGCGAGCTGTTCAAGAAACTTAAAGAACCACAAAAAGTAGGAGTCGAGTCATTCAATGGTTTCCGACCAACCTAATGTTGGGAAATTAACTCCTATGGGAAAGAGGCGTCTTGATAACGCTTCGTGAAAGTTGACGGGGAGGGAAAATCGGCCTCGCTGGCGTAAAAACCCAGCTTAGTGATCCCCGGGGGAATTTGCGGGTTTCACTTAAAAAGGGGCGAAGGCCGGATAAAGGGGGGGTTACCCAAAGGGAGAGGGAGGCGCCTAGATCTCTCGCACAAAAAAAAAACTGGAAAGAGATCTACGAAAAGGGGGGGGGAATTTGTTCAACAACGGTGATGGGGGAGGTAGCGTCGGACAAACTCTCGGCGCAGGAAGAAAAGTAGCGGGGCACGGCCTATGGGAGATACTCTCTGGAGCCGAGGAATCCCAAGGGAAACTTCCAGGAATCAATTAAGCAGCGCGGCTATAGGGGGGATCAAAGAGGGAGAAGGGGGGGAAGGAAAAGTGAAGGCGGAAGACTAAAAGTGCGACTTATTTAGGGGGCACACTCTGTAAGGGGAGATCAGGTTAACGACATAAGGGGTACGGAATTTGAACCTCAAAAAAAAAGGGAAGGGAGATCAGTAAAGCGCAGGTTGCTCCAGGTCAAGAGTCAGGGGGCGCACCGCCATTGAAATTAAGTAGGAATTGCAACCATACTCCCAGCGGTTCCTTCTAGTTTAACAAAGAAAGGGGGGGAAAAAAAGGGGCCTACGTTTGGTAGCGTCGCGGACTGGGGTCTTGTTTCTCAATGAAGACAAGACTTCCTGTGGGGGCAACGGGGGCCCCCAACCCAACAAAAAACCAAAAAAAAAACTCCGACGTTTCCCGCCGAGGATACCAACATAGAAGGGGGGGGGGGGAAAAATCGTGGGGATCTGCATGAACGGGGGGGTAAGTCCTCGCCACCAAGCCGGGAAAACTTGGGCTGTGTCTGTAGAAGACTGCGTCGCAACATGGCAGCCGATTCAGGGGTGAACCAAGGGGAGGGGTCCTCATACGAAAAAGGGACTAAGGGGGGGGGGGAAGATAAATGCCATGACACTGACATCGGGAAACATTAGGTGGGTCGATGTAAAGCGCTGGGGAGAGGGAAAGGTAAAGCGGGAGGGGTCGTTTGGCAAAATTATGGGTCGAGCATTCCTGCATTACAGCCAAGGGGGTAAGAAGGGCGTAAAGAAGGGAACTTTCCACCACCGTACAGGGAAAAGCCCTAACTTTTAGTACCATACTCCGGGGTGGGGGGAAAAGAAGTGTAGTCGTCCGAAGAGGCTCAGTCCGGCCCTACTAAAAGAGAGGTGGTAAACAACTGCGAGGACTTGACTGATGAGTATCAGATCAGAAAACCCACACGAGGGTCTCCACACCAGGAGATTTCGCTTCACCACCGCCTTGCTTAGCCATCCAGCTCCAGAGCTCCCACAAAACCATCCAATTTTTAATAATAAGAAAAAGTCATGTCAGCACAGCCACCCAGCTGATTCGCTCAACGGTGCCAAATGCCCCGGGGGAGGGAAGGTCTCCGCGCTTCCTCAAAACGGGGGGGGACTCCACTGTAGAGGGGGACATTCGTAAAAAAAGGAAAAACTACGGACGGAGCCTCTGTTACGTCAACATACGAAGTGAAAAAGGGAAGCGGCGGTCTGCAGAGCGGGTAGAGGCTCGAAAAAAGCGAAGGCAAACGAAAACCGATTTGAGGATCCGCACAGTGTATGTCAGTAATGAAAGGCAAAGTACCCAAATTGTGAGAGACCCAAAGCCCAGGACTCGTAAAAAAACACAGACTATACCAAATGTCCCGGTCATAACCGCTAACCCACAGGAAGAAAACGGTCTGTCGTACCACTGTAAGGGGCCGCGAGGTAGGTGTGCAGATTTGTGATACTGTACTCGGGAGGGGAGAATCGACAAAAGAAGGGCGGGCCTTGGGGGGACAGCCGACTTAAACCTGGTCACTCTATTTAGGTCCTTGCATGGGAACGGGGAAGGTAACCACCGAGGAAGCAAAGATGAGGCCGTTCTTTACTGGAAAGAGAGGAAGCGATTAAATGAAGTGAAGGAGTATATTGACCTGGATCGGCCGAGCAGAATTCTTCTTCGTAAAGAAGCAATGGCGAACACCTATAACGGTAAGGTCTAAAAATGACCAAAGTGTTGGGAAGAAAGAGGAAAAGGAGACAAGGTGGTCCTTGCTAGAGCGGTCCAGGAAAGGGACTAGGTCTGGCGTATGGGGGGACGGCTATCAAAATTGTATGGTCCGTAACGTACAGAAAAAAAAAACGACAGGCGATAGCAGTTTGCCGGGGAAAGGGCTCTGTCAAAAAAAGTGTTGGGGGACTTTGCCGTTCAAACAGGGAGAGGGAAGTTAAACCTGCCGGCGGCAGATAAGCCCTAGGAAGAATAGGTATTCAGCCGTCGCTCTCAATATAGAACTTAGGGTAAAGGGATCCCAAACCGCGCAGTTTCCCATGGGACGAATTGCCGCGCCATGCTTCGGGCACAAATTATTCAGACAAAGAATATAATTTAGCTACCTCAAATATCGGCGAGGTGAACGGGGAAAAGTCCCTGCCCTTAAAGAATCATTGCGGTTGGAGACATGTGTCAACGTTGCGTTGACTGGCGTGGAGTCCGCGCTGAGGGGGGCAAGAAAGGTATTCCACAAACAGACGGGACCTTTCCAAAAGGCCGGCATCAAACAAAAATCAAGGAAAGACCGTCACCGTGAAAAACGCCGACGGAAGACGATGCAGCTAAAAAAGTGCAACGAGATTTCACACCCGGGGGAAGATCTTCCACAACACTGCTCAAACAGTCGCCGAGAATTCCCTCTGCCGACCTCCCCCCTCCGGGGGAACGGAGGAAAGTACGAGCATCCTAAGGTCCCTCGCCTCAAAGTAAGAAAAGATCTGGATGTCTGCTTATATTCCTTCACTGGAAGGCAGAAGGAAACAGGCTCCTGCCCATGCCCGCCGTCAGACATTTGAAGAAAAAACACCCCGGAAAGAAGACTGGGACTATAACGTTGGGGATATTACAAGTACAACTCTCTACGTAGGTGAGAAAGTGGGAAAAGAAACCATTGTGGGCTGCCCGGCGGGTTAGTTTCCCCCATCGGGAATAGACATCACCATCTAGAGGTGGGGCCCATTTATTAATGTTGTCCAATACATAGCGTCTAAATCCAGTATATTAAACAAAAGAAAAAGAAAAAATCCGGCGGCAATAACATCAGGCATAACAACAACACCTTAGATTGGAAAAAGAGATTATTGGCCTCCAGCGTGTTAAGTGCTCATATTTATTTTAGGGAGAGGATGACTTGTTGTACACTGGAACAAAAAACATCATCATGGGGATCTCGAAGCGGTAAAGGGGGAAGTCGTTAAAGATGGCAGGGACCACTGGGGTGGAAACCGAAAAAAGAACTGAAGGGCGACCACAGGGCCGGAAAGAAGGGAGGACATGTCGCCGCGAGAAGTTTTTACTACTTCGTATTGGGACCAACCGGAGCCGTTTCGTCCGGGCGAAAGCCGGAAGGGGGAGAAGGTTGGAGTGGCTGGGACCGGGGGGTGCAAGGAGCTGTTGGGGCAAGCCTGCCCGTCAGGCGGCATATGGGAAGAGGGCGGATGAGGGGCAGGTGGCGAGGGGAAACCTGGGGGGGTGGAGAAGGCGGACCTCGCGGAAGAGGGACCGGAGACTTGAAGGATACGGGGGTTGCGGCATGCTGTGGATAGGGACAGGAGAGGAAAAAGGTTGAAAGCATGCGGTGGCCGGTCAGAGGCTTTCCTCAGATCGCTTTCAAGGGGGAGAAGAACCGGGAGCATCGCTGCACGGGGGGAAAAAAAGGTTTTAAGGGGGGGCCAAAACGTGAATCATTGGGGTTAGGAAAAAAGAAGGGACGACATAGGACTCAAAAGAAATGCAAAACAAACCATCAAAAACACTAAAGTAAGAAACAGGGGGAGGGACTCTTAGACAATTTCCGCAAAGTAGAGTGAAATTGTACTCCTACCATCTCGGTACGAATTCACCTCGTGAGGTGCGCAAAAGAAAAAAACTTTGTGGTTCCTACTCGAAGACTGGACTCCATGAAAAGAGGGGAGCCGGTCTGGGTGAAAAAGTGAAACGGAATTTCTGAAAGGAGTCGACAGACGCCGCGATCACAATATGAAATCACGACGATTCCGCCACCGGTTTCCATTAAAGAAAAAGGGAAGGCAACTGACCAGAAGTAACTGGGTCCCTCCCTTCAGCTGGGCCTTTTGTTTCGTCTAGGTCAAGGGAGAGAAGAAGACAATAGTCGATTCCAAAGCACTCATACAAGAGGAGTTGGGCACCGGAAAGGTGGAGGAAGACATGAAAAATGTAAAGCAACGCCAAGCGGAAGGGGGGGGGACAAGGTTTAATACGTCATCTTTTTGATGGGAAGAAGAGACCGACTCGTCATATTCAGCTTCCTCAGAAAGAAAGGAATACGACTGGAAATGAAGACTTTGCATACATTAAATCTAAATCCTGAGGGAAAAGCAAAGAATCGCTTTCCTGTCTAGGGAAGGGGAAGGTACCCCTACCGACCTAAGAACTCAGCTCCGTTGATGTTTGTCCTAATAGGATCCCGCTCCACCAGCAAAGAGAAAAATTTCTATGTCAGCGCGAACAATTACCGGAACATCGCCTCATCGCTTCCACAAGTTAAACGGGGCGCCTCATGCGGATCCCCAATACCGGAGATCTTTCGCGATAGAGAAAGAAAAGTGACATCTTATCATTCTTTAACCCCTGAAAAAGATCCCTAAGGACAAGAAAGGCCGAAAGGTATAGACCCTAGGTGAAGATTGCGCATTGACCGGAACAAGACTGAAGGTCTATCGACGAACTGCTTCAACCATAAGGGGGGGGTGCCTTGAGATGTTTGGCAGACCCTCGCGGGGAAATCCCGGAGAAAAATTTGTAAACAAAGGAGACCTCTTGGGTCCCGAGACGCGCAAAAGGCGTCTCGGCAAAAGGGGGCAAAAGCTAACATTTGGCGAGGGAGAGGTGAACAATTAAGTTTTGCCGGAGCGCTGGGACGAGCGTACGAATGTGAAACACGTAGGGAAAAAAGGGAGGCTGAAATATACTCGGTTTGATGACGACTGACGTCACCAGTGAAACCCCATTACCTGTACTGGTACTGATGGGAGGAGGGGGGGTTAGAAAATGGGATGTTCTCAATACCGGCCCGTGGGGAACAAAGGGGAGGTAAGGGAGACCTGCAGGTGCCGAGGGGGGGGGATGGAAGGGGAATCAGAGAACGGGAGAGATGAACCAGTTACTTCAGGGGTACTGCGGGAACGTCAAGGAGGCCAGGACGACTACGGCTGGTTAGAAAACCTCTTAGATTGTGAAAGAAGTCACGGGAGTCGGGTAAAATCACTGTGTTGGGAACAGGACACTTTACAAGTTGAGAAGCCTGAATTTGCACCCTGCCGTCGGAGGAGCGTCTAGACCTATTGGAAAAGGTCCTTACAAGAGAGAGAGGGCACCTGTCACTCGCAAAGGTCAAAAAGAGAAACCGGAACGACAATCTGTCTCGTGTCACGTAAAGCTGAGATGTGGCGTCATACCTAGGGCAGTTAAGCGAGAAAGAAAAGTCGGCCAGGTAAAGAACCAATGGCAATGCCTCAGCCTTACGTCCAGGTTGGAAAAAGTTTCCTACGGGTTGAGAAGAAAGCCTAAGGCAGGGGGTACGTCGAAGTACGGCTGCGAGAAAAAGGCACCCTTCAGACCCCAAGAGGGAACGCCCTTCTATCTACGGGAGGAACTGTACCCTAGGCGGGGGGGGGGGATGTGGAACAACATACCACGGATTTGCTGTGGAGGGAAAGGTGGCGACACACGCAGCAAAAGACACGCATAAAAGAGAAAAAGTTGCCACAACCTTCATCTACTAAAAAGGAAGCACCTCTGTTATTGGGGGCCAGCTGAGCATGAAACCTGTTATGGGCCAGGTGGTGCAAAACTGCCTGCTGGGCCGAGTAAACTACGAAGTCCTTTTGAGCCTTTCAATCTCATTTTTTGAGGCAGTTAAAGGAGACCAGGGGGGAGAGTCGTTAAGAAAAGAATAAACAGGTGACTATCTGCTTGACAATAAGAATAGAGTCTTCCGCGTCACGGGGAAGGGGGGACTACCCACCAGCTAATGCGGTTGTCTCGGAAGGAAAAGAAGAGCGCGAGGTCTTGATGAGGGGACTCTTAGTCGAGGTACGGGGGTCCTCGCCGATGGCGAGAGCAAAGAGGACGTAGTCCCCGCGATGTGTACTGCGAGAAGGGGGGGTCGCGCCTTACAGAGACGTTGTTTTTTTAACAGAGGAGAACGTTAGAC
>Ga0179591_1191895_pt1 | contig 13789 bp, 20 predicted proteins | sample CZOMad2_1_08_16f_FD_182891 | JGI IMG/M metagenome (GOLD analysis project Ga0179591, IMG submission 182891) | Vadose zone soil fungal communities from Angelo Coast Range Reserve, California, USA - CZOMad2_1_08_16fungal (PacBio error correction) | ecosystem: Environmental > Terrestrial > Soil >...
GTATGGTTTGCAAGCGTGGTGAGAAAAAGGAGGGGGAGGCCGGAACTTCTCATCACGGAGACGCAGAAAATTAAGAAGGCAAACTTGTCGTGGGTAAGATGGCACCCATCGTGACAGCGGTGAGCGGTGCAACCAGCCCAGGAAACAGAGAACACACAAAACGGGAACTCTGAATGCAGCAATCGCCAAAGCAAAAGGAAAAAGAGCGGTGTGAAAAGGTTGTTCTGCGTAGTGGGTTAAGAAGGAAAAACCAAGCGTGGGTGAAATCAACCTAGCAGAACCACCTCCAGTGGCGCCCAAACTACTGAAACGGAAAGGATGCAACCCCAAAACGGCCATCAAGGTCCCCACACCAGTTATCCGAAGGGAGGGACGCCAGGTGTCTACAAGCAGGGGCCTTCTGCCAAACATCACGTGCCGAGCAGAACACGGGTCAAAAGAAACGCCTGAGCCTTCAGCCTTAAGTTCGGGAGCTGAGAAGGTCATGGACAACAACCTTGAAGGGGGGACTCCATCGCTTCATGTGGGACGAAAACTAATCTGCTAAATAATCTAGGTAATTGGCGGTCCAAGGCTGAAGGAAAAACAGAAGCGCAACGGGAAAAGGCCATGATTTTATTACGGACAGACAAAGGAAAGTTACAACCCCAAACAAAAAGAAAAAAAACCGAAAAGATCAAAAAACAAAACCGAACATACCCAACAGATGAACAAAAAAAAAGGGTATTGACCACTCCGGAAGCAGATGATTGATTTCACTGAAAAGGGACCCGTTAGAGGTCCGAGCAGCCAAGACAAAGGAAAAGGTGTCTCCAGGGCGAATTGAACGCTGAAAATTGAAAAAAACAACACCAGTAGACACGGTCGAGTACGAGGGCGGTATGACAAGGGATAAATCCAAAAACAACCGCCCCAGACGAACCGGAGGGGGAAGGTTCTGAAAATAGAAGAAACATAGCCTCGTCCAGAACATCCCTCATGAACAAAGGTTCTGAAAAACTCACCCAGAGATAGAGAGTCGGCGAAACAAAACAACAGTGTGGTAAGGACGGTAGCCCTCACGAGTAGGCATGGAGCCAGGCCTGAAGGGGACTGCACCAGACATAAGAATAAAGATCTAAACTGGGAGGCCTAAAAACTTCTTACTCGAGCAAAGGGCGTAAAAAACACACATGCCCGTAGCAACTGTTCGGACACAACGCGGCGATGACTGATCGCGGGGACTCATGACAGGTAGAATCAGGTTCGGAGGGAGAAAGAAAAAAAAGGGGAAAAGATGAAACTAGTGAAGGCTTACCAGGACCAGCAATTCCACACGGAGCGCTCAGGCCCCAGGTGCGCCGAACAAGATGGTAAACGCAAATTACGACACGAACGGACTCAAGGCAAAGAATCAAAGGGTCAATAAAAAAGGAAACAGGGTCCACAGTAGTTGGAAAGGGGAAAAACACTTAACTTCGGCAAGGAAAAAAAGGAAGGAAGAGAACGAAACTCAAGAAACGCTACACACAACCTTCAACAGAATGACAACCAGTGGGGGGGGCACGCCAAAGAAACACCGGCGATGGTGGTAAAAACCCTGGGCAGGGAACAGGCGGAAAAACGATCAAGTCTGGTGAGACACTCGTGGCACCGAGTTGGTTGAAAACGTGACAAGAGAAACCAGGATGGAAAGAAAACCAAGATGAGGCGGCACACACAAAGGGCAAGGAAAGCATCATGAAGGAAAAGTAAAAGAGTGAAAGGACCCTCAATATGGTCATAAACGAAGGAAAGGAAAAGGAATTGAGGGGGGAAGACATTCCCAACAAGAAGAAAGAAGAAAGAAACAGCAAGATCAACTCCGAGCAGCGTAAACAGAGGTAGTGGTGAAAGAGGCGGGAAACCGAGACCGCGCAAAACGCAAGGCCGACAAGTTCTCGACAAAGACAAGAAAGCAAAAAATCACGCAAGTGAACCTGGTATCATTCAAACAGCAGAGACACACGAACGCGAAGTGGCCCCCAAGAAATGAGAAAAAGAGAGGGGGGGGGAAGGAAAAGAAGTACGACAGCAAGAAGGCGACAAGACAAGAGGGAGCACAAAATGAAAGGGGAAATTTCGTTTGGTTGCCTGACAAAGAAAATCGAAAAAAAAAAAAGTGCTCTCCATCGCGACAGAAGGGAAGCAACACTCTTGTTGGGAACGACGGCATAAAAAAAGCGCGATGGTCATGAGCAGAAGCACGAAGTCAAATGAGGGGCCAAAACGAAGAGCCAACGAAGATCAACGTGAAAGTATCTAGTAGGGATGAAAGAAACGGGAAAAAGAGAACATAGTAGAAGATAATTAAACCAAGATCAAGATTGGTTGTGCTAGAAAAACAGAAGGCTGAACCGAGGGCGCAAAGACACACATCTCCAGAATCCTTATACACGAGTGCAAGCTCGAACGACAGGGAGAAAGGGCTGGTTTGGGGCGGAGTACTCGAAAGAACTAGGGAAGGGGCCGCTTCTGGTCACCTGCTGGCCAGGGAGACTCAGGAAAAACAATGGCACAACTATCGGACGGTCGCGGTGCTAAAGGTTCAATGGACAGGGTGGACGTAACAGCCCTACTAAACCCAAATTAAGACGCAAAAAAACAGATGATGGAGAGGAGGGGGCCTCCACGGCAGTCTTCCACAACACACCAAAACCAGGAAAAAAGGAGAACCACAACAAGTGTCCGCTCGACGAGGGTTCTCAGGACGGACTGAAGCAAACACGTCAGGACACTATGCCACCGCGTAATGTAAGGCAGGTCTTGACCAGGAGAAAGAAAAAAAAGCAATAAATCAAAGGGAACGGCTCGCAACCGGGCAAAGCCAAGCTAAGGGACAAGGAAAAGAAAAAAGAAAATTCACCGTGACCCGCCATGGCAATCACGTCGTCAACGTCAAAACAAGGTGCCTGGTGCATGAACTCGCGGGACAAAAGGAAAAGGAAAGGCACATGCGGAAAGCGGTCCTGGTCGTCGTGCATGGGCAGGGAACAGAAGGGAAAAGTGAACTATCTTGCCGCACACTCACATCCCCGACAGGTCGGTAAGGAGAAAAAAAGGCTCAGACTCGATCAAGGCCAAAAAGCCGCGGAGGAGAGTGCATAGGCAGAAGGACGAACAGAGGAAAGGCACGCTATACAGCTTGAAGAAAAACAACTTCGATGTCGTGATGGATAAGGGGGGGGCCGCAGACGCGGCGGGGAAACTCGGAGAAAGCCAAAGACGCGTGGTCCGGGGAGAAAAGAAGAGAAAGAATATATGGGTCACGTCGATTTACACCGGAAGTAGGCAAGGAGGGGAAAAGGGGTGAAAGAAGGTGAGTTCTTGAGAAGAGTGGGGGAGTCACGTGTCTGAGGGAGACCGGAGCGTGGAACCGCATGACACACATGGGGTCAGAGTAGGTAGAAAAGGGGGAGCTGTGTCAGGCGACAGACTCACGGGCGTTGGGAGTACATGGACGCAAGCGAATTGAACCCGAACTCAAGGAAGAAACAAGTAAAAAGCAAAGGATCAGCAGTCCGGGGAATTGCACAATCGGTCAGTAGGGGGGGCGGCAGTGAACGACTCCAAATGAAAACCGAACACTGACCGTGAGCAAGGTGGTGTGTGAAAGGTGAACGAAAAGGCGAGAAGGGGGTTCGAAGGTACTATCAAAAACCATGACGGGAGACGCGAGGGCAACAGCGCGAGAGAAAGACACGAGTGCGGGGAAATGGTCGGTCCGTGCGGATTAACTTCTAGGGAAAATCACAGAAACCACAAAAAATCTCCGGTTCACACGTCGTGTAACCAGACGTCTCTCAAGGAAAAGAGGGAGAGGAGGGCTCTTCGACCTCAGGGTGGTGAGAACGGGCAAGGGGTGCACAACGAGCAAAGGCGGACGCTTAAGACGAACAGCCAAAAATGAGAGTCGACAGATTACTACTGGAACGGGGAAAGTCAGGACGAAAAAAAAGGAGGACCGCCGGCACGTGGCGGCGCCCAGGGGCCTGGGCCAAATGAAAAGCAAAAAAAAAATGGTGGCTGATCCCGTGGCGGTGAAATAGGGATGGAATTGACGTGGGATAGAGGATATAGACAAAAAGAAGGAAAAACGTTGCGGCAACCGGTTGCGATGAACACATGGTAGCGTAGGGCAAAATAGCGCGGAAAGGGGGACGCGGAGAAAGGCTCGGAAAAGAAAATGAAAGAGATAGGAACGAGTACGCACACTTCTTGAGCTTCAGGGGGCAGCAAAGAAGGATGGAACATGAAACGGTGAGGAAAAGAAGATAGGGATGTCGGGTAAAGATGTAAAGTCATGTGCCACTGCGAGTGACCGGAGATATTGCGCAAATAGACAGGGGAGAAAAAGCAGCTGCCCATGACATATGACGAACACAACGACTGCAAGACAAACAAAAGAAAAGAGAGGGGAAGCGGGGACGTGATGGACGACATCTGCCAGTCTGACTAAGGAAGGGCGGATCACAAAAACAAACACACGGATATGGGGCGAACAAAAAAAAAAAAAACACCAAGAGAGGGAGAGGCATCAGGCGTGAACCAAAAAAGAGGCAAGAGAGATCTCGAAACCGGCAGCTAAAAGAAAGGGATACGAAAAAAAAAGTCCTCATCCCAGGATCTCACCTTCGCAGAAGAAACAAACGAGATCAGCCCAATAACGGAAGGGGCGGACACCAAGATCAGAGGATTAGCTCCAAAAAGAGTATGACAAGAATGGAAGAAAAAAAAAATCATACCAGAGCCCTGATATAGAGCGCAAGAAATCCGGACTCTGGCAATAAAGCTAAAAACCGCGATTCTTGCCCATCACCTCAGAATCGACAGGCGGAGAACATGGGGAAAGGAAAAAAGAGGGTCGTTTGGTCAAAAATGAAAAAACATCGACAAAAAAAAAAGGCGGGAAACTGAAAAGAGAGAATGGATCGAAGGAAAAATTTTTGAGGGAAACAAAGAAAAAATGCAGCCGATTCTCAATAGGAGGGGGGCAATAAGAGCTGAGGGACAAAGGTGAGCTCCTCGGGAAGTCCGTGATGGAGGAAAAGAACGCTCTCAATCCGTCGAATCGGGGCGACAAAAAGGGAACAAGGTCACGCGCTCAGTTACTTCACGTGAAGACAAAAAAGGCCAGGCGGGAAAAATCGAAAGAGGAAAGGGAAGGCGGCATCAAAAAAGGGGGCGCAAAGAAGGGGTAGAAGAGGGAAAAGTTCTATGCTGGGGGGAAGACTTGGGGTCGCCTTGGTATAGCCTGGGAAGAGGGAAGAAACCGTTTCGAGCAGTTCAAGCATTAAGTCGAGAAAGAAAACTGCTAAAGGAAAACAACGGTGTGATCTGGGTTGAAAGTAGAACTACGTGGGGGGCAGTCCCTCGGAAAAAAACGCCCTGTGAGATTCTGAAGGGAGGAACCGGATTTCCTCGGTCACTCCATGGGGACAAGGGTCGCTTGAGCAAAAGGGACTCCGAAGGGGGCTTTTAAGGGAACCCAGGCCGATCTAAGGGCCGGAATGAAAGAACGGACGTTGCGGGAAACGAATTACCGCTCGTCGGCAAGGAACAAAAGGGAACGCTAAGGGGGAGGGGGAGAGGGGGAAGAAACCCGGTGTCCGTCGCGGGGAAGAAACAAAAAGGTTAACTGAAAGCTTAAAGGCTCAAAAAGAAAAAACCCCAATCCCGAAAACGAAGTCTGCTTGAGAAAGGAAAACAATCGCCTTGGGGAGGACGGAAGTTGAAACGACCTTCGTGGGAACCTGATCACCACCAGCGTCAAAGGGCAAAGGACGAGGGTGAACCTGGAACGCAAATCGAAAAAAAAACGCGAAAATTAGGGGCCGAGGCGTAAGCCAGGGGTGCCCAAAGAGAAGTGCATTAGGAGGAGTACGAAAAAGAAGGCGCCGGGATTTGAAGAGAAACCAACCGGGCAGCCAACTGCGTGTTCCTAAGGAATCACCAGGGAAGTTTGGTGGGCAGAGGAGCAAAAAGAAAGAAAAAAAAAACGGTAGCCGGATGACGGGAAGTCGAATGAGGGCCGGTTAAATCGGAAACTCAAATTCGGCAAAGATCCAAAAACATGGGCAAGGGAAAAGCCACCGGATGAAAAGAAAAAACTTCCGAAGATTCCGGAAGAAAGGGAAAGTCAGACGAAAAGAGAAATTCACCGAAGGAAACGGACTAAGGGAAATTGGCCTGAGGATCTTAGCTAAAGGAGAGGAGACCCAGGATACTCGCCTAAGGGGGGGGGAAGAAAGCGCGACTCGAGGGGAGGTACCACAAATAGGGAATTCCTGGCCATGAAATCTGGAGGAGGAGGGGGGAACCGTGTCACCTTACGGGGAGAAACTTAGACTCCGTCAACAGCCCAAAATCCAAAACGCTCAAAAAAAAAGGATTGGCATTAACAGGGCTGCAGGAAGCCTCGGGCAGAAGGAGGGTGTTGTGAAAAAGATCAAGGGGAAAAAGAAAGCGCCAGCGCGCACGAAAAAGCAAGACAGCACGGGGGTAGTAAAAAGGAGAAAATGGGAATTAAAAGATGAGAGAGTAGGAGGAATTTAACGGGGGAGCCGGCTACAAAGAATGAAGGGGGAAGCATTGAAAGGCTAGAAGTAAACCAAGGCGAACTGAAATGGTGGTGGGAAAAGGTACCGAGCAAAGTAGAAGGTGCGGGAGATGAAAAAAAAAACGACCAGAACGACGAGGACACGAAAAAAGGTGGCACCGGGGAGAAGAAGAGGAAGGGGCCCAGCCGTTACAAGGAAGCCAACAAAAAGCGTGGAAGCAACTGGAGGAAGCAAAAGGCGTGGGAACGTTAGGAAAAAGAGAGCAGAACGCACCATAGGCAAAATTGGTCTGGAAGGAAAACCGGGAAGAAAAAGGACGTCCTTAGAATGTAGCAGGAGATACCCCTCAAAAAGTTCTCAGTCTGGCGCTTAGAACCAAAAAGCGGATGCAAAAAGGCCGGCATAACTAATGCACAAAGAAGAAAATTCGGGTAATTGGTAGGGCGCCCCTGTCAAAACCTGGAAGAGGGGTGAGATGCCTTGGTGAAAACCAGGTGGGGGAATCTCTCTCCCACAACAACCGAGGGAAGATTCACAGAAAGGGGTCAAAGACAGAACCACGTGGAGTTTGTAAAGGCAAATAAAGGCAAAGCCGATCAGTCAGATGGGGGGAATGAATGTGGCGGTCCTAGAAGAGTCCTATGGAGACCTCGCGAAGGAAGATCTCAGCAGGCGATCCACAGGGGGAATCTAGGTACGACAGATTCGAAAAAAACGAACTGCTCAGTCCTTCCATTGAGACTTCCGAAAGAGAAAACTCCTGAGGCGGTCGCTTACAGAAAGGACGTCTGCCAGAAAGATGGCCTAAAGAGGCAATAGCGTGGAGAGAGTGTAAAAGAAGAACGGACGCCGGCACAAGACAAATGGCTCAGAATCCTCCCGAAGGAGGAGGTCTTTGTAGGGGGGCACCACCGGAAAATAAAGCCGGCTCGATCGGGCTCCAAGGGGAAAAAAAAAAGTGAACGAAGCTCTCACTTGGGGGTTAAAAGTCAAGAGAAAAAACGGGAATTGATTTTTGCGCCTAGAAACAATCCATGAAAGAGACTTAAGGAACTAGCAATAGGACACCAAAGTGGCCGCTGACTGGCGGGGAAAGTTCGGGAATTGCTTTTCATTAACAAGAGCTGGAAAAAGGAAGGGAGGGAAAACTGGGCAAAAAAGGAATCAAGGACCCATGGAAGGTCGTGACCAGCGAACGTGTTAGTGGGCGGACAGGCGTATCTAAAAAAGAGAAAAAACCCAAGGGCAAAGGGAAAAGGTCCTCAATTGAAAAAAGGAAAAAAAAAATGGGTGGATAAAAGCAAAAGGGCTCATTGGTTAAGGACAAGGAGGAAATAAAGGTCACAATCGCAGAAAAGCGAAAAGTCCAAGACCGATCCTTCCAGAGAAGTAACAAGAATGACCGCCAAACGACGTCTCACACTAAGCGGTGACTGCAAATGTTCCAGCCTGGGGGGACAAAGGGCGTCAAACCCGTTGAAGAAGGGAGTCGCCGCTAGAATAAAGTCACGCCGGATCAAAGTTACGACGTGCAGAAAATCGACTACCAGTAGAGCTATACCGCGTTGGGGGGGGATGCGGAGACAACAACTCACTTGCTTGATGTCGGAAAGGACAACAGAAGAAAGGGCGCGAGAGAAAAAGAAAAAAAAAGACCCGTCTTCCACGGACATTTCAAGAAGGAAAAAAGGACGTTGGCAGGAACACGCCATCAGAAAATCCGCGACGGAAAAGGGGGGAGCTTTTGGGGGCGGAAGTCAAAGGGGGAGGGAGAGAAAGTTAATCCGAACCGCCAAGTGGGAGCTCAGAATGCGGGAAAACAAAGACCTCAAACGAAGGCGCAGCTGGTGGAGAAAAGGAAGCAGCCAAGGAAAAAAGGAAATGGTGTCGGGGGCGAAATTTCTTAAACATAAGGATTACCCTAAAGGGGGGGGAGCAAAACAGGGATGACAGGCCGGGATGATAGCAAAGAAACTCGATCGAAGTGGCAGCAGGGTAAGTTGCCTAAGAATTCCTTGGAGCAAGAAAAAAATAAATCAGCGTCGAAAACAACTTTCCACTGTGGATCCTATTCCGGGGGAAGAAGGAGTAATTGGAAGCAATCCGTACGACGGGGAAAAGGTACTTGAAAAACTGAAAACGCCGGGACGGACAGGACAGAAAAAAACAAGGGCTTCCAGGGGGAAATGAGAAAAAAATAGAACGGGAGAAGACCAAACGCTACCAAGGCAAGGGGGGGGACAAAAGCCTTCAAAAAAAAGGAGTGAGGGGGAGAAGAATAGGAACTAAAAAGGGACAGAAAAGAAGGAGACACACCGGACGCTACAAAGTGCGCAAGGAACGAAGAAAAAACAATTTGACTAGAAGAAGCTAACATTCGAGACGACAAAAAAATCGAACCGCCGAAACACTTACGATTAAAAAAAAAAAGGTTACGATGTCAAGAAGCGGAAAAGAAAGAAAAAATGGAAGCAATGGGGGGGAACGCGGCGGGAAAGCCCGCAAAGACAAAGGGCAACCGGGGGTCGCGCATAAAAGGTCCGCAAAATAACTGAGGACTGCTAGGAGAGATCCTTTCTACCAAAGACATAAGTGCCAACATCACTACTAAAATCGGGGGGAAAAGGGGTTGCTTGTGACTTTCCAAGAGGTCTTGGGGAAAAATAAACGGAGAGGAAACTCTCACAAAAACAAAAAGGGAGAGGGAAGGGGGGGGATGCTCGTGAGCGGGATGTGAAAAAATCTTGGGGTGTAACTTCCCGAAGAATACGGAAAGGTTTCTTGGCAGAAAGCAAGAGGGGGTATCAGTGGAGAAAAACAAAAACGGATCCTTTCTTGGGGACGCCAAGGAGAAGAACTCGCCATACAGGTCCGAGATGCATGGGCGGGCTAGACGGTCAAAATGTCAAGGGAACAGGGTCCTTCTGTGGTGACGACCTATGTGACATAAAAAACCTCGAAAGGACGAAGTTTCCAGGCGGAGGCCTCTCACGTGGTCGTCCGATAAGGACGGTCTCGGGGACTGTCCGGAAAAACAGTGTAGAGGACGGGGTAAGATCGATGTTAAGGGGGGACGGTCAAAAAGGGAAAAGAAGGAAGCGCGACGAAGACCGGGCTTTGACGGGCGCAAAGAAGTGTAGCGTTGAGGAAAACGTTGGGTCAAGATTCGGATGTGAAACCATCCCAGGAAGATTAGGTTGAAGGTAAAAGGGTCCGCTTAAAGAAAAATTGACTCTGAAGATGGGGGGTCCAATATGGACCCGATATGTTCTTTGAAACAGGCAGATCTCAACGGCAAGTTCAGAAGAGAAGAAAAGAAGGTAACGAAAAACGAAGAAAGGCGAGTCGTCTACGTTCACGCCCGGAGGGGAACGAGATGCTTGGGAGAGGGACGAAAAAAAGGAAGTGAGGGGGGGGCCACTCCCGCGTCCAGTTATGCTGATACATGCAAACGGCTAAAGCCATCGGTCCAACGAAAAAAATCGGGCGAATGAAGACGCCGGGTGGTAGGCGGCGCCTCCCAAAGACACCCTGGCTTCTGAGGCAGAGAAGGACCTTCTTAAAGGAAGACCGTCAGGCCTGAATCACCGGCTCGCAAGCAAAGAAGGGGAACGTAACGGCAAAGCTCTGGGGGGGAAAAAAGAAAGGCTCCGGGATGGAGGGGGGCGTTGGAGGGAAAGAGAGAGCATACCGGGAGTGACAATGAAGGTGGACGCCAGACCTATAGGACCGGGATGTTGTGAAGATCGAAAAGCCAAGGCAGGGGGGAAAAAGAAAAAAACCATTTGAAGGGGGGGGGGTAAGTCAAGCATCCCAAAGTTGAATAGAGCGACTATTCCGAGCCTTTGAAGAAAAGGGAATCTGCTGTCCAGCTGAAAAAAGGTGAGAAAAGAAAGGAAACAAAAGGTCATGGAAAGGGGGGCCACCTGCAGAACGGAAAACCAGGGTCTTCAGCAGCAAATCATGTTCACTGAAGCAGTCGTCGGCCTCGCAAAGGAAAGAAACGAGAGGGGCGAAGAAAGGGAAAAGAGTCGGGAATGTACAGCAGGGCGGAACCCAGAACGTGGGAAGGCAACGTAAGAGCACGGAAGCGGGACCTTCCACAAAACTCAAGAAGCGGTTTAAAAGAACACACAAAAAAATTCAGAAATGGTCCTGGGAGGGGCCTCGGCTGAAAAGTACGGGAAGGAAACGGTGAACGACGGATACTGTAAAATCCCCAAAAGGACCCTGTAGATGCGAAAAGAAAATAAGTATAGGTCAAAAAAAATTCGACAGGGCCTCTGAGGTTGGAAGAAAGGTCCATCAGTCGGAAAGATGAACCAACTACAGTCAAGAAATCAAAGAAAAGAAACCGGCGAGCCACACGTCTTAAGAGCAGATGACGAGGGGAATCGTTAATTTGCGGAAAAATTGAAGGGGCCCAGGCAACAAAACATTCAGTAAGGGGACTAGGGAAGCTTCCAACAGCCAATAGAGCAAAACAAAATCGGGATTTTTGATATGAGACCCGGGGAAAGAAAAGAAGAAGCCGTGGACGGGAAGGAGGCATGGAAAGGGGGAACAGAGACGAAACTAATATCTCGGGGGTCGGCGCACCGCGTAAAGAAGGCAGCCGGGAGTCCTTTAACCGAGCACAAAAAAAAATACTCTGTGAAGCAAAGGGTGAGAGGCCAAGGCGCATTCGGCAGCAACTATCGGGCAAAAAAAAAGAAGGGAGAAAACGACCGCGCCGCTCTTGATGATGTAAAACAGACGCAGAGGGGCCCGACTGAGTCATTTATACTAGTGAGAAACGTAGACGGACACCATCAAAGAACAGTGAATCCGAAAGAAAAGCGAGGAGCTAAGCACTAGAAAGAAAAAGAGAAATCAAAAGCAATGCAAAAAGAGGCTGGGGAGAATTCTGTAAAGGTTAGGAAATTCCAAACTGCGTTGATTGGGGGAGACGTTGGGGGAAAAACGTTGTGGGAATCCACTCAAAAAAATGATGAGGAGTACAATAAGGAGAGGGAAAAAAGGTTTCAAAACTAGAAAAGAAGGAAAAAGGCAGGGAAGGAAAATCAAGGAAAAAAAAAAAAGGCAATAGTCATTCATCATTGTTGCACGGAGGGGTCTAGAGAAGCTCGGGTCTCCACTCAGGGACAAATAAAACAGCAGCATGCTATAAAAAACTGTAGAGGGAGGGAGTGGACGACCACGACGATACCTTAACGGCATTCCGTCCCGGCAGAAAGAATCCGTCCAAAGAGGGGGGAGAGGAAGGTTAAGAAGAAAAAGCTGATTGACCGGGGGCACTTAGCTGAACGACCAGGGGCAGAGCCGTTGGATCTGGGGGGAAGAAAGAAAGGAAAGGGCCTAGAGGACCAAATGGAAGGATCAGGGCCGACCTGGTTATGCATGGTCTGTGGGGAAATGAAAAACCATCCCTACCAAGAAAGACAACTATCGAAGACAAGTTCAGCGACACCATGAAACACGAAGTCCGAGAGAACCTTCATCTTCCCTAAAAAAGGGGGATGGGGGGAGACAGGCGACAAACAATAAGGAAGAAATAATTAAAAACGAAGGGATCCATGAAGGGGTGGGGGGATCAAAGGAAGGAAGGTTGTCTCTCGACTGGCGTTGCCTGTAGGGGGCACTTACGGAGCTGATGTGACCAAAAAGCGGGAATAGCCAGGCAAGGCAGCAAGTGGACAATCGAGGGGCGGGAGAAGAGAGTGAGGGGGCTTCTTGATGCAAAAAGAAGGCCCCGGCCTGGGTACAATAAACGATTGAACGACAAAATGGTCCTAAAAAGGGTCCAGAAGTCCAGCTGGATAAAACATCTTAGCTGGGGGGAAAAGGAAAAAAGGCCGATGAGAACTTGGCAAAAAAATCAAAAACGAAGAAGCACAAGCAACGAATCAGGGGAAAGCGGAACGTGAACTTTCATCGAGGAAAAAAAGGATAAAAGAAGACATCAGTTGCTCATAAGGTCACGCAAGGGGCACGCAAGGTGGGGGGATTAAAAAAAAAGGGGGTTAATTTCCGACGAAATAACTGGAAAAGGCCCAATACTAAAGAAATTAAGAAGGCATCTGAATCAAACTACTCGTGGGATTGCTCTAAAAAAAAAGCACGGCCTGATTGTATTCCACCTAAGGGGGGGAGGCGTATCAGAGAACAGAAACGGGACGAAAGGGGCGGCTCCCCAAGGATTAAAAGAAAAAACGGCTAGTGACGGTTCCGTACCGCAAGACCTACCAAAGAAGACAGGGGTGCCAGTGGTCCGAAGGTTGGGAAGAAAAGGGTAAAGGGGAAAGACGATCCTGGTGGAGGGCAGCAGCCAGCAAGGGGGATCAACATCGTGAAGGAAAACCTGCCGAAAGCGACTGGTGGCACGGACTGGAAAACCATCCTAAGGCTCAAAGCTAGAAACTCTTGGGGGGGTGGCGCGGCTTGGAGTTATGGCAGGACTAGAAAGGAAATGACGCGGGGTTTCGTCAAAGGAAACGGCGGTTGTGGGGGTATTAAGAGAAAAAAAAATAAGGGACATTAGAAGAAACAGGACTAGTCATTCCTGGGCGCACGATCGAGATCAAAAGAAACCCCGACGTCACCTTTTGGGGGGGGGGTGATCGAGAGTTGGAAAGGAAAAAAAAGAGGGAAGATTGGGGAGAAAACTGAACGAAGTACCAAATTTACGTGACCCGCGGCCCTTCCGAAAAGGTCAAGGAAAAAGCTCAATTGAGACAACCGGTGTCCAAAAATAGAAAAAGGGAGGAGACGACAAAACCGGCTGGGACTTCACACCAAAAAAACTGGAGAAACATCATGCGGAACCGTCGGAAGGAAAAAGGGGAAGAAGGAGAGTCGAGAATGAAACACGAACAAAGCAAGAGAAGAGACGAACAATTGCCGGAAGACCACAGCCTAACCGTCTGCGAAAGGAAAAAACAAGGGCTCTGCGAAAACCTTCCACTTCACGACGGGTGACGAAAAGGGAAGAACGGCGTATCTAAATTAACGAGGAGGGACAGAAAGAAAAAACGCGCGTACCCTAAACGCAACTAACCAGAGCCGGATTTCTCAGGACGGGAAAGGGGGGAAAACGCCCATCAAGGAATTAACGCAAAAATACGGAGAAAAAAAGAGCGCTCTGATTAAAAGACAAAAAGGAAGAAAAACGAAAGTTGCAAGGAAGTCCCAAGGCGGTTGGTAAGCCGCCG
>Ga0179591_1429911_pt1 | contig 13789 bp, 17 predicted proteins | sample CZOMad2_1_08_16f_FD_182891 | JGI IMG/M metagenome (GOLD analysis project Ga0179591, IMG submission 182891) | Vadose zone soil fungal communities from Angelo Coast Range Reserve, California, USA - CZOMad2_1_08_16fungal (PacBio error correction) | ecosystem: Environmental > Terrestrial > Soil >...
AGTGCAGACTGTGTCCTTTTCACACGGAAGAAAAAAGAAAAGGCGCCGCCCCCCTCTGGCCAAAAGCTCAGGACAAAAAAGCCGGTCAAAAGGGGAAAGAGAGCTCCTCCGGCCGACAAGGTCCGCAAAAAAAGGGGGGGGGAAGGAAAAAAAAAACGGTCGGAAGGGGAAGGGAGAATCTTCTTTCATTCTGTCTCAAAAGAAGGGGGAGGGCACGGCAATCTCAACCGTCCAGCCACATTGGGAATGGGGGTTGAGAGGGGGAAGGGGGGGGAACTGATTGTTTGAGTACTCTTCTCTAATGTGGGGCCTTTGTCATTTGGCGGTGGAGAGGGTTAGATGGAGAAAAAAAAAGGGGGGGATGGGTCCTGACTATTCCCCTCCGTCGCGAATGAGGAAGCGAAAAGAGAAGGGGGGAAGACCGCCGAGCAAAAGTGGCCAGTGTCTGGCGCTTGGGCAGGGGGCACCGGGGGGGGAAAAAAAGGAGGGGAGAAGAGGGGGGGTACCGCTCAACACAGCCAATGGGGTCAAAAAAAACACAAAAACACGTATCAAACGGTACAGAGGGGGTTTCGAAGAAAGGGAAAAGTGTACTCATTTCCAACCCGTTTACATTAAGGGAAGCGACGCTGTAGTTCTTGAATGCAGACGAACATATAGTAATCAGAAAAAAAAAAGAAAAACGGTTATGATTTATTCCCCCTAGAGAAGATATCGTCCGTAGAATCTTATCTAATCAGGTTACTTTGGTTAACCCCGAATAAGGGTGTGGCCTTAAGTCAAAGGGGGGGGGGGAAGGGAAAGGGGGAGGACCAATTAGCGTTTCGCCGGTGTCAAACTGTTTTGCGCCTACCAGATCACCTCGGGAAAGAAAAAAAAACCCATACACAAAAAGGGGGGAAGAAAAAACTTTCCCATCAACAAGGGGATAGAAAGTCATTCTCGTCCCCCTTGCAAAAAAAAGGCCCTGAGGGGAAGGGGAAAGACCCCTTAAACTCGTGTTTTGGGTGTCAGAAAAAGGAAGAAAAAAAGAAGGACCCCACATCTCAACTTTTGAGAGCATAAATCCCAAAAAGGGGGAAAAAAGAAGGTCTTACCTATCAACCCCCATCGCAAGTGGGGGGGGGAGGCCGGGCCCATGCTGTCGGCTTGACTTCGTGTGGGGGGAGACAGCCCGGAAAAGGAAAGAAGAGGCGCCCGAGGTTCTTGACAAAAGGGTGAGGGCGCGCCCCTCGGGACCTTCACCGTTTGTACAAGGGGGTTCAAAAGGGAAAAGGGGGGGGAAGGCGATTTCCCTTTCCCTTTGGTGAAAGAAGGGGAGGGAAGCGAGAATCGTCCTTTGTCTACTGGGCTCGGCGGACTGGAACGTGCGAGGAAAGAAAAGAAAAGAAAAAAAAAAGGGGGGAACCGCCACTCGTCATCTACAAAAAAAAAAGGGAAAAAAAAATGGCGTTCTGCAGTGTCCTGGACGAACCTGGAAAAAAGGACCGGGGCGGGGGGAGAAATCACCCCTTCCGCGAAGGGGGGAAGAGGGAAAGAAGGGGGTGGTGGACGTCAACCACCTCTTCGAAATGACAAGTCTTACTTGGAAAATTGGGAGGAGGAAAAGGAAGGAAAGGCAGACTACCACCTACCTTTCATCTCTCGGGAAGTAGAAAAAAGGGAAAAAAAATGAAGAGGTCCTCGACCTCTGAGGAATCGCCATCGCTGTCTGGAGGGGAAAACAAACCATACACCCGAAACCGTGCCTAAAACCGACTGAAAGAAAGGGAGTACGTTGTGAGAGGACCCAAAAAGAGAAATAAAAGATACATCCAACTTCCGACCTGTGGGGGAGCCCAATGGAAGATCAAAGGGGGAAAAAGGACAGGTGTTCTCCTTGTCTTCTCTTGGGTAGTCCGTGGAAAACTGAAGGGGGGAGAAAGGGGGTGTTAACTTCTCTTCCCCCCCAGGGATGGGGTGGGGACAGCCTCTGTTACCTCTCCCGTTTAAGACGACAAAAAAAAAGGAGGAACGATAACCTTCCCCACGGGAGTGCCTTCCAAATGCGGAAAACCGGAAAAAAAAAGAAAATAACTTTCCGCAAGAAAGGAAAAAAACGTTCCCATCCCTCTCCCGAAACCGCTAGAGGTCGCCGTCTCTAAGAGAAAGAAGTGCTTCACCTTTGGAAAGGGGAGGGGCTTTCTCATTCTTCACATCTCCTGGACAAGAAAAGCGACTCCTCAATCCGTCCGCGCTTGGGGAGGACTGTGAAGGTCCCCTCTCTCTGGGAAAAGCCTTCAGGAAAAAAAAAGGAAAAAAGGAAAAACCGTTCATTAAGATCCTGCTGTGCCACGCCACGCCGAACGAAAAAGGGGGAAGAGAGGCGTCTAGAGTGGAGGAGGAAGGGGAAAACCGACTCACATTCGCCAGTCCAGCTCAGGGCTGGAGGGTTAAACAAAAGGAAGAAAAAAAAAAAAAACCTCGAAGACCATCATCTATTGAAAGAAAGGGGAAAAAAGGGATCGACCGGGGCCGAACTTCCTTCCGGGGTAGCCGCGGCGAAAAAGGTGGTGGAAAGGGAAAAAAAAAAAGGAGGGGGGGTTTGCTCCATCTGGTGTGCAAGGAAAGGGCAAGGGAGAGGGGGGGAGAGAGCGTCGAAACGGCGCCGGGGGGAACAACCGGCGAGGAAAAAAAAAGGGGGGGAGCCCCCTGTCTGATTCCGAGGAAAAGAGAAGGGACCAGATTGAAATAGAGATTGGGGTTTGTTGCCAGACAGGGAAAAAAAAAAGGGGGAAACACGAACTTTCAGTGTTTGTGTGGAAAAAAGGGAAAAGGGGGGACCCAGTTGTCGCCAGGCTGGCAACGAAAATGGGGAGGTCCGCAGGGGGGAAAGAAAAGGAGGCGGCTGCCAGTTTTCCCCAGGGAAGGGAAAAAAATTAAGCTCATACGTGTATGCCAAGCAATGGATGCATAGGATGAAGGTTAAAAAAAGGGAAGGGAAAAAGCAGGGGAAAAAAAGGGAGATGATGCCTTCTTCTCCCAGTAGAGCAAGAAAGGGGGGAGGGGGGGGGGAAAAAAAAAAAAAAGTCCATATTCGTTCACGCCCTCGGCCCACATTAAGGACAGTCGGAGGAGAATTGACGAGCAGGGAAAAGGGGGAAACTTGTTTTCCGTCCCAAAACTTACCGATCCAGAAGAGAGAAAAAGGAGATGGAATCTTCCCGGTCTTACAATCAGGGCCTTTGAAACCAGAAGGGGGGAGGTAATCTCGGGAAGAAAAAAAGAGGGAAAAAATTGTCGCCTTGGTCCCTATGTGCCAAAGGGGAAAAATATGGAATGGCCCGACTGCGACAAAAAAAAGAAAAGAAAGGAAGGGGGGGGAGCCGAACGTCCCCCTCATATTACAACGATAGGAAAAGAGGGCTACCTTCCAGAAAGTAATCTGCCCATCCATCTTTGAAGTAATGACTGGGAAGAAAAAAAAAAAAGGGGAAGGGGGAGAACTTTTCCCACCTGGGGGGGAAAGAAAGAAAAAAAATGGCCGGCATTCAAACTTCAGGAACGCCAGCCCAGGGGAAGCCGGGAAAAAAAAAAAGGAAAAAGGGGGCGTTTAAACACCTAATTTCGTGGAAGAAAAGGGCCGGACAACAACCCCCATCAGGAATCGTTCCAGAAAAGGAGGGAAGGGACTCATAAACGAAAAAGAAAAGTCATCGAAGGGGAGTCCTACGGCGGCCACACTGGGTCGAGTCGACTGAGAAGAAGGGGGGGAGGAAGAGGAAAAAGAAGAAAAAAGGAACCCCGAGAAAGATCCGTTCAACTCCATATGGAATCAAAAGCTAGGGAAGGAAGGAAAAGAGAAAGGAGGGAGAGAACTAAATTATTCATCCCCGGGAGAGGAAAAGAAAAAAGATAAATATGATGTTTTTCGAGGCTGTTCCCGCTTTGGGGATAGATGGGGGGGGGGGAAAAAGGAATGTGCTACTTCACCTTCTCTGTGGATTAGAGAAAAGGCCACATCTCCGACAAAAAAGAATTCCCCACCTCCCGTCAGAAGGAGGGGAAAAGCCGCCCTGTGCACTACAATGATGACCTGAGTGAGAGGGGAATCGAAGAAGAAAGAAAAATTCTTTTCAGATGGAGGGGGAAACGCTAAGCGAGGACGTAGAAAAAAAAAGGAAAAATCTCTTCTTATTAAGGAGTAGACGGGAATAGAGAGGGTGTTTTTTGCGACAACATAAACATGAAAGAAGAAAAAAAAAAAAAAAAAAAGGGAAGCCCCCTGCTTCATGCTTTAGCGAAAAGGTGACACCCCCCTCTTTCCTGGGCCCTCGGGGAGAGAAAGGTTGGAGGGGGAGGGAAAAGGTGCTTTTCCATTAGAAAGGGGGGGAATCCCTCCCGTGGTCTGATTTATGAAAGAAGGGGGGGAGGGGGAAACCCCTTCACTGGAAGAAGGTAAGAAAAAAAGACGCCCGCCCTCCTTAAACCCAGCCAGGGGAAAAAGACAAGTTAACAGACCCTAATTCCTGTTACAAAGGGGGGAGGGAAAGAGAAAAGACTCCTCAGAAAGGGGGAAGAAAAAAGAAGAAAGCCTTCCTCCCTTAATCTGGGAAAAAAAAAAAAAAAAAATGGAGAAAGAAGGGGGATTCGCCTTTATTATCGGGGGGGGGAGCCACCCATTTGTCAGACAAGATTCATAATTTCGTCTTGAATTAGGTGGGAAAAGGGGGGGGAAGTTGTCTGGTTTGTTCCGGCGATTTGGGTCAGGAAAAGGAAAAGGAAGGAGAAATCCCTCACATCGATTTAGAGAAAAAAAGGAGCCAGATTCTCAGGAAGAGGAAAGAAGGCCCCTCGAGAGGTGGGGAGGGGGAGGAGCCACGAACCTTATCCCCCGACAAGGGGGAAAAGAAGACTTCATCTAACGGTGGTTGCCGGAAAACCACACACAAAGAAGAAAAAGGAAGGAGAAACAAAAAGGCGAGGAGATTGCCGATTCTTCCGGAATGATTTTTTCAACCAGAAACGGCTGTACTGAGGGAAAAAAAGAAAAAAAAACCTTCCATCCCCTCCATCTGGGGGGGAGAAAAGAGGGGGGGAGGGGGCGATTTACAACTTTTAGGTGGCACACTCGGGAAGGTTGAAAAGGAAAAAAAGGAAAAAAAGGCAAACAATCTCCTATAAAAAGAAAAAACGAATCTCGATCGTCAAAAGAGGGACACGGTTGAAAGGGGGAAAGAAAAAAAAAAGATTCATTTCTCAATGGGAAGAAAAAAGAGAGGGTACAAACTGTGGGCCTTCCGAGCACGCATAAAACAAAAAAGGAAAGGAAAAAGGTGGTCACATCCACCCGTAGAGAAAAAATCCAGGTGGACCGGGAAATTCTTTCCTCAAAAAAGAGAGAAAAGAAAGTTTCCCAAAGGGGGGCATAAGAGGAGAAAAAAAGAAAAAAAGGGCGCTGTTTTTTGAGAGGGGGGGGGAGGGGGAGGGTTTCCCGGATTTGGGGAAGGAGCTGAAGCCGAAAAAAAGGGGGGTTGGGGCCTTTGTCAGTGGGGGGGGCGGGGGGCTTCGGTTTCGATACACCACAAACACGCCGAAAGAAATAAAGGGCACTCGTGCTTTCGCAGGACAGACGCATGAAAAGGGGACCGAAAAAAAAAGACCTTGTTGCAGGGGGGGAAAAAAAGGGGGGTTGGTTCTGGTTTTGATCTGTCCCACGAGGTGGAGCTCCAAACATAAGGGGAAAAAAAACCTTGCTCACAGAGAAGGGCTATCATTACTACACTTAAAAGTGACTTTGAAAGAAGGCCAAAAAAAGGGGAAAGGAAAAAAGGAAGTAAAATCTTCAAATCTATGGAGGGAAAAAAAAGGAAGATCAACCTCACAAACAAAAAAAAAAAAGGGGAGGGGAGGTCTGCCTTCCCTCCACCGAAAGAGGAGGGGGAAAAGGTTAACCCCTAATAACCTTGTTTGGACCTGAAAAGTCAGGGTGGAAGTGTAGGGGAAAAGAACCATTATCGTTTATCCTGGGGGAAAGAGGGGGGCGCCGACCGATCACGCTCGGGAAAGAAGACTTGAACCAGAACCAAAAAGGGGGGAAAAAAAAAAAAAAAAAAAACGTTAACTCCGTCGGGAAAAGGAAAGAGCACTTCCTACGTCCCTGCCGCGCCGAGTAGAAGGAGGAAAAAAGGACCTCTTTTTTTTGGGGGTGGAAAGAGGGGGGAAAAAAGACAAGGCCCCCACATCCTTTCCAACGGGTGGATAGCAAAAGAGAAAAAAAGAAAAAAGGTAGCCTCCTTACCATATCAAAAAAAGAGGAAAGGGGTGCTCTTCCGTGCCAGGCTGGAGGGGGGAAATGGAAAGGAAGGAGAAGGTTCACCCCTACGAAGGGGGGAAAAGGGAAACACCTGTTTCTGGGACTGCACTGGCGGAGTTGCGGGACGCGGAAGGAAAAGGGGGGAAGTGAAAAGGGGGGCATTTTTTATCCCTGCCAAGAAGGGGGAGGGAAAAAGGGATCCGGGAACCTACATCTGCACGAAATACTGGAAAAAGAAAATGGGGGAAAAAGAAAAGGGGTTGCCCTTCTACATTCGGGAGGGAGAAGGAAAAAAAAAAAGGGGACGGGTTGCCCTCCCCACGTCAAACTGAGACCCAAACCAAAAAAAGAAAGAAAAAAAAGAGGGGCGTCATTTCCTTACTATCTTATCGCAGGGGAAGGGGGGGGAAATCGCAATATTCACCCTGCGCGCCTTTTTGAGAGAATGGCAAAAGAGGGGGGGGGATGTTGTTTTACTTCCCAAAAAACGAGGGAGGCCTACCTTGTTCCGGCTTTGTCTGCGCCCCTAGGGAGATGTTCGTGGGGGAAAAAGAAAAAAAAGAAGGGGGGAAGACCTTCTTCCTTACGAATTCTTGGCGGGGGGAGGGGGAAATACGCCATCCACTGTGCCTTTCTTGCGACAAGACGAAAAAAGACCAAGAAAAAAAGGAGGGGGGAGGAAGGATTCTGACTACTCTCTTAACAGGGGGGGGGGGGGGGGGAAAAAAAAATCAACGTTCGGATCATCACGGCGAAGGGGTGGAAAGGGGGGAAAGGGAGGGGGCAAGGTCGCTCTTTAGAGAGAAGGGGGGAGAGTCTCCTTTTAGTAAGGGGAGTGCACAGAAAAAAAAAGGGGGAACTTATCCTCCCCTGTCCAAGGGGAAGGAGAAGAACATCTTGTACTCTCCGTCCAGTTGCCGGGAAGCAAAAAAAAAAAAAGGAGAAGGAAAGGAACACTTCGTTCTTCCGTAAAAGAAGAGAAAAAAAAAGACCCTCACCCGAAAATTGAAAAGCAACACCAAAAAGAAAAAAAGAAGGGGATCCCTCCCTACCAAGAAAAAAAAAAGGTAGAAGGGATACATCCATTACTTCCTTTTCTGCCAACCTTGTTTATGGAGATGTGAAAAAAGGAGGGGGGAAAAAAAGAATCTACTTTCCAATGAAAGGGAAAAGGCCCTCTCTTTTGAAGACGTAGGTACGGGGGGGGTGGGGGGGAAACTCCTCTTCCATCCAAAAAAGGAAACCATGTAGACTCTTTCATGTTAACACAAAGGAGAGGTGAGAAGAGGAGAGGAAAAATTTTTTTCTTCGGGGCAGTAGAGGGGGGGGTGATAGAAATCACCAGGGACGGACTCAAGTGAATCAAAAGAGAACCGTGACAGAAAGGGGAAAAAAAAAAGGGGAAAAAAGGAAGGGAACAGCCTCTAATACCATAAGCAGAAGGGGGAAAAAAAAAAAAAGGGAAGGTGTTGTCTTGATCGACCGGGGCTGAGGCTTAGGGAGCCAGTCAGGAAAAAAGGGAAAAAACCACCTTCTTGTTTTATCCAGAACTGGGGGGGAAAAAAAGGAAGAGTACATCTCTGAAATGATAGCGTCGAAACGCGCCGCCCAGGTTTAAAGGGGGCGGTCGCAAGGGGGGGAAAAAAAAGGGGGGGAAAAAGGGAGGACGTATTTCCCTTGATCCGGCCAGAAAAAGGGAGAAGAGGGGGGGGGGGGAAAAAGTTTCGACGAGTCCGTGTTTGAAACACGAAATTAAGGTTGTGGGGAAAAAGGCGTAATCATGTTACCATTTGGCGAAAAGGAAGGGAAAGAAAGAGGGGGGGAAAAAAAGTTTTGCCTTGGCCGCCATCGGCCTGTAGGGCCTTTGCAGGTGAAAGTCGCATGAAGAAGAAAAAAGGAAAGAGAAAAGAGGGGTATGGCAAGCCATGGATGCACGAGAAAAGTAAAGGTGCCGCCCTCCCTGCCCTATGGGGAAGAAAAAAATCCGGGGGAGAAAAGGAAGACCAGGGATAGCACACGTTTCTTTTGTAGAAGGGAGGGGGAAAAAAACGCCGGGCACATAGACCAGTCCGAAAATGCGGAATGCGATCGCAGGTGTAAACGGGGGAAGAGGAAAATGTAAAGAGAAAAAAAGAAAAAAAAAAAAATCTTCTCTTCAACAACAACAAAAGGAAGGGGGGGGAGGGGACCGTCCGGACTAACATGCTTTCCTGCCTGGAGAGTACTCTCCATTCGAAAAACTGGAAAAAAAAAAAAAAAAAGGGGAGAACCTGGTCCCCTATGTTTCCCCGCGGGAGGGGGAGAAAGAGGGAAGAAACCCCACGTGCCTCCTCCTGTGTCCGAAAGAAAGATTTTAAAAGGAGAGGAAAAAAAAAAGGGAGAATGCATAAAATTATTCTTCATCCATAGGGAAAGAAAAAAAAAAGGGAACTTACTGCCCGTGGTCCTGATATGAATGCGAAATTGTAAAAAAAACTTGGCAAGAAAAGGAAAGGGGGGGGGGAGGGAAACCGGCCCTTTACGCCCATCCACAGGTTTCGGGGGGAAGGAATGGTCCACCTTCTTCCGCATTGGCGTGTAAAGGAGAAAAGAGTTAGGGGGGAAAGGGAGGGAAGTTCCTTACCAACAACAGAACGTCTTCAATCTGGCCCCTGCTCCTACTACGTGACGACTTGTCTCAGGGGGAGAGAAGAAAAAGGGGCCTTACAACTTTGTGAAGGGGAGGGGGCAAACACCTTTCCATGGCGGAAGCCCGGGGAGGGAAGGAAGAAAGATATTTTTCAATATATTTTATTCCAGAATGAAAGGACTTCCGTGGCACAAAGGAGACACAAGAAAAGAAAAAAAAAGGGGGGGGACGACCTTGCGCCTAAGAAAAAACCAAAACAAAAGGATGTAAAAAAAGAAAAAAAAAAAATAATGTTTCCCTTTTCAAGTACAGAAAATGGAAAGTTCTATTCTTTTTCCCGAGGGTGAAAAAAGGGGGGAAAAGGAAGAAAAAAGAATGAGCGCTTGACTGTCGACTTGAGGGGGGGGGGGACTCACCACCAATTCGGTCCAACAAACAAAAAAGAGAAGAAAGGTCCTACTCCCCTCTAAAAAGCCCCTTCTCCGTTCGCGAGAGCAGCAGGGCAAACTAAAAAAAAAAAGGAAAGAGGGGGGGGGTCCTTCATGGGTTAGCTCCGAGAGGAAGAAAGAGAGAGAAGGGGGACCTCCGGTCATCCTTCTCTCAACAGCCCGAAACAGAGGGGAAGAGGGGGAGTATTAAGTCTTCGACACGGGGAAGGAAAAAAAAAGGTTCGCAGTAAAGAAGACCCTCCCCATCCTAAAATTTTCCGAAAAGGGAGAAATCCTTTCTTTCTTTCGAGGGGGAAGGCTTTAGGGGGGCCCGGAGGAAGGAAAAAAAGAAAGTTCTGTTGTCGGTCAATGGGGGAAAAAAAAGCTTTGCGGCAATGGGGGGGAAAAACCAAAAAAAACAAAAGAAAAAAGATCCCGTGAAGGGGCTTTACTAATGCGAGCTGCAACCGAAATCCTATCTCCCCTCAGGGGGAGCTCCCGCCCTGCCAGGACCGGGGGAAGAGAAAAAAATTTTTTTGCCGCCGGTGCCAACGGAAAGGTACCCAAAAAAGCCCCCCTCCGGAGGGAAGAATTCCGCTCGCGCCGTTTAAAAAGAAGGAGGGAAAAAAGGAGAAACTTAATCTCCGGGTATGCTCGGAAACGTTTTTCTTTAGCGGGGAAGATTGCCCCCATGGAAGGAGAAAAAAGAGGGATCGTCGAATTAGAGAAAAAAGGGGGGAAAAGGAAAAAATCTTTGTTTGGTAGAGGGGGGGGGGGGGAAGGAAACCTAAAGAGTTTCTATCCTCAGAGAGAAGGAAAAAGGGGGGGAAAAGTGAACCATATTTTCCATTAAATAATTAGACTTAAAGGAGGAAGGGAGGGGGGGAAAGGGAAACGAAACATATCCCGAAAAAGCCCAAAGGTATGCATAAAGACTGACATCGTAAGAGGGGTTGAGGAGGAAAGGGAAAAATGCGGCCTTCTCGAAAAAAAAGGATGCGATTCCTCGTCTTGATGTTCAAACACAAAAGTGTGAAGGAGGAGGAGTCCATGAACCTCCTAAGGGAAAAGAAGGAAATGGTGGGGGGTCTATGCGACGGGGAGAAACCGAAGGAAGCCGTTGAACTAGCAGCAATAGAGAGAGAGAAAAAAACAAACAATCCCTATCTTCTGAAGGGGGGCTTTTTTAAAATAGCCTGAATCGCCGGGGACCTAGAGGGAGAAAAAAAATTTAACATCCGGTAAAGAAAAAGGGGGAGAGAAGTCCTCTCCGCCCCTTTCCGTCCCGCCCAGGGGGGGGCAGAAAAGAAAAGATCAAGAAAGGCCGAGGAATATGCGGTCCATGCGTGAGAAAAAGCCCCAGCGCCTGGCAAGGAAAACCCGGCAATAAAAAGGGGTCGCCCTTTTGTGTTGGATAGAAGACCTGCCAAGGGGGCCTTGACATTTTGGGAGGATTCTCTTTCCCACCCTTTTTTTCTATGTTTTTGCTTGTCAGTCTAAGGGGGGGGGAGGGAAGAAAAGGGGAGACACCCACAAAAACCAAAAAGGGGGGAGTGGTTCCCTACTAATTCCCTAGGAGAGAAAGGGGTTCTAATGCGCGCTAGACGGTGAAGGGAGAAAGAAGAAAGTTTTTCTTTTCCATGTTTGGAGGAGGGGAAGGGGTTTTTCTTTTTTTGTCGGTGAAAGGAGGTGGGAGAGGGAGAGGAAAGCCCTTCCATCTGGGATGGGGAAAACCTTCAAACGCTAAATGGGGGGGAAGAAACCTTTAAAGAAAGGGGGGGGGAAAGAGTTATTAGGGTTAACCAAGTTTTCAAAGGAAAGAAACTGAGGAAAAAAAAGGGGGGGAAGAAAAGACGATATCTCTCTCAAAAAAAAAAAGGAGATGATATCGTCGTCTTCATTCCGGCAATAAGAAAGCTTAAGAAGGGGGGAAGGGGAAGGAGGTTTTTCCTTAGTCACTGGGGTGGGGAATGAGTCTACCCCATAGCGTGGAACAAAGGGTTGTACAAAAAAAGAAAAAGAAGGAGCGTACCAGAAAAGAAAAAAAAATTAAACCCATAACCCCCTGCCCAGCGCAAAGAGCACTAAGAAAAACGGATAGAAGGGGAAAAAGGAAAAGGCGACGTTCCTGCTCTGCAGGGGAGGAGGAAAAAAGGCGCGGGGTGTTCTGTTTATCGAACCGAAGCCCCCACAAAAAGGCCCCCAAAAGAGGAAAAAAAGGAGGGGGAAAAATCCCCAATGAAGGGGGAGACGTCTTACATATCACCCAACAGACTCATGGCAGGGGAAAAAGAAAAAAAAAGGGAGTGGATTCCTTTAACTGTGGAAGCCTGACCGCGAGGTCAAACTCAGGGGAAAAAGGGGAGGGAGGGACCACCCTGTTCTGGACGGCAAAAGGGAGGGGGATCTTACGCAAAAAAAAGTTTGAAAAAAAAGGGGAAAAGGGCAGTTATTCCCTTCCTAGTGGGAAGGAGACAGGGTTTATCCTTTAACCGACATTTCTTGAGAATCTAGAAAAGGGAAAGGGGGATACTTTTCAAGGGTTTTTAAAAATTTCGAGGGGGAAAAGAAAAAAAAGATTTGAACTTCTCCGGTCGGGAGAAGAACTCCACCTGTATTAGAGAAGAAAAAAAACAGGACACCCTCTTTCCGAGAAAGGGAGGAAGGACGAAGCCCGATCCGCCGGGCTGGTGGGAAAAAAGCCCGAGGGGGGAGAAAAAAAAAAAGGGTTGATCTAATTCCTCATTGTTGAGAAAAGGGGAAAAAAACCGCCTTTCTATGCAGTCCGTTTCTTTCTTAAAGTGGGGAGGGAAAAGGGGAAAAAAAAAAAAAAGGGAAAAATCATTGTTCTTTTCCTAACGACACAAAACGAAAGGATACTTCTTCCTGACGAATCTGGGCTGGTACCGGGAGGGGGGTAAAGAAAAGAGAGTTCTTCGAAAGAAAAGCTGTCGTGCGTACAAGCGCCCAAAGACAAAGAAAGGAAAAAAAGAAACTTCGGCAGAAAAAAAAAGACGCGCTGACATTGGGATTTGAAAAAAAAGATCCCTCACGGAGAGAGAAAACGGCCTACCGGTGAGCAATTTTCAGGGAAGAGTTCAAAGAAAAGGGAAAGGGAAAGGGGGAGCCTGGCGGAGGGAAGGGGACGCACTTTCCTTTGAAAAGAAAATCAGGGGGGGGGGGGGGAAAAAACTTAGCTTCCAAAAAAGGGACGGGCTCGAAAATGCGCCCACGGTAAATCGGAAAAAAAGGGGGCCGTTCCCTCCAGCGAAAGAATTGAAGGGAGGCCAACGCGTTCTGCCCGGAAGAGAAAAATTACCTCACCTAACAACTGGAGAAGAAAAACAAAGCCTCGCACTTAACCTCTCCCATCCTCCGCTCTGAAAGAAAATTAAAAGAAGGGAAGAAAAAGGGGGAAGAGGGGGGATGGTGCTTTCTCATACACCATCTCTTTCAATTCCCGCAAACTCCTCCGAAGGGAGGGGGGAAAGATCTTAATTTCTTTGGGAAAGAAAGGAAAAGGGAACTCCTTCCCATCCTCATGTGCCCGGCGGTAGAAACATGAAGGAAAAAGGGGGGAAGGGAGACTTCTATTTCCCTGCTGGATATAGGAAAAGAGGGGGGCGTCGTAGGGCTTCTATATGTGGGCTTATAGGGGGGGTTTGAAAGAGGAAAAAAAAGGAAAAAAGGAGAGGAACTTATTAAACCATTCTATTTAAAAGAAAAAAGCCTCGAAGACATCATCCGATTGGATCCGTGAATTTGGGGGGGGGGAAAAAAGGGGGGGGGGGGTCTTACTCCTTCGGGGGAAGAAGAACGCTTGTGGGTTCTTCGACCCCCGTCTGTTGACCAGAAGGGGGGGGGGCGATTCTATCTGAGGGGGGAATCTCTGAAAAATATATGCGTTCGAACGCGCTTCGGGGGTGCGGGGGGGGGGGGGGAAAAGAAAAAGGGGGGGAGTCCTATTTCCTACAGGGGTCCGACGGTATTCTTATCCGGGGCCAGAATGGGTAAAAATGGTGGGGGGAAGGGAGGGGGACGGGTTTAACACTAACCTTCAGGTTGGGGGAAAAAAGGGAAAGAGGGGACCAGGTTGTCTGCCAGGCTTCAACGAAACTTTTTGCACAACATCCACAAAAAATGGAGGGGAAAAAGGGAAAAAGGAAAGGAGGCTTTCTTCCTTCCATTTTGGAAAAAAGGGGAGAAGAAAGGACGTAAAGCTTCATACGGGTATGCAAGATGTGATTCCGAGGTGAGAAGGGGGGGGGGGGGAAAAAAAAGGGGAAGGAGGGGCATATCGTTGAGAGGGAAGAAGGGGAGTTGCTGGTGTCTCCGTCTCCAATCCATAGAAAGAGTTAACGAAGGAAAAAAGAAAAGAAAAAGGAGGGAAGGACAGGTTAATCCTCCTATAGTACTCTCAAAAGGGAAGGAAAGGAA
>Ga0179591_1325852_pt1 | contig 13788 bp, 13 predicted proteins | sample CZOMad2_1_08_16f_FD_182891 | JGI IMG/M metagenome (GOLD analysis project Ga0179591, IMG submission 182891) | Vadose zone soil fungal communities from Angelo Coast Range Reserve, California, USA - CZOMad2_1_08_16fungal (PacBio error correction) | ecosystem: Environmental > Terrestrial > Soil >...
ACGAAACGAGAACTTGGAACAAAAAGGGGAACGATGCAAAAAAGGGGGTATAGGGACGTAAAGGGATTAAAAGGAGCTTATTTCAAGTGAAGTAGAACTTCCTAAAGAAAGGCCTCAAGAGACCCCAAGGGTCCACTACCCCGCAAACAGCAGGTTCAGCCACCAACAAAAGTGGTGCTATTCTTGGGCGAGGTCGCCTACGCTGAGCAAAGCCGATTACAATGAGTAGAAAAGAGATGCGAGGGCCAAGAGGAAAAGCAGGTTCGATTGCATCCTTGCTTCAAACGCGTTTCAACATGACGATAGTTCGTATTTACGTCGTGAACGCCCTTTTTGGGTCCGCGCATAAGTCAGACGACCAGGGAGGACATGCGATAGTAGAACGACCGATCCGTGACTTGGCGTTTGGCAAAGGACGACAAGGTGTGATGGGGGAGCTTTGATAGTCAGCAGTTCTAAGCCGTCAGGCACCATTCTACTCGATTCACGATGGGAGGGGTTGCTGCCGAAAAATTGTGCAGAAAGGGAGGAAACATCGTCTTCGTCAAAAAAACATTGGTCTTTGAAGGGATGACACGACCATATTTCCGGTGGAGCTGGAAGGAAAAAAAAGTGCATATTCCCACACCAGATGATGGGATGTGTCATTTCGGAATCCGCGCCGTACAAAATGCAACCGGCCGATGGGCCGGGTTAATGTGACGTCGATGACCTGAATTTTACGCCTGGATCAGGGCAAGCGGCTGGACTGGGGGATGAACTAAAAAAAAAAAACGGCGGCATGCTCGTCGCGGAAAGGGGAAGGGATTGCAAAAGAAAGGCGTGTCGCAGCCCACCCATCGTGAATCGCAAATTTCTGACACTCGGAAACATCATCAAATAGACTTGAAACATGAAGAAAACGTGTGACAAGTTCAAAATTGCACCTGGCAAAGAGGTGTGCCATCGGCCCATTCCTCGCCACAGGGCAACAAACCGGAAACGCTGGAAAACCCGGACAAGAATCTTGCATGTTGGTTAACCCGGAAAGCCGATTTGAATTGGTGGGGGGGGGGGGGACGGGGAAAGATATCATCATACTTTGACCTCGCGGATGTCCCAGATTGGGAGGAACGGTGAGAAGTAAGTTTTTCGTGGTGCACACTTTAATCTTCGTGTCAGGGGGAAGGCTTTCCTAAATAGTGGATCTTATGTAGGGAGATCTGATTGGGAATCAGGGAGAGGGGGGGTTTAAGCATCTTCGGGTCGAAGAATCTGTCTATCTTAAAAGAGCAATCCGCCATACCACATTCTGTGGATGGTCATTCAACCGAACGAATAGGAGGGAGGCCGAGGAGGAGGAGGGTCAAAATAAATGACACGCTCATTGCCGGGAGGGATCATGGTGGCACTAAAAAAGGGAGGGGGACTAGAAGGGCAAAGTTCAGCTGTGAAGGAAAAACATTTCGTTATACGCGATTTCTTACAATCCCTAATGTTTTCAAAAGGCCAAAAAGAGGGGAACCAAATGTCTTGGGGCCAGTCATGGAGGGGAGGAGAAACACAAAGGGGAGAACGTAATATGTATTTCCTTGGCTTTTGGTGGGGAATTTTATCAAAATACATAGGGGGGGGGGAGTGGCAGAGAGGCCGGAAAGGGGAGACGTTCAACGAAAGGAGAAGAGGGAACAATGAAAAAAAGGACCGCATAGACTGAGTCAGCATTCCTACGTTTTGGCGAGGAAGTGGTGGCGCTAACCGTAAAAATAACTCTTCCCGGTAAAGAAGGTAGAGAGGGAGGGGGAACGAAAAAAGGGGGCAATTTATCAGACTCCTGTTGACTCCAAAAGTGGGAATCCACAAGAGTGGCTGGCGGGAACTAGGCTGAAAATAGGATTTAATAAATGGGAAAAAACAACAGGAAAAAGAAATTAAGCAAAATGAAATTGCTTGGGTGGGGGCAAGTAGGCGGCAGAAGTCCCCGAAGTGGAAACACATTAAAAAAAGGAAAATTGGGAAAAGCAAAGGATGAAGAAGAAGCAGCTCACAAAAAGAAGACGATATAAAAAGGGGCCAGTGTGAAAAAAAGGGGGAATTGGAGAAAAAGAACGTGGGACCTCCACCCGGAGAGCTTAAGGTGAGTATTCCATTAAAACAACTCGAGGGTTCTGAAGAGGGGTCCAGAACTGTATCATAACCGGGGGGGAAGCAGCACTTCCATCGAAATCATACACGAACCAAAGGATTTAAATGGGGTTGGAAGCGTAGGGACTTTTGCTTACAGCTTATCTGGAACTAGGTGGGTAAAAGCAGGATTGGAATTGGAATAAAAAAGAACAGCTCATCAATGGACTGGGGGGACTTGAGAAACTGGAAGTGGGTGGGGAGGGTGCCTGGGTTTGAAATAACAGTGCACTTTTGGGGGGGGGGGGGGGCGAAAAAGGTGGGTGGTGGGCGGAGGCCTATGGAGCAAGGAAGGGAGACTTCCAACAGTGAATGGTGCAAAGGAAGGGAAACCGAACGTCAACACAGACCGGGTCAGGGCCGAGAGAATAGTGGTTTTAGGTGGTTGTAGCATGCGTCCAGACATCTGAGTTGTCGTTTGCGTTCTTCAACATAAAGCATTTTGAACACTTGTTAGGTGGAGAACCGATGCGGTGACTTAAATAACCTGAAAAGGTGTCGACCGATCCGAAAAAAAACCAAAACGGTCGGTAAAGGTTCCTAGGGGTTCAAGATGGTCTGGATTAGGGGAAGCCACGCAAGACACAAAGAGTCGCGGAAAAAGCTTCAGGTAGAGAGATCTAATTAAGGGCAGAATTTCGGAAGGGGTGAGCACTGCCTTATAAAACAGAATTATAGGAGAGAAAAAGAAAAAGCCCAAAAGGAGAGGAGACCAGAGGACGTAGACTGTAACAAGCTAACTACGTTGCATGAGAACAAAGAACGTGGAGGAAGTTCAAGGAGATTGCCATTAGTGGAAGCTTCAGAAATCGCCCGTCCCCATCCGCAAAAGGGGATAGAAAAAAATGCCCAGTTTGCAGAGATAAAGCAGGGTTGGGAGTTAAACTGGAGCCGCAAGGACTGGCGGTCAAGCAGCTACGTCCTCAGTCCGGAAAAGTCGTAATAGTGCCGGGAAAGAAGAGAAATGTGGCGAGGGGGGAGTCGCGTTTACAGATGCGCCATTAGAAAAAGGAAAACATGACGACTGTGCACAAAAAGAAAAGAAAAGGACGGCCTTCAAAGAAACGAGAACCACTATAAAGCAAAAAGGGTGACCAGGAAAGTATCCAGGGGAACAACTCAACAGAATTCTCGAAACTACAGGTCCAAGAAGGACAAAGAAAAAAAAATGGAATATATGGGAGAGCCACATCCACACAAAAAAAGGGGCAGGAACCAGTCAAGCGGGGGAACTTTCTCCCATTGAACTGTTAAAATTTTTAATACGGCGAAGGGAAAAAGAGTCGAGCGAAAGTCATTAACTTAAAATACGATGGTTGTGGCCAAAAGATGATGAGGGAAGAGTGTTCAGAAGTGGGGAGAAAGTTCAGGCCCCTGTTTTCTGTACAAAAAAGTACCGGGGAAAAAAGCAAAGAGTCCAAAAAGATCCTGAGGACGATGTGCAGGAAAGGCCAGTCCGACCGAGGTAATTGAAAAGCCCCGGAAAAAAAAAAAAGGCAAGGAGAAAGCGTAAAGGAAATCCGTGCCAACTCGGGAATAGGGTGGTCTTCTTGGTCGCGCTTCATTACTAACATGACAGAAAATCATCAAGGGGAAAAGTATTGGGCAGTCTAAGAAAAAGGACGAAAAAAAGGAAAGATTGGGAGGGAAACCAAGCAAAGACGCAATGGAAGGACGGGAAGACGATGGAAATCTTCATAAGCCGCAACCAAAGAGCACCGAGGAGTTGGGAGTGTGGACAACACCGGGCATCTTATGATTAAAGGGGACTACTGCGACGCCCAAAAAGAGAATCACGGTGTTACGGGGAAGGTAAAAAAAAGGAGGATGAGGGAAGTGAAGACGCGGAAAAAGTAGAATCTAGAGGAGAAAAGTTCAGAGTAACGCCACTGATAGGACTAGTTGAACGCGGTTGTGGTGAAAGAAAGTGCATCATCGGAAACGGGGGAAAGGACGAGGGCCCAAAAACATCTGGGATACCTACCTAGGGGTCTGAAAAAGCTGTAGGCAAAGCACCAATAAGGAAATTACACAATGGGTTGGTGGTGAATTGGGAGACGGGGGGGGAGGATTGCAAAATGGGGGGGGATAGGGGTCGTCATTTATGAATCTAAAATTAAAGTAATCAGACTCCATTTAACATTTACGAAAAGAAAGTGAAGTGAGTGGAAAGGGGGTGCCCCTTCGTGGGTGCGACTTCATTCAAAAAGTATAGAAAACAACAACACAAAAGCATGATAAGAAGCGCAGAAAGCTAAGGCGAACAAATAAAGCGGATGACCTAGTTGGAACGGAAAAAACCCTGCAACCTTGATATCGGATCTGTAAATGTTCGTAGTTTGATCAGTGAACTTAACGGACCGCAGAAGACCCAATCTCACCTCAGGAGAAACACACCAACAGAAGATTGGGGGGGGCAGGGGGGACTTCTTGGGCGCGGGCTCCGCTACGTCTGTCACGGAAGAAGGAAAACGTTCTCACCCAGAGGGCGGGGGGGGACCTCAGCATCGATGAGGACATAGCTTCCCAACCTCTTAAAACGAGAGGAGGTCGTATTTGTCGTGTTCGGGAACGCTTTTGGGTCATAAAGCAGAATCTGCGAAAAAACTAGGGTGCGATCTTCACAAACCCTTCTGCTGAAGCTACCAGGGGAGTAGGGACGCGGGGTGATCGAGGCTTCTAAGGCTCACACCTTCTACTCTCATCACGATGGACCGCAGTGTTGACCAAAGGAAGAAGGAGGATGGGCAAGCTTAGGGGGGAATAGCCGTGAAGGAGCGGAAAACATGTCTCAGCAATGGGAAGAGGGGGGGTAAGACCATGTTCGCTGGATAGGACTAGCATAGCACCAATTGATGATGGTCGGGGGGTCGGTAAGGACAGACAATGCCGAACCGATGCAGCGTTTGGTACGGTTCTGGGTACTGTCAGCTTGAACGTGCTCTGTGGTATTTCAACTTCAGGACAACAATGGGGGAAAGGAATGCAACTCGTGAGAGGGGGACTCTTTCAACTTGGGGCAACAGAGGGGGGAGCCACGTTGGGTCCCGGAAAACACAATCGTCTAAAAGGGATGAAAACGAGGGAAAAGAATCATCCTGAAAAATCCATTGTCGGACAAATGCCCGGATTGGGGTCCCAGGAGTCATCAGCCCATTCAACAAACCTGCGGGAGCCGGACCCACGCTGGGCAGGGGGGGCCCTGCCGAGTTCCGCGGTGGTGTGTAGGGGGTATCTCAAAAATTACTCGGAGCCTACCCTGGGTCTTACGTTGAATGATGTAAGGGACACACTTGATACTTAGGGCAGCTCGATATGGATCTGAGAATCAGAGGGGCTCGGAGCAGAGATTGTGGGCCTCGGAAAAGTAGGGCTCGCGTCTGCGCTCTGGACGCCAAAGCCGCCAAGGATCTGATTCATGAAACCTTACCGACTCTTCAGGCGGCAATCATAAGTCATGGCATTCCTCGAGCATTTCACGAAAATGCTTGGACTCTATGGAAAAGGGGCAGCGGGCTGTAACGGAAGAACCGAGGATGCCAAATACGGAAACAGAATAAAAAAAATGGGGACAAGAGGCCACAACGTTCAAAAGTTGGCCTAACAAGGCTGCGAAGCGGAAAACTGGCGAAAGGAGATGATTCGTCAGATAGGGTGGGGTGGGTCGTCCTGGAAGGTTTGCATAAGCAATGCATCAATACTACTTTAAGTTCGAATCGATAAACCTGAAGCGCTTAAGCCGAGCGATGGGGTCTGTCCCTGCTTTGCTCTCCCTCAATACCAGCAAGACCCACGAAAAAGGGGCGGCGAACGCTCTATCAAGACGGAGCATGACCACACAAGGTCATCCATAAGGGTGATGGCAGGACGACGAACTCTGAAAGAGTAGGGTGGGGATAAACAAACAACTATTAGACGACGTGAAAAGGAGGGTGTTGAAAACGTTCTGCGCTTGAAAAGGGCATTTTTGCACTGCCAAAAGTGGAATAGCAAAGGAGAAGAAGCAAGGGGGGTCACACAATTCGACAGAAGAAAACCAAGTGCATGTTATGGGAAAATGCCTTGTGCACGAATCATCCCCAAAAAATGGATATCTAGGGTAAGCCTGAGTGCTATTGGGACAGAGACGGGAGAGGACCGCGACGGGCGGCCATAATTCAACAACAACGGAGGGGATGAAGGAAAGAGAGGGGGCAAAGTGTTTTCTATCAATCCTGCCACTATTTAGAATAATGTTTACAGGGAAAAACAGAAAGATCCATAAAGGGCTGAGGTAAGTTGGGGAAGAGCAATTTTCAAAAAACATAACAGTCACTTGGGGATAATCGATTGGTTGTGCGCTGGCATGCTGATCAATGTCTCAACAATCTTAAAAATTCGGAGAGGGAAGACGTGGCAAACAAAACAGCTTCAATGTCAGCTCGACTAAAGGTGGGGGTCGGGGTGTAAAATAAATGCTGGCAGGAGAGGCCTTTACGCATCCACAGCTGGGGATGAACGCTTGGGGGGGAGGCTAACTCTTGATGAAAGCGTGTGCCGCGAACCGTTCGGAAACAATTTTCGTGGTCATGGAGGGAGAGCCAACGCAGACGAACACGAGTCAGAAAGGCAAAGCACTGGCGGTTGTCGAAACTACTCCGAGGAATGGCAAGAGTTCAGGGAAGTGGAAGTGACCAGCTTATAGCAGGAGAGAGGAAGAACATCACCACCCCCACACATAAGACAATCCATCTGAAAGTCTGAACAGTGTGTACAATGCCCTCAAAGAGGTCAGTAGTCTAAAGTTGCGTGCCGACTGGGCCCAGGGGGGGGGGGGGGAATCAAGACTCAGGAAATTAAAAGAAGAACTGTCAGTTAAGCCATACTGCCTGAAAATAGATCCCAGCATGGGGAAGTGAAAGCGCCCAGGCAACAGGGAGAGATCAAGCAAAGAAAGTCTGGACGCCAAGTCGTATAAGGTGCATGAATCCGGAAGGTGGGAGCCGTGGGGGGCGCGGGGTAAGAGGCCCGTAGGAGCGCGAGGAAGGGCACAACGGTGACCGCTCGAAGACAGGCAGAAGACACTATTTGGGCACCCTTACAGTATAGTGTGCCCAACGGAAAAAAAAAGAAACGAACGGTAGTAGGCACGCGATGACAAAGCAGTAGTTCACGGAGGGATGATGATCGTGGGAACAACCAGAAAAAACACTAACTAGGAGTGCAAAACGGGAAAAGGAGGGGTGGGGAAAAAAATGTCCGAGTGTTGAATGTGGGCAAGAGGAAGAGGAAGAAGAACAATCGGAGGGGAGGTGCATGAACTTGACACGGGATGGGGAGTGGCCGAGGAATATTGTTGACGTGTACGAATTTATACACACTGTGTTGGGCGTGGAAAAGTCACGAAGATGTTAAACCAGCAGAAAGAGTCACGCGACGAACAGCCGATAGTGCCGGAAGGGACAGCGCCGCTGGAAGGGTCAAGGCCCGAGAAGGTCAAGCTTAATTAAAGGTGACCCGTGCCAAATCGAGGCCTCGGGGATGCAATAGGAGCGAGGACGAAAAAAGGGAAAAAGGACCATAGCAGGGTGAGGGTTGAAGCCGAAGATCCAGAGTCCAAAAGAGGTCGCTGAACATCCTCAGGCAAAGACGCCAGTTACTGACGAAGACGAAGCCTAGAAGACCGCGATCACCTTTACCATCCGCGTCTTAGGGAAGTTGGTTCAAAAAAGAAGGGACAGCGTGATAGGGAGTATGGTGCCGTAGCAACAGGGAAACGACAACCAAATAAAGAAAGCATAAAAAAGGGGAGTTCCGCAACTTCCTGATTCGCAGGGAAGATCGCGGAGATGGATCCGACTGTGGCAGGAAGACAAAAAAATAGGGTGAGCCCGGACACGACAACGCACTGATCGCTAGACAGTTTGACCTAAAAGTGGGGAAAGTTACAGGATGAATCGCGGATGAAGGGCCCCTAAAAGATCAGGGAGAACGCGAGCAAACTTCTAGACCCGAACCAAGAACGCCAAAGTCCCACGGAATGGGGAAGTCTGAAGGAGGTTGAGTGTAGGTGACTGGTAAAATAGGTCGGTCATTTAGGAAGGACGAACGTCACGAATCCGCTCCATTTTAAACTTATCATCGGAAAAGGGGGACGTTCCCAACCCTTTTTGTCAGCCGAACATTTCTGGGGGGCGACCTTCGAATCCTGATGGTCACAAGAGAGGAAATAAAAGAGGCGAAAAGGCGGCAAAGGGAGGGGGGTACCTAAGGGGGCTGGATATCTCGAATGGTTCAAATGGGAGCTTAGTCGTGACGGAGACGGACAAACTAAGGGAGAATACCCCATGACTCAAAAAAAAACCTAACAGTTCAAGCCAAGTCACCACCAAAATATTGGGAATGTTTTCAGTACTGGGCTGGTGGTTCATGGGGAGAAGACTCTGTCACCTATTACTCAAAAAAAGTCTCCTCCCCGAGAGGGGAAAAAGAGGGGCAAAGAGCATCAGTTCGATAAGCAGTAACAAATACAAACATGGAAGATCGGACAGGCTTATGTGGAGGAGTGTTCGTGCAAAACGCCTTTGGGGACGAGCAAATGATGCTAAGAAGACTATGAGGACCCGCATAGGAAGGCTGAACTTGCGCCGACCATTTGAGGTGCTTGGAGACGTCGCATTGGTCGCGGATTCTTAAAGAAGCTATATGGCCTGCAAGGGGCCCGTCCGACACCTTAACTGAGGCTGCTGCAGGGGGGCAGGCGGACATATGTCTGCAGAAGGAACAGGCCATTGTAGGTAGGGAAAAATGCGGCCCTTCCCTAGGGTGGGAGGCAGGTCTGGACCGGCCTGCAATATTCAACAAGGATTGGCTGTGGAAATTGAATCGCACGAGAAAATGGGAGAAAATTCTAGGTGGTACACGTGTTCATGAGCAAGCTTGGAACCTTCTAACTTTTGGGGGGAGAATGGGGCTAGATGTAGACAGGAGGGTCGGGGACTTGGGGCTTGAAAAAATCCGTCGCAGGCCTTCTCTTAGGGGCTTATTAGTGTGGGGTCAACGCTGAACTAAGACTTTGGGACAACCCAAACACTGCGTATCTCAATTGGTCAAGAATTAACAAGAAGAAATCCATCAAGCCGGGCAATCATCAAGGTCTGGTCAAGTTCATGACACTGGCAGCTATTGTGAATCCAACAGTACTGAACCTTCAACAATAACCTGAGAATAGGGACTCGGAAGGTACTAAAAAGTGGAAGCTGGGTTTTTGGGTCTGGGTTCTACTAATAATCAATATGAGGAAGGCCCCTCGCGACTTACCGTTGTAGATGTGAATGGTTTTGCTGTTGGGAACCCATAAGATGCTTCATGGAAAAATTATATGGCGGTCTCTTTCTACTCAGGAGGGGAAGGGAGGGCATACCATAACGGAGTGCAGACATCTGCATTGAGTCGAAGAGGCGCTCCAATCTCCTACCACTCGCCAAATGAAATCTGGATTCATGAATGATGAAGTCCATCCTGGCTGAGTAAACGTCGGAGGAATGTCTATACGCTTCATTTGGTTCCAATTCTTTGAAGAAGGTTACACTCAAATGCCTGGGAAGAGATAAAGTGCAAGCTGTTCTTCGAGCAAAGATGAAGGATGACTTCGTAAATCTTGAAAGCGAGCCACTAGGGTCAACAACGTGTAAGCAAGTCTCTGTTCCTTCAATGCTGGCGGAAAGCAAACCAACAGACGAAATTGGATTCTTAATGTCGGGGTGATGTTATAACTAAAATGCTGGTGGGCTAAACGGCCGAAACTCAGGTCAAGACCGTAGAAGATGCGTAGAGCAGAGGGGAAAAACGAAAATGAAAAGCGGTTGTTACGTCTGGGTGGCGAGAACTCCATGAACATACCACCGAGAAGCCCCTTGTGGGGTGGCGCGGCAGTCTTGCAGCAAACCAAGGGACCAAACGTTAAGCCCAGGAGGCTGGAGGAAGAAAATAAAGATGAAAGATGCGGGAAGCAGTTCCCAAAAAAAAAACGAAAAAAGAAGGATGCGAAATAAAGGGCGGGGTTTTAGGTGGCTGTTAAAGTTGGGTTCCACAGTCCAAAAGAGGGGGAAGATCAACCCTGATGAACACAGAGCAAAAAATACTCCCATCTCCCAAAGGAACATGGTTATTGGGGAAAATGGGAGGGAGGACCACGTGAAAGCCACCAGCAAAGGAGCGGGGTGATTGAACTCCCGGTACTGAATTCAAGTAATAGTTGAGACGGAAACAGGCACTCCCCTGTAGCCAACAACAAAAACAACATGAGGATGAAATATATAAGGCTGAAATTCGGATTTTCGGTAAAGGGCTGGCCCCTTGGGGACAATGACTGTACAGGAGAAAAAAACATAAGAGGCCGGCGGAATCCAGTAAATTTGTGCTCATCAATGTGGGAAAGACATGGGAACAGTTGTGGGAGTGGAGAGGAGTGGGGGTTCGCTGTCCTGCTGATACAGGGGATAGGCCAACATGTGGGAAGGGGGGAAACGGATGGGGGGAGAACGGAAACCAGCCCGTTGTCAGTCTCTCAAACGTTTTGAGGGCGGGGGGTGGTGATACCGTAAGACGTTGCAGTGACGGGTGTATGCATCAGTTGTGAAAAAATGGGTTGGCGCCCGGAGTCCCGGGCAGGAACCTGAGCGTCAGGCAGAAAAGGTCGGGAATGGTCAGTCGTTGTAGGTCCTGGCGGGACGCCAAAGCCGAAAATCACCACTCTACGAAGTAATCTCGAGGGGGGTCTGATTCTCTGAGGCAGTGCAGGTTCTAAAGAGTGTAACTGGTATAATAACGAAAAGGAGGAGGAGATAATCTCAATAACCCCACACGAATACTGGAGCCATAGGACGTAGAAGTGTGGGGAAGACGGCGCCCGGCAGGACAAGAAATGAAAAACGTGCAGGAGACGATGGTACAATGAGTGCAGAAATCAGAAGGGGCAGAATCCTACTCGGTTACTTTAAGCAAAGGAAAATTTGTACATAGAGAAGAGATGGTTATGATCCGAAATTAAGCGAAGGTCATAGCAGAGCACCGGCTAAGAGTCGGTAGGAATTACATGTAATCAAGAGAGGTGGAGGCGTACGCTGGGGACCGGGATAAAAAAATCCTGCTCGGTCGAAGCATGACTCTCAAACCAAAATCAAGGATGTATGAGATCACTCACGTCCTCCAGGCAGAAGCTCAGCTAATTGCGGGAAATATGAACCGGACCCGAATTATCAACGGCCCAACAAAACGATAGGGAGACCCCACAGTAAGGGGTCAAGATGATAAGAGAAAAATTTAAAGGAGATTGAATCTTGACACAGATCAACCAAAGCAGAATGAAGGGATGCCCCAGGAAAGTGTTTACTTTAACTCCGGCCGGTAGTGGGAATTTTGAGGGAAGAAAAAAAGAAACACAAAAAACCAAACACCCTGGAACAGGCAAAGAGGGGGCTGTGGGAACTGGAAAGATATTTTTCAGGTAGGAGGGTTCCGAGGGGGAGAAATTGGAAGAGCAGAAGGGGGGGGGGGGCTGGAACAAAGATAATGGGTTTCCCAAGAAAAGAGCCGTCATAGACGAAGAAGAAACAAGGATAGTGAAGGGAAAAGTCCGGCCATCAGGTGTAATTATCAAAAGCAAGAAAAAAATCAAGGCATCAAGTAATAACGCATCGCTCGGGTTATGCATGGGGTCCCGAGAGGAGTCCGAGGGATAAAATAGGGGACGGAGGAAGTCCAGATAACGGAAAAGGAGGGGCAACCATCCCATTAAATGGGTACGTCAGGGAAGATGGAAACTCTGGACTCAGCGAGAAAGGTATGAAGCCAAACGCTGACTTGGTGGTACAAAAGTCAATAGGGAAAAAGATAAAGGGGCAAGGAACGCCATGTCAGACGATACCATAAAAGTCACATGGGAGGTCCCAAAAGGAACAGGAATCGGGGATCTAGTCAGGGTATCATAAAGTCGACGAGGGGGACCACCAAAATTGAACGAAACGACAACCCACGGAGAGCGGCGAGATTTTTAAAATGTAAAGGGGCCAGGAGGAATCATCAGAACTGATGCAGAGGTGACCCCAGACCGGGGGAACCCCTGAGTGATTCATACTCAGGACTTGTAGCAACGACTACAAGAAGAAAAGCCACAATCCCAGGGATGGGGTTGAATTTTTAGGAAAGGATTGGGGAGGGGGAGATGAAAATTGGTCTCTGGTAGGGGAATCCGTCGAGAAGAGATCCAGTTACTAACATTTCCCGTCTCAGGGGTGGAAAGAGACGGGGGAAAGCACATTAAAGAGGGGTGTACTAGCCAACACCGTTACGTGAGAAAGAGCACTGTTCTGATTCGCATCAAACAACTGAGGATGGGAATATTATATAAGATGCATGATGAGTGAAGGCGGAAAAAGGGAGATGAAAGAGTAAGGGGAGGGAAAAAGGGTTAAAAAAGTAAATGTGGTCGTAAAAGGGAGACGGAAAGAAATTTACGGGAAGGTACTACTACCCAGAACCCCATTTTAAATCTTAACAAACAAAAGACGGTCATGAAACTAAGAAAAACCATAAGGGGGAATTTGGGGGGGAAAAAGATTTCTGTCGAGGAAGATTCTAACGCGGAGAAAACGATTACTCAGCGGAGGGCTCGCTGCGAGGGGGCCTGGTGTGAGATGATTAAATCCTGAGAACAACTCTTAACAGGGGGGAGAAAAGAGCTAGAAAGGCAGAGGGCGCGGGAAAGCCTGTTGGGGGTCCGCGGAAAAAAAATCTGTCGCGAAAAGAGCTTCCGCGGATAAACGGGAACTTCAAAACCTTCTGTGCCGGGGGTGTTCCTCACTGAACGTTATTAAAGGCGCTTGTGATCGTCAGAAAAAGGGGGATAGCTGAAGGATACGGCTCGCAGCCGTCTTGGTGGAACAAACAGGGAACGAACGTCTTTTCAATAAAGAGTGCTGCGTCTGGGGACGTCGGGAAACAAAATCGGGTCATCGGAAGGAACATTGATCTTTGGAGTAGGGAGAGAGAATAGGACGGACGCGAGGGATCTACTTCCGCAATGACCCCAGTTTGGTGAACAAGGTAGGAGGTAAGGAAGAGACGACAATGAAAACATCACATGCCGAGTTGGGAAAAGGTTATTTCGGGAGGAGGGAAATAGGTGGGGGGGGAAAGGACTCTGATCAGACAGAGGTTTAAATGCTAACTAAGGGAGCTAGCGTCTTAAGATCGTCGCGGGACACTCTTCTGCAGGTCAACCATCAATGGATTGGGGCCAAACAAAACCAGGGAGTGAATATAACAATGGCAGGAACAACAGGAATCAAAATATAAGGGCCAAAAAAGATGAGGGGGGGAAGATTTCATGACCTGGGCCGCGAATGGGGAGCGTTTTAAGCCCGAGCCAAAAGTCAACACGCAAGAGATAAAGAAACAGCTTTCCGGTGTGGACATGAACGGGGGATGGTAAGTGTGGTGGGGTGGTCACGAGGAGGTATAGCGGTCTGGAAGAGAAACCACAACCCCGGACTCTGAAGGGTTGAGAGGGATATGATGGTGGGGAGGGGGGGACAAAGTGGTAATTCGGTCGGGAAATAGTCGAATAGTTTATCTTGTGCTGAG
>Ga0179591_1238948_pt1 | contig 13787 bp, 14 predicted proteins | sample CZOMad2_1_08_16f_FD_182891 | JGI IMG/M metagenome (GOLD analysis project Ga0179591, IMG submission 182891) | Vadose zone soil fungal communities from Angelo Coast Range Reserve, California, USA - CZOMad2_1_08_16fungal (PacBio error correction) | ecosystem: Environmental > Terrestrial > Soil >...
AAACCAGCCTCGAACTCGCGAAACAAGCGAATAACGTGGGGACGGAAAGCTCAGGGAAACTTCCTTCGAGGGGGACGGAGGTGCGATATAAATGACGGTATTACGAAAGGGCCTACGGAGGGGTTGAGGCGCAGGGAAATAGGGGAGCAAGATTCGCTCAACAAGCCCATCAACCGACTTGGGGCGAACGGGAAAAAAGACCAAACCCAGCCTTTAGGCGCAAAAAGAAGGGGAATTAAGAGCGGAAAGAATGGTTTGCGGGCCGCGTTGATTGCATGAGGAGGGGAGAACAAACAACGGAAATAGGCGGTCGGAAAACAAGGGAATTGGAGTTAGGTGTAGGAAACTCAACCTTACCAGGACGGGGCTAAGGACGAGGCGGTTTATAAGAATTGAAGAACGGTGATTTTAAAGCACCTCCCTCTAGAAGGAAACCACGGGGGGGTAGGGGGGGGTGAAAAAAGTCTATCGTCGCAGGAGGTATGACGAAGTGAAGGGAGAAGCGCTAATGCCAAACCGACCGTTCAACCTCGGCCTTGGTCACGTCGAAAGTTCGGAGGAAGAAACGGGGAGGGGAAAAGAGGCTCCTACTTGCCCCAAAGATCGGCAAACAACAACCAAAAACTTCAGGAGGGAAAAGAGAATATGTGCAGTTGGGCAATTATTAAGCCGAGGAGGAAAAATCTGAACGAGCCTACCAAGGGACCGTGCCCAGGCCTTTAAACATTTTCTACGGGGGCAGGGGAATCTCTGAACGAACTGGAAAAGGGCGCAACTGCGGGGGTTGCTGAAATATTGAGGTAGGTTATGCCAACCCGGGGCAATGGAAAGAAAGGATAAAACTCCGCGAAAAAAGCCCCCGGCCGGTAATGGGCTTAGCCTAAACTAACCGTAAAACCGAATGGGGCATGTGACCATAGAAAAGACGGGAGGGGAAGCAGCCCTATCCATGCCATCAAGGCGGTACAGAGAACAAGTAAAAACGTACTCCCTCCTACGAAAAGAAGTAGTGTCCATGCTCACAGCAAGACTGTTTGTTACAAAGTTTGACTGCTGCTTAAGGGCGGAAGAGAGGGGGGGGTATTGGCGAAAAGGCTAAATCGCTTTACGATCTGAGGAAGGGAAAAAACTGAAACGACCCCCTAAATAGCAAAGCGTCAATAAAGTAAGGGGGGGTAGAGTCTCCCACGAAAAGAGAAAGGGAAGAGTCACTCGAAGTCGTATGGCAAAAGGGGGGTGGTCGGCGGAGGGAGGGGCAAAGGCAACAAAGAACCGGGAAAGGGGGGAACCAAACGGTTCGGGTCCGGAAAAACCTGGGGACCAGAGGGAGAGGGGAACCTGGAATCGGGATGCAGGGTGTGGAGAAAAAGGTCTCAAACTCTAAAACCTGGCAGGCTACTTAAATGTAACCGAGGGGTTAGGTCAACAGGAGGGGATCAAAAAAAAGGGGAGACCACAGGCGGACCGGCATCGGGTCAAAGAAAGAGCCATAGCCAAGGATCTTTTCCAGGGCTCGAGAAGCTGGGAGCACAATCTGGCGAGGAAAAAATTGAAAAACAATACATCCCCGGTGAGGGGTCAAAAGTGACAAGAGGGTTGAAAAGGAAAAGGAAAGGATTTGCAGACGCCAAAGCGGAGGAGAGGCGCATCAACTAGGAACAGGAGGGAGAACAAAAGCCTAACAAATACAAAGGACGGCAGCAAAGTCAAATCCCGTCAAACGTGATCGAAGGATCTTCTCTAGGCACAAAAAAACTAAGGAAAAGGCGAAGCTCCAGAAAAGGAAGGGAAAAAAAACTACGTCCTGGAAATCGCCGAATGGTTGAGGGGTAAGAAACGCCGACCGCTTCTATGTCGCCGAAGCAGTACTCGGGAGTCCACCTTGCCGAATGGGGGCCCAACTGGAAGTCTGCGGAAGGGGAGAACAAAAAAAAATTTCAAAGCGCGATACTTGAAAAAGAGAAAAGGCGTATCAAGGGGACTCAGCGCAGGGCAAGCATACGGAGAAACTATAGAGAAACCGCTCAAATAGATTACCGAGCGCAGAGAAACAAAGGAAAACAAAGGGCTGGAAGAGGGAAATCGCAGAACCGGGCACGCCGTGACGACGGGGAATAATCAAATAAAGAACCGGTTTGCCGTTGGACGGATGAAGACAAAACGTACAACGATAGAACCACCGCGTACCCGTAGTTCATGAAAGTTTGGGGGGGGGTAAAAAAAAGAGAGGGGGTGGCCAATCCGTGATCAGGAGGGGGCTGTGCAACGGTCAGGGGGGGGGGGAGGCCGGTGGATGGCAGGTGGACTGACGTGAAGTTCAGCCCCTACAGAGGTTTTGCGAATCAAAAAAAAAAAACTTATTGGAAAAGAAGATCTCCTCCCCCACCAAAGATGTAGGGAAGAAAGGGAAACAACTGCCATCAAACACCAAGTATCAACGCAAACGCTCCTACCAATCAATCATTTATCAAAGGTGGGGCAAAGGGGGACCCTATAAGAACACACCCCACCAATGCACGCGGTTGGAAGGGGGGAAAGAAAAGTAAAAGGCGGGTCGCAAAAGAATCCAAACGGAAAAACAGTCGCTAATTACTAGCAAGAGAAGCGAGGCGACGCCTTTCGGTGCGAGGTCACTCCCTCCCGGCTGTTTGGGGGGAGGAGGAGAGGAATACAGGATTATAGCGCTGGTAGCCGGTAACTCCTGCAAGTAATATTCAAGGAGAAAGAAAGGATGTAAAAGTCACTTGAGTTCAGGCTCATGTGGGGAGGGGGGGACGGCAGGCGCGAACTTAAAGGTGCCGGAAAATCTCCAAACAAGGGGAAAGAAAGCAGCCGACGACTCCGAGTGTAGGAACAAACGAGCGAGTCCAGGAAGTAAGGTACACCGTCCAGCATGAGCAAAATTAACAGCAATGGGACAAAAGAAAACACCGATCCCGAGCCATAAAGAAAGGGGAAAAATGACACTTGAACGTTACTTCACTCAGGGCCTTCCAGTGGGGCCGGGGGAATTGCCGACCCCAAAAATGAGGAGAGAGAATCGAGCCGAGCCATAAGGCTTTGGCGTCATCCAAAAGAAAAGGAAAAACTAAACGAAACAACAAGTAAATTGGAAAAAAACCAGGGAGGAGGGTGTACGCTGCATTTAGGGACCAAGTTGCAAAAAAACCGCTGATAGCGCCACGGCCAAAAAGGGGGGGGGGGGGACAGATCTTCTTCATACCGATCCGGACGCCTGTGACGCGGGGGTGTGCCGACGGGGAGGCAAGGAGGGGGGGAGAACTTAAGCTTGTCAGGAGGGGAGAAGGGGAGAAAGGAGGCAAAATACGATCACTGGAAAACCTCAATGGCCAGAGTTCCCTGAAAAAAGGGGGGCAGGGGGAGAACCCTGCCCGGATGAGCAATTTGCGAACGCATAGCCGACACTTGGAAAAAAAAGAGAAAAGAGGAGCCAATCCTGGGCGGGATGGGGGTTGCGATAGAGAAGATAATGACTGTATTGAAAAGTGCAGAGGTGGGGGAGACTGAAGAAAAGATTCGGCCATCGATTACCGTCGAGGCCAAAACCGACAGAACGAGGCTCAAGACGGCAGCAAGGACCCAAAAAGAAGGCGGGGCGCAGACTCATGTGAAGTTACGGATGAAAAACAATGACTCTGATGGCAGGGCGATTGGAGAATAGGACCGAAACGGCTGGGAAGGGAGGAAGATGCTTGACGGGGGGGGGGGGGGGATTGTAGAAAAAATCCCTTGACGGAATTCGTCAAGTTCGCTAGAATGAAAATATAGGGGAAAGACTTACCTCAACTCCAGTTCAGAAAAAACAAGGAACGAGCTAAGAAGAGATCACATGAAATGGCTATCTCGACAACTTGACACCACCGTCGACAACGTAAACTTCGGCTTGGGAACAAAAAGTATTCTTCCGCAAAAAAAGGGGTCGACAGGGGAGGATGCGCGGGCACCAAAAACCTCAACAACAACAAAGGAGGGCCAAAAAAGAGGGAAGGAGGGGGGGGGGGGAAATATACCGCGTTCACAGAGCCGAAGCCTACCTCCTCCGAGAAACCACCTATGTGAACGTGGGAATAACTTTGTGCAGTGAAAGACAGGCACGATATTGCGCAGTCTACGGCAGGGGGGTTCTAATTGGAAAGAGGGAGGGAAGGGACATAACCGGAAACACCGATTCAATTCTTGGAAGAAACTCTCAAAACGTAAGGAATGCCAAAACCCGGCCGGAAGGGACTATCAAAAAAGAACGGGAAAGGAAATTGAAGGGAAACCTTCACCTGACGCTGCATCTTCTTCGAAACTCAGCCAGGAACATCAAAAGCAAGATCCCAGCATGTCGCCCCCAATCTAAAATGACGATTTCCGAAAAACCCAAAAACCGGGGGCCCGGGTCCATCTTCTTACCAAAAGGGAGGGGAGGGGGGGGGCCGCGCGATAACTGTACGAAGCGTCTTAGTGACTGACGAAAAAACCTCCACATCTTCAAGAAGGGGAAAGGCTCAAAGAAATGAAAAAAATCTAAAACGATCGTGGGCACTCGACTATGTCGATATGGAAAAAACAAACTTCGAGGAGGGGAAATGCGCATACCGGCATGGTGCTTCCCAGGGACGGTTTTCCCGGACTAGGGAAAAAAAGGGAGGGGAAGGAGATTCGTGATTCTGGTTCAGCAGTTCGAAAAGGGAGAAAAAACGACGACAAAGGAGAGACTTCATGGTCCAGAGCGGGCGCCCTGTGCTGAAAACGGTGGAGCTAAAAGGAAACGGTAGGGAAGAAGATCAGAGCCAAATAGCGAAGGGATCAAGACATGGGGAGCAAGCGGGCAGCACGAATTCGGAACAAAGAGCCCGGGGAAAACGGTGTTCCACGGGGTTACAGGCTGGGCGGGGGGAGGATCTTTGCGGTACATCACTACACGATTGGCTAGAGAAAAGACCTTATCTCACCTTTGCATGGGGCCAGAACACGAAACGCAGCGTCGAACTTGGAAATCACCTGACGGGGAATTCAAGGTTTCAAAAAAAGTAAACGGCTAAGTAGGGGAGGGGGGAAACACGCTAGGTCTTCTGTCGATCGTACGGAGAGGCGGAAGAGAAAAATACAGGATGGAATACCCGCCAATTGGCAGGACACTCGAGGGCGCAGAAAGGGGCAGGGGGGAAAACTGGAAAGGGGCAAAAGGGGGAAGGAGGCGCAGAAAGAAACAAGACAAAGGGCCGAACTAAAAAGGGGACGAACATAAGTACAGGGCAGAGCGCGGCAGGAGAGCCTTATGAAAAATCGGAGGAAAAGGAAGAAAAGGATTTACATATCTCAGGCTCAAAAGAAGGAAACCAAGCCGGAATGATCATACGAATCACAAGAACACGCGCATCGCGAGGGGGAGGAATACAAGTACAAGAGTGAGTTTTGGCCGGGGGGGCGGAACCTAAAAAAAAGGAACCGAGCCCCCGGTCTGCCGCGTGCGAAGAAAAAAAAGTGGTGAAAGGGGGGGGTGAGTATGCAGGGGCTCGGTGGAACTACGTGATTCAGGATGGCGTTTTCGAGAAGGGGGGTAGGAGGAGCGCTTTGGTGGCAGTATGACGTTTCAAAAAAAAATAGGGGTCGGAAGGAAGCTCAACATACAACCACGAGTGCAGAGGAAAAAGAATAGTAAAACCAAAACCCAGGGGGGGGGAGAGTAACGAGTCCCTCGCCACGCTACTATACAAAACGCCAATCAAGCAATAAAGCAGTGGGAAAAAGCCCAGACAGAAAAACGCCCCTGAAGTTTAGACGTGTCCTACTCGGGGAAAGGCTGGGAGAAAGTGGGGAAACGGCAAAAGATAGCGATGAATTAAAATCAAACTCTTCTATTCCTCCGCTTTCTCGTTAAAAGAACGTGGGGGTTGGGGTAACCGTGGGGGGGAAAATGTGGAGATGCTATATAAGTCTCACTTCAGTGTTAAGCCGGGGGATCCGTGATGCTCCCTGCTCGCTAGGAAAAAGAGTGAAGCCTGCATGGGCGTCAACGATTGAGGCTTTTTGGTCGATGGGGGGAAGCGCCTCCTTCACAGGTGTCAAAATATCTCTCAAAGTACTACCAGAGAAGACTAACGAAGAAAAATTTAGTCCTGGCAGCCAACATGAATACTAAAATGGGGAAAGAAAGAGGGTTCAACGGGCCAGTTCCGAATTACTCGCAGAAAAAAAAATGCCCGTGGGGGCCACACAAAACACCGAAGAAATCTCTCGGACGGTTGAACCTGGAAAAGTGAACTACTGAATTGGAAGGAAGAGATCGGAAAAGTGGGAGCACCGGCCAATGTTATAGGCTAGATGCGGATCCAGCAAAAGGGAAATCAACGTACCACTTCACTCTCAGAAAAAAAAGATGTCCAACTGGGAAAACGGAAAAATGAGTATTTGGGTGCACTAGCATAGTGCGACCGCGTAAAAAGCTGATCCGATCCAACAAACATCAGGGGGAAAGGAAATGACATACTCGATAAAAACCTGGTGCGCTGGAGGGGGTGTGGGAAAGAAAGGGGGGAGAACAAGAACGGAAACTTACTGATCGATGTGTGTATAGTTGAGAAACTGGCGCAAATTCGGGACCAACACCAAAGAGAAACCTCGCCTCATGAAATCTTTGAACAAGGGAACGGAAAAAGGTGGTGAGCCCCAGACCATGATGCTCATGTTTCTCCCGCAAAAAACGCCTACACGTTTTTCAAATAGCGAAACGCTAACACGATCACGGGAGGAGGGTGGAGAGCGGGAAATAACTGTCGGGACGAGGTTCTCGCGGGTTAAGTGAAGGACATAGGAAAAAAGGAGGGACCAGCATTAGCGCGACAATCAAAAGACCATCATCTGACTAACGGGAACAAAGCCCGGAAAAAAAAAAGAAGGGGCGGGGGAGAGAACGACTGTCCATGGTTCGTAGGAATAGAGAGCCTGGTTAGAGGCGCGGTGAGGAAGACGATGAAAAAGAAAAAGTAAAGCAAGGAACAAAAGAATGCTTTACGGGATTTTAGGCACCAGGGAAACGGACAAACCGGGGCTTCAATGGAAAGGGGAAGAGAGATAAAAAGGAGAACGTGAGGGGGGGACGCAAAATCCTCCCATTTCAGAAAACCACGACGAGCACTGCGGGCAGAGAGGCCGGAGAATACCAATCGGCGAAAAAAGAGTAAACGGAAGGCCGCAAAGTCCGGGAGGAGGCGGGACGATCAAGAGGAAAAAAGGAGGCAAACAGACGGAAACATCAGTGACTCAACAACAAAGGGAGAAAGAGAAGGAAGTTTGGGACAAGTAGAACCTCGTTCGAAAAAGAGGAAAAGAAAAGAACGAAAAAAAGAAAGGTGCCGTTCGACGGGGGGCATATTTCGCCGGAGAAAAGCCAGAAGAGCAGATGAGCAAGCCTTGAAAGTAGGGGGGGAAAAGGGAGGGGGCTGGTACCGAACCGGGAGGTAAAATTTAGGAATAAGAAAAAAAACGCACTGAAGCCCCCTGAAGGTAAGGGGCGGGGATCTAAAATAACCGAAGCATTCTTTTCCGTGAACTCATCCTCAGAAGGGGAGGAAGCGGAAAAAAGGGAAAAGGACTCATCTACAAATCACAATCCGTTGGAGTCGACCGAATAGAAAAGAAGAAAAACCCTGCAAGTCGCTGGTTGCGGTAGGCGAAACTGAATGACGGTCGAGAGCGATATGGGGGGGATGGAAGAAAAAAATCAAGAAACATCTTCTTCATGATGAAGAAAAACATCCCCCTCGAGAAATCACAAGAAGAAGGGCAGGGATTAAAAAAATCGACAAAAAAATCGACCGGAGCGGTGGCACTAGGGGGGGGGAAAGTTCCAGTAGTTGAAAAAGGGGCAAGCGGCTGAAAAAGGGCCTAAAAAACATGGGGCCTCACCACGGGGCTGGGGTATTCCGAAAGAAGACAGGAGGCGGATGGACAAAGTAAAGAGGGGATCCTCAAAAAGGAATGGGGTACAAAAAAGAATACTACTACCACACTTCCGGCGACTTCAGTGAAAGAGAGGACAACTGGCTATCAAAAAACAGAGCTCAAAAGAACTCGGGGGGGGTAAAAGAGCAAAGAGCCACATAGTCTGGACCTGGCAGACGAGCAGCTGACAAGAGGGCAAGGCCGCATACATCCCGGTGCGGGGGGACAAGTGGGACGCCGTGGGGGTAGAAGTGGAAGTTTTAGTGGGAGGGAACAAGCGTACTACGAAAAAACTCGACGTATCTCACCTGTACGGTGTGAGGGGAAAAAAAGGCACGCTCACGAAGGAATGCACCTAAAGGAAGTCAACTGTGGGGACAAGAAAGAAGGGAAAGGATTAGAAAGCCTCTCTCTGCGTGGTTTAAACCACCGAAAAAGGATTTCGAAAAAAAAAAGCTTAAAGGGGGTGAAACCTAAGTCCTTTAAATCGGGACCAGGGGGGAGAGAAGACCTATCACGAGCGAAAAATGCCTCTTGGATTAATCAACCGTTGCAGAGAAACCTGGCGACTCCTGGCGCAACCCTAAAAAATTGCCGAACTAGAAGACAGAATATGAACGGCGTAATCCTGTGCCTCTCGGAGAAGTATCATCCGATCACCTCAGGAAAGAAAGAACCAATTAAGGATCGAAGCTCCAAGTACACCCACCTGTTCTGAGAGAATAAGCCCTACCCGAGCGCAAAACGAACAGGGGGCTGTGAAGGAAAAGCCGACTCGTTTTTCACCAGGGAAAACTGAGGGAGAAACCAAAAAAAAAAGAACCGATGGCCCACCAGGGAGCGCGGGGCATTTGAGGGTGGGGGGAGAGCAGGGAGCGGTGGCAAAAAAAAAATGAGAAGGATTGCTGGTTGTAGAGACCGGGCTAGGGGGGAGCGCGGTGGAGGATGTCAGGGGGGTACGGGAACACAGAAAAACCTGACATAGGGGGGTGCGATCTGCTCTCACAAAACAAAACTGGAGAATACCAGAGAGAAAAAACAAGAAACAAAAGATGGTTGAGATTCACTTCCGTCCCTGAAAGCCACCTGCACGATCAACAAAAAAAAATCGACAAACAATCCTGATACTCTTGGCAAAAGAGCACAAGAAGGAAAACCCAACACCTCACGCGGTTACTCGGGGGCAGGGGGAAAACCGGGCTGGGTCGCAAAGAACAAGAAAAATATCTCGTGGGGGAGCAAAAAAGAGATCGTCAAAATTCGTGTACTAGGTAAGAATAAAAAGAAGGTGGCTTGCTATGCGATGGTAATAGCGAGCGTTAGAACAAAACTCGGGTCAACATAAAGCCTTACCGCGCGTGCAAAGGGGTACTAAAAAGCAGATTGAGAAAATAGGCAATTGGGGGGTAGGGCAGTCAGTTGAAAGGAAGGAAAGTCAAAGGGTGCCCATGCGCGACACAGGTTGATACCCGAGAATTTCAAAAAAGAGAGTACGCCGACCCAAACGGGCGGCGAGGACAGGAAGGGTGTCGCAGTCCTATAGCGCTACGAAATTAACTGGGGGACAAGCGCACGCGAGCAGAGGGACGTATATCAATGGATGGGCATTTAAAAGACTGCACTCAGGTTCCTTACGTTCTGAGCGGGCGCGGGGGGGGGGGGTAAAGACAAAAAGGAAGCTGAGCTTCGACGGAAATAAGCGGGCGTCAATCAAAGAAAAAAACACAACCCACGCTGTCCACGGGGGGAAACAAGAAAACAGGATGGTATTGGGTCGGCAGGGGGTGCGACCAGGGGAGACAAAAGTATCGAGCCACTAAAAGGAGAGTGGCGCATGTTGGAATTCGATACCGATTCAGGGGGAAAACGCAGGAGGGTGGGGGCCAGGCGCGCCACTCGGGGACATGAAGTCGAGCAGGTGTCTTAGTGGAAGTAGCGCATGGAAACAAAATCCCCATCTCAAGTGCCCGCTCCCCCATTTCCAGATGGTAAAGGAAAGAAGGAAAGGGGGGGAAAAAACAACGCGGGAGAGGCAAGGTGCTCCCTCAGCGTCCGAAAGGTTTCCAGAGCAATAGGGAGGGGGGGGAAAAAAAAAGATTGGGGACTATCGTGGCGAGATAAACGAAGGGGTAGGTTAAAAGTGAAGGGGGGAGCAAAACATGAAATGTCGTCAAACTATTCTCGCAGCAAATACAAAACCGAAGAGAGGAGCGAAACGGGTAAAAAAAAATCGGAACAAAACGACTTGCCAAGGTGACAAGCAGTCACTAAAGGAAATTTCCGTAGTGATTAGAAGAGAGTGAAACGCGGGGACGGGGAAATGCCGCACGTGAGGAGAAAAGGTCAAGGACGAAAGTGAAGGGATTTATTTCTCAAATAAGACGGGGGAGTTCAGTTACTCAGTTGAGGATCTTATAAGAAATTGAAGCACTGGGAGGGGGGGAACTAAAAAACTCCAATAGGGGGAAAAAAAACACTGCGCATCTGATCCGAGTGCAGGGTCTAAGCGGCAAATGCACACAGGGTCTACAAAAGGGGGAAACCCGGAAGGTCAATCGGAGGGAGGTAAGGAAATCCGAAGGGTCGGAACCGAAGGGCTTGCTCCTTGAAAACAAATCAGCTCTCTGAAAAAAAAAAAAAACGAAGGGAAGGAAGAGTTGGGCAAGGAATCCTCGTTAGACCCACGAGCCGCAGCCTAGAAACCGAAGGACAGAAAAAATTCCAGTCAAAAGACTAAGGAAGTGTAGGAGAACACGACGGAGCGTCATTATCAGCTCTCCGTGGGGGGGGAGGAAAGAGGGGGGGGTGCGAACCGACAAACCGCGTGCGTAAATTCTTATAAAAGCCTCAAAACGTGCTGTAGAACCCCTCCGGTAAGGGGGCGAAAGAAAACCCGAAGGAGGGGACTGGACCTCTTCCCGACTGCGACAGAGGAGAAAAGAGGACATGCACAGAAAAAACCAAACAAAAAGCGACAAAGTGACTTCTCCTCCTACCGAAAAAAATATTGGAGAAACAAGGCAGTGTCCTCGGTTGCCGTTACGGGAGGAGGACTGTCAGAAGGAGGAGGGGGGCCAATCGCTGGTAACAGAACATCTGCTTCAGACATTACAAAGAACCATCTCGAGCACAGCGCAATAAACGGCATGGAGCACAGGGGAAAAAAGGCGAACCGGGATTGCAAAAGCTACGACGTTCGATGGGTGGGAATGGTCTTCAAGAAATTTAAACAACCACCCGCGATGGGTTTCTCAAAAACTCTGACGGGGGGGGGAAAGACAAGCTGGGCAGGAGGGTCGCGGGCAAGGCCGAAGTCGGATTTGGTTCACAGGAAGAAAATTTCCGAAAAAGAAAGGACCGGAAAATCCGCGACTTCATGGAAAGCGGGGGGAGCGGAAAGGGGATCCAAGAAAAGACTCACAGGCTTACCGCAAGGGATTAAGAAAATTCCCGGAAAGGACGGGGGGTCCGGTGCGCGAAACTGGACAAGCGGTCACGCACTACTTCTCGAAACAAGGAAAGCCCGGGGCGTCAAACAGGGGGAAAAAGCGTTTTTCGAAGCGTGAAAGGGGGATTTGAGGAGGGAAACCTGTTGAGAGGCGACGGCTCGAATAGATCAAAGGAGGGGCGTCAAGACAGGCCGCGAGGGAAAGGGAAGTGAAAAAAGAAAAAAGAAAAGTGAGGGTCACCTTAACTATCGAGGAAATCGGCGCAGTGGCTGGGTCAACCAGTAAGGGCGTCGAAGCGACGAGGAAGGGCGAAAGATCCGAAAAAAAAAAACCGCAAGTGTGTGGAAGGGCGGCGAAAAATCTCGAACGATAAAAGCCTCGGGAAAATCAACCTTTGGCTCGAATTGGGCAAAACATAATGAACCAAGAACTAAAGGTACTCCTAGGAAATTAATGAGGGGCTAAATAAGAGCGGCAGTAGAGCCGGATCCTCGCTTATAGACCTATCCAAGAGGATAGAAGAAAAAGCTCCAAGTACCACCAAAACCTGGCGGGAGGGGAAGCAAGACCAATCATCAAACATCGGACCGAGTGCTGTGGAAACGACCTCAGGTGCCGTGTTGACTTCATGGGCAAGGTTACATAGACAAAAAACACTAACCGAGGGAAAGGTGAGGGTTGGTGCTGGATCCGGGGATCGGTTCCAATGGCAGGGTCAGGATTGTGATATTGGGGAACATTTCACGTTGTGGGGGAGCGGGTGAGTCGGGACGGAAGGGAGGGAAAAAGAAAAGGATCTTGGGGGGTTTCGGAACTCTCTCACACAAAAATAGGAGGGAGAGATAAGCACCCACAAATGGAGGGTGCAGGAGGCAGTCAAGCACCAGCCAGCCAACGACTAATATCCAAGGACTACAACTCAATACTGAGAAGATGGAACAAGAAAAGGGAACAAAAACCTCACAGGCACGCGTTTACGGCAGGGGGGGCCTAGCTTGTACTGCGAGTGGGGCGTCAAGAGTGCCACGGCAAAACAGAGTCGCGGAGGGGAATTAAAAAAAAACGGAGGAAAACGATTTCACGATCTACACCGGCGTGGTGGTACTGGAGGGGGAGAGGGGGGGGCTCAGGAGGGAAGTACCGCGAAAGAAAAACTGGTACCAAGGAACAATCTAAGGTCATTTCGCACGGGAAGGGGAGTCAATTGTGTCGGTCTGAGGAACGGCGCCTCGCGTCCTTTGGTGGGAACAGAAGAGACAAGGCACGAGGACAGATATACACGCCGAGATTTCGAAGAAAAAACTTGCGGAGAGAACCATACGAGGGGGTGCGCCGTACCAATAAAAACTCGAAGAAATGACAAGTGGAAAAAAACCAACACCGATCCCTAGGCCTTCGGGAGAACTGACGGTTGGCTGAAAATTGCACAGGACGCCCGTCAAAGGGGGGCTCCGTTCGAGTCGGGGAGCTTGGATCCCGCCAAAGGCGAAGCAGAGGAAGCCGAGTCACTAATAGGGGAGGGAAAAAAATAAAACCATAAAAGCTCAGAAAAACGAAACAAAACGTGAAACCACGACAAGATGTATGGTAAAAGAAAGGATTGTCAAAACCGCGAGCGAGACCAACTGACCAAAAGATCATTGGGGGCTCATTTAGGCTGTCGCATACCGAGCGACTAATTGACGCGTGTTTAGGAAAAAAGTCGCAAAAAAACGGAAAGGAAAGGGGTCTTCGTGAAAGGTGCGGAAAAATTCGGAACCAAGAATCACGAATCTCCTGTTAACCAGAAAAACATTGAAAGAAGGGTCCCGAAATCCCGCACCGTGGGGGAGAAATTCCAGGGGCAACAAAAGCAACAAGAACCGACACGTTTGTCAACCTAGAAACTCGTCGTTGGAAAACGATCTAGAGGGGGGGGGAGACGCGCAAACCTGTATTACAAAAATAAAAAAGGTCAATTAAATTCAGGAAGATGGAGAAAGATTGACGCTCGGCCAGAAAAGACCAAAATAAAAAAAACAAAAAGGCAACAAGCGACTTCAGGGGGAGAATGGAACTCCTGTCCTTTTGGCATGAAAAAAAAAGAGTGGAACTGGAGGGAGGGCAGGACGAGGAAGAAAACCGCACGTCGGAGAGCTTGTCAAAGAAAATCTTTACGGGAAGGGGAGGATCAAAAAGGAAAAGAAAAAAAGAGCGTGGAGGCGGGCTTATAAGAAATGAAGCAAGGGGGGTAGTTGGTAAACTCCCTCCAACGAGCAAAAAGACAGAGAACAATACTTATCCGCAAGTGGTCTCACAGAAAAAGGCCACCTTCGACCAACGGGCACCAAAAAGGGGCAAACAGACGGAGTGAGCAAGCTCATGGGCGAACATAACGTGCTCGCC
>Ga0179591_1288312_pt1 | contig 13787 bp, 14 predicted proteins | sample CZOMad2_1_08_16f_FD_182891 | JGI IMG/M metagenome (GOLD analysis project Ga0179591, IMG submission 182891) | Vadose zone soil fungal communities from Angelo Coast Range Reserve, California, USA - CZOMad2_1_08_16fungal (PacBio error correction) | ecosystem: Environmental > Terrestrial > Soil >...
GGGGAGGGGTTTGGCCGAAGAAAGAATGGCTCATCCCTGGGAGCAACAAAGCACGGACGTGAAGGACCGGCCAAAAGTGGGGGGGGGGGAAAGAGGGATACGGGTAGGAGCGCTCGCCCAATGGAGGCGTTGGAAAAAGCCACTTCCTTGAAATCAGCTGAGCAGATCATAGTTCCAAAAAAGGGTAATTTCGACCACTGCTAAGAAAGAGATAGCTGGGGCATAAGGGTGCTGGCCAGGGAAGGGGCAATTCCGTTAGGTGAAAGTCAAGGGATCACTTCTGAAAAGGAAAAGACGAGCGCGTCTACTTCAACAAAGGGAAAAGAAAACCCAGCATCCACCCTTCTGGGGGAAAAAAAAGAAACTGAAATGGTCCAAGGAATGACAGTAATGAAAGTGAAAACGGCCGGAGAGTGGTCGGAAAAAGGAGGACGACGCCATCAAATAAAAAAAAAAAAAATCAAATTCCTCGGAAGCGAAGTGGGTTAGCTACTCGTCAGGCAGAAATACTCCTTCTAGCCGAACTGACGCTGTACGGGGGCTCAGGACTACTATGGAAGCGAGGAACGGGGCATTCATTAGGCCCTCACGCGGGGGGATCAGCCGGGGGCCTACAGCTTTCATTCGGTGGAAAGAAAGCACCTTGCAACGATCGAAAAGGGCCGAGCTCTAGTCGAAGGAGGAACGAACTCCCGTCGCTTCTAGTTCCGGTGTCCAAGAACCTGATCGCTTCTCTGTAAGAGAAGGGGTAAACTCGTCATTGTCACAAAGGGGGAAAAGGGTACATGTAGCTCTTCCTTTCAAAGACATTCCTACAGGTCACCTCCAGGAAAATACCGCTGGGAGGTTACAGGGACCCATTACCACCGCCTGAAAAGGAGGGGGGTCCAGCCCCAATTCATACCAACCCGACATAGGACGGGGGATTCGAAAAGATTCTTTTTTGAAGGTGCGCCGAGGGAGCAAAGAAATCACTTCCGTCGCGAAAAAGCAAAGGCTGGTGACAAGGCGTTTTCCAGCAGAGGAAGGGACACGCCTTCTTCACAGATCCGAGAAAAGAAAAAAAATGCGTCTCCGCTACTTAGTGAACAATGCTCCGGAGGAACTAGAGGGACAGGAGACAGCACCTTTGGGCCCAGAGGAGAAAAATGCAGAGAGGTACCGGCAGTCTCCTACCGTATCAGAAACAAAAAAAAAATAAAGGGATGATATATAGTCCACCAAAAAAAATAGAAGCGACTGGTCTACCATAACAAGGCCGCAAAGAAATGGAGAAAAGACCAAAGGAGCTGGCGAAGCGAAATAATGTCCTCCATTCACATCCGCAAAAAAAGGGAAAAAAACAATGAATTGAACCGAAACTTACGTTTTCCGCTATTTCTGAAGAGAGGAAGATTACAAAACACCACTTGTCGGCTTCGGCGGAAGAGACACATGGAACAATAACAAGTACTTTCCTCAACACGACATGCTGAAAAAAAGGGGGAAATATGACCGACCGCAGGAGCAAGGACACGGGGCGGGAAAAGGACCTCGGGGCCCGGACTGTAGCACTTGGGGAAAACCCCGAGCTAAGAGAGTCCCACACAAGGAAAAACGAGGAAAGGGATCGTTTTTCTTCACTGCCCGGATGGAAGAAAAAGAAGAATCTTTAGACTTTCTCGGTAAAGGACGCGTTCCCAACCGTCGCTGAGAGGTAAGGGGGGGGGGTCAATAAGAGGAAGCCGTTGAGCGGCAGATTGGAGGTTTTTGGGGTGGGGGGGGGGGGGTGGGGGGGGGGGGGGGGGGGGGGTTTTTTTGGCATGTTCGGGGGGGGGGTGTGTGGTTCAGGGGTTTTTGGTGTTGGGGGGGGGTGGGGCTGTTTTGGGGGTGGTGGGGGGGTGGTGAGTTTCATTCTTTCACCTTCGAGGGGAGAGAGAAAAGGGCAGGGAATTCCTTTGCTGAGTCTAAAATTAAAAATGTCAAAAGGTGTACTTGGTCTAACACTGGCGACAAAAGAGGAGAGCAATGTATACACCTGTTTTTTGCGCAAGGAAAAGGGCAGAAAGGTACTCAATCGAAGGACCAGAAGGGGGGTGACCTTTCCAACCTTTGCCGGAAGAGGGGAAGATAGAGAGCAAAGAGATAGCTCGACTGAGGGAAATACACTACTAAGCGTTCACTCGAAAAAGAAGGAGATCGAATGGCAAGTCGACAGGTCCTTCACCCGGTGACAGGGATGCAGGTGGTGGATCATGTCTACGCCGCGAAAAAAAAGTTTTCTAAGTCGGCGATACCCCGGTCAGTCCAAAGGAAGAAAAGGAACCTTACCCCCTCCGCTTCCTAAAGGAAAAGAAGAACCCCAAGACAAGACTCCGCCAGGACCATCAACAAGGAAAACAGACCTACTCGACTCACCGGGTTCATGCCTACTGAAGAGAAAGGGAAAACAATCTAAAATGGCCGGTGCGCGCTCTGAAGCTTGTGGTGTCAGAAGGATAAAGGGGAATAAGGATCGTTTAACGTTCATCACGGCGATCATCACAGGAGAACGAACAAAAAAGTATTATTATAACTATAGTCTGACCCATAGGAAAAATTTGGGAACCAGTTCCACCCCGGTAATCAGCGGCTTGTCAAAAGAAGAAAACTTAACTCGCGAAACGGCAAAGAATTGGAGCGGGGGTGTGGGAAGGAGAGTTCGTGAACGGGACCCGGCTGTACGGAGGAAAAAATTAAAGGGTGTTTCTTGTCACCTGGGGAGAGAGAGAAGATGGGTGGGGACGGACGGGAGGGGGTGACGGGGAAAATTATAATGGGAAAGTTGGAAGATCTCTCCGCCTTCGTCTCAAGGGGGGGGAACTGGGGGGAAACCTGCTCAAAGAAAGCGGCTATAAACCACCGGAGGGCTCCAGTGAACGTCAATCCGAGGTCCAAAAAAGTGACACTAGTCTGACTTAGGAAGCCGGGCCTAGCACGGAAATAGAGGAAAGTGAGCCCCGCCGGGCCTGGCCATAAAAAAAAATCGAAAGGGGAAAAGTTCCACCCCGCCGGGGGGGATTGAAAAATCGGCAACGGCCACCAGGGCGCGAAACAGAGGGGGGGGGGAGGAGATAAAGGGTACCTCGCGGGTGGCCCATTAAAGCGAAGGTAGCACATCCCTCAAGCCAAAACCCTTCTTAAGAAGGCGAAAGACTCCTCCTACTATAGTCAAACGGCCGGCTAGGGGAAATCTAACGTGTGACTATTAGCCATAAGAAAGAAGCCAACAAACGAAATGATACATCGTACTTCGTTGACTTTTTGACGGGGTAAACAAAAGTCCCAGAAAAGACCAGCATGCCATCGAGGGGGGAGAACAAAAAAACTTTCAGACTTTTCCAGGGCCATCATTGAAAAAGAGGATCAGATCTCTTCCGGCCGCGAAAGGCTAATACCTTCCCCTTCGGCCAGAGAGGAGGGGTTGGGTTTGGGGTTGGTGGGGGGTGTGGTTTGTTTGTGGTGTGTGGTTATGTTGTGTGGTTGGGTGTTGTGGGATTATTTTTTAGAGTTTGGTGTTGTTGGTGGGGTGGGGGTGGTTGTTTTTTGGTTGTGGGGTGGTTAGGTGAAAGTTTTTTTTGTGTTGTTTTTTTTTGGAGGGGGGGAGTTTGGTGTGTGGATTTTGAGTGGGTAGTTTTGGGGGATGGGTAGTTATGGGTTATGTGGTTAGTTTTAGGTTGGTGGTTTGGTGTTGTTGGGGGGTTGGGGGTTTTTTGTTTGTTTGGTTGGGGGGGGGGGGTTTGTTTTTTGGAGGGGGGGGGGGTGTTTGGGAGTTTGGTATTAAAGGGGGGAGTAGGTGGTGAGGTTTTTGTGAGGGGGGTTGTTTGGGGGAGGTAGCGGAGGGTGTGTCGAGGTGGAGGGTTGTGTTGTGGGGTGGGTGTTTTTATGCTGTTGTGGGGGTGAAGGGTTGGGGTTGGGTATTGTGTGAGGGGGGGGAGGTGGGGGGGGTGGGGGTTTGGGGGGGTTCATCGGGAGTATCGTGCCGAGACAGGTTTCAGAGCCATACGTTTCGAGCATGGGCGAATAGAAAAAAAACCCAAAAACCGGGGACTTTCCTCTGCGGAATCAAGGTTTTTGTCTCAGGACGAGGAGGAGAAAAAAAGCGTTAAACCCAGGGAGTGCATAATCCTGAGGGAAGTGTAAGGTTGCAAGGGAGTCCAGGATAACGTCAAACGGGGAAGAAACCGGGGGGAGCCTTTCTCCAGGCCTTCCGGGAATTTGCGGGTAGACCAGCGCGGTCCGGCGGGGGGGGACCCATGGGGATGAGCAAGGGAAGCGGCTTCGTGCCAAAAATAAGGGGAGACAGGGCGTCTCACGAGAACAGAGCAACCTATCCTCTACACCCAAGTATGTACTCCTGGCAGCAGGGAGGCGTGGGCGACCTTACTAACAGTAGGAGTCAGTTGTGGGTTCGCCGCCATGATCGGAAAAGAATGGGGGCAAGCCCGACTTCATTTCCCGCCGGGAAAAAGGAAGACCGTCAAGTACGTCTACGAAAAAAGTGGGGTGTTGCGCGCTCGAAAAATAAAGAGGATCTCTCCTGTTAGCACGGGAGGTGGACTCATTTTGAGCTGTCTGGGCTGTTCATGAAACTGCATGAACCGCACAAAGAAATCATGAAGTGAGCGGGAACGGGAGGGGAAAATAAAGGGGAAGACTCCCTGACATCAGGAAAGGAGTTGCCAAAAACTCATGAAATCTTTAAGATATGCGCGGAAAAAGGTCCTTTTCCTCCCACAGAGGAACAAAACTTTTTACGACTGAGATAATGTAGTAGACTCCCTCAACTGGGCGCCATCTGAAGAAATGGCAACCTTTAGCAGCGGCCATATCGGGGGGTGAGGAAGTCTTTTCTTCATCGCGGGGGGGGGGTTAGGACTGCACCTCCTCGGCATCGGAGGAGAGACTTGAGAAAAACGCCAAAGCTTCACGTAGGCGCTGCAGACAAGGGAGATCTCATTCGAGATTTGTCAAACAAAATTTTCTATACTCAGTTACTCAAAAGGCGGCAGGGAAGGTAGATTCCGGGACCACGACACTATAAAAAAAGGAGCCGAAGGGTCCTCTGGCTTTCACTTTCCTCATTGCTATCAAGGAAAGTCGGCGGAGACTAGATTGAATAGAGGTCTCCAGAAGGGATATAATGTAGCCTCCTTTGATCGGGGAAAAGCCGGGGAATCAGGTCCTTCCTTAAACCTGCCTAACCCGGCAGGAGACGACAGGACATCAGTCCTACTGGTGCAGAGGGTCGGTCAAGCAACCTTAGGGACTAGGAAAAGGTCAGCCACGTTTGCGGAAGAACTCCTCCAGCGTCGGAAGGAAGGTCAAACCCCATATGAAATCGGGCTGTGTCCATGCGCCCAGTCCGGGGAAATAGTTTGGGAGGTCTTACCAGTGGGGGGGAAGGATGGCCACAAAAAAACCTGCTATCACTGAACAGAGATAAAATATAGATATCGCAGGCGGGAAAAAGGGCTAACTAGGTCTCTTGACAGCCAACGGAGGCGCGGAAGGGGGCCAAACTCCTACGGGAAATCTGGGGAGACGGTTCTTTCAGCTCTCGAGGGCTCAAAGGGGTGGCCCTGCCTGCAACCTCATCTGAGACCGCTAAACGCTGCAAAAGCTGGAAGGCGGGGAATAAAAACTTTGGCAGCCTGGGACGGCCAGGAGAACAAGGAACTTTGCTTCCTTCCACAGGGGAAACGCGAGAGGGACCTACTCATTACATCCTATAGCGAGAAAAAGAGAAGAAACCCGGTCGTTTTACGCCGGAACGCCCGGAGAGGGACCAGGAGGCGTAAAGGGAAAGGGAAAATTTGCACGTCCGACGGGTAACTCGACATCGTCTATGACCAAAAGAGGGCCTTCAAACCTCGCTTCAGGGGGGTACCATCGCGAAAAAACGCGAGTAGTGAGTTCATTCGCCTACAGGACTTAAGCCTTTCCGCGGACTCAAACTAACTCGCTGGCCGATATGCGGACATTGAGGCCGCTTCGCCGGGTTGAAGAAGAGGGCAAAAGAAGGGTTTCATTTTTAGGGATAGGGTAAAACGATTGCGCCGCTGTCCAGCTCGAGTGCTTTCCTCCCTATAGGAAAACCAGGGCGCGATCGAGGTCTGAGGAAAGCAAATCTACCGCTGCGCGAAGCTTTTCCAGACGGAAAGGGGAAACGGGTCAACCTGCTGTTCCTACATCAGTGGACTATTCCACCCAGGACAAAGGGGAAAAGGGTCAGAAGACCTGAACCGCTGGATCAAGTTGTACCTGACACGGAACAAAGACCGCTTGATAAGGCAAACAGAAAGGGAGAAGGCGAGGGTGCTATAGAGCTGAGTGGGAGGGGACGCGAGAATTCAACCGGGCGAGCTAAAAAAGGGACGGGCTGCAGGCCTGGGAGGAAAGGATTCCGTTACACAAGCCGGAGCACGAAAATACTGGCGTTACCTAGCCTGAGCAAGCGGACTGGACCTGTTCTGAACAAGGGAAACCGAGAGGAAGGCGACCTCATCCTGCCGCGGCACCAATCGTCGATGACAGCTTTCGCCGACCTTGATCGGAAAGCGGACATGCCTGTCGCGGCCGAAGGGGTACCCCTCCTCCCGGACGCATCGGAGGAACCAAAAAGACAACTCCCACAAGGAAGACAAAAAACCTCCTCCATCAGGAAGGCCAATGTGGGGGGGTGAGATCCATCGGCAAGAAACAAAAAAATCCTTTCCCCTGCACGAGCGAAGGGTCTTAACCTAAGGAAATGTCTCCCCTAGTACGGGGGAAAGAGTCATTTCGCCAAGCGAGAATATAAAAAAAAAACAACAGAGGAGGAGCAATGAAAAGGTCCGCAGGATTCTTTCTCGTCACATGGGCAAACACGATGGGATCAAACTTTCCCACGGGGACCTAAGAAGACTCAGAACAAAGGCGCAGCCAAGGAGAAGTTGGAAGAAGGTGTGCGGCTGGGCAGGGGAAAGCTGAAGAGGAACTTCCTCTAGCGTGAAAACCCTTCTTAAACGGCCCCCGCACGTGGGGGGTGTCAGGAGGGGGAAAGCCCGGGCGTGAAGGCCGGGGATTGAGAGATGTAAAAAAGATCCGAACCGTCGGCTGACCTTTGGGCGGGCGGGGGGAGGCGAATAGACTCCCCTTTTTCGGCATTAAGTGACCGTTCAGGAGGGGAGTGGCGCGAGGAAAGCTGGTAACGGGCTTCTTTATGTCGTGTGCGAAAAGGGGGGAGATGGGGGAACGTGGTTCTTCCACGGCGCGTGCAGGGAAATTGGAAACACATGCTCTGGTCGCGCACCGGACTCTGATGGGCCATCGGGGTAAAAACGGCACGGGGGGGGGGACTTTCCACCTTGCGCAGGTAAAAAATACAAACCAGCGGAGGGGGGGAAGACAACTCCTCGAGAGAGCTAAAGGAAATCGACACGAAAAGAAGGCAAAAGAGCGCAAAGGGCCGAGAAAGCCGCTACCCCGGGGTGAAAAGATCAGAAGGGGATTCCTTTACCGAACGCGAAAACCAGGCGAACGCACTCTTCTAGTGCGCCGAAACAAGGAAAAACTCCGCTTCCCGCACAAGATCCACCTCAGGAGAAGAGGAAGCCATTCGCAAAACACCAGTCTAAAAGGAGGCGAAGCAAGTTGGAGAAAGAATAGGCCCCCGGGAAGAAACCTGAAGGGGGGGACGAGTCTAGTTTGAGTGCTTTGGAAAAGATAAAAGGTATCATTTGTAAACTGGGGAAGCGAGCGAGCTCACTACGGGGATATAAAAACAAGAGGAGGAGGGAGGGAGAGCTTAGTAGTTTATCGAAAAGGAGGGGGGCTAAAGTTCACCGATCCCTTTGCGTGCTGAAAAGCAGGCCCACTATCAAAAACTGCCAGCATGGTGAGAGAGCTCCCTGAGGGAGTGCCCCCTGGCCGTCAAGGGAGGGGAAAAGGGGGATCAGGGGTTCTTCTTTCCTGGCGTAGAGATGGTGGCTTATTTTATGGGAGGGAAAGGGTTGGGGGTACGCTTAACCTGAAGAATCTCTAAGAAGGGAGTTAGAAGAAGGGGGGGGGAGGACGCTGCGGTTGAAGAAAAAAAAACACCGCACGTCGCCCCCCTCTTTTCGTCAAAACTAGAAGTTCATCCTGTCTAGCTGCACGAGTCTCGGAAACCGATCAACATCGCGCTCAGTGGGCTTTTCCACAGCAGAAAATTTGGGGGAACAGGTCACCCCGGGTTCAAGTTTAATCCACCTTTCACATTTTGCGTAACCAATCAATAATGATCTTGCGTGTAGAACAGGACCGCAAAAACGTACAATATCCCTCCGGTCAAAAAAACAGCAAGGACTACCCTAAAACTTCTCAGAAGGGAGGGAGGAATGCCAACCCTTGAAACGAGGAAAAGCTCCAGGGGGGGGAGGACGGAATTCACCCTGCCACCCCGACCCAGGCAATTCTTGTACGCTGTTGGACATGACAACCTTCTCCAAAAACCGTAAAGTCAAAAACCGAGAGCAAGCAAACATCCAAACGTGCAGAGGGGCATCATGGGGGAGACAACCGGCCTCGCTGGGACCAGAAGGGGATCTTCACCTTCCCCCGTCTTGTCTCAAACGCGTCTTATTACTATGAGAGGGGTCCCAAGGGGGCAGTTCTCATTGGTGGCGCACAAACCAATACTAGCCGACTTAGCTTGAGAACGGGTGTTCTCTCGAAGGGGAGGGAAAGAATAGGGGAAACCCTTTCTTTTTCGGGGGGGTGGAAAGAGAAGTTTTTTCCGTCTCGTGCCTTGAGTATAATCCATCGTCGGGACGCTTGTGGCGCCGGTTCTCGTCCTGGGGGGAGGCCGGGGGGGGGGTTGATTTATACCATGCGGAGGCAAAAAAATCTGGTTGAACCCAGAGGCAGAGCAACAGTCCTCTTTACGAAATAGGAGAACGCGTCAAGGCGCGGAAAGGGGCCGGGACGGCCACGCCCGAACTGAACGAAAAAGTGAGGTGAACGTGACCGCGAGAGGAGCTTGACTGAAAGGGAGAGGGAACAGTAGGGGACAGGATAAAACCTCTTGTCCCTGCCCTCGAAGTCGGCCGGGCCACAGGGGTGAGAGAACCATTCGCGGGGTGTAGCCCGGGTCGCAGGGGGGGAAACTTCCCAAGCTCTCGCCAGTAGAAAAAAGCGTTGAGGGGTCTGGTCCTTGATGGGGGGTCGGGGGGGAGTTCATTCTTCAGGAGTCGGAAAATGGTAACAGAGAACAAGGTCAGGTTGGCGTGCCGTCAGGAAGGGGAAAGAAAATCCTCAGGTAGGCAAGCACCGGGAAGGGGGAGAGGCCCCTTTCCCTAGAGCGAGGGGATCGGATAGAAAGCGAAAGACGTATCGTCCCTCTACCCTTAGGCATGGAGTTACAGTCCTACAATCTGCGCCATCGGGGGGGGGAACACAGAGGAAATCACCCTTCACCGATCTGGGAAAACAGGGCTTATCCGCTTTCTTTCCTTAAGACCAAGATCTTGCCAGCTCGCGTCCTTGAAAAAAAAGCTTTATGGCCGGAAGGGGGGTGAGCCCTTAAGAGGGGGTGTGGTTCAGCAGAGCAATCTTGACAACACCTTAGGGGGGTCTCGTGTCACCGCTAGGGATTGGATTCTCAATTAATTCGTGGGAGGAGGAGAGAAGGGGTCTATTCGAAAAGGGGGTGGCTACAGAAGTCGGACGTACCTTTCCTGTCAGAAGAAAAAGCCGGAATCGACCGTTTCAATTTTTCACTGCGGGAAAACGAATTGGAGTACGAGTTATTTAGCTCGAGATTTGAACGTACGTTCCCTGGAAGAGACTTGGGAGAGGAGGGATTTGTCCCTTAAGAGAGGGGATAGAAAAAGGGGAAGCAACCCGTCTGCCAAACAGGTAAGTGAAAAAGAGCCAATCTGGTGCAGCTGTTCCAGAAAGGCCTGATCAGCTGATACCGTGCATTATGAACGGGGCTCCTAACTCCTCCAGTGAGGACTAATGAGCCTCCACGTCGACAACCGAGCCCCACCCTCTTCTTCTTGTGTCCAGGCAATTTTTGAGGTTTGCGACCTTGGCTACGAGTTTCAGGGCGTCCACCAAGAAGTCTAGAATAGACGAGAGCAAACATGATTAATAAGAGGATAGTCGGGGGGGTGTTTGGGAAAGAGAACTAAAGGGAGGACATCAGATCAGGAACACCCTGTCCAGGTTGGAACCCGCAAAGATTTTCCCTTCTGGGTTGCGACAGGGGGGAGGGAGTCTCACTGGGGGTATTCTTTCGGGGCGCCAAACGGGGAGCGAAGATCGATTCATAGAAGGCCGGTCAAATAAAAACAGAATAAACGAGCGGGAATCAAGGTGCTGCGGCAGCTAAAGGTTGCTCTCGTCTTCCAGGGAATGCATTATCCCCCTCCAGGGGGAAAACCTCTGAAGGTCATTTAACTCGATCGGAGACGTCATGGGCTTAAAGAATCCTCGCATTCCACCCGGTCCTTGTGCAAGCGAGGACCTTAATCAACGGGTGGTAAAAGGTTCAAGGGGCCGGATCGTTCGGGGAGGGAAACTTCTACATTCAACTAGAAGGCCTCCCTCGGAGGAGGGAAACCGGGGTTACACGCGAAAAAAAAGGAGGAAGGGGGCCTGCGCCCTCCTCAATCCCGTCCGACGGGCCGTCGCCGTGGAAACCAGGGACGAAAAAAGGGAGACTGGCCGAGGGCAGGGAAGGGGCCAAATCAAAAAGGAGCTAGGGCCCCTCACTCGGCCAGCAGGTATCCACCCCCAACAAAACACCACGAAAGAGAAGAAAAACCAAAGAAGGAGACAACCAAAACCACCACGAACCGAACCCACCAAACAAGAAACCAAAAGAAAAAAAAGTGAAGAGCCACACGCTCCCACCACGACACCCCACAAACAAATAGCACCCCAGGAGGGAAAAAAAAAAAACTCTACGCGAACACCCAGACAACCCACCCACCCACAACCAAAAACAGCAACAACAAAAAAAAACAGCCCCAAAACCCCCTTGAGGGGCATCTATTATACCACGATGAGAATACTTCGTCTTGACCTACATATCTCCAACCGAAAGTGAGTATCTGGATTTCGGGAAACTCGTCCCAGTCCATGACAGAGATCAATAAGGTTCCATACTAGTGTGACAGAGGATAGAAGGATTATCAGTTATCTCAGTCCCTTTAAGTGACACCAAGAACGACCCTAAGGGGGGGGGTTATCTTTTTTACCGGTGTAAAAGGAAAAAGGGAAGCCTTAAAAAGAAGGGGGCTGTAGAAGGGGCCCCGCGTAAAGAGCTTGTGAGATTATATAGCTTCTTGGGTGAAGTCAATAGAGCGCACGTACAAAATTTGATAAGTCGAGACTTCCTTGGCCTGGGGAGAGGAGAAAAAGGACGGGATTCCAAACATAGAAACTTCTCCACTCATGCGTGAAGGCTAAGGTAAGGCCAAGAACCATGGAGGAAAAGGATTCTCGACTGCGCTACCTCCTGGGGTCATCTTTCGTGGTGGACGATGAGAGGGGGGGGGGGGAACTAAAACCCTACCAACCCCAAACCCCACCAAAAAAAAACCTCTCCAGAAGATTTATCAGGCGTATAATCCTATTACCTAGATGACTGTCAATCTTGGGTCAAAAGCAGTGACTGCCGCGTTGTCTAGAGAAGACAAAGTTACTGAAAGAAGAGCCGGGTAGAGTAAACTCTCAGAAGTAAAATCCTTTCTCGATAACAAAACGCTAAACTCGCAGGATTATCCAACTTACGGGCCATATAATGGCCTCACGCTCTCGATTCCTCAGGAAACCAAGAAAGTATCCATCATGGAGTCTCGTGCTTTAAATTGTGAGGAAAAACTTGATCTCCTTCTAAGTAAACAAATTCTAGAGATTCAACAAGGCATTTACCGCCTGGCCTGGGACGACCTGGGTTGCCCCGCGCGAGCGGGGATCACCAGAAGCCCGGAAATGGAAAGGTTCTTTCTCGCCCTGGATTTCTTCGGAGTGCTTCGGGGGTCGGGAAGACAGGTAAAAAAAAATCCACGCCGAGATGACCGTTGAAAGGAGGGGGCGAAGGGCCTTCCCGCGCAAAGGGGGAATCCGAAATTAGCATGCTGAGGATCAGTAGGAGCACGTCGGCTAGGGGCGTGCCAAGAGTCTTAGAGGCTAAAACTGGGGCGTGGTCTTCCACTCGGCATAGGAAAGTCAAGGAGACCTTCTCTGGTTCGCAAGGCCTTTATCCCACCCTTAGGAGTGACGGAAAATGTGCACGGAAGGGAGTCCAGACAGGGTCGGATATCAACTCTCGAGATTCAGGGGCTGGAGAGTCCAGGCTAAATACGAATAGCTGCCTGCCTCTGCCTTGAAGGGAGAAATTGGCCAAAACTCCTTGTGCGACGGAAGGCCGTGGGGGAATCGAGAAACGCAGGCGAAGGTGGAAGACCTTCTTCGCTCGGAAGCTAAAAATCCCCCAATCCCGCCCATAGAAAAAAGAAGGTCAACAAAATCTCAAGCCTCCTCCAGAACCTAATAAAAAAGAACCGTGAATCGCCCTTCTACACCGGGTAAGAAAAGAGAGAAAATTTAACACCAAGAAGAGCACCCTGCAAAGGGAACTTTGATTTGTAATTCGGAAGGAAAATGAAGAACAGGGATCTTGAGGGAAAGAAGAAAGGGGGTGAGAGGGAACAATACATGCAAGGAGATTCAACAACAAAAAAAGGGAAAAAGGATCTGAAGAGTTTATCTCTCGTCTTTGACAAAAGGGATCACTGGTTCGGGTCATCGGACACAGTCGACACCTGGCACATGGGTGGTTCACTTGGGGAAGGAGGAGGTTCGCTGCAGCACCATTTGGAGGGACGAAGTGCAAGGAACCCCCTTTTTTGCTGCTGAGGGAAGTTTGCATGGGGGATGAAGGGAAGCGGGGACTGGGGGGCGTAGAGCTTGACCTGGAAGCTACGAAGAAGGAAAGAAGGGGGTCTGCTTCGGTTATATGACTAAAAACCAAAGCTTTAAAACCGGCGGGGCCGACGGGAGAGGCAAGGCAGGGTCATGGGCAGCGGGAGTGCACAAGAGGCTCCGAAGAAAAGGAGAAGCACTTACTCACGGCGCGAGTCGAGGGAGCTCAGGGAAGGGGCGCCAAAAAGGCAAAAGAAAGGGTGAACAGGCCACCCCTTAAGGGTGGAGGAAGGGGGGGCCAAAAATGCGAAAAAGAGCATTTTTTGAATGAGCTGGGGGGTGAACCAAGCCTGTTGTCCGACCACGTACAGGAATAGATCAACCAGCGCATCCATACCAAGACGCTGAAGAAAAACGGCTCCGCCTACTGAAAAAAAGAGGATAGGGAAACCGCCCTTGAAGGCGGCCATCAATGTTTCTTCGAGACGTCGCCGGCACCAGGACGTCCGAGACGGGAGTACAGGGGTGGGGAGATCCGGAGCCCTGCTCAAAAAAAAAGAGGGAGAGCCCTAAAGCCAATCATCACCCGCACGGGACGTAAATTCATTTTGAAAAACATCCAGCGCAGTACGTGCCCAAAGGTCTCTTGATCAATCCTGCCCGAGGGGCCTCCATGCTCCTGGGCTCAAGGGAGGTTCTTGACTAGGCTTTCACGGAGGATTCTATGGTGTGACAGTACAAACCGGGACAGGAAATCTGCTAGACTTGGTTGTGGTTTTCTCAGACGGACTGGCGTAAGGGGGGAATCGCTTTAAACCTCCGGGTCTATAAAGTCTCGTAATAACGGGTTTGCCGTCTCAGGCCTTTCTTCC